>SXGQ01863791.1_pt1 | contig 88029 bp, 74 predicted proteins | sample 3178371 | NCBI WGS metagenome assembly SXGQ01 (sample SAMN11356859, study PRJNA531348) | freshwater metagenome | isolation source: freshwater sample F1-20 | place: China: Fuxian Lake, Yuxi | collected 2017-12-25 | reverse complement strand
GACGACGTGATCTTCGAGGAGTTCAAGGGCACGGGCAACCTCGAGATCGTTCTCGATCGCCGGCTCGTCGACAAGCGGATCTACCCGGCCATCGACATCAATCGCTCGGGCACCCGCCGCGAGGAGATGCTGATGGAGCCCGATGAATACCGCCGCGTCTGCGTGCTGAGGCGGGTGCTCGGCGAGATGAACCCGGCCGACGCGATGGAGTTGCTCGTCAATCGCCTGTCGAAGACGAAGTCAAACACCGAATTTCTCATGAGCCTCAAATCGTGACGTGCGTCACGTCGCTTCCATGACCGATACGAGCATGCCACGAACGTTCACCGGATCGCCCGATCGGCCCCACGAGGGGCTGAGGGTCGCAATCGCCGTCGCGCGGTGGAACGAATCGATCACCCGCCGGCTTCTCGCCGGTGCCGTTCAAAGGCTCACCGCCGCGGGCCTGTCGCCCCGGTCGCTCGACGTGGCCTGGGTGCCGGGCTCGTTCGAACTGTCGTTCGCGGCGGACCGGCTCGCGGCCACCGGTCGTTACGCGGCGATCGTCTGCCTCGGCGCGATCATCAAGGGGGAGACGTCGCACGACCACCACATCGCCACCGCGGCCGCGGGCGGGATCGAGGCGGTCGGCCGGCATCGCGGCCTGCCGGTGATCTTCGGCGTGCTCACCTGCGACACGCTCGCCCAGGCGATGACGCGGGCGGGGGGCGATGCGGCCGACAACTATGCTGGCAACAAGGGGGCGGAATGCGCGGCGGCGGCCCTGGAGATGGTGTCTCTGGCCGCGGCCATCGCCGTCGAGGGAGAGAGCCGATGAGTCGCCGTAGCCGGGCCCGCGAGGTCGCCCTTCAATCGCTCTATCAGGCTGAGATCAACTCCGGCATGGACCCTTCGCACCGCGATCGCTTCCACAAGGGGCGGCTGCGGTCGGCCCCGCTGATCGCCTTTGCCGACGCGATCGTCGATGGTGTCAGGGAACTGCAGGCCGACCTCGACGTGTTGATCGATGCCCGCAGCGAGAACTGGCGGGTTTCACGGATGGCGGCCACCGACCGGGCCGTGCTGCGGATTGCCGCGTTCGAACTCCACCACACCGACACGCCCGGTGCGGTCGTGGTGGACGAGGCGATCGAACTTGCCCGCCGGTATGGCAGCGAGGCCTCGCCGAAGTTCGTGGCCGGGATTCTCGGCGGCATCCTCGCCGATCGGGACGGCCTGTCGCGGCCGGCCGCCGGCTGACGCGGGACGACCGGAGACCCACCGATGGCACTGTTTCGTTTTGGTCGCAAGGAAGAGCCGCAGCCTCCGGCCCCGCCGGAGCAAGCGGCGGTGGAGAGCCCGCCCGCGGAGGAATCGGCCGGGCCCCGCGGCTTCCTGGGCCGGCTTCGCGCCGGTCTCGCAAAGACCGTCCGGGTGCTCAACACCGACGTCCGCGACCTCTTCAAGCGGGAGGGGCGGCTGGTTGACGAGGAGTTCCTCGAGGAGCTTCGCGCGGCGCTCGTGAAGACCGACATGGGACCGTCGGCGGCCGAGGCGATCGTCTGCGACGTGCGGGAAAAGCTGCGTGCCCGGGTCGTCGATCCCGCGGTCGTCCTCGATTCGATCCGCAGCCAGTTGCTCGCGCGGCTCGCGCCCGCGGCGGCCTCGATCGCCGTGGCAACCTCGGGCCCCACCGTGATCCTCGTCACGGGCGTCAACGGTTCGGGGAAGACGACCTCCATCGCCAAGCTCGCGAGGCTCTTCACCCGGGACGGCAAGCGGGTCGTGCTCGGGGCCGGTGACACCTTTCGGGCCGCCGCCGTCGAGCAGCTCGGCATGTGGGCCGAGCGACTGGGAGTGGAGCTGATCCGGGGCGAGGCCGGCTGCGATCCGGCGAGTGTCGCCCACCGGGCGGTGGCCAAGGCGCTGGAGGACGGCTTCGATGTGTGCATCATCGACACGGCCGGCAGGCTGCAGACCCAGGCCAACCTGATGCAGGAACTCGGCAAGATCCGCCGCGTGATCACCAAGCAGATTCCCGAAGCACCCCACGAGACGCTGCTCGTGATCGACGCCACCGCCGGTCAAAACGCCCTCTCGCAGGCCAAGGGCTTCAAGGAAGCGGCCGGCTGCACGGGCATCGTGCTGTCCAAGCTCGATGGCTCCGCCCGCGGCGGCGTGATCGTGCCGGTGGCGGAGCAGTTCGGGCTCCCGGTGAAGTTCGTGGGGGTGGGCGAAAAAGCCGACGACCTCGAGCCCTTCGAGCCCGAGGCATTCCTCGCGGCGCTGCTCGAAGGGGCTTTTTCCGCGGCCGGATGAGCGTCGGGACTGCCCAGTCGGCACAGATTCACACCGCCCGTTGAGGGTCGCGGAACGTGTGCGGGCATCTGCAAAGCCCGGCGGATTTCGCCGCGGGCCGGGCCGATGATGACGTCGTGGGGGGGAATGACGGGCGCATGGTTGGCGGATCGCGCGCCCTTTTCATCCCCGATCAGCAACGCCATCCGGAACCGCACGATGCGGACCGGTCTTCACACCATCGATGGGGAGCAACCGAGATATGCGATTCGCCAAGTTCACCCTGCCTGTGTGGGTGGCGAGCGGCCTGCTGGCCGTCTCGTCAGCCGCTGCCGACGATGCGACGCTGCCGTCGCGCATCGATCCGAATCTCTACAACCAGCTGGCCCAGGCCGATACACCGGCCGTGCGGGATCCGGTGATGGCCAACGTGCCTCAGGAGGATGCCTACCAGCTTCGCGGCCTGCCTCCCCAGGAGGCGGCCCAGGAGGCGTCTGCCGAGGAGGGGCCGGCCCGGTATCTCGAGCTCGAGGCGCTGAAGAGCCGCGGGATCAACACCTACGGCTGGGTCGACGTGGGCATCGGTGCCAACAACTGGGGGAGCCCGTTCAACGGCCCGATCACGTTCAACGACCGCAACTGGCAGGGCCAGATGAACCAGCTCTATCTCGTCAACGAGAAGCTGCTCGACACGGAGAACGGGCCCGACTGGGGCGGTCGCGTCGACCTCCTCTACGGCACCGACTCCATCTTCACCACGGCCCGCGGCCTCGACGGCAACCTGCTGTACCAGCCGAATGCGGCCGGGGTGGGTGGTGCCCCGTCATGGTCGTCGAGCAAGGACTACGGTCTGGCGATGCCGCAGCTCTACGGTGAGGTCGGTGCCGCGAACCATGCCGTGAAGTTCGGCCACTTCTACACGATCATCGGGTATGAAGTCGTTCCGGCCATCGGTAACTTCTTCTACACGCACGCCTACACGATGCAGTATGGCGAGCCGTTCACCCATACGGGCATCCTCGACACCTGGACGCCCAACGACCAACTCGTGGTGTACGGCGGTATCACGAACGGCTGGGACAACTTCAGCGACCCGATCAACTACTTCGGGATCAACAACCCGACGTATCCGGGCGCCAACAGCAACGCTGCTTTCCTCGGCGGCGTGACCTTCAAGAACTCGGATGCGAGCCAGGCGCTGACCACGACGGTGTCGAGCGGCAACGAGATCGGGTCGTTCGCCCCGGTCACGGGCCTGGGCAACATCGGCAATCGCTCGATCGTGAGCACGGTCTACAGCAACGAACTGTCGGACAAGCTCACCTACGTGTTCCAGAACGACCTCGGCTGGCAGTTCAACGCCAACCCGGCGACGCAGAACATCGGCCAGGCCGCCGGGCTCGCCCAGTGGTACGGCATCAACCAGTACATGTTTTACAACATCAGCGAAACGCTGGTGGGGGGCATGCGGCTGGAATGGTTCCGCGACAACAACGGCACCCGTGTGATCAACCCGATCCGCAACGCCCTGTTCGGCGGACCGTACGGCAGCGGCTATGCGGGCAACTTCTGGCAGGCCACGTGGGGCCTGAACTGGAAGCCCAACAACAACTGGATCATCCGCCCCGAGTTGCGGTACGACTGGTACTCGCCCGACGATCCCAACGGCAATCTGCCCTTCGGCAAGATCGCCAACGGATCGGGTGATCAGTATGGCCAGTTTTACGGCGGCTGCGACGCCATCTGGCAGTTCTAACGACGCGGCCATCGGCCGGACGGCCGCGAGTCGAGCGGTATCAAAGCGAGGCCCACCGGGAACGGTGGGCCTCGCCGTTTTGTGCGAGGCCGGGCATCCGCCCCGCCTGCGAGAGGCCGCCTCGCCGTTTTTTGGACGATGTCGAAGAGCCGCCGGCGCGACGTAACTCCTGCGTTCACCACCAGCCCAGGGAAGGTGGGCAAGGTGCGTAATCTGCAAAAGACTCACAGTTTTACACGTCAGGCCGGTGCGGCTAGCCTTTTCTGCACGTTTCACCCCACGAACCCTCGCGGGCCGGATCATGTCCGCCCGATGAAATGGGCATGGGAAGGCAGGGAGGCAAACGACGATGAGCTTGAGCAACGCGACGGGGAGATTTCAGTTTCTGACCCCGTCCCCCCGGGCCGGCATCATGGCCCGCTGGATCGCCTCCATGGCGGCGATTCTCGCCGCCGTCGGGTCGGTTCAGGCCGGCGATCACTGGCTGCGGGACTACGACGAGGCCATGGCGGCCGCCGAGCAGTCGGGCCGTCCTGTGCTGACCATCTTCACGGGGAGCGATTGGTGCCCCCACTGCGTGACGATGGAGCGAAAAGTGCTGGAAAGCCAGCAGTTTCTCGCTTGGGCCGAGGATCGAGTCGTGCTGCTCATGATCGACCTCCCCCAGCAGGGCATTTCCCAGGAGGAGCGGAACTCCCGGTCCCGGGTGTGCATAAAATACGGCGTTCGGACGTTCCCCAACACCGTTCTCATCGCCCCGGACGGGGCGAGGATCGCGGGGCAGTCGGGCTACCACGGGCAATCCCCCGAGGCCTGGCTGGCCGCTTTCGACAAGCACGTGCCCGCCCCGGTGCTGGCCGACAAGCCGAGCCAGAACGGGGAGGACGGGAAGATCCTCTCCTCGCTCGATGAGGCCGTGGAAACGGCCCGGGATTCCCGGCGTCCGATGCTGCTGCTCGTCTCGCGTCCCAGCGATTCCGCGGCCAAAACCCGGGTCGCGACCCTGATCGAAGACCCTGAGTTCGAATCGCTGGCCCGCGACAACTTCGTCGTGGCCCAGCTTCCGCCGCAGGAAGGGGCCGAAAAAACCCCCTCCGGCGTCACCGACGATCTTCTGGGAGGGGCCAAACTCGCCCCGGAGGCGGTGGAGGTGATCGTCACGGAGGACGGTGAAACGCCGATTCACACCGAGTCGGGCTCGCAGCCCGCCACCCGAATCGTGAGCGGTCTGAGGCGGTTTCTGGCCAACCGCCAGGCCTCCCGGGAAGTTGACGCCCGCCGGTAGACCCTATTCCACCGGCCCGACCAGGGCCGGTCGGTCTTCCTGCCGGGTGCGGAATCGGGCGACCTCGGCGTTGAGTTCGGCGATCGAGCGGCGGAGTTCGGCCAGTGATGCCGAAAACACGGCCTGGGAGGCGGCCGACTCCCCGGCGTCGGCCCGCAGCGTCTCCATCGCGTCGCGAATCTGCTTGGCCCCTGCCGACTGCGATTCCATGCCGCCGTGGACGGTCTCCAGTGACCTGGTGACGGCCTGCACCGGCTCGATGATCCTGCCCAGTTTCTCGCTCACCTGGGCCACCTCCCCGATTCGGCCGCTGACCTCGTTGCGGAAGCGGTCCATCTCCATCGTGCCGCTGGCGACGGCAGCCTGCATGTCGCGGACCATCCGCTCGATGTCCTTCGTCGAGAGGGCCGTCTGATCGGCGAGCCGCCTGATTTCCTGGGCGACGATCCTGAAGCCCCGCCCCGACTCGCCCGCCTTCTCGGCCTCGATCGTGGCATTGACCGAGAGCAGGTTGGTCTGCTCCGCGACCTTGGCGATCGTCGTCACGACCGAGGTGATGCCGCTGGCACGCTGGCTGATCGTCGCGAGTTTGCGGGTGAAGGCGTTCATCGCCTCGTCGAGATGCTCCATCGACGCCGTCATGCTCTCGAGGCCTCCCCGGCCCTGCTCGGCCACCTCGGCGGCTTCGCGGGCGATGCCCATCACGCCGTTGGTCGCGTCGAGGAGTTGTTCGCTGGTGGTCGAAATCTCGGTCACGGCCGCGGAAATGTCGTTGGCCGAGCCACTGAAGCCGCGGACGGCCCGCTCCTGACGGCCGAGAGCCGACGTCGCATCGGCCTCCACGCTCGACAGCCGCTCGCCCGCTGATTGGATCCGGCCGATCAGGCCGCTGAGTGACTGCGTCATCCGCTGAAACGATCCGAGCAGCCGCCCCATCTCATGGGTTCCTCCCGGGGGCACCCGCTGGGTCAGATCGCCGGCCGCGATTGCCTCCGCGACCGTGAGGGCCCGGCCCACAGGCTCCGCGATCGAGCGTGCCAGCCAGATCGCCGCCAGCACCGCCGGCAGGCCGACGAACAACGCGGAAACCGCGGCTCCGGCCGCCTGCCACCAGAGCACGTCACGGCTGGAGTCGGTCGAGATCGTCACGAGTACGGCGCCCGCCGACCTTCCGTCGGCCCGGGCCACCGGCGCCGCGGCCCTGTAGCCCTCGGCGATGAAGCGTCCGGCGGGCTGACCGGATGTCATGCAGTCGCGGACCAACTCGGCGTCGGCCTGCTGGAGCGTCTGCGGGGTCGGCGCTGCGGCCCCCGCAGAATCGCCGCGGCGGGTGATCAGCGGCGCGAGCCGCTGATCGAGGATCTGCACCTCGCTGACCTCACCACCCACGAGTTCGCCGACGAGTCGGCCGACGCCGAGATTCCGGTCGAGTCGTTCGAGGAACGTCGCCTCGATCCCGACCTCCGCGATCCGCGGCTTGTCGATGCCACCCACGCCGGCGTACTTGAACACCCTGCCGTCCTGATCACGCTTCTGCGCCTTGTGCACGACGCTCGGCGTGTCGCCTGAGAGCAGGCGGTGGAAGACGTGGGCCTCGGGCTGCTTGGCGGCATCCGGCAGAAAGACGAACGGCCGATCACGGGCCTCCGTGTCGATCGAACCGACGCCCGCGGAATCGGTGACGAGCAGCTGGTCGACGACCGTCTCGGAGGCCACCTCGCGAAGCTGTTCCACGATCACGTCTTTGCCGAGGCCCGCTTTTTCCGCCGCGGCCACGTAGGCCGCCAGCAGCCGGGCTTCGACGATCATGTGCCGGCCGATCTCGTCCTCCACATGCCCCGGCACGTCCTCTGCGAACGCCGCCACGCGGGCGAGCATGCCGGCGATCCGGTCGCCCCCCGCCCGGGTCTGCTCCAGGATGGCCCTGCGGGCCGCGAGCGTCTGCAAGAGCGAACTGACGGCGACCGCGCACAGCACGAGTGCCGTCGCCAGGAGGGCGATCCGGGAGCGAAATGACATGGACTTTCTCCGGGGGATACGGGACCGAATCCCCCGGGGAGAAACTAGTCCGCCGAACGGCTCCACGCCACCTGGCGGTGCGGAACTCAGGGACGGGGCTGGATCATCGTCACGACCGTCGTCGTCGGAGCGACCGGACCGGGCAGTGGAATCGTCTCGACCGTTTCCGCAGCCGATGCGACAGGCCGGCGGAGGGCGGCAGCCACCCCGCAGCCTCCCATCGGCAGGAGCAGGAAGGCGGGAGCGAAGAGCCAGGGCAGCCAGACGGGAGGCTGCCCGGAGCGGCCCGCCGCGGGTGGATCGATCTGCGTGTGCGGGGGCAGTGGCATCGCTTGGTCGAGGAGGAGGAACCGTGGCGGCCCGGTCTGGCGGGGTGATAGTGGACGCCTCGGCGTCGCGGCAAGAGCGGCTTCACTTGCCCGGACCCGCGGCTTGGGGATGATTGGGCCGTTTCCCATCCTGCGGAGGCGGGGTGGGCACGGGCAGCGACTGGGGGGCCGCAAACCGGCCGCGGCCGATTCGGCCCGGGCCCGGATTCAGTCGCCGAGGGAGCGGCTTTCTTTCCGGTGGGGAGGGCGAACCACCCCGGATCGACGAAGTTCACCGACGGCCCCGCGCGGGGGCAATGGCCGAGGCGGGGATCGAACCCGCACGGAGATCGCTCTCCACGGGATTTTAAGTCCCGTGCGTCTGCCAGTTTCGCCACTCGGCCCATGCCTACACTACTCCTCCGCACACCTCCTGAGGAAGAGACCTTGAAGAGCGACACAGTCAGCGACACCGCCGAGACGGCCGTCGTGCCCGCCCGGGGTATCGATGGATTCCTGGGCACACGGGCGTCGATCGGGATGGACGTGGTGCTCGTGGGGCTTCTGGCGCTCCTGCCCGTGCTCGCGTGGAGCATCGCGTTGGTCCGCCGCGGCCGCTATCTGGCCCACAAGCGGCTGCAGCTCTTCATCGTGGCGGCGCTGTTTGTCGCGATCGTCGTCTTTGAAATCGACGTCCGACTTCTCAGCGACTGGAAGGCCCGCGCCGCCGGCGGACCGCCGTGGGGAACGGAGCCCAATGCGTGGTGGCCGGCCGGCGTGCTCGTGGCGCTCGGCATCCATCTCGTGTTCGCCGTGACGACCTTCGTGCTCCTGGCGTGGGTCGTCTGGGAAGCGGTCGTCCGGTTTCCCTCGCCACCGTCGCCGGGCACGCACGGCCCGCGGCACCGCGTCATGGCCCGCCTCGCTGCGGCCGACCTCTTGCTCACCGCCGTGACGGGCACGGTCTTCTACTGGCTCGCCTTCGTGGCCTGAGCGAGTCGCGGTCGTGCTTCGGTCGGGCCGAACCAGCGGCACAGGCCCACGCCCCCGAAGTAAAGCAGGCAGAGAGGCGCCGCCAGGAAGAGCATGCTGTAGGGATCGGCCGGCGTGAGGATGGCCGACGCCACGACGATCACCAGCACCGCCATCCGCCACTGCGAGACGTAGGTGTCGGCCTCGAACACGCCGATCCGCTCCAGGAAGAGCATCACGAGCGGCAGCTGGAAGCCCAGGCCGAAGCCGATGGGGAGAATGAGCACGAAGCCGAGCCACTCGCTGATGCGGGGGTCGGGATCGAGCCCCAGCCAGGCGTTGAACTGCAGCAGGTAGTCGAGCACGAAGTCGAACACGAAGAAGAAAGCGATCAACACGCCCGCGAGAAACAGTCCGATGCTGATCGGCAGGAACAGCCACACCCACTTCTTCTCGTGCGGGTAGAGGCCGGCGGCGACGAAGAGCCAGAGCTGATAGAAGATCCACGGACTCGCCAGCACCAGCCCCACCGTCAGCGCCGCCTTCACATAGATGCCGAACGCCTCCTGGGCCGAAAGCGTGGTGATGCTCACGCGGGAGTCGCGGGAGAGCGGCTGCCAGAGCAGCACCGGCACGAGGCTGTCGGTGTCGAACGCGGGCTTCGCGCCGCCGTCGGCTCCCGCGGCCGGAGCCTCCTCGGCCGTCTCGTCCGTCGTCTCGTCCGTCGTCGCGCGGCCCAGCACGCGGGCCAGCCGGTCGGCATGAATCTCGCGGAGCTCGAACGACATGCCGTGTTTCTCGACGGCGTCGCGGATCTCCTCCTGCGAGTAGGGGAGGGGGGCGCCGCCGGCGGTCCGGGGCTGCCAGTCGGCGGCGGTTTCGAGCGCCCGCTTCGAGTAGTAGTCGCCAAGCGCGCGGCGCAGCGGCTCCTCGATCAGATGCACCACGGGCCGGGCCACGAAGAATCCGAGCAGCACGGCGACCGCCAATCCCGCGGCGGCCCGGATCAGGCAGGCGCGGAGTTCCTCCAAGTGTTCGCCGAACGTCATCGTCGAACTTTGGAACAGATCTTCGTCGGCAGGGCGGGGCATCGGGCGTGTGGCACTCCGGGGCGTCGTCCTCCGACTGTAGTAGCGATCTGCCCGAAACCCTAGTCCCGGCTGGAAACCGGCCTCGCGCGGGTTCCGTGGGCTGTCGCTCGTGCCCTGGGAAGCCCCCGATCGCGGGATCGGGGGCCCCGTGCGAGCCGACCGGCCGTCAGGCCGCGGGCCGGGCACGGCGACGACCCGCCAACTTGCAGGTCGCGTGGCGGATCACGCCCCGTATTTGCCGAACCGCTGGGCGTGGGCCATCGCCAGCAGCATCAGGTGCTTCGCCGGGAAGATGCCGAAGCCGCCGCGGAGGCAGTCGCGCTCCGAAAATCGCGTCAGCCCGTCGGGCCGGCAGGTGTCGGCCGCGAGCAGCGTGGGCACCGGATGCCAGCTGTGGCTCTTGAGCCGGCTCGGCGTCGAGTGGTCGCCCGTCACGATCAGCACGTCGGGCTTCAGGGCCTCGATCCGCGGCAACGCCCGGTCGAGTTCCTCGATCCGCTTCACCTTCTGGTCGAACGCCCCGTCCTCGCCGGTGGAGTCGGTGTATTTGAAGTGGAGGAAGAAGAAGTCGTAGTCGTTCCAGCACTTCGCCAGTTCGTCGATCTGCTCGTCGAGCGACTGGGCCTTGCCCACGAGCTTCATGCCGACGAGCTGGGCGAGCCCCTTGTACATCGGGTAGACGGCGATCGCCGCGGCACGAAGGCCGTAGAGTTCTTCGTAGGAGGGCAGGGCGGGCTTGGCCGCGAAGCCGCGGAGCACCATGCCGTTGGCCTTGGGCTCGTCGGCGAGGATCAAGCGGGCCTGTCGCACGAACTCCTTCGCCACTTCGGCCGTCTTCTTGGCCGCGGGATCGACGGGCTGCGGGTCGAGCGGCGGCACGCCCACGGCCTGCGGGTCGGTGTCGGCGACACGGCCGTCGAGGCCGCTGCCGCGAAACACGACGACGAACCTATGCTCCTTCACCGGCTTGACGAACGTCTCCACGCCGGGAATCTTCACGGCCTGCAGCCGCTCCACCACCTTGAAGCTCTCTTCGGAGGGGATGCGGCCGGCGCGGCGATCGGCGATGTTGCCGGCGGCGTCGAGCGTGCAGAAGTTGCCGCGGGCCGCGACGTCATCGGGGCCGAGTTCGAAGCCGATGCCGGTCGCCTCGAGCGCCCCGCGGCCGATCTTGAACTCCAGCGGGTCGTAGCCGAACAGGCCCAGGTGGCCGGGCCCGGAGCCGGGCGTGATTCCCGGCAGCACCGGCACGCTCGAGCCGCTCGTGCCCCGGGATGCGAGCCGGTCGAGGTGCGGCGTCGCGGCCGTCTCCAGCTCCGTCTTTCCGTCGAGCTGCATCGGCAGGCCGCCGAGGCCGTCGGCCACGAGCATCACGATCTTGGACGTGTTCTTTTCGGCGAGTTCGCGGATGAGTTCGTGCTCTTTCACGGTGGGTTTTCCTGGGCGGGTTTTGCTTGGCGGCCGTCGCGGGGATCGGCTAGAGTTCGACCGCCAGAATCTACACGGTGGCTCGCCCCGCCCGAAACCGTCCTCCACCACGAGGCCCCCATGAGCGTCGTCCGTCCCCGCCACTCCGACGATCCGATCCAGTACGACCCGGCCGCCGTCTATGCCGCGGGCACCGTCTCGCCGGCCGCGGTCGCCGGCCTCGGCGGCCGGCTCGATGCGGCCCGGGCGGAGTCACTCGCCGATCTCGACCGCTGGCGGAGCGGCGGTGCGAAGCCCGGCGAGGCGCTCGATCCGGCGTTCATCGACCTGCCGGAGAGGCTGCTCGCCGCCTACGGCACCGTGCGCCCCGAGAGCGAACTCTACGCGATCCTGCAGACGGCCCGGCGGATTCGGGATGCGGTCGATCGCGTGATCGTGCTCGGCATCGGCGGCTCCTACATGGGCACCCGCGCGCTCTTCGAAGCCTGCTGCCATCCCTGCCACAACGAGCTTCCCCGCGGCGAGCGTGGCGGTCGTCCCCGGCTCTCGTTCGAGGGTTTCAACATCGACAACGATTCGGCGCAGGGCCTGCTCGATCTCGTCGCCCCGGCCGGCCGGCCGCGGGGCGACGACCTCCTCGATCGCTGGGCCATCGTCGTCGCCAGCAAGAGCGGGGGCACGCTCGAGACGGCGGTGGCCACGCGCCGCCTGCTCGCCGCCCTGCTCGATGCCGTCGGCGGCGACGTGACACGGCTCGCACCGCTCGTCGTTCCGGTCACGGGCAAGACGGGCCGGCTCGCGGAACTCGCCAAGGCGATCGGCTGCCCCGACCTCTTCGACATCCCGGACGGTGTCGGCGGACGATTCTCGGTGTTGACGGCGGTGGGCCTGCTGCCGGCCTCCATCGTGGGCATCGACGTGGTGCGGCTGCTCGAGGGGGCCGCGGCGATGAACCGCCGGTTCCGCGAGGCCCCGGTCGTGGACAACCCGGTGCTCCAGTACGTGGCCGTGTCGCATCTCGCCGAGGTCGATGGCGGCGCGACGATCCGCGTGCTCTCGAGCTGGAGCAACAGGCTCGAGGCGGTGGGGCTGTGGTACGATCAACTCCTCTCGGAGAGCCTCGGCAAGGACGGCAAGGGGGCCACGCCGCTCACGGCCGTGACCACCCGCGACCTCCACTCCCGCGGCCAGCAGCATCAGGACGGCCGCCGCGACAAGTTGATCACGAACCTCGTGGTGGGCGAACCGCGCCGCGATCCGCTCGCCCTGCCTCCGCTCGGCGGGTATGCCGCCGATCAGGACAAACTCGACGACCTCGTCGGAAAGACCTGGCCAGAGATGCTCGCCGCAGCCGTCGCCGGCACGAACGAGGCCTACGCGCTTGCCAGGCGGCCGACCGCCGACATTCTGCTGCCGCGGGTGGACGAGCACGTCGTCGGCCAGCTCCTCCAGATGCTGATGCTCGCCACCGTCGTCGAGGGCCGACTCGTCGGCACCAATCCCTACGGCCAGCCCGGCGTCGAGGACTACAAGAGATTGATGATGGCCCGCCTGCGGCCCCGTTGAACCGCAGGAAGCCCCCGATCCCGAGCACGGGGCGAACCCCCGAGGAGACCGCCATGTCCGTCATGATCACCTGGACCGGCCACGCGACGTGGCTCATCGACACCGGCTCCGGCATCCTGCTCGTCGATCCCTTCTTCGACGAGTGTCCGACCGCGAGCATGAGGGCGAAGGACGTGGGCTGCGACGCGATCCTCGTCACGCACGGCCACGTCGATCACGTGGGCGACCTGATCGCGATCGCCAGGCGGACGAAGGCGAAGGTCTTCTGCAACTGGGAGATCGGTCAGTGGCTGGGAAAGCACGGGATCGAAAACGTGCAGCCGATGAACATCGGCGGGACGGCGGCCGTGCCGGGCGGGACCGCGAAGATGGAGATCGCCCATCATTCGTCGAGCCTGCCCGACGGCACCTATGGCGGAAATCCCTGCGGCTGGGTGCTCGACGTGGGTGGCAGGCGGATTTACATCGCCGGCGATACGTCCCTCTTCTCCGACATGGAGCGGATCGGGAGGCCCCGTGGCGGCCGAGGTCTCGACGTCGCGATCCTGCCGATCGGCGACCTCTTCACGATGGGGCCCGGGGATGCGATCGAGGCGATCGGGCTTCTGCAGCCCGCACTCGCGCTGCCGAGTCATTACGGCACCTGGCCGCCCATCGAGCAGGACGCGGTGGCGTGGGCGAAGCAGGTCGCCGCGGCGGGCGTCGGGACGGCGAAGGTGCTCGCGCCGGGCGAGTCGATCACTTGCGGGTAGGCAGTTCGATCGGCCGCGGCGGCGGCACCCGGACCTCGACGACATCGCCCGCGACGCGGACCTCGAAGACCTCGACCTTCAGTTTCTCGTTGTCGCACCAGGCGCCGTCGCACGCCCGGAACCTCCAGGCGTGCCAGGGACAGGTGACGACGCCATCGACGAAGGGGCCGGAGCCGAGCGACGCGCCCATGTGGGGGCAGAGGTCGTCCATGGCATGGTAGCCCTCCGCATCGAAGAACACGGCCACGAGGCGGCCGGCGACCTCGAACGTGCGGCCTTCGCCGGCAGGGATGTCACCCACGCGGGCCACGGGCGTGAACGGAATGGCGGAGGTGTCTTCGGCAGCGGGCGTCATGAGGGGTGTCTCCGACTGTATCATAGCGTGCATGAACGTCGTCCCCTCTTCCGCGCCGCCACGTCCCGTGCGACTGCTCGTGCTCGACGTGGACGGCACGGTCATGACCAGTGCCCACGAGGTTTCGGAAGTGGCCCGCGACGCGGTGCGACGTCTGCGGGCCGCAGGTGTGCGGGTGATGTTGGCGACCGGCCGACGCTACCGCGACACGCTCGCCGTCGCCCGCTGCCTCGGAATCGACGTGCCCCTGGTCACGGCTTCGGGAGCCCTGGTGAAGCGGTTGGCCGATCACGCGACGCTCGCACGGGCTGAGTTCGCCCCGGGCGTCCTGCCGGGGGTGTTGGCGCGGGTGGTCGCAGCGGGCCACGAGGCGATCCTCTACAGCGACAGCTACACCCGGGGTTTCGATTTTCATTGCCGCAGCCTGGCCGATGCGAGCGACGAATCGGCCGCGTACGGCGGTGGTTTGCGGGAATACCTGGGCCGCAACCGGGACCTCGCCCAGGTGCTGCCCGATCTCCACGCCGCGCCCCCGGAGGACGTGTTCGCCGGATTCGTGATGGGGCCCCAGGAGTCGATGGCGAAACTCGAGACCGAGCTTTTGGCCGCGTTTCCCGGACAGCTGTCGATGCACACGATCAAGAGCCCGAGGTATCGCGACTGGATGTGTGAAATCGCGCCGGCGGGTGTGACCAAGTGGTCGGGCGTGACGGCCGTGGCCGCCGATTGGGGCATCGCCGCGGACGAGATCTGCGCGGTCGGCGACGATGTGAACGACATTCCCATGATTCGCGGCGCCGGGCTGGGCATCGCCATGGGAAACGCCCGGCCCGAGGTGGTGCAGGTGGCGGACGCGGTGGTGGGCACGAACGACGGCCCGGGAATCGCCGACGTCGCCGACATGATTCTCGCCCGTCTTGCCTAGCCCGCCCGGTTTCGCCGGCGCCGTGCTTGTGGCGGAGGCGGACTGTTTCTATGGTCCCCGCCCGAGAACACCCGTCGACGGATCCGCATGGACCTCAAGCTTCACAGACCGCAAGCGGCGTGCGCACGCACGGGCCGGACGTTCGCGGCCGGTGAGGAGTTCTACTCCGCGCTCGTCCGCAGCAGTGGTGCCCTCGATCGGCTCGACGTCGCGTCAGAGGCCTGGGACGGCCCGCCTCCCGACACGATCGCCTGGTGGCGCTCGCGGCATGCGCCCGGGGGCGAGTCCGGACCGACGCTCGCCCCCGCCGACGTTCTGCTCGACGCCTTTGAAAGTCTCGAGGACGGCGGAGATGAGCCCCTCCGCTACCTGCTCGCCCTGGAACTGATGCGCCGCCGGATGCTGCGCATCGTGGACGACCACGGCGAGTCGCCCGAGACCGGGTTCCTCGTGCTCTCGTGCCGCAAGCGGGGCCGCGAGTACCGCGTGCGAACGGTGGGGCGGGCGGACGTGGCCGCCACCGGCGTCGAAGATCGGCTCGTGTCATTGCTCTGGTCGGGAGGTGCGGCATGAAGCCGGAGCGTCCCGCCGCCGCCGCCTCGCGGCCGACCGTCATCACGCGGGGCGTCGCCTTGCTGCTGCTGGTCGCCGCCGTCGCGTCGAGCGGCGCCTCCTGCCCCCAGGTGCTCCGCGGCTACCAGGTGGGCACGATGCCACTGCCCCGCACGCTGCCGGCGCAGCCGTCGCTCGACCAGATCATCGCCGCCGTTCATGACAACACGCAGCGGGTCAGGAGCTATGTCGCGACGCAGGCGGTGCTCGCGGTGCCGGGCGTGCCACGGCTCTCGGCCCGCGTGGCGTGCGAGCCGCCGCGACGTTTCCGCCTGCAGGCCCAGACGGCGATCACGGGACCCGAACTCGACATCGGCAGCAACGACGACCTGTTCTGGCTCTGGCTGCGGCAGCACAAGCCGCCGATCGTCGCCTTCTGCCGGCACGAGCAATATGCCCAGTCGGCCGCTCGCCGGCTGCTGCCGATCCGCGCCGATTGGATGCCCGAGATTCTCGGGCTCGTGAACTTCCGCCCCGAAGACCGGCATCAGGGGCCGTTTCCGCTGCCCGATGGCAGGATCGAGGTTCGCAGCACGATCGATTCGCCCGAGGGTGAGATCCTCAAGTCCACGATTCTCGACGGCACCACCGGACTGGTGAGCGAGCAGCATCTCTTCACGGCGTCGGGTGAGCGGTTGGCGAGCTCGCGAACCAGCCGGCACCGCGTCGATCCGCGATCGGGGGCCGCCCTGCCGCACCTGGTGGAGGTGTCGTGGCCCGCGTCGGGCATCGAGTTCAAGATCGAACTGTCGTCGATCACGGTCAACACCGGCAGCGGTGATCCCGGGCAGCTCTGGCAGATGCCCGCCTACCCGGGTTACGAGCCGGTCGACCTCGCCGACCCGTCGGTGGTCATCGGCCCGCCCGCGGCGTCGCCGCAGTGACCGCAGGGGACCGGTCGCGGTCAGTTGGGATCAGCCGGCCTGGGGATGTCGCCCCAACAGCCGCATCTTCTCGCGGGCCCGCGACAGAGCCGGGCCGATCGAGCCGAGCGGCATGCCGGTGATGTGGCTGATCTCGCCATAACTCCGCTGCTCGAGGTGATGCATCCGGATGAGCCGCGCCTCTTCGCCGTCGAGTGCGGCGAGGAGCGACTCCACATGTTCGCGGTCCACGATCCGGGCGGCCTCGTCGGGCCCGGGGGCGGAAGCGACGGCCGCCGGAGAGGCGGTGCGACTCGAGTTTCGCAGTAGGAACCGGACGGTCACCCGGCGGGCGATCACGGTGAGGTAGGTCGCGAGGCTTGCCCGGCCAGCGAAGGAACGCATCAGGGCGGCATCGCCGCGGAGGCACTCCAGCAGGATCTCCGCCACGAGATCGTCCCGGTCTGCCTGGGACAGGGACCGCCCGCGCTGCTGGGCGGTTCGAAAGGCGACAAAGTTGAACAGGCCGGCGAACCGGCCGACGAACGCCTCCCAGGCGTGCTCACCCCCCGAGAGGCATCCATCGAGCAGTCGGCGATCCTCGGCCGAAAGGGCCGTCGCGTCGTCGGTTGTTTGCGGCGGGATCGACACGGTGGGAGTCATCCTCGCGAATCCGAACGTCACACGACCGGTGAAAACCGCGGAAACGTCGCCGACTCATTTTTTTGCGGCAACTGGACGATCCTACCTGCATCATAAGGCGGTCCGGCACGGGCCACCAACGGCAGTGACCGGAGGCACGGGAGGCCGTGGATCGCGGCCGGCCGGCTCGTTGACACGGTTTCTTGACCTCCCTACCATTTTGAAGCGTCACGGCCGATCCCACGTTGCGGCGGTGTGACTCGCCTCCGGGATCCGCATGGATCTCCCGGGTTTGATTCATCGCAAAGGAACCGAACATGACCCACGTCGTCGCCGAGCCCTGTTTCGCCTGCAAGTACACCGACTGCGTGGTGGTCTGCCCCGTGGAATGCTTCTACGAAGGGGACAAGATGGTCTACATCCACCCCGACGAGTGCATCGACTGCGAAGCGTGCGTGCCCGAGTGCCCGGTCGAGGCGATCTTCCACGAAGACAACCTGCCGGCCGAGTGGAAGGACTTCACGGCGCTCAACGCCGAGATGGCGCCGCAACTTCCGGTGATCACCGAGAAGAAAGATCCCCTCTGCTAGCAGGCTGCGGGCCGAGTTTGCTCGCGCCGGACGCGAGGATCATCCACCGGGATCATCCACCGGGATCATCCACCGGGAGAGCCCCCGGGCGTTGCCGCCGGTCGATGGGTTGGATCCGCCTCGGTGGGATCTGCCGTGGATGACCTTCTCCGCGGACGGATGAGGAGATTCCTCAGACAAACCGGTCGATTCAACGGAGGTCCGTGAGCCAGTAGGCGTTGTCGACGAAGCTCTTCCAGCTCGCGTACTTCGGGTTGCCCATCTTGATCGAGAGCAGGGGGCTCCTCTTCGGCTTCACGGGCTGACGGATGAGGTTCATTCGGGCCTCGTGTGGCGTGCGTCCCCCCTTGCGGACGTTGCAGTCCACGCAGGCGCAGACGATGTTTTCCCAGCTCGTGATGCCCCCTCTGCTCCGGGGCACCACGTGATCGAGCGACAGTTCGCTCGTCGGGAAGGTCTTGCCGCAGTACTGGCAGAGGTTTCCGTCGCGGGCGAAGACGTTCCGGCGGTTGAATCGCATGCCCTGGCGGGGCCCGCGGTCGCAGGAAATCAGCCTGATGACCCGTGGCGCCTGAAGTTCATACCCGACGGCGCGGACCCAATCCTGCTCGGGGCTGCGAAACCCGGCCTGCAGAAGGGAGAGTTCTCTCCAGGAATCGAGGTTATAGGCGGCGTACTGCCCCTCCTCGATGTGCACGACCTCGGCCAGTTGCCGGAAGAGGAGCGTGATGGCCCGCCGGACGTTGGTGATGTGAACCGCCACGAACGAGCGGTTGAGGACGAGGACGCTCAAACCCAGCGACGTTGGCAGACGCTGGGAAGGCAGCGTGAGGGCGAGCGATGTCATGGAGATGAGGTCCCTCCTTTACAGGCTCCCGGAGTCTACCGGCCTCACCGAAACCGTGCCAAATAACTTCGCTTTCCGGCGTGTCGGCGGCTTGCCTCGGCCGCACGTTGCGGTCACACTCAGGGACGTCGGCAGGGCCCCCGCGGCCCGTGGCTGTCCGTGGGCGGAGTCATCCGTGAGCTTTGTCCACTCGATCGACCGGCGGAAACGCCGGGGCTTTCACGGTCGAAGATCTTCGCATCCCGCTCGGGCGGACTTGTTCCACAGTCTCGGAGTCTGTTGGGCGCCGGTCTTCCCGGCTGCGGCCACGGCCCCACTCGTCATTTCGGAGAAAGTGATGCTGCATTACTCGTGCGATGCCTGCAAGCGGCCGATCAACCTCGCCACCGACGTGCGTCATGTCGTGAAGATCGAGGTGTTTCCCGCGATCGAGGATCAGGAATGTGGGTGCGAGGATGCCGAAGGACCAGCGGCCGACGCCGACCATCTCGAGGACATGCAGGACATGCTCGAGCGGCTCGACGACGGGGATGTCTCGGATCTCGACGACTCGACGCGATCGCTGCGGTTCGATCTCTGCGATGCGTGCCGGCAGCGGTTCGTCAAGAATCCGCTCGGCATGAAGACCGGCAAGCAGCACAACTTCAGCAACAACTGAGCAATCCTTCGGGTATGCCCCGGCGGGCGGTGGCGCGGGTCGATGGCCGTCGTGTGCGACGGATGTCGATCCAGGAAACCCCCGCCGCCGCCGCGGCCGGCTGTGTCGGACGTGCTTCAGGCCGCCCGGTCTTTTCGGGAACATTCGGCCCCGACACGTACGGGTTCCGTTTGGTCGCCCGCGACCGTAGTCTGTCGCAGTCGTGATCCGCCGATTCCCACCCGCCTCCATGGAGCATGCAGCCACGATGGCCTCATCGACCCTGAAGATCGCCGCGATTCCCGGTGACGGCACCGGCCCCGAAGTCACCGTCGAGGCGATCAAGGTCCTCGACGCCGTCGCCGCGATCGACGGCTTCGCATATGACGTCGAGATGCTCGACTGGGGCGGCGATCGCTACCTCAAGACCGGCGAGATCATCCCCGAGGGCGGGCTCGACCTGCTGCGCGGCAAGGACGCGATCTTCCTGGGCGCCATCGGCCATCCGGGCGTGCAGCCGGGCGTTCTGGAGAAGGGTCTCCTGCTCGACCTGCGGTTCAAGCTCGATCAATACATCAACCTGCGGCCCGTGAAACTCCTGCCGGGTGTCGAGACGCCGTTGGCCGGCCGCGGCCCCAAGGACATCGACTTCGTCGTCGTCCGGGAAAATACCGAAGACCTGTACTGCGGCGTTGGCGGCTACCTCAAGAAGGGAACGCCCGACGAGGTGGCGGTGCAGCAGGCCGTCTACACCCGCAAGGGGTGCGAGCGGTGCATCCGCTGGGCCTTCGACTTCACGCGGAAGCGGAACAGCCCGAAGAAGACGCTCACGCTCGTCGCCAAGACCAACGTGCTCACCTACGGTCACGACCTCTGGTGGCGGACCTTCCAGGAGGTGGCCAAGGACTATCCCGACGTGAAGACCGACTACAACCACGTCGATGCATGCTGCATGTGGATGGTCAAGAATCCCGACGCCTACGACGTGATCGTGACGACGAACATGTTCGGCGACATCATCACCGACCTCGGCGGCATCCTCCAGGGCGGCATGGGCGTGGCGGCCGGCGCCAATCTCAACCCCGACCAGGGGGGCGTGAGCATGTTCGAGCCGATGGGTGGCAGCGCCCCGAAGTACACCGGCCAGAACGTGATCAATCCAATCGCGGCCATCAATGCGATGGCGATGCTCCTGGAGCACAGCGGCCATCCCAAGTCGGGCGGCCGGATCGATGCGGCCGTGGCCCACGTCACGGGCACGAAGATGAAGAGCCAGGCCGCCGGCAAGATGGGCCACGGCACCCGCGAGGTGGGCGACCTCGTCGTCGAGGCGCTCAAGAGAGCCTGACCCGGAGCCCCTCCGCCTGACTCCGCTCGGCCGCCTGCACGATCTGCATGGCCCGCAGGGCGTCGTCGAGGCCGCTCATGTGACGCAGCAGGCTCGTCACCATGCGATGAAACTGGGCGAGCATCTGCTCGCCCACCGGCCGCTCGCTGTCGAGCGATTCCTGGTGGCGTCCGGCGGCGTCGAACCAGACGAGGGTGTTGGGGAGATCGATGAAAGCGATTCCTGACTCGCAGACGATCTGCAGGCCCGGCGGCGGGCGGAAGGTGACCGCCTCCTCCCAGACCCGTGGCATGTAATAGCCGCAGCTGATCTGGGCGATGGGTCCGTCGCCGGGACGGCCGGTCTGTGAAAAGTCGAGGCTCATCATCTGGTAGTCGTCCACCTCGCCGCCGGGGGCTTCGGCGTGCCGCACGGCGACCACGCTCGTGGGCTCCATCCCGGCCACGTAGCGGCACCAGTCGACGAGTTCCACGAGGTCGCGGGCCTCGGTGCGACGGTCGCGGGTCGGGGCCGCCGCCGAAAGCGGGACTCGCCGGTGGCAGAAGAGCATCCGTGGCGGGCCGAGCCGCGTGGCGATGAGTTCCTTGATGCGGACGGTCGCCGCCGCATGCCGCCGCGGCAGTTCGGCCATGAAGGCGATGCCCGATTCCTCCACGCGGCGGCGAAGCAATTCCGCCTCGTCGGCGGCGAACGGGAGCGAGATCGCGGAGTAGACGGCCTTTCCGTGGTCGCAGGCCGCGAGGATCGGCGTGGCCCCGAACCACTGGTCGGCGAGGTAGAGGATCGCGTCGATGTCGTCGCGGGCGGCGAGGGCCCGGAAGCCATTGACCGGGGTCGTGTCGAGTTCTGCCGCGGCCCGTTCGGCCCTGTGCGACACCTGCTCGCAGATTCCCCGCACCTCGAACCTGTCGGCCAGCGTGCGAATGGCCGGGAGGTGCCGCGACTCCCATTGGTCGCCCAGGCCGACGATGCCCACGCGGAGTTTCACGACGTCGTCTCCGCAGCGGTGGCTTCGGCGGCAAGCAGCTCCCGCTCGCGGCGCAGCCCCTTGTCGGCGATGTCCTTGCGGCACCAGGCGCCGGCCCAGCGGATCTCCTTGACTGCCGTGTAGGCCTGCAGCTTCGCACGGGCCAGGGAGGTTCCCAGAGCCGTGACGGCAAGCACCCGTCCGCCGTCGGCCACGCTGCCCCCGTCGGCGAGCCGCGTTGCCGCGTGGAAGACCTGCACGTCGGGAAGCGCCGCGGCGGCGGCGAGACCGCGGATCGGCTGCCCCTTCGAGACCGGGCCCGGGTAGCCCTCGCTTGCCATCACGACGCTCACCGCAGCGCCTTCGTGCCAGGTCGGCGGCGGGCAGGATTCCAGCCGGCGATCGACGGTGGCATCGAGCAGTTCGAGCAGGCTCGACTCCATCCGGAGGAGCAGCGGCTCGCACTCGGGGTCGCCGAAACGGGCGTTGAACTCGAGCACCTTCGGGCCCTGCGACGTGAGCATCAGGCCGGCGTAGAGCACGCCCTGAAAGGGCACCTTGGCCCGCCGCATCGCGTGGACCGTCGGAACGAGGATCTTCGCCTCGATCTCAGCGAGGAGTTCGGCATCGACGAACGGAGTCGGGCAGTAAGCGCCCATGCCGCCGGTGTTGGGCCCGTCGTCGTCGTCGTATGCCGCCTTGTGGTCCTGCAGCGGCGGGAGCGTGACGATCGTGCGGCCATCGGTGATCGCCAGCACGCTCACCTCGACGCCATCGAGCCGTTCCTCCACCAGGATGCTGCCGGCCGCGGCGGCGAGGGCGGGATCCTCGGCAAGCGACTGCACGGCGGCCAGCGCCGCGGCCCGGTCGGCGCACACGAAAACTCCCTTGCCGGCGGCGAGTCCGTCGGCCTTCACCACGACGGGCATGTCTTCGCGTGCCTCGAGATACTCCCGGGCACGGGCCGTCGAGCGGAACTCGCGGAACATCGCCGTCGGCACATCGCCGCGATGGAGGATCTGCTTGCAGAACGACTTGCTTCCCTCGATCTGCGCGGCCCGTTGAGTCGGTCCGAAGATTCGAAGTCCGGCCGCGGTGAACGCATCGACGATCCCGGCGACGAGTGGCGCCTCCGGTCCGACGACCGTGAGATCGATCTCGTGCGTGCGGGCCAGCTCCAGCAGGGCCGGGATGTCCGTCGCCGCAACGGGAACGTTTTTGGCGATACCCGCGGTGCCGGCGTTGCCGGGGGCGACGAAGACCTCGGCGCCATCCTGGACGAGTTTCCAGGCGAGCGCATGCTCCCGGCCGCCGTTGCCCACGACGAGAACCCGGCGCGATCGAATCACGTTGCTTGCTCCTGCTGAAAATGATGCCCGACGGGCATGCTCCTGTTGCACGCGGCCGCGTCGAGATCGGAGGTTGTACTCCAACACACTCGCCCGTTGTTTTCCCCAGACGTTCCGCCGCGCACCGTCCCTCGTCTGGAAGGGGGGGTGATTCGCGGTGATGGCCGCTGGATTGCAGACTTCCGCCTGCAACATGGGGGAAGAGGGCAGACGATGACGTTGACAGCCTTGGGGTGCCAGATACAGTTAGAGAGAGTTCGTGAAAAACTTCACGAACTCGCGCAATCGCGGTCGAAACATGCTTTTTACGCGGTGCCCAGGTCTGGCATCGGCCGCTTAGGCCGCCTGGAGCCAAACCCGGCCGCGATGAGGCTCCCTATGGCAGACAAGAAAAAGATGACGGTGGCCGAGATTCTGGCGGCTGCCAGGGCGGCCAACGGTCAGGCGGCAGCGTCCGCGGCTGCTTCGCCCAAGAATGTTGCTTCGCCCGAGGAAGCTGCTTCGCCCGGGGAATCGGAGCCGGTTGCGGAGCAGCCCGCAGCAGCCGAGACCGCCGCCAAGCCCGCCGCGAAGCCGAAACCGGCGGCCGCAGGGGGTGCTCGCCCCGGGGTGGCCGACATCCTCGCAATGGCCCGGGCCAAGAAGGCCGAGGGCGACGCTCCCGCGGCGAAGACTGCGGTCGAGAAGCCCGCGGCGGCGGCAAAGCCGGCGGCGGCCAAACAACCGGTCAAACCCGCAGCCAATGTGGGCGCCCCGAAGACGGGCGTGCAGCGTGATACGGCGAGCATTCTCGCCGCGGCGCGGGGGGCGGCGAAGCCGGGGCCGGTCGCCAAGGCTGACGCTCCGGCCAAGCCCGCCCCGAAAGCGCGTGATCTCGCGAAGCCCGTCGAGGAGAAAGCCGCCCCCCCGCGAACCGTCGCCACGCTCCCCGCCAGGCCGGTGAAACCGGCCAAGAAGGGAGCCGACGATGGGGAGGATCGCCGCGGCTTCATGCAGATCGCCCTCGGCTCGGCGATGGCGATGGGATTCACCGCACTCTCCGTGACCGGCGGCCTCTTCACCCTGGGGCTCACCCGGTACCTGTTCCCCAACGTCCTTGCGGAACCGCCCAGCAAGTTCAAGGTGGGGGCAAAGGACGGTTTTCCGGCCGGCAAAGTCGAGACAAAGTACGTCGCCCAGTATGGCGTGTGGGTGGTGAATGGTGATTTCCAGGGGCAGCAGCAGGTCTACGCATTGAAGACCGTCTGCACTCACCTTGGCTGCACGCCGAGCTGGCTCGAGGCCGAACAGAAGTTCAAGTGCCCCTGCCACGGCAGCGGGTTTTACAAGGACGGCGTCAACTTCGAGGGACCGGCTCCCCGGCCGCTCGAGCGGTATGCGATCCGGATTGCCGACGACGGCCAACTCGAGATCGACAAGAGCAAGACATTCCAGGAGGAGCTCGGCCAGTGGGCCGACCCAGATTCGTACGTCACCGTCTGAGCAAGGGAAGTTTTTCAGGCCATGGCCATCGGCGAGACCATCCGTAACTCCCAGATTTGGAAGAGCATCTTCCGTCATCCGATGCCGCTCGACAGGCGGAATCGGATCGTGGTCATGCTCACCAACTTCTTTCTCCATCTGCATCCGGTATCGATCAAGAAGCAGGGCATCGCCCTGTCGTTCACCTGGTGCATGGGGGGCGTGACGTTCTTCCTGTTCCTGGTGGAGACCGTCACCGGCGTGCTTTTGATGTTCTATTACCGGCCCACGCTGGAATGGGCCTACAACGACATCCTCTCCCTCCGCGACGTGACGAGCCTGGGCATCCTGCGGGAACTCCATCGCTGGGGCGCCCACGCGATGGTGATCACCACCTGGCTGCACATGTACCGCGTGTTCCTCACCGGCAGCTACAAGCCGCCGCGGGAGTTCAACTGGGTGGTGGGCGTGATCCTCCTCCTGCTGACGCTCCTGTTGTCGTTCACGGGTTACCTGCTCCCCTGGGATCAGCTGGCGATCTGGGCGATCACGGTGGGCTCCAACATGGCCCGCGCCACGCCGTTCCTCGGCTACGAGGGCCCCGGCCAGCAGTTGCTCACGATCGGCGGCATCGACATGATCACCGACGCCTCCGACGCCCGCTTTGGTCTCCTCGGCGCCCGATTCGTCGGCGAGGAAACCCTCAATCGCTTCTACGTTCTGCACTGCATCGCGATTCCGCTGGCGGTGGCGCTGCTGCTTGCGATCCACTTCTGGCGCGTGCGAAAGGACGGCGGCATCAGCGGGCCGCTGTGAGACCACCCCCATGCATTCATCCGGCTTTTTTCTGAAGGACGTCGCCGGCTTTCTCGGCGGATATTACGCGTTCATGGCGATCATGAACGCCGTCGCGGCGCTGATTCTCTGGCGGAAGAAGGCCGAGATCGGCTGGGCGCTGGTTTGGACGGTTTTTGCCGGGGCCATGATGGTGCTGGCGAGTCTCGCCCTGTCGGGCACTCCCGATCTCGTCCCGGCGTTGCCGCTGTCGGTCCGCACGCTGGTCAACCGGCTCTCGGGGCCGGTGCTCTACACGCTCGGCACGTTCGCCCTGCTGACGGTGCTGTTCATCTTCCGCCGGTTCTTCGTGCGGCCGATGGTGGCCTGGACGATCCTCAACGTCATGCTGCTGTTGATGGGTCTCTCCATGGCCGACGAAAACTTCGCGTCGATCGTGATGAAGCCCGACAACGTCCCGATCGTCGGGCTCGTCTTCATGTTGGCGTTCTTCACATGGCTCGCCACGAGTCAGGCCGTGGTCAACGACGACCGGATCGCCCGCGGTCTGCCGACGGTCGAGAAGGAGAATGACGAAAAGGTGCTGGTGTGGCCCGATCTCGTCTACACCGAACTCATCTGCATGGTGGCCGTCTCGGCCTTCCTCCTGCTGTGGGCGATCTGCCTGCCGGCCCCGCTCGAAGAACCCGCGTCGAGCGTCAAGACGCCCAATCCCTCGAAGGCCCCGTGGTACTTCCTGGGTCTTCAGGAGATGCTCGTCTACTTCGATCCCTGGTATGCCGGCGTCGTGCTGCCCAGCCTCGTGATCTTCGGGCTGATGGCGATGCCGTATCTCGATTTCAACAAGACGGGCAATGGCTACTATTCGATCGAGGAGCGGAAGTTCAGCTACCTGACCTACCAGTTCGGTTTTTTCCTCCTCTGGATCACGTTGATCATTCTCGGCACGTTCCTCCGCGGGCCCAACTGGAACTTCTTCGGTCCCTTCGAGTACTGGACGCCGTACAAGGTGGAGGTGCTCAACAACGTCGACCTGCCGCAGATGTTCTGGGTGAACCTCCTCGACCAACCGCTCCCCAAGGCGCCGTCGGGTGCGAGCGGGTTGGTGCAGGCGGGGTACATCCTGTTGCGGGAGGCCCCCGGCCTCCTCGTCATGGGCGCGTATCTGGTGCTGCTGCCACCGTTGCTCGCGGTCACCCTGTTTCGAGGCTTCTACGCGAAGATGGGCTTCATTCGATACATGATCATGGCCAACCTCATGCTTTTGATGCTCACGCTGCCGCTGAAGATGGTCCTGCGGTGGACGCTGAACCTAAAATACATCGTGAGCATCCCGGAGCTTTCGCTGAACTTCTGACGCCGTCCTGCTGCCCCGCCGAGTCTTTCCTGACGCTCGCACCGCCCGCGAAGAACATCCATGCCTGCAACAGAACAAACCTGGCGTAACCTCAAAATCCTCCACGTCCTCTTCGCCGTCACGGCAGTCCTGCTGCTTCTGGCGACGGTGATGATGCTGACGGCCGACCACAATCGTCCCTGGAAGAAGTACGCCCGCGAGTTCCGAAACCTCGAGACCTGGTCGGCCGCCGCGAAGATCGATGAGCAGGATTCGGCCGCCTACGAGTCGCGGCGGAAGGAGCTCGAGGCGGCGTTGGCGGAGGTGCGGCGGGCTGATCTCGACGGCGCGGCGGCCAGGGAGTTCATGGAAGCTGTTCGCGGGGTCCCCGAGGACGCGCAGGCCGCCGATCGGGCCCAACTCGACATCGACCAGTTGCAGACTCAACAGGATCCCGCCGAGCGGCTCGTGCTCCGTGGAGACCTGCTGGCGCGGCTGCAGGACATCGCCAAAAGGGCGAAGTTTCGCGAAGACAACCTCGCCGGCAGCCTGAAGCTGCGGCGGGCCGAACTCGACAAGGCCCGGGCGGACTACGAGCTGGCGGTCGCGGAAGAGGCGCCGGGCGATCGCCAGGCGGAGTTTCTCGCGCTCGCGGACGGCAAGCGGGTGGAGGTGTCTTCGGCGACGCTCGCCTTTCAGGCTGCCAACACCTACCGCAAGTCGCTCGATTCGCTGCTGCAGCGGATGACGAAGCCCGAGGACGACGCGGCCAAGGCGCTGGCGGATCACCGTGCCAAGCTCATCCAGTTGCAGAAGACCTTCGAGCAGCGCCGGCCCAACGTCGGCAAGAGCCTGCTGGAGTTGCCGGTTCTCGACGCCTTCAACAGCCCGCTGCGGGTCGATCAGATCTGGCTGCCTCAGCTCACGCTCAACAACAATTTCCGTGACGTTGCCCGGTTCGACCGCTGCACGACCTGTCACCGCGGCATGGACAAGTCGCAGCCCGGCGCTCCGACGGAGCCGGGGTATCCGGAGGCCGAAACGATCGAAGTGGCACTCGCGCCCGCCAAGCCCTCCGGTGAAAGCTCCGGCGACGGAAACGATCGGCTGGAAGCGATCTACGGTCTGCGGCTCGCCAGCAGCGGGCTGTTCCACGCCGACGATCCGACCATCGGCGTGGTCGTGCCGGAATCGCCGGCGGCCGTCGCGGGCCTGCAGTCGGGCGACGTGATCACGTCGATCGACGGCGGCAAGGTGCTGTCGAGGGATGCTGCGGAGTCCGTGATGGTGGAGGTTTCCGGTCAGGAGAAATCGCTCTCGATCGCGGTTCGGCGGGGCGTGCCCCAGCCGTACTCGACCCATCCGCGGCTCGATCTCTTCGTCGGGGACTCGAGTCCGCATCCGATGAAGAACTTCGGCTGCACCATCTGCCACCAGGGTCAGGGAAGCTCGACGAGTTTCAAGTGGGCGTCGCATTCGCCGAACAGTCCGAAGCAGGCCCACGAGTGGCACGACGAGCAAGGCTGGTTCAACAACCATCATTGGATCTATCCGATGCTCCCCCAGCGGTTCGAGGAATCGAGCTGCCTGAAGTGTCATCATCAGGTCGTCGATCTCGAGCCGAGCGAGAAGTTTCCCGAGCCGCCGGCCCCGCAACTCGTCGAGGGCTACCACCTGATCCGCTCGTACGGCTGCTACGGCTGCCACGAAATCAACGGTTGGTCCGGGCCCGACAAGCGGATCGGTCCGGACATGCGGGTCGAACCGAACTTCCACGAGGTCGCAGAGGCACTCGCCGACGACGCGGGGCTGCAGGCCCTCGGTGACGTGGCGGTTCGCTGGGTGGCGGACGTCCGCTCCAGCCCGGACAGCCGCGAGGCCCGGAACCGGCTCCGCGACGTGATCGAGCGGGATGCGGCGGCGGGCGGCGACGCCAAACTCTCGCAGCGTTCCCATCAGTTGGCGGCGTTGCTCAAGGATCCGGAGACTCCTGGCACGCTGCCCAAGGTCGGTCCCAGCCTGCGGCACCTGAGCTCCAAGGTCGGCTTCGAGTGGCTCTATGCGTGGCTCCGCAATCCGCAGGAGTTTCGCCCATCGACCAAGATGCCGAGATTCTTCGGCCTCTGGAGCCATCTCGAGGGCAAGCAACTCGAGGAATCGAAGCGCTACGAACCGATCGAGATTCGGTCGATGGTCCACTACCTCACCGAAGCCAGCGCCCCTTTTGAATACGTCAAGCCGTACGAGGGCATCACCGCGTCGGCCGACGTGGCCCGCGGGCGGAAGGTCGTGCAACTCCGCGGTTGCCTGGCCTGCCATCAGCATGCCGACTTCCCCGATGCGTCGAGCACGCATGGCCCCAACCTCTCGAGGATCGGCGCGAAGGCGTCCTCGATTCCGCAGGGACGGCAGTGGCTCTACAGCTGGCTGCGTGAGCCGTCCCGCTACCACCCGAAGACGATCATGCCGAACGTGCTGCTCGAGCCGGTGTCGCTCGCCGACGGCACGCTCAGCGACCCGGCCGCCGACGCCACCGAATATCTGATGACCTCCGGCAGCGATTGGAGGCCGGAGCAGGAGTGGCAGGTCGAGACGCTCGACGGCGAGACCGGATTCCCCATGGCATCTGCCGGGCCGCTCGCGGGGGACGAGAAGAAGGCGCTCGATGAGTTGGCGCTGATGTACCTCAAGGAGCGGTTCACCACGACCCGCGCGGAGCAGGTTCTTCAGGCTGGGCTCTCGGCAGAACAAGCCGGCATCCAGGGCGACGAGCGGATGCTCGTGGGGCTCACCGGCCCTGCCCGTGATCAGACGTTGCTCGCCTATGTCGGCAAGAAGACGATCAACAAACTGGCCTGCTACTCATGCCATGACATCCCGGGATTCGAAGACGGCAAGCCGGCCGGGGCCGCTCTCGCCGACTGGGGCCGCAAGGATCCATCGCGGATCGCATTCGAGCAGGTTGCGCACCTGGTCACGCATCAACTCGGAGGCGGGCACGGCCACGGACACGGAGACCACGCACACGGCGGCAAGACTCATGGCTCGCCATCGGCCGAGTCCACGGACGACCAACTCTCCCCCGATCTGGCCTATGCGGCGAAGGCCGGCGACGGCCATTTTGATCCGGAGTCCGTCGATCCCGATACGGGCTATTTCGTTCAGAAACTCCTCGGTCATGAGCGGGAGGGCTTCCTCTGGCAGAAGCTCCGTGCACCGCGGAGTTACGACTACAAGAAGGCCGAAAACAAGACCTACAACGAGCGGTACCGGATGCCTCAGTTCCCGTTCGACGACAAGCAGCGGGAGGCCGTCATGACGTTCGTGCTTGGGTTGGTGGCCGAACCGCCGGCGCCGCAATACGTGTACGAACCCTCTCCCCGGGAGAAGGCCCGTCTGGACGGGCTCGTGGTCGCCGAGCAGTACAACTGTGGCGGTTGCCACACGCTGGAGATGGACCGCTGGGACCTCCGCTACAAGCCGGGCTCGCTCGGCGAGTCGTCGCTTGCGGCGGACTATCCCTTCCTCTCCCCCCACTTCACGCCCGAGCAGGTCGCGGCGTCCGTGAAGACCGATCGTCAGGGCCGCCGTAAAACCACGCTCGTGGGCATGCCGGTGCTCGATCCCGAGACGGGCAGGCCGCAGCTCGTGGACGAGGACGGGGTGCCGATCGAGGAGGGTGACACGGAATCGGTGGCCCACCGGCCGTTCACGCTCTGGCACGACGCACTGGTCGATGGTGAGCCGCGGGCCGTCGGAAGCCAGAACGTGGTCGTCCCGGAGGACGCCCTCGCAGCCGGACGGCACTACCCGGCCAAGGGTGGCGATCTCGCGAAGCTGCTCTTTCCCGTCGTGATCGCCGACGAGAAAACGGTGAACCCGAACGTCAAGCCCGACGACGCCTGGGGTTGGTTGCCGCCGCCGCTGGTGGGCGAAGGCAGGAAGGTCCAGTCGGCGTGGCTTCACAAGTTCCTGCTCAACCCGCACACGATCCGGCCGCCGGCGGTTCTCAGGATGCCGAAGTTCAACTTCGATTCAAAGCAGTCGGCCGCCCTCGTGAACTACTTCGCCGCGGTGGATGGCGCGGACTTTCCGTACGTCTACGACCCGCGTCTCGACGAAAGTTCCCTGGCCGAGGCCGAGAAGTCGCACCCCGGGCATCTGGACGGGGCGCTGAAGATCGTCACCAACAACAACTACTGCGTGAAGTGCCATCTCGTGGGCGACTACACGCCGCCGGGCAGCGTGAAGGCGCTGGCACCGCAGTTGCAGACGGTGCACGAGCGGTTGCGGCCCGACTACGTGCACGGTTGGATCGCGAATCCGAAGCGATTCCTCCCGTACACGGGCATGCCGGTCAACATCCCGTTCGACAAGCCGGTCAGTCAGGACCTCTACCGGGGCACGAGCGAACAGCAGGTCGATGCCCTGACCGATTTGCTGATGCACTTCGACGCATTCGCCAAGCAGAACCTGTCGCTCGAGGCGTTTCTGCGGCAACCGGCGCCCACCGCCGAGGCTGGCCAGCAGTCGCCGAGGGCCGCCGCCGGCCCGCCGTCGAAGGACCAGAGCAGCACCCGGGGACGGCCTTTCCCGCCGGAGACATTGCCGCTCTCTGCCGCCGACTCGCCCGGAACCCCGGCCTTACTAAACTGACCAGGGAGACTGGCCGACCAGTCCCGATCCTTCGAACCACCTTTGGAGAGCCCCGATGAAACGCCCCAGCATGATCCTGTCGCTCGGCTTCGCCGCCGTCGCGTTCGTCGTGAACGGTCCGGCTTCGGCAGACGAGTGGGGCGCGTTGAAGGGGAAGTTCGTGTTCGGTGGAGCCGTTCCCGCGCAGGGTGAGCTCAAGGCCGACAAGGACGTCGAGGTGTGCGGCAAGCACAAACTGCTCGCCGAGGAACTCGTGATCGGTGACGACAAGGGAGTGGCCAACGTCGTCGTGTTCGTGCGGGACAAGGGTGTGAAGGTCAACCCCGAAGTGGCCAAGGCCGCCGCCGACCAGAAGGTCGTGCTCGACAACAAGAACTGCCGCTTCGAGCCGCACGTGGCATTCGTCCAGGTCGGCCAGGAAATCATCATCAGGAACTCGGACACCGTCGGGCACAACAGCAACGTGGCCACCGTGAAGAACTCCCCCTCCAACAATCTCATCCCGGCCGGCAGCGAGGTCACGGCGAAGTTCGCCACGGACGAGGCCATTCCGGCGCAGGTGACCTGCAACATCCACCCGTGGATGAAAGCGTGGCTGGTCGTCCGGCCCAATCCCTACGCGGCTGTGTCGAAGGCCGACGGCACGTTCGAAATCAAGGATCTTCCCGTCGGCGAGGTCGAGCTGCAGTTTTGGCACGAGAAGGCGGGCTACATCGGCGAGATGACGATCGGCGGCAAGACTGAAAAGGCCGCGAAGGGCCGCAAGAAGGTGTCCGTTGCCGCGGCGGGAACGGACCTTGGCGAGATCGTGCTCGATTCCGCAATCTTTCAGAAGTGATCGGGGAGATTCACGACATGCAAAGCCGATTGTCCTTGGCGTGCTCCCTCGGCTTGGTGCTGATCGTCTGCCAGGGCTGCGGACCGCAGCGGGTGGTGGCTCCCGTCGCCGACCGGCAGGCCGCGGAAACGATCCGCCAGGGGCTGGTAACGGTGGTCGCCGCGGAGGCTGATGCGGGAGAGGTTGCGGCCTCCGGCGAGGGCTGGGCGACGCTCAAGGGCCGCTTCGTATTCGCCGGTGACCCCGGGCAGCCCAAGCCCCTCGTTGTGGACAAGGACACCGAAGTCTGCGGCAAGTCGTCGAAGATCTTCGACCAGTCGTTGCGGGTCGACGCCTCGAGCAAGGGCTTGGCCGATGTCGTCGTTTTCGTCCGCAAGTCGAGCCGCGTGAAAAATCCCGTGTCGAACGCCCCGCTCGTCTTCGATCAGAAAAACTGCGAGTTTCTCTCACCGGTGTTCGTCTCCCGACTGGGACAGCCGATCGAGGTTCGCAACAGCGACCCCGTGGGGCACAACACGAACATCGACGGCACCAGTTTCAATCAGTTGATCCCGGCCGGTCAATCGACCAACTACATCTCCAACGTCGAGATGGGGGCGCCGAAGGCGGTGACCTGCAACATTCATCCATGGATGAAGGCCTACATCCTGTTCCGCAAGGATGGGTACGTGGCCGTTTCGGCGGCCGACGGCAGCTTTTCGATTCCCGATCTTCCGGCGGGCGAGCCGCTCGAGTTTCAGGTCTGGCATGCGAAGTCGACGGGCCCCGGCGGTGGGCTCGGACTCGAGCGACCCGATCTCAAGTGGAACCCCAAGGGCCGTTTCTTGATCACACTGCAGGCCGACGACGTCAAGGATCTGGGCACGCTTGACGTTCCGGCCGATTCGATCGGCACCTGAAACACACCACGTTTCCCCAAAACGCCATGATCAACACGCCATCACATCCCCGCTGCTCGTTCGTCGCGATGATCGCGATTGCCGCGCTTGTCTCTTCTGGATGCGGCAAGACCCAGCCCGCGTCGTTTCGCCTCAACATGGTGCAGGCCACGAAGACGTCCGCTCCCGAGGCGGGGCTGGAAAAGCCCTGGGCGAAGTGGTCCCAGGAGCGGCAGTCGCAGGTCGCCACCATTCTCCTGGCCATGTTCGGCACGCCCGACGAACCGGTGGCCCTGGCCGAGTCGGGATTGGACGAGGCCAAGCTCCGCCTTGCCGCAGGACCGGTGCGAAGTGACATCGTGGGGCGGAAGAATGGTCTCTACCGCGAGCACTGCGTGCACTGTCATGGCATCTCCGGCGACGGCATGGGACCGACGGCCGCGTTCCTCAATCCCTACCCCCGCGACTACCGCCCGGGGAAGTTCAAGTTCAAGAGCACCTGGCGGGATGCCAAGCCGACGCACGGCGATCTCGTGCACGTCTTGAACCAGGGGATCGTGGGCACGTCGATGCCGTCGTTTGCGTTGCTCCCGCCGGCGCAGGTCGACGCCCTTGCGGAATATGTCCGTTATCTCAGCATCCGCGGCGAGGCCGAACTGGCGCTGTTCACGTATGCAGAGCAGGAACTCGGCGGAGACGAACAGTTGCCGACCACGCGTGAGTTTCTGGTGGACGAGATCCTCGCTCCCATCGTGGAGAAATGGTCCTCGGCCGACGAGTTGCAGATTCCGATCGCGGCCGTGCCACCGGGTGTTCACTTCGGGCTTCCGGCCAGTGATCCTGCGAATCGGGACTCGATTGCGCGGGGCAGGGCGTTGTTTCTCGGGGACGGCGGATGCGTGAAATGCCATGGCGTGACGGCGCTCGGTGACGGCCAGGCGAATGACTACGACGACTGGAACAAGACGATCGTCGACGTCAGCAAGGATGTGGCAGGGAGCCTCGACGCGTCGCGGAAGGCCGCCGCCGGCGAGATGAGCCCGGAGAAGCTGGCCGAGCACCGGTCCCGCGCGGAGTGGCTGCATGCGTTCGTCGAAGTTCTCGAGGGAGACGCGCTGCGTCCGCGGACGATCCCGCCGCGAAACCTCCGGCAGGGGGTCTACCGGGGCGGCCGACGTCCGCTCGATCTGTATCGCCGGCTTTACACCGGCATCAACGGCGCGCCGATGCCGGGCGTCGGGCCCTCGGGGGCCGGCGCCAAGGGGAGCGTCCCCGATGCGGAGATCTGGCACATCGTCAACTACATCCGCTCGTTGCCTTATGAGTTCGACGGCGAACTCGGGGCCGACAGGCCGTTGGTGGCAAGGGACCGTTTCTGACGGCCCGCCCGGGCGAATGGGTTCGATTGTTTTTCATCAGCAGGGAGTGATGTGACGTGGGCAAGCGACTGGCCGCAATGTTCTGGGCGATGTTGTTTCTCGCGGTTCCCGTGCTCGGCGTGGCGACCTTCGCCGTGGCGCCGGCCTACGATCACTGGCTGCCGAAGGACGTCTCCGAGCACGGACAGTCCATCGACTCCCTCTTCTACTTCATCCTCGCCCTCACCGGCGTGGTCTTCGTCGTGACCGAAGTGCTCCTCTTCTGGTTCATGTGGAAGTACGACGCCTCCCGGCAGGACGGCCGGGCCACCTACATCCAGGGCAGCCACACGCTCGAGGTCGTTTGGACGATCATTCCCGCCGCCACGCTGCTCTTCCTGGCGATCTATCAGATGAATGCGTGGGCCGACGTGAAGATGCGGCGGCCCGCGATGTCGCCGACGGTGGAGGTCGTGGCCAGGCAGTTCGAGTGGCGGCTGCGGTATCCCGGTCGCGACGGCACGCTGGGCACGGCCGACGACCTGTTTCTCGTCAACGACCTTCACCTCCCGATCGACGAGGACATCCTCGTCCAGCTCAAGAGCATGGACGTTCTCCACAGCTTCTTCCTGCCCAACGTGCGGATCAAGCAGGATGCCGTGCCGGGCATGAAGATTCCCGTCTGGTTCAAGGCTCGTGAGGCGGGCGCGTTCGACATCGTCTGCGCCGAACTCTGTGGCTGGGGCCATTACAAGATGAAGGGCCGGGTGACGTTCGAGTCGCGGCCCGAGTTCGATGCCTGGCTCGAACGGAAATACGCCGAGCAGCAGTCTGTGCAGCCCACCGCCGAAGTCGCCAAGGCCGATTGAGCACCCGAGTCCGTCATACGCCCGATCCGAGGAGCCCACGATGACACCCCCCACCACAGCCGCCGTCTCGCCGACGATCGCCCACGGCCCGACGACTCTCGTCGCACCGCGGAAGCCCCGGCCCGTGGCCGAGTTCCTCTCGACCTACGTCTTCTCGAAGGACCACAAGGTCATCGGCCTGCAGTTCCTGTTCTCGACGCTCCTCTGGTTTCTCGTGGGCGGGCTGCTCGCGCTCGCCGTTCGCTGGCAGGTTGCCTGGCCATGGTCCGACGTGCCGGTGGTGGGCAAACTCTTCGCCCAGGAAGGCGGCCAGATGGCGCCAGAGTTCTACACGATGCTCTTCACCATGCACGCCTCGGTGATGATCTTCCTGGTGATCATCCCCATCCTCGCCGGGGCCTTCGGCAACTTCCTGATCCCGCTGATGATCGGCGCAGACGACATGGCGTTTCCGACGCTCAACATGCTGTCGTATTGGTTCATGTGGCCGGCTTTTATCGCGTTCACCGCCAGCTTCTTCGTCGAGGGAGGCGCGGCCTCCGGGGGCTGGACGAGCTATCCGCCTTTGTCCACCAATCCGGCGTCATCTCCGGCGAGCGGCATGGGGCAGACGCTCTGGCTGCTCGGGCTGACGTTGGTGGGCGTGTCGTCGATGCTCGGCAGCGTCAACTACATGACGACCATCATCCTCATGCGGGCCCCGGGCATGACGATGTTCCGGCTGCCGATGACGATCTGGGCCATGTTCATCACCGCCATCCTCCAGGCCTTCGCCCTGCCGGTTCTCACGGCGGCCGGGTTCATGCAACTCACCGACCGCCTGTTGGGCACTGGTTTCTTCTCGCCCGAAGGGAGCGTGGTCAACAACGCGATCTCCGGCGCGGGTGGCGGGCAGCCGCTGCTCTGGCAGCATCTCTTCTGGTTCTACAGCCACCCGGCCGTCTACATCATGATCCTGCCGGCGATGGGCATGGTGAGTGACATTCTCACCGTTTACGCCCGCAAGCCCCTGTTCGGATACCGGCCGATGGTCTACTCCATCGCCGGCATCGCCGGCCTGGGCTTCATCGTCTGGGGCCATCACATGTTCATGTCGGGCATGAATCCGGCGCTGGGCATCACGTTCATGGTCTCGACGATGATGATCGCCCTGCCGAGCGCGGTGAAGACCTTCAACTGGCTCGGTACGCTCTGGGGGGGCAAGATCCAGTACACGACCTCGATGCTCTTCGCGCTCTCCTTCGTCTCGATGTTCATCATCGGTGGGCTCTCGGGCATCTTCATGGCGGCCACGCCCGTCGACATCTTCATTCACGACACCTACTTCATCGTGGCCCACTTCCACTATGTGCTCTTCGCCGGCACGGCGATGGGCGTGTGGGCGGCGATTTACTTCTGGTTCCCCAAGATGTTCGGCCGCACGATGAACGAGTTCTGGGGCAAGGTGCACTTCTTCCTGACGTTCATCTTCCTGAACGGAACCTTCTTCACGATGCACATTCTCGGTGCGGTGGGCTTCCCGCGGCGGCTTGCCGACGCCTACCACTACGAGACGTTCCATCACCTTCAGCCGCTCAACGCCTTCATGACCTACTGCGCCATGGGCATGGTGGCCACGCAGATCATCTTCGCGGCCAACTTCATCTACAGCATGTTCTGGGGGCCGGTCGCCGGCCGGAATCCGTGGAACGCCAATACGCTGGAGTGGACGGCGCCGAGCCCTCCGGGCCACGGCAACTTCGACTACCAGCCGGTGGTCTATCGCGGCCCGTACGAATACTCCGTCCCCGGAGTCGAGAAGGATCACCTGATGCAGACCGACCCGCCCAACGCCGCCGCGGCGGCCGCTGCGGCGGCGGCACATTGAGGGGAGGAGCAGGCAGGGGTGGCGAGTCGCCGGCATGGGGAGGGCAGGACTCTCTCGTGGCGGTCGTTCCTCTGAGCCGATGAAAGGGGCGTCGTTGCCGCGGAAGAAAACCGCGGGGTGCCCCGGGCGTCGTCAGCCGCCGCGGCCGCTTCCCCTCACGGGGCCCTGAATCAACATGAGACTCTCCGCATTCAACTGGACGCATTTGGTCGCCTGCCTTTTGGTGGGCGTGACGGCAGTGCTGCTGTCGTTCGGGGCGCTGGTCACGACGTACGAGGCGGCGATGGCGGTGCCCGACTGGCCCGCGACGTACGGCCACAACATGTTCCTCTTTCCGATGGCCGAGTGGCTCACCGGCCCCTGGGATCTGTTCCTCGAGCACGGGCATCGACTGCTGGGGGCCCTGACGGGGGTGATCACAATCGGGCTGGCCGTGGTCGTCTGGTGCTCCTCGTCGCAACCAACGGTGCGTTGGCTCGTGGTGGCCGCGGTCGCACTCGTGCTCGTGCAGGGTGGGCTCGGCGGCGCCCGCGTGCTCCTCGACGACAAGACGGTGGCAAAGGTGCATGCCTGCACCGGCCCGCTCTTTTTCTCCGTGGCCGTGGCGATCGCCGTCTTGTCGCGGCGGCCCGGGGCGGCCGCGAGCCGCGAGGTGGCCACGCGGATTCCCGTCGCGCTGCTCGTCGCGGCTTATCTGCAACTCGTCGCCGGGGCCCAGCTGCGGCATCTCGACGCCGCCGTCGAACCCGCCACCTTCCACGCCCTCGTCGGCTTGCATATTTTCGGGGCCATCGCCGTCACGGTGTTGACGGTAGCCAGCGCCGTGACGGCCAGCGCCCTCGGGTCGCGGACGGCTCGGCTCTGGTCGTGGTGCATGCTCGTGCTGGTGGGCAGTCAGTTGCTGCTGGGGGCGGGAGCCTGGGTGGCGAACTGGGGCATGCCGGCAGACATCGTGCCCGAATCCTGGCAGTTGGCCGAGCCCTTGCGGGCGCGGAGCGTGTGGGCGGCCGGTGTCGTCACCGGGCATGTCGTTCTCGGAATGTTGATCCTCGGTGGTTCGGTGGCGGTCGCGATCGAGTCGGGGGGGTTTGGCCGAACGACCGCCGCTGCGACGGCCGGACGAAGGGCGTTCACGTGACCCCTCCGCCATCGATCGCCGCCGAGTTTGCCGTTCCGCCCGCGGCGGTCGGGGGTGATCTTACGAGCGGCTCCGCCTCGTGGACCGCCGACATCTCGAAACTGACGCGTCCGCGGATCGCCGTCATGGTGCTGGCCACCGTCGTCACGGCGATGTGGCTCACCGCAGGCCGTCCGGAAAGCCTTTGGTCCGTGGCGACGCTGCTCCTTGGCACCGCCCTCGTGACGGCCAGTTCCAGCATCGCCAATCAGATCCTCGAGCGGGATACCGACAGGCGAATGCCGCGAACCGCATCCCGGCCGATCGCGGCCGGACGCATGACGGTGGAAACGGCCTGGACATGGGCCGGTGCGTTGTTCGTGGCGGGCTCGGCCGTATCCGGCATGGCCTATGGCTGGCAACCGGTCGCGGCGACCGCCGCGACGTGGCTCTTGTACGTGGCGATCTACACGCCGCTCAAGCGGGTCACGCCCCTCAATACGGCCGTCGGGGCCGTGGCCGGGGCGATGCCCGTGATGATCGGCTGGCTGGCGGCCGGTGGCCCGCAACGGCTCGCCGCAGGCGACGCCCGGGGAGGGCTCGCCGCCGCGGCGCTGGCCACGGTGCTCTACCTCTGGCAGTTTCCGCACTTCATGGCGATCGCCTGGCTTTACCGCTCGCAATACGCCGCCGCGGGGCTCCGGATGCTGACGGTGGTCGATCCGACGGGCCTACGGGCGGGGGGGCAGTCACTTGCCGCGGCGCTCGCGATGATCCCCGCCGGGCTCGTTCTGGCCGTGCCGTCCGGCGGCATTCGGCTGTTCCTGGCGGCGGCGGTGGCCGGAATCGTTTATCTTCTGGCCACGGTCCGCTTCGCCATCCGGCGGGACGACGCCTCCGCCCGCATCCTCCTGCTCACATCCCTGGGTTCCCTGCTCGGCCTGCTCGTTGCGGCGGTCGTGTTTGGAAAGCCCGTCTGACACCCCCGATCCCCCGAGCATCGACCATGAACGCTTCCGCATCTTCCATCAGCCATGGACACGCCGGTCATGCGGGGCATGACGGGCATGGCGGGCATGACCACGGCCACATCACGCTCCAGTATCAGCCGGGCCTGCCGCTCTCCCGCGGCAAGCTGATCATGTGGCTTTTTCTCTCGACGGAGATCATGTTCTTCGCGGCACTGCTCGGAAGTTACGTGGTGCTTCGATTCGGTGCGCCGGTGTGGCCCAAGGCCCACCATGTCCATCTGAGCGAGCCGATCGGCGCCTTCAACACGTTCGTGCTGATCTGCTCGAGCGTCTCGATCGTGCTCGCCCTCGAGACCGCACGGGCCAACAAGGCCAGCCTCGCGAAGTTCTGGATGCTGCTGACACTCCTGCTGGGCGGCCTGTTTCTCGGCGTGAAGGGCTACGAATACTCCGCCAAGTTCTCCCACGGCATCTACCCTGCGGCGCCCCGAAGCCGGATCTACGAGCGGCCGGACCTCTACTACGGCTCCGCCGTCCGCGGTCGGCTCGAAGAACTCCGCCGGGAGCCCAAAGACGCCTGGCAGGCCCTGAAATACAAATGGGCCGTGATGTGGCATCGTTCCGCCCAGGCGGCGGCGCTCCATGGCTGGCAGGAACCGGAAACGGTCGATCGGCTCAAGGAGCTCGACGAGACTCCCGAAGCCGCGCTCACGACCGAGCAGCTCGCCGCCCGCGGCAAACTCCAGCAGATCCAGAAGATGGTGCTGAGCCCCGATCAGCAGGCGTTCGACATGGCGGTCGTCGCCGACCAGGTGATGCCGCTTCCGGCCGAGGGTGCCGGTGGTGCCGGCCATGGCGCCGGCCACGGGTCGCACGGCCTCAACGACGCCTTTCCCTGGCTGCGTCTGCCCACCGTCATACCCGGCGGCAACATGTGGGCCAGCACCTACTTCCTGATCACCGGATTCCACGCCATTCACGTGGCGGTCGGTCTGCTCGTGTTCGCGATCATGCTCACCTGGAAACTGGACGCGAAGCGGGCCGGGGCGATTGAAAATGCCGGACTCTACTGGCACTTCGTCGATCTGGTGTGGATTTTCCTGTTTCCGCTCCTCTACCTGTTCTGATTCCGACATCATCGGTCGCGGCCCCGAGCCCGACCTCGAAAGGCGACCACGAAAGGCGACATCGATGAGCGACCACGGCAACCACAGTCACGGACCCGTCACCCGCGCGGGCGAGTCGGCCGACGAGACCCTGCTGCACTCTGTCGAGGAGTCGCACGGCGGCCATGAGGGGCATGGCGGCATCGGCAAATACATGCTCGTGTTCCTCGCGCTCTGCGGCCTGACGACCATGTCGTTCTTCACCTACTCGCCCGCGTGGCCCTGGCGCGACCAGCCGCAGGTGGGCTGGGCGTTCATGATGGCTGTGTCGTGCACGAAGGCGATGCTCGTCATCCTGTTCTTCATGCATGTCTGGTGGGAGGCGAACTGGAAGTACGTGCTCACGATCCCGGCGGCGATGATGGCCATTTTTCTGGCGATCATGCTCGTGCCCGACGTCGGCCTGCGGAACCGCATGGTGTCACAGGAACGGGCGCTCTACATGGCCCGCGGTTCGGACGTGCGTCTGCTCGAGGAAGCGGCGAAGGACAGCCCGCTGAACGAGCCGGCCGCACACTGACCATCCGTAACGACCCAGCTCCGGGAATCGCGAACGTGCCCTCCGCCGTCCCCATCCACCGACTCCTCTGCGTGCTTGTGCCGTTGGCCTCCGCCATCGTCGGCTGTCGTCCCCCGGAGACCGGCGTCAGCGAACCGCGGCCCACTCCCGTGGCGGGCAGGGTGCGAGTCGACGAGGAGACGGTGCCGAACCTCGCCGACGTCCCCTTCACGCTCACCGATCAGACCGGGGAGGATTTCAGCTCGGAGTCGCTCGCCGGCAAGGTCTGGATGGGGGCGATCTTCTTCGCGAACTGCCCGGGGCCGTGCTTCCGGGAGAATCAGGCGATCGCCGACATCCTGCGCAGGATCGACGATCCCGGGTTCATGGTCGTGAGCCTGACGTGCGATCCGGTCAACGACACTCCTGAATCGCTGGCGAAGTATGCCGCCCGGTTCGAGGCCGATCCGGCCCGCTGGAAGTTTCTCACCGGTGACCTCGCGTTGATCGAGCAGGTTGGCCAGAAGATGTTCCGCCTGCCGGTGGAACTCGGCGTGCACTCGGAGCGAGGCGTCGTCTTCGATCGGCAGGGGCGGCTTCGCGGAGGCTACCACCTGCTCGAACCTGACCGGGTTGCCCTGCTCGAGAAGCTCATTCGGGAGGTTCTTGCCGAGCCCGTCGTGTCTCCCGCGGCCGCGCAGCCGGGCGGCCCGCAGGAAGCCAAACCATGACGCCGCTCGTCGCCTCGGTCAGCGTGCACCCGCTCGCCACGACCAACGCGGTGCTCAACTCGCTCGCCACCATCCTGCTCCTCGCGGGCTGGGTGTTCATCAAGCGGGGCAACGTGAGGGCCCATCGATCGGCGATGGTGGCGGCATTCGTCGTGTCGGCCATCTTCCTGGTCTGCTATCTCACCTATCACTACCTCGTCGGTCACGTCCCGTTCAGGGGGCAGGGGGGCGTCCGCGGCGTGTACTTCACGATCCTGATCTCCCACATCCTGCTCGCCGTCACCGTTCCGGTGCTGGCGATCGCGATGTTCGCCCTCGCATGGCGGGGCCGCTGGGCAACCCACCGTCGCCTGGGCCGGATCGCGTTGCCGATCTGGCTCTATGTGTCGGTGACCGGCGTGGTCATCTACATGATGCTCTACCACTGGTTTGTCTGACCCCGACCGCCACGGGGCTGCCTCCTGCTCCCGGCCCTGCTATCATTGGGATGGAGGAGAAACCCATGCGGAAGGCATTCGGACGGGCCCTCGGGCAGCCAAGCGTCATTTCGGCCTGCATCGTGGTGGGGTTTCTCCTCGCGAGCGATGCGTTGGGCTGCCCCAACTGCAAAGACGCGGTGAACACGTCGGATCCCGAAGGCCTCAACATCGCCCGGGGCTACTTCTACAGCATCCTTCTCATGCTCGCGATGCCCTTCACGCTGGCAGGCTCGTTCGGCGCGTATGTGTGGCGGGAGATGCGGCGGCAGCGGGCTCAGGCTGAATCGCTGCCCGGCGACCTTCCGGAGCGGCAGCCATCGTGAACGACGATGCCGACCTGCATCGCTGCGGTGCTCCGGGCGGAGAACCGGAGGCGGGGCAACGGCCCGGCAGGCGGGTCGCGAAAAACTATCTGGCCCCCGCCGAGCGGCGACGGCTCTTCCTGTTCGTGATGCCGGCGGGGATCGTGCTGGTGCTCGTGCTCGGCTGGGTGGAGCGAACGTGGTTTCCACGCGACCGCAGGGAGCAGGGGCCCGCACAGATCGACACCCGGCTCGACGCGGTCAACGGGCCACGCCCCCGGGGCGACGAGCTCGTGATCGAGCGCGACCCCGAACCGTTCGACGACCGGTCGGCGGCTCTCCTCAGCGCCTCGGCCGAGTCGCTCTCGAACGTTCGCGACGCCACCTTTTTCCGGGAGTCGGACAACGACGCCTGGTTTCAGACCTGGAACACGCTTCGCGAGACCAGCCTCGCCGCGTTGCGGAAGGCGAATCCGCAGCAGGTGAGTTTCAGCGAGGTGTTTGGCCAGCCGCGGTCGTTCCGGGGCAGGCTGGTGCGGATGCGGGGCACGCTTCGCCGCCTCGAGAAAGTGGCGGCCCCCGCCAACAACTACGCCATCGACGACTATTGGCAGGGCTGGATGGAGCCCCTCGAGGGTCCCGCGTCCCCGGTCGTGGTGCAGTGCCTGCGGATTCCCGAGGGGATGCCGGGTGGGATGAAGATCGACGAGCCCGTCGAGATCGTCGGCTACTTCTTCAAGAACTACGCCTATAACGCGACCGATGCGATCCGCGTCGCACCGCTGATCATGACGCTCGAGCCGATCGGGCTCGCCAAGTCGCCGGCGGCGGACTCGTCGGCGGGGGCGTCTGGTGTCGTGACGCTCGTCGTGCTGATCACGATGGCCGGGCTGGTGGCCGCGACGCTGCTCGGCATGAGCCGCGGCGGCCGCCCGGCCACCGGCCGGGCGACGACGGATCCGGCCGGGCTCGACGATTCGCTCGCGAACGTGAAGTTGTTTTCCGTCGAGGAATCGCTGCGCGAGCTCGCCCTCGAGGGCGAGCCGGCCCCGAAGCCCCCCACCAGGGAGCCCGCATCATGAGCATGTCGTCGTGTCGGCCGGTGTTCGGAATGAGGCTGGGCCGCGGACTCGCGGCCTGTTGCTCGCTCGCAGCCTGGCTCGCGGCGGGCACGGTCCCGGGGCAGGAGGCCGCGATGCAGCCGGCCGCCGATCTCGGCTCGTTTCTCGCCCTCAAGGAGATCGACCTGTCGAGGCGGGCGGTCTTCAGCGACGAGACGCCTTGGAGCGACGACAAGGAGCGGATGCTCCTGCGGGTGATCGCGCGGATGGCGGCGCCGGCGAACCTCGCGGCGGCCTGGGCCGAGGCCGCCGCCGACGTGGCCGCCGCCGGCTCTCCCGTCGTGATCGACGACCGGCTGGTGCGTGTCCGCGGCCGCGCGACGTTCGTCGCCCCCCGGAATCTGCCCGCTCCACTGGCGGAGTTGGCCGGCCGTGCCCGCTATGACCTGGTTCGCATCATCGACGAGCGCGGGGCAGTGGTCGATGTTGTCACTTCCCAGGCTCCGCGGGCCTGGCCACGCGGAGCGGCCATCGACGAGCCTGCCGCCGCCGTCGGTCTGCCGCTCACGGCCGGCGCCGGCCCGCAGCCGGAGCCGTGGCCGGCCGCGGCCCACGATCTGTTGCTCGTGGCGACGAGCGTGCAGTTCACGCCGCCGACGCCGCTCGGCGGCCTGGGGATGGACTACGGTCTTTTCGACACCGTCGTTGACGATCGCAAACTCGAGCCGGGCGACACCGCCGCCTTCTGGGGAGTGATGGCCGCCACCTGCCGGGCCCAGCCCGCGGAGATCGCGCGGGCCGCCGGCGACCGCACCGACATCCTGCCGCTCATCGATCCGGGTCAGAAGTGGTTTGCCAGCCATCGCGGCGATCCGGTCGTGATCCGGGGCGTGGCCCGCTCCTGCCGGCGGATCGCCGTCGACGACCCCGAGCAACGGGTCGCGATCGGGGGCGACCATTACTGGGAGCTGGAGGTGTTCGTCGATACGCCGCTCCTCGAGGTCAACGGGCGGCAGCAGGATCGCTATCCGGTCGTCTGCTGTGTTCGCACCCTGACGCCAGGGATGCCGACGGGAGACACCATCAGCGAACGGGTGCGGGTGCCCGGCTTCGCATTCAAGCGTTACAGCTACCCGCTCCGTGATGCGGTCATCAGTTCGTCGCTCGGCGACTCGGAGATCAAGGGGGAGAGGATGTCGGCACCTCTGGTGATCGGGCCGACGGCGGAATGGCAGCGTCCGCCATCGGCCCAGGGGGCGTCCGACCTCCTGTTCCTGATTTTCACCGCGATCCTCGGACTTCTGGCCCTGTTCATGGTCTTCAGCAGTTGGTCGACGCGTCGGCAACTGGCAGAGGCCGAGCGGCTCAGGCGGGCGGCGATGCCGGACCGTCTCGAGCTGCCGAACGAGTGACGGCGGGCCCCCCTTTGCGCCGGGCGGCGTCTCGCTTCAGATAGGGGCCCGCGGGCTCCGGCCCGCTTCCCCGCCCCATCCTCTCTCCACGAATCCCCCGGGAATCCCTGCCATGCGACGCGCGAAAATCTCGATCATCGGTGCCGGCAACGTCGGCGCCACCACCGCCCACTGGTGTGCGGCCGCCGAACTCGGCGACATCGTCCTGCTCGACATTCCGGCGACCGAGGGCATGCCCGCCGGCAAGTCGCTCGACCTGTTTCAGGCCTCGCCGATCGTCGGCTTCGACGCGAAACTGACCGGAACCACCGACTGGGCCGACACCGCCGGCAGCGACGTGGTGGTGGTCACCGCCGGCATCGCCCGCAAGCCGGGCATGAGCCGGGACGACCTCCTCGCGACGAATGCGAAGATCGTGGGAGACGTGGCCCTGAAGATCCGCGAGACGAGCCCCGAGGCGGTCGTGATCGTGGTCTCCAATCCGCTCGACGCGATGGTGCAGCGAACGTTTCAGGTCACCGGCTTCCCGGCCGCCCGCGTCATCGGCCAGGCCGGCATCCTCGACACCGCCCGCTATCGTGCCTTCCTGGCGATGGAACTCGGCGTCAGCGTCGAGGACATCTCCGCCATGCTGCTCGGCGGCCACGGCGACACGATGGTGCCGATTCCCAGTTGCACCAGCGTGGGCGGCATCCCGGTCACGCAGCTGGTGTCGGCGGATCGGCTCGAGAAGATCGTCGATCGTGCCCGTAACGGCGGTGCCGAGATCGTCGCCCTGCTCAAGACGGGCAGCGCCTACTACGCCCCGGCGGCAGCCACGACTCAGATGGTCGAGGCGGTCGTGAAGGACAAGAAGCGGCTGGTGCCCTGTGCGGCCTACTGTGACAAGGAATACGGCGTCGGCGGCTACTTCGTCGGCGTGCCGGTGGTCCTCGGCAACGGCGGCGTGGAGAAGGTGATCGAGCTCGATCTCCTGCCCACCGAACGGGCCGGGCTCGACAAGAGCATCGCCGCGGTCAAGGAGCTCGTGGCGGCGATGAATCGCCTCACCGGCACCGCCTGAGCCGCGGGGAGGCTTCCCCGATCGCGCTGTTTGCCCCGTTTGCCGCGCACGCGTGGCATGCGGACCGCTGCCGTTGCCCGGGGGCGGGGGTTGCGATACAACCCCCCGCCTGTCCGGTGCGGGCTGCCCGGGAGCCGTTTTCAGCGGATCCCCGACTCCAGCGAGGTGCGATTCATGAGTGGTCGAAGGTCGAAACAGCCGGCCCGGATTGAACGCCCCGCGGCCACGCCGGCTCGTGTTCCCGCACGGCCGGCGATCGCCGATTGGACCAACGGTCTGCCCGTCTTCGTGCCGCAGGCCTACGAGCCGGGCTACGACTATCCGCTGCTTGTCTGGCTCACCGATCCGGCGGACCGGGACTTCGATTTGGCCGGAGTCATGGCCCGCATGAGCCTCCGCAACTTCGTGGCGGTCCAGGCCGCCGGGGGCGATACCGCCGTCTGGCGGGCCGTCGACACGGTGTCGGCCCGGTTGAGCATCCATCCGCGACGGATCTGGCTCGTCGGCCACGGAAGTGGCGGCACGCAGGCATTTCGCATCGGCTGCCGACATCCCGAGGCATTCGCCGGAGTGGTCTCGCTGGGCGGCCCGTTTCCGCTCGATGAATCGGCCTTCGCGCGGGTCGAGGCGGTTCGTCGCCTGCCGATGCTCTACTGCTGCCGCGGCAGCGCGGCCGTCTCCGCCGCGGCCCACACCGACCGCACGCTCCGGCTGTTTCATGCCGCCGGCGCGATGCTCGCGATGCGAATCTATCCGGGGAGCGGCGAGCTTTCGCGGGCCGCGCTCGGCGACGTCAACCGCTGGCTCATGGATGAGATCTGCGGCACGTCGGCCGGATTGCGGGCCCACGCCGCCGGTTAGCGGAGCCTCGCCTCGACCGATCGATACCGTCCTCGGGAAAGGATTCCCATGACAGATGCATCAGACCGCCGGACATCTTCCCGCCAACGGGTGGACATGGCCGATACCGTGGACGAGCCGCGGATCCTGCCGTTGCCCGCCGCGCAGGCGTCTTCGTTGCGCGAGGTGCTCGAGTCGGTCGTGGCGGAGATCCGTCAGCGTGCCGAGACACCGGCCGCGCGGGTGCGGGTGACGCTCGACGTGCCCGCCGGACAGGTCGTCGATGCCGATCCAGCCCTGTTTCGTCATGCGGTCGAAGGGCTCGTGACCGCGGCGTTCGCCGCCGCCGTACGGCCCGGTGATGCGAGCGATGCGCCGCGGGTCCGTGAGGTCGTGGTGACGAGCATCGACGCCGCCGACGACTTCGAGCTCGAGGTCGCAGGCTCGGGCAGCCGGACGGCGGCGGATGCCGGCTCCCTGGCGGGAGCCCGCGCCCTTGCGGAGCGGTGCGGCGGCGAGATCGTCATCGCGGAATGTCCCGAAGGCGGCACGGCGGTCACGATCCGCCTCTCCCGACGCCGTGTGCTGCGGAAGGCCGCCTGACCGCTGGCGGCCAGATCACCCACGAGAACCAACCATGGACGCCTCCCGTTCGGACGACCAGCAGCGTCCCGCCTCCAGAGTCACGCCGGCCCAGGTGATCGCTCTGGGGCTGGTCGCGATCTCGATCGGCTGGGCCGCATGGTTCCTTCGCGACCGCCCCACGAACGAAGAGGTGGAACTGCTTCCCGGCACCGTGCTGCCGTCGTCGGAGCTTGCGATCGTCGAAGCGGCCTTCGACCGTGCGCAACTCGTCGGCCACCGCACCGAGGACGGCCGGATCTGGGTGCCGCGGCCGCGACAGAGCGCTTACATGCGGGCCCTGGTCGATGCGGAGGCCCTGCCGCGGGAGTTTGGCAGCAGCCTGCGGCGGGCGCTCGAACAAAACAGTCCCTGGCAGAGCAGGGCCGTGCAGGAGGAGTCCCTGCGCGTGGCCGTGCAGGAGGAACTGGCCCATGTCATCTGCTCGATGCCCGGTATCGAGCGAGCGGCGGTGCTGTATGACGTGGACGATCGGGCGTCCTTCGATGGGACGCTCGGCGGCGGGCCGACGCGGACCGCCAGCGTGAACGTGCGAACGCAGCCCGACAGCGAACTCGAACCGGCCCGCGTGCAGGCGATCCGCGTCCTCGTGGCCGCTTCGATCGCAGGCCTGGAGCCGGAACGCGTCGCCGTGACCGATCTGCGGAGCGGCCGCGTCCACGCCGGACCACTGCAACATCCCGATGCCGAGGCCGAAGCGGCCATCGACCCCGCGCTGGCCCGCCGGATCGCACACGAGCGGCACCTGACCGCAAAGGTGCGGCAGGGGCTCTCCTTCGTGAAGGGAGCGGTCGTCGACGTGACGGTCGCATTCGCCGCCGACGCCCCGGCGGAGACCGTCGTCGAGCCGGGGCTGCCGCCCCGACAGCAGCGGGTGGCCGACGCCAATGCGCCGGCCGAGGTGACGATCACGGCCGCGACGGCGCCGCAGCCCGCGGTGGTCCGCCGCGGCGACGGTCCGGAGACGATCGTGGTGTCGCTCGCCATCCCCGAGACCTGGTTCGAAACCGCGCTGCGGTCCGCCCGGGTCCACGATGCCGCAATCTCGGCGGCCGTGGTCGATCGCCGCGAGGAGCAGCGGCTCCGCGAGCACGTGCTTCAAGTCCTCCCCGCCGGCTCCACGCCCGAATCCCGCCGCGTCGTGATCACCCGGTTTCCCGCGGGGCCATCCCGGCCCGACACCGCCGCACGGACCGTCTCCACGCCCCCGGCGTCGGCGGCCGTCCCACCGGCATCGCCGGCGAATCGGAGGCTGGAAACGGTCGGCGCCTACATCGACGCCACCGTGCAGGCGATCGTCGCGGGCGAACCGGCCGATGTGCCCCGCGAGGTGTGGATGGCACTGACGGCCAAGTGCTCGGCGCTGCTGGCCTACATCCTTTACCGCAACGCGGCGCGGACCGGGGGCCGGCCCGCACCACGCGCCGAAGGCCCGCCCGCCCGCCGGCGGATCGACTGGACGTCACTCGATGAGCAGTCCGGCCGGGACAAGCCCGTCGAGCAGGGCGACCGCGACGACCACGAAGCCCCCGCGCCCCGGATGGCAGCCTGATGACACGCCACTGCACGACGGTCTTCGCGGTGCGGGTGCCGACCATCTTTGGCATGGTGGCCCTCCTGGCCGCGACCACGATGCACCGTGTTCACGCCGACCCGCCCGTCGCGCCCGGGCCCGAGAGCGTGCAGATCGATGCCCATGTCATGCCGGCCGCGCTCGTCGCCGAGCCTGACGGACAGGCTGGTGGGCCCGGCCCCGTGTCGCTCGGCCCTTCCCGCGGCGCCGCCTCGCCGCCGCCGATCCGCCCGCTGCCCGACTGGAAACTGCTGGCGGCGATGGGGGCGGCTTTCGCCGCGGTGGCGGCCTACCGCCTCTTTTCGGTCCGCCGGGGACCGACCCTCCCGCCCGATGTGTTCGAAGTCCTCGGCGAGGCTGCGATCAGCGGCCAGCAGTCGGTGCGAGTCGTGCGCTTCGGGCCGCGAACACTGCTCCTGGGCGTGTCGTCGGCGGGATGCCAGACGCTCGCGGAAATCACCGACCCCCAGGCCACCGACTGCATCGTGGCCGCCTGCCGGGGCACCCGACTCCGCGGGCATCCCGCCGCCGTCGTCCGCCGTCACGTTCGGGGCGCCGGGCCTGCGGCCGCGGAGGCCCGCGCGTGACCACGACCAGTTCGCCGTTTCGACGGTTCCTCGGGATCGCCGTGCTCCTCGCCGCCGCGCTCCCGTGCACGGCACGCCCGGCGACCGCGCAGGAAGCCGCGGCCGATCCCGCGCGGGTGGCAACGCCGGGCGATCTTGCCGACGCCATCGCGACCGCAGCGACGCCGGCGGCCCGCCCCGCCGATGCCGGCTGGCTCGATCTGCTCCGGGGCGGGCAACTGGAAGCGCTGCTGCCGTCGGTGGCGATGTTCGGCGTGATCAGTCTGGCGCCGGCCGTGCTCCTGATGACCACCTGTTTCGTGCGGATGTCGGTGGTGCTCTCGCTCCTCCGGCAGGGGCTCGGCGCCCCGCAGATCCCGTCCAACCAGATCGTGGCCTCGCTCGCGATCTTCCTCTCGGCGATGGTGATGTGGCCCGTCTGGACACAGGCCTGGCGGGATGGAATGGAGCCCTACCGCCAGGGCAGGCTCACCGCCGTCGAGGCGTTCGACCAGGGCTCGCTCCCCGTCCGCCGCTGGATGGCGGGCCAGATCGAACAGGCCGGCAACCGCGACACGATGCTGCTCTTCCTGGCCCGCCATCCCGCCGGTCCGAAGCAGGCCGCCACCTACGACGACGTGCCGGTCGAGGCGCTTCTGCCCGCCTTCCTCGTCAGCGAGTTGGAGACGGCCTTCGCGATCGGCTTCCGGATGCTGCTGCCGTTTCTCGTGCTCGATATCCTCGTGGCCACGCTCGTGGTCTCGACGGGGCTGGTGATGCTGCCGCCGTCGCTGGTGTCGCTGCCGCTGAAGCTGCTCGTGTTCGTGGCCGCCGACGGCTGGTCGCTGGTGGTGAAATCGCTGCTCGACAGCGTGCGGGCCCTGCCTTCGTGAGCCATGGCCGCTGGAGGGAGTGATCGATGAGCGAACAGCAACTGGTCGAGCTCGTGAGGCAGACCCTGGTCGCCGGCCTGATCGTGGTCGCGCCGGTGCTGATCGCAGGGTTTGCGGCGGGTGTGGTCACGGGCCTCGTGCAGGCGGCCAGCGGCGTGCATGAGCCGATCGTCGGATTCGTCCCGAAGTTTGCGGTGATGGCGGTGATGATCCTCGTTTCGCTCCCCTGGATGGTGGAGCGGCTGGCCACGGTGTTGCGTGAGACAGTCGCCGGTCCGTGAGCACCGCGGTGGCAATCCGCCCGCCCGCAGGAGTCCATGATGGCCGCGACGTGGCTGACAGAGATCGCCTTTCCGGGACCGTTCGTGACGGCCGGCGTGCTGGCCCGCATGGCCGCGGCAGTGGCCGCGGGCGGCCTGCCGATCACGTCGGGCGTCGGCTTTCGCGTGCAGGCCGCGGTCGCGGTCGCGCTGACGGTGGCCGCCGCGCCGGCGGCAGCGACCGCCAGTCCCGAGGCATCGCCCGACGTGGGGCCGCTGATGTTGCTCGTCATGGCGGAGGCGCTCGTGGGCCTCGTGCTGGGGATGGCGGTGGCGACGGTCCTGGCCGCCGCCGGCTGGGCCGGCGGCATCCTCGGCAGCGTCACGGGGCTGACGTGGTCGGACGACTTCACCCCCGAGGGCGATCCGCAGGCGGCCGGGATGGCGCGGCTCGCCTGGTGGATGGGGCTGGCGGGATTCCTGACCGCGGGAGGTCATCTCCAAGTGGTTGCGGGGCTCGTGGACAGCGTGCGACTGCTTCCGATCGGCACCGCCTGTGATGCCGGTGGCCGCTGGAGCACGAGCCTCGCGATGCTCGCCACCACGATGCCATCGGTGGCGATCTCGCTGGCCGTCTCGCTCGCGGTGCCCGCGCTGGCGGCGGTGCTCGCCTTCCATCTCGTCGCCGCGATCTGCGTGCGGACCGTCCAGTTCGACCCCGGCCAGGGGCTCCTCCAGGCGGCCGCCTCGCTGGTCCTCCTCGCTGCGGTCTGCGTCGGCACCGACTCCTGGATCGGCGGATTCGCCTCGATCGTGGAGCCGCCCCTCGAGCGGTGTCTCCACGACGTCGGGCCCTAGACGCCCGTCCCTCATTCTCCACCACGCCCACCCGACCGGTCCGCATCCATGTCTGATTCATCCGACCGCGTCATACCCGCAACGCCTCGGCGACGTGAGGCAGCCCGCCGCGAGGGTGCGATGCCGACGGCCGCGCTGCCGGCGTGGGTGGCGACGGCCGGCACGGCCGTGCTGCTCCTGCCGGCGTGGGCCGCCGCCACGATGCCGGCAGCCGCGGAAATGCTCCGGGGGACGATCTCCAACGCCGCGCGGGCCGCGCGGGATGGCGACGTCGAGTTGCCTGCCGCACTCCCGGTGGTGCTGCCCACCCTCGCCCTGATGCTCGCCGCCGCAGCCGCCGGGATCGGCGTGCGGATCCTGTTCGACGGACTCTCATGGCAGCCGTCGCGTGCGCTGCCGATGCTGCGTCGGATCGATCCGTGGGCAGGGTTGGCCCGGGTCTTCTCGTTCCGCACGTTCACCACGGCCATGACCGCCGGCATCGGCCTCGCGGCGCTCGCGGTCGTCGCATTCTGGTCGCTGCGACCGCTCCTGGCGGCTACGGCCGGGATCCCCGAGCCTGCGCTCGTCGCCGCCGTCGCCTGGCGTTCGGCGGCGTGGCTCTTTGCCGCCGCGGCCGTCGTGGCCGGCTGCCGATGGGGGGGCGCCCGCCGCCGCTTCGAGCGGCAGATCCGCATGACGCCGCAGGAGTTCGCGGAGGAGATGAAGAGCGACCAGGCCGATCCGAAGATCAAACTGCTCCAGCGGCAGCAGCGGCGCCAGCCCATGTGACGCATCCCGGGCGTGGACTTCCGCGGCGAGGCGTCCGGATCCGGGCCGATTCAGGCGTCGACCCGCTCGGGACGTCCTTCAGCCCACCGTGGGCACCTCGTAGCCGTAGCGGTCAAGGAAGGGCCGGCAGCGGGTCGCGATCTCGGCCACGAGCCGCGGGTCGTGACGGTAGGTGTTGGTGCGGTAGCGTTTCATCGAAGCCGCCTCCCGCTCGAGGGCGGGCCGCAGGCGGTCGAAGTCGCCGAGGGCGAGTCGCTCATAGCTCCGTTCGACGGCGGCCACCGGGTCTGCCACGAGGTCTTCGTAGCGGATCTCGTGGAGGCGTTCCGGGCCGAGGCGGTCGCGATCCCGCTCGAAGGCGGCGTGCATCTCCTCGAAGGCGGCAAACACATACCGCTCGAGCGAGTCGCCGCGATCGACCTGCAGCGACTGCACGTCGTGGAGCGACTTCCAGAGCCGCAGCGTCGAGGGGATCACGACGAACGGATCGCGGACGACGTGCAGGAATCGCGACTCGGGAAACATGTCGGCGAGCACGCCGACCCGCGCGGTGTGCGGCGGGCTCTTGAGCACCGGTCGCCGTGGGTCGCGGACGGCGAGCATGTCGAGAAACCGGTGGAGGGTGCGCTTCCAGTGGTCGAGTTCGGCGGGGGGCAGCTTGGTGAGGTCGAGCGCCTCAGGGTGGTCGGGGCTCGTGACCGGAAACGCCATCCGCCGGTAGCAGGAGGCCGCCCCGAGATTCATGAGCGCGAACTCGTCCTCCTGCGGCCGGCTCCAGCCGGCGGCGACGTCGTCCATCGGCCGCTTTGGCGGGATCATCCACGCCAACGCCCGGGTGAGCACGTCCTCGGTGAGGAGGAAGTGGGCGGGGGCGAAGCATTCGTAGGTGTTCGGGCAACAGAACCGGTCGTCGAGCATCGCCAGTTCGTGCATCATCGTGGTGCCGCTCCGCCAGTGGCCGATGATGAAGAGCGGCGGCGGCGTGGAGGGGCGGTCGCGAATCCGGCGGCGAAACCGGGCGTTGGAGAGCGAGCCCATCAGCGAGTTGAAGACGGCGGCCGTCGAGATGGTCGCCACGAGCCCCCATCGCGTGAACGATGCCCGGCAGCCGTGCTCACGAACGAGGTCGAGCCACACGCCCATCGGCATGCCGTGCCAAAACCTCGGACTCCACCATGGATAGGCGTGGAAGGTGTCTTTGCCGCGAGCCGGGGTGTTCGCCGTTGATGCTGCCACTTCTGCGTGTTCCGAGGGGCCTGCTGGTTGCCTGATCTCTCGTGCCCGTGCGTCGGGACATCATCGTAGCCGACCGCCGTTCACCGCACGGGTGCCGCGGTGCCGCCGGCCATGCGGCTCGGACGTCCCGGCGAGGCCAGCAGGTCGCCCATCGCGGCGGCCAGCCCGGAGGCGGCCGACGAACCGGTGGCCCGAAACCGCTCCGTGCGGCCGGTGTCGAGGAGGATCACCGTCGGAAATGCCCGGATGTCGAAGTCGCGGCAGGCCGGCTGATGGCGGTCGGCATCGACGGCCACGCAGACAAACCGGCGCGAGAGCGCCACCACCCGCGGGTCGGCGACGACCGCCTGGACGAGTTCTCCGCTCCAGCGGCACCACGCGGCGCGAAACACGACGAGCATCGGGAGGCCGGCATCGGCCGCCCGGCGGGTGCCGGCATCGAAGCCATCGACATACTCGATCACGGCCGCCTGCTCGGGTGTGGCCGGCGGTCCGATCAAGCCCGCGGCCCTGGATCCGCTCGATGACGACGACCACCAACTGCCCGTTCCGGCATCCACCGCCTGTTCGTCGCGCACGCTGCATCCGGCCGCCAGCGAGGCGGAAAGAAGAACGCAGGCGGCACCGACGCGGATCGCTGGCAAGGACTCTCTCCCGGGAAAAGCGGGTAGGTAGGGGGCGGCTGGTCCTGTGCCAAGTCGGGTTGGCGGGATCCTGGCAAGCCTGGCGGTCCGCGGCGACGGGGGGGCGGCCGATCCTCCAAAACCGGCAAACAACCTGTCCCGCAAGACCGTGAACCGCTACCGTCGCCGCCGTCTCCCGGACGCTCCCGCGCGTGAACACGCCGTCTTCAACCGCCGCCATTCTCCTCGGCGTCGCGATCCTCGTCGCGTCGTGCGGTCCGGGGTGCAGGCTCGTCCAGCGGCGCGACCCGGTGGCTCCGGAGGTGGCCGAGGCCCGCAGGCTCTGCAACGAGGGGCTTTCCGCCGCCGATCGAAGCGACCTGGTGCGGGCGGAGGGACTCCTCGAACGTGCGGTGAAAAGCTGCCCGGTCGACGTCGATGCGCGGCGGCACTATGCGGAGGTGCTCTGGAAGAGGGGCGAGCGGCTCGAGGCGGTGACCCAGATCGGTGAGGCTCTGAAAATCTCACCGGGCGATGCCGCGCTGTGCGTCGAGGGGGGCGGGATGTACCTCGACATGGGGCTGTTCGACGACGCGGAACGTCTCGCCCGCGAGGCCGTCCGCATGGCGCCGTCATCGGCGGAGGCCTGGCATCTCCGCGGCGAGGTGTCGCTCGCCCGCGGACAGCCGACCCCCGCGCTCGCAGACTTCCATCGCGCCTTGGCGATCGCTCCCGATCACCGCGGCACGCTGCTCGATGCGGCGGAGGCCTACCGACGGCTCAATCAGCCGCAGCGGGCGCTCTCGACCCTGGCGATCCTGGGGGAGACGTACGGTCCGAACCAGACGCCGGCGAACGTGATCGTGATGGAGGCCCTCGCCCAGGAGGCGCTCGGCCGTCCGGAGGAAGCGATCGACAGTTACCGGATGGCGGTCGCCCGCGGCGACGCGCCACCCGAGGTGGCGACCCGGCTCGCCGTGCTCGAGCAGGATGTGACCCCGGCCGCCCGGCCGGCCGGCACGAAGCGACAGTAACGGGTCACTCGCCGGTCGTCGTGCGGCCGGTGAGCAGGTCGAAGGCGGCGATCGCCGGCACGAGGAGCGAGAGCGTGCCGAAGCCGTAGGCCGCGAGCACCGTGAGAAACACCTGCAGACTGCTCCCCTGGAGGAAGCCGGTGATGGCGACGAAGGTGAGCGACGGCAGCAGGGCCGACGTCCAGCCGACGGCGGGGGAAGGATTGCGGGCCGAGAGCGCCGCGTAGAGTCCGACGGCGCCGCCGACGATCGCGGCCAGAAACGGGGCGAGCTGCAGTTCGAAGCTGCCGCCGAAGGCGACCATGATCCGCATCGCGGTGGCCACGCCCACGGCCAGGAAGGCCACGATCCCCAGGGCGACGGCGATGGCGCGGCGGGAGGTGGGGTGCGACAGGCCCGCGTAGACGCCCAGCACCGCCGCGAAGAACGTCAGCACGGCGAGCCCGACCACGAGGTAGAAGCCGTGCTCCGCAGTGGCGATGCCCAGGGGCACGAGTGCGGCGCAGAGCGCCAGCGGGAGGATGACCATGTCGGCCGCCGATGCCAGCACGCCCAGCAGCTTTCCCCAGACGAACTCCCGCGGCTCGAGGTCGCTGACGAGCAGGAGGTCGAACGTGCCGCGGTCCTTCTCGGATGTGATGCTCGTCACGGCCAGCGCGGCGACGGCCAGCAGGCTCGCCAGCATCATCGGCACGATCGCCACGGCGACGGCGAGCCGGTCGGGCCGCGACCCGCGTGTCTGTGCCACGACGCCGGCGACTGCCGCGGCGAAGAGCAGGAGCCAGGCGATCCGCACGGCGATGATCGCGCGGCCGTGCGCCCGGGTGCGGATCTCCCGCCAGAGCACCGGATTGCTCCACACCTCCCGCGTCGGCCGGCGGCCGCCGGCGGCCGCGTCTGCGGCCGGGCTCGGTCGCAGCTGGTCGGCCGTGTTCCAGTGGCGGGCCCTTGCGATCGCCCAGCCGCTCGAGACGGCGATCAAGCCGCCGCACAGGCCGAGGAAGGGGAGAAGCATCCGGCCGCCGCCCGGGGCGAGTGCGGCGAACAGACCTCTTGCCGGCGAGACGGCCGCGGCCGCCGCCGCGCCCCAGACCGTGGCGACCGCCTCGCCGATCGCCAGCCAGGCCACGAGGGCGAACGCGGCGATGGCCAGCGACTGAAAAGTGGTGTCGCGCCACAACGCCACGGCGTTGGCGATGCTCGCCGCCGCGGCGGCCGCCGCAGCCGTGACGAGAAACATCCGGGCGATCTGGGCCGCGGTCACGCCGCCGAACGCGGCCGCGAGTGCGAAGACGGGCACGGCCGCCGCCAGCAGGAGACCGACCCGGAGCAGGCTGCCGGAGAGTTTTCCGAGCACGAGCTGGGCATCGTCGAGCCGGCTGACGAGAAGCAGCTCCAGGGTACGACGGTCTTTTTCCACGCCCACGGCCACGACGCTGGTGAGGACCGCGGTGAACATCGCCAGCACGAGCTGGAGGGGGCCCAGGATCCGCATCAGCGTGCCGCCGAACCGGGCCGTGTCGCCAACCGTCGCGATCGTCTGCGTGCCGGTCACCACCAGCCAGCAGGTGGCCACGATCCCCAGCAGGGTTCCGGCGTACACGCCGCGGGCGGCATACAAGGCCCTCGTCCGGGGCGCGACCAGCACTTCACGTTCGTAGACGGCGCCGAGAAACATGGTGTTGCCAGCCCGAACGGCCGGACTCTGGAAATGCCGGGACCTTGGTTATAGAGTAATCGACGCCGGGGGACGGACGATCTGCCCCCGGGTCAAATTTCCCCGGATCCCCAGGAGTGCCCGAGCATGTCATGCGGCTTCAGGTTTCTGACACGTCGGCTGGCTGCCGCCCTCGCGTTCACGGTGCTCGTCGGGACGGGTGTCTCGGCGCAGGCACAGGTCACCGCCCAGGCCTTGATCGGCAACGCCGTTTCGGACGACTCCTTGAACAAGGAGGTCAACAACGCGATCACGCGATTCCGTGACCGTGACATCGACGGCTGCCGGGCCATTCTCGAGCGGGCCAAGAGCAACAACCCGAAGCTCCCCCCTCCGGGAGTCATGATGGCCACGCTCTGGCTGGCCGTGAATCAGATCCAGCCGGCCCGTGAGGAACTCGAAACCACCGTCGTCAAGTACGCGGCCGATCCCGAGGCCTATCTCAAGCTCGGCGATCTCGCGTTCGGCGAGGGCCGGATCACCGACTCCGACCAGCTCTTCGAGAAGGCCACGGAACTCACGGCGGCGTACACCGAGAACCCGAAGCGGAAGCGGGATTTCGAAATCCGTTGCGCCGCCGGAAGCGCGGCGGTGGCCGAACGCCGTCGGCAGTGGGAGAAGGCGCAGAAGTATCTCGCCGCGTGGATCGAACTCGACCCCGACACCGCCGGCTCCCGGCTCCGCATGGGCAACGCGTTGTTTCAACTCGGCAAGGAGAGCGAGGCGCTCGAGCAGTTCCGCGAGGCGAAGAAGCTCGACAAGAACGCCCCGCTTCCGGAAGTGGCGATGGCGCAGCGGAGCGATGAGGCGAAGAAGCCCGCCGCCGCCAAGAAATGGATTCTGGACGCCCTGAAGGCGGCCCCGAGCGATCCGGCGGTGCAGCTCTTCGCGGCCCGCTGGTATCTCCAGCAGAACGATCTCGAAGCGGCGAAAGCGGCCGCTGAAACCGCCCTCAAACTCGACGCCAAGAGCTTGGAGGCGAAGTTCGTCCGCGGGCTCGTGGCCCGGGTGGCCCGCGATTACAAGACCGCGGAGAAGTTTTTCAACGAGGCTCACTTTCAGTCACCGGGCAACTTCGACGTCACCAACGCGCTCGCCCTGGTGCTGATCGAGAGCGACGACGAGGAGGCCCGCCGTCGGGCCCTTGAACTGGCCGACACCAACGTCGCCCGGTATCGCGAGAACACCCCCCAGCAGATTCCGGCGGTCACGTCGCTGGCGTGGGTTTTCTACAAGCTCGGCCGTCGCGAGGATGCCGAGCGAATTCTGGAGCAGGTCCGGAGGAGCAACGCACTCTCCACCGACGGCGCCTTCTATGTCGCAAAGATTCTCTCGGATCGTGGCGAAAAGGACCTCGCCCGCAAGATTCTGGAGGAGGTGCTGGCCAACGAGCCGATGTTCGCGACGCGTTCCGACGCGGTCGATCTGTTGGCCAAGCTCAAGAAGGACGCCGGCCAGTAGGACTCCAGGCGACCCTGGGCTGCATACCGTCTGCTGCAACCGGGCGGCCGCGACGACTCAACGCGTCGTGGGCTGCCCGGTCTGCGGGCGGACGGGCTTGGCCGGCTTGGCAACCCGTGATCGTGGGGTTGCGACCGGCTTCGCCTTCGGGGCGGGCCGGGTGACGGTGGCCGGCGTCTCGACGTTGCCCGTCGGCATCTCGCGAATGGTGACTCCGCGGGCGATCGGCGTGCCCTGCCCGGGTGCCGCAGCGGTTGCCGGGCCGGCCTGCATCGCCCGACGGCGGGCGCGAAGCCGATCACTACGGAGTGGAATGCCCGGGTAGGCTTCGATCGGCACCTCGAGGCTCGGCAGCCCGATCCTGCTCCCGTCGCCAAAATAGGTGAACATCTCGATTGCGGGGCAATCTGCCGCCAGCGTTGCCAGCAACGCCGCGCAACCGATGAGTTTCAGGCGATTCATGGGAACGGGCTCGGGGATGCTGGCGACGGAGGTGGCGGGCCGCTTCAAGGAGCAGCATCGGCAGGCCGGAACCCGCTCGTGGACGACTTCTGTCGCAGCCTTCCCAACCGGTACGACCCGTTTCACGCACGGGGCAGGGTAGGCTTCTGGCATGTTGAAAACGTTCGACCCCGCTCTTGTGTCGTGTGCCGCTGCGGGAGCCGTGGTGGTTGCAGCGGCCGTCGCCATGTTTCTCGTGCGGGGATCGACGGCCGTGCCGGCCGCCCTGTGGGCCGCCGCCGCCGCCCTCGCCTTCGGGCTGGAAATGGCTGCCCGGGGAGCGGGCCTGCTCGTCGATCCGGCGGCGATCGCGGCGGCGAGGCTGGTGGTGGTGGCCCTCGGCCTCTGTCCGACGATGGCGATTCTCGGGGCCAAGCGGCCTCAGCACGGTGTCTGGCAGTTCATCGTCGGTTCGCTGGCTGGTGTCCTCGTCATGCCGGCCCTGTCGGCGACGCTCGTGCGGCCCGGCTCGCTGCCCGACGTGCATCCCGTGCAGCGCTGGTTCATGCCGCTGCTCCTCCTGGTGGGCTGGATGAACTTCGCCGGCACGCGGCACGGCGTCGCCGCCGCGGCGGTCTCCGCCGGCCAGTGCCTGCTGCTGCGGCCGTTTCTTCCGTTTGTGGAGCCCGGCGGGATCACGGGCATGCGTGGCACCGACACGCTGGGCGCCTGCCTCGTGGCCTTCGGGGCGGCGCTCGCCGCCGGACAGTCGATCGTCTGGCCGGTGGGCGTCCGTCGCAGGTCGCCGGCGCAGGGACCAGTCCCGCAGCCGCTGACGGAGGAGATCGAACTGCCGTTCCTCGCCCTGCGGGAGACGCTCGGCGCGGCGTGGGCGCTCAGGATCGCCGAACGCTTCAACGTGGTCGCCGAGGCACGGGGCTGGCCGTGCCGGCTGCGTTTCGCGGGACTGGAGTCGGGGGGCGACCCCGACGATCGTTCGTGGCATCGCGATGCGGTCCGCAGTGCCAGGGCGCTGCTGCACCGGTTCGTCTCCGACGCGTGGCTTGGCCGCCACATGTCGCATGGCTTTTCACCCGGTGAATACCGATCACCAGTGGTCCCTCCCGAAGGAGGGAGGTAAACTTTCCGATCCCATCGGGGCCCGCGGATGTCCCGCGGCCTGCCCCCGACGGCCCCGGTTCCGTTCTTCCCCGGAGAGTTTTCATGACCGACCAGCCCCGTTCCGCCGAGCCGATGCAGGTGCCCGTCGACGAGTCGCACATCGTCGCGACCTATGCAAACTTTTGCCGCGTGACCGGCACCCCGGAAGAACTCATCGTCGATTTCGGTCTTAACAAGCAGGTCGGCGGCACCTCCCCCGAAACCATCCAACTCACGCAACGGATCATCGTCAACTTCTTCACCGCGAAGCGGCTGGCCTATGCCCTGCAGATGGCCGTCGTGCGGCACGAGCAGGCTTTCGGTCAGCTCGAGACCGACGTGCAGAAGCGGGTCGTCCATCAGCAGGCGGCCAAGGCCTGAGCATCAGACCGATGGGCATCCGGCACCGCGGCACCGCCCGCGGTGCCGGATGAATTCCCGCCACAGGGACGGCACGGCCGACCGCGACCATGACGAGTGTTGAAGAAGCAGAGGAGTTCGAGCGGGCCAAGCGTGAGATCCACGACTTCCTGGCGGCGCTCGAGCAGAAAGCCCACGGCGACACCGCCGCGGCCGAGTTTTTCGATTTTCTCCGCGGCGGCATGCACCGCCTGATGGAGTCGGTGGCCGAGGTGATCTGGTTGGTGGGCGACGGGGGGCAGGTCGAGCCGGTATGCCACTCCGGCACCGAACATCCCGCCATCTCCGGTTCCCAGGAAAACATCGACGCCCACAACTCGCTCGTGTCGGCGCTCTTCGGCGGCGAGGGTGCGCTGGTGCCTCCGGGGACGGGGCTGACGGGCCCGGACGGGAGCGAGCTGGCCTCGAATCAGAGCGGTCTGCTCGTGATCTCCGCACCGATCGATTCCACGGCCGGCCGGGCGGGGCTGATCGAGGTCTTTCATCATCCCAATCACGAGGACGTGCAGCGGGGGTATCTGCGATTCCTCGGTCAGGTGGCGGGGCTCGCGGCGGTCTACCTCGACCGGCAGCGGAGCGGGCAGCAGGTGGCGGCCCAGCGGCAGCAGCTCGTCGAGCTCGACGCCCAGCAGTCGGCGCTGTCGCAGGTGGAGAGGTTCAGCCGGGCCGTCCACGAGTCGCTCGACCCCGTGGCGACCGCGTTTGTGATGGCCAACGAGGCGCGGCGGATCATCGGCTGCGATCGGGTGAGCGTCTTGATCCGGCGTCGGGGACGGCTGCGGCTGGAGGCGGTGAGCGGCCAGGAATCGGTGGAACGACGGGCATCGGCCGTGCAGGCGATCGAGGGTCTGGCACGCGTCGTGGCCAAGGCGGGCGATCCCCTCTGGCATCCCGATGCCGCCGCGGAGGTCCTGCCGCAGATCGAAGAGGAGCTCGAACACTACATCGACGAGTCGCACGCCACGGCCCTGGCCATCATTCCGCTGGAGAAGCCGCGGCCGACGATGGTGATCAAGCCCGGCGGCGTCGATGCGGTGGCCGTCGCCAAGGCCGAGGCGGCCCCCGCGACCACTTCCGAACCGATCGGCGCGCTCGTCGCCGAGTGGTTCTCCTCCAACACGTTCGACGGCGGCAGGCGGGCGCGGGTCGAGTTGGTGGCCGAGCATGGCAAGGTGGCCCTCGCCAACGCGCTCACCCACACGCAACTCCCGCTCTATCCGCTGCTCTCCATGCTCGGGAAGTCGCGGGTGTTGACGACCGCCCGCAACCTACCGCGGACGGTCGCGGCGGCGATCGCGGCGCTGGCCACCCTGGGGGCGCTCGTCTTCGTGCCGGCCGAACTGCGGCTCGAAGGCAAGGGCACGCTCGAGCCGGTCCATCGGCGGGAGGTATTTTCGCAGATCGACGGCGTCGTGGAGAGGATCGAGCCCGGCATCGAGGGGGGAGTGGACGTCGAGGCCGGGCAGTTGCTCGCCTCGCTGCGAAATCGTGACCTGGAGGTGGCGATCGCCGACTTGCTCGGACGCAAGGCATCGACCGAGGAACAGCTCGTTTCGACCCGCCGGTCGCTTCTGGAGGACGACAAGATATCGGCCGACGAAAAGCTGCGGATGGCCGGGCGGCGGGCCCAGCTGGAACGGGAGGTCGAGAGCCTCTCCGCCCAGCTCGCGCTCTATGCCGAGAAGCGGAAGGAGTTGGAGGTCCGCAGCCCGATCTCGGGGGTGATCGTGACCTGGCAGGTTCGCGATCTGCTGCTCCTGCGGCCGGTCGAGAAGGGGCAGGTGCTGATGAGCGTGGCCGACAAGACGGGGCCCTGGGAACTCGAGATCAAGATGCCCGATGACCGCCTCGGGCATGTCAACCGCGCCGCGGCCGCGGCGCGGAAGTCCGGCAGCGAGCTGAGCGTTGACTACATCCTCGCCACCGATCCGGGCACGCGTCACCGGGGCCTGGTCAAGGAGATCCATGAGCAGGCGGAGGTCCGCGGCGAGGAGGGCAATACCGTCCTCGTCCGGGTCACGATCGACCCGACCCGGCACGAGAAGGAGGAACTCGGCGCGGGGGCGAGCGTGACGGCGCGGATCGCGTGCGGCAAGCGGTCGCTGGGGTATGTCTGGTTCCACGACGTGCTCTCTTTCATCCAGACACAGGTTCTGTTCCGGCTCTGGTGAGCCGACCGGCAGCGAGAAGGAGTTACCGACCGATGAGATTGCCCGTGTTGATCGCAGCGTTCGCCGCCGCCCTCTGCTTTGGCGGGCTCGAGGGAGCCGCGGAGCCGGGCGACGCGGGCCCTGTGCTCGAGCGTTGCCTCGTGTCGCTCGTCGACGAAGCCAAGCTCTCGGTGGGCGAGGCCGGGCTGCTGGTCGAGATTGCCGTCAAGGCCGGAGACCGGGTGACGGCGGGGCAGGTGATCGCGCGGATCAACGACGACCAGCCGCAGATGGACAAGCTCCGGGCCCAGGCCGAGCACGATCAGGCGATCGCCAAGGCCGGGAGCGACGTCGATGTGCGGTATTCGCAGAAGGCGCAGGCCGTGGCGCAGAAGGCCTCGGAGAAGGCCGAGCAGTCGCACAAGAACGTGCCCGGCTCGGTCACCGACGTCGAGCGGGACCGGCTGCGGCTCGAGTGGGAGAAGAGCGGTCTGCAGATCGAGCAGGCCCAGCTCGAGCGGACGCTCGCCGATCTCGCCGCGCGGGCGAAGGACGTGGAGGTGAGGACGGCCGACATCAACATCAAGCGGCGGCTCGTGACCGCCCCCCTCGACGGCGAAGTGGTGGATGTGCAGGGCAACCTGGGGGAGTGGATGCAGGTGGGCGCGCCGCTGGCCCACATCGTCCGCACCGACAAGCTCCGCGTGGAGGGCTATGTCGATGCCGCCAAATGGGATCCCGAACAGGTTCGCGGCAGGCCGGTCACCGTCGAGGTCACGCTCGCCAACGACCGCAAGGAACGGTTCGAGGGCCGGATCTCCTTCGTGAGTCCGCTCGTCGAGAGCGGGGGCGACTACCGGGTTTTTGCCGAGGTTCCCAACCGCCAGTCATCCGGCTCGGATGAGTGGCTGCTCCGCGCGGGCCAGACCGCCACGATGACGATCCATTCCGACAGGCCGGCCGGCCGCTGAGCGGCCTCCGGAAGCAGCGACCCATCCGTATGTCGACCGCCGACGCCTTCCGTTCGAGCACGACCCGTGGCGTCACCCTCCGCCGCCGCGGCGATCTCGTCGTCAACCGGCAGGTCTACCAGGGGCAGGCATGGTGGGTCGTGAAGGACCCGATCTCGCTGCACTACTTCCGTTTTCGGCCCGAGGAATACGCGCTGCTCGAGATGCTCGACGGCCGTACGAGCCTCGACGCGCTCAAGGAGCAGTTCGAGGCGAGATTTCCTCCGCGGCGGATCACGGTCGACGAACTGTCGCGATTCATCGCCACGTTGCACCGCAGCGGCCTCGTGATCGGCGATCGGCCGGGCCAGGGTCCGCAGCTCTTCGAGCGGCGGCGGCAGCGGATCTGGAAGCAGTGGATGGCGTGGCTCTCCAACATCATGTCGATGCGGTTTCGCGGCATCGATCCCGACCGGCTGCTCCAGCGGCTCGATCCCTGGTTCGGCTGGCTGTTTTCGCCCCCCGCGATCGCCGCGGCGGGCGTGTTCGTCACCAGCGCCCTCCTGCTCGTGCTGGTCAACTTCGACGTGTTCCGGGCGAAGCTGCCGGAGTTTCACCAGTTCTTTGCGGCCGGCAACTGGCTCTATCTCGCGATCGCGCTGGGGGTCACGAAGATTCTCCACGAGTTTGGCCACGGGCTCTCCTGCAAGCACTACGGGGGCGAGTGTCACGAGATGGGCGTGATGCTGCTCGTGTTCACCCCCTGTCTCTACTGCGACGTTTCGGACAGCTGGATGCTGCCCAACAAATGGAAGCGGGCCGCGATCGGGGCGGCGGGGATGTATGTCGAGGTGATCATCGCGTCGATAGCCACCTATCTCTGGTGGAACTCGCATCCGGGCGTGTTCAATCAGCTCTGCCTCGACGTGATGTTCGTCTCCAGCGTGTCGACGATCCTGTTCAACGCCAATCCGCTGCTGCGGTACGACGGCTACTACATCCTCTCCGACATCCTCGAGATCCCGAACCTGCGGCAGAAGGCCAACACGATCCTGCAGCGGGCCGCCTCGCGGTGGTGCCTGGGCATCAAGCAGCAGGACGATCCGTTCCTGCCGCAGCGAAAACTCGGCCTCTTCGCCCTCTATGCCATCGCCTCGAGCCTCTATGGCTGGGTGGTGACGGCGTCGATCTTTCTCTTCGTCTGGAATGTCTTCAAGCCCTACCGGCTCGAGGTGCTGGGGCAGGTCATGGCCATGGGCGCGGTGTGGGGGCTGCTGATCCGGCCGCTGCAGGGCATTATCGGTTTTTTCAGGATTCCCGGGAGGCGCGACGAGATGAAGTCATTGAACGTGCTCGCGACGGCGGCCGTGGCGGCGGGGGTGCTCGGGGGCATCGCGCTCATCCCACTGCCGCAGCGGGTGTGGTGCGCCACGGAGCTGCGGCCCCGCGGCGAGGAGACGGTCTATGTGCCCGTCTCCGGCAGGCTCGTGAGCCTCGCGGTTGAGCCGGGCGAGGTGGTGCGCGAGGGCGACGAACTCGCCCGGCTCGTCAACGTCGACCTCGACCTGGAGATCGCCGATCTGGAGGGGAAGGCGGCGCAGTATGAAAGCCGGCTCAAGAGCCTGCAGCGGGAGCGGTTCAGCGATCCGGCGGCCGGTCTCGAACTCGGCACGGTCGCGGAGTCGCTCGCGAGCGTCCGCGAGCAACTCGACCGCAAGCGGAAGGACCGTCAGGAGCTCCGGCTGGTGGCCCCGAGGGGTGGCGTCGTCCTGCCCCCGGCGAGCCTGAAGTCGCAGCCCGATGGGGCCGGCCGGCTGCCGACGTGGACGGGCAACGCTCTCGACGAGCGGAATCTCGGTGCGACCTTTCAGGAGGGGACGGTGCTCTGCATGGTGGGCGAACCCGAGCGGTTCGAGGCCGTGATGGTGGTCGATCAGACCGAGATGGAGTTCGTCGTCAAGGGTCAGCGGGTGGATCTCAAGCTCGGCGCGTTTCCTTGGCAGACGTTCACCGGCACCGTCGATCAGATCGCGGAGACCCACATCGAAGCGGGCTCGGAGCGGCTGTCGGTCAAGGCGGGGGGCCAGGTGCCGACGGAGACCGACCCCTCGGGCCGCGAGGTGCCGATCTCGACGAGCTACGAGGCCCTGATGAAGCTCGATGACGCGGAGGCCGTGTTCATTCCCGGCATGCGGGGCACCGCCCGGATCCAGGTGGGCAGCCGCACGGTCGGCCAGTGGCTGCTGCGGCTCCTCTGGCAGACGTTCAACTTCCGGATGTGACGCTCCGTCGAACAGGTTTTGAGGAAGCCCCGAGTGCGAGGGGCGGGCCGCCGGATACAAGCATCATGCCGACGCTCGACCGGATCACGATCTACCCGGTGAAGAGTCTCGACGGCGTCGATGTCACCAAAGCGCGCGTCCTGCCGGGGGGCGGACTGGAAAACGACCGCCGCTGGCAGTTGGTCGACATGGAGGGGCGGGTTTTCAATGCCAAGCGATCGCCGCTCCTGCATGCCGTCCGGGCGGAGTACGACCTCGCCGATCCCGCCGGAACCGAGTCCATGGCCGGAGGAGGCCTGACGCGGCCCGGGGCCAACATGATCACGCTCGCGATCGATCCGGCGACGGTGGCGGCCCGGGCGATTCCCGGGGTCGAGCGGCTGGCGGGCCTCCCGGCCGACACGTTCCCGTTGGTGCCGGGGCCCGACGGCCCGTGTGGCTGGCTGGCGGAGGCCTTCGGGCTGCCTGTGCTGTTGCTGGAGCGGGCCGGCGGCGGGTTTCCGGACGACCGTGATGCCGCGGGGCCCACGGTGATTTCCACGGCGACGCTCGCCGAGGTGGCGAAATGGTTTCGCATCGACGTTGACGAGTGCCGCCGCCGGTTCCGGGCCAACCTCGAGTTCGGCGGCTGCCACGCTTTTTGGGAAGACTCGCTCGCGAGCCCGGCGCGGCCGGAGTTGCAGCCGTCGCTCGGCGATCTTCCCCCCGACCTGCCCGCCGACCCCTATGCCGATCTGCCCCCCCCGGAGCCCCGGGAGTTTGCGGTCGGCGAGGTGCGATTGCGGGCGACGAACGTCTGCCGCCGGTGCGTGGTGCCGAGCCGCGACAGCCGCACGGGGGCGGTCACGGGGCAGTTCCGCGACGTGTTCGAGGCCTGGCGGGGACGGACGCTCCCCGCCGACGTCGATGCTTCGTCCTGGGGGATGCTTTACAGGCTCGGGATCAATACCCGGTCGATCAACCTGGCGGAAAAACTGGCGGTGGGCGATCGGCTTGGTGTCGTCGCCGCAGGTCACAGCGGCGGCAGCGGCACGTTGAGAGCCGGGTTGTAGTTCGGCGGCGGCGGGACGGTGGGCGTCGGGTTGTTCGGGAACGCCTCCAGCACGTTGGCGTCCGCGTTGAGCGCCTTGAGGTTATCGACGTCGCTCGCCTTGATCCACAGGTTCGCCGAGCCCGGCCCGCCGCCACCCGGATCACCGTCGAAGAGCACGATGTCCTGATCGCTGCTCGCGGGCAGCTTGTTGCCAATGACGTTGGCGAAGATGGTGGCACCGTTCTCAGGGTCGGGCGTCGAGAGGACGATGCCGTTGCCCCGCGGTGTCGTCGAGATCAAGTTGTCGTTGATGGTGATGTTCAACTGGCCGATGTCCGAGGTGCCTTGAACGCCGATGTCAACTCCCGCGAACACGCTTTGCGAGACCTGCACGGTCGAGGCATCGAGTGCCGCGACACCCGCGAGTCCGGCATTGATGATCTCGGAACGCAGCAGGCTCAGCTGCCCGTTGCTCACGCGGACGGCCGCCCGGGATGTCGTGGCGATCCTGACATTCTCCGCCCGCACCCTGCTTTCGCCGAACATGTTTTCCGCGACGATCGCCGAACCGTCGGTGCCGAGAATCTCCGCGCCCGTGATGTTCACCTGGGGCTCGCCGAAGCCTGTCGGGGACGGGCTGACGACGAACGCGTCGCGGGTCAGACCCTGCATTTGCATGTTGGTGAAGTTGAGGGTGCTGCGTCCGGTGCCAGGCGCCGTGATCTCGACGCCCCGCTGGGAAGGGCCCGTTCCGATGATACGGACGTCGTTGACCGACGCATATCCGTTCGTGGGCAGCCCGGATGGGCCGTCGGAGATGCCGTTGTAGGAGTCGCGGATCTCGACGTGATCGACGACCGAGTTGGTGACGTCACCAGCGGCGCTCGTGAGAATGATCGCGGTTCCCGCCGCATTGGTGACCACGGGGTAGGCCGAGCTCGGTCCCGAAGACGCCAGGCTGACCGGTCCAAGGCCCACCGTGTTCAGGCGAATGGCCGAGCCTTCTCCCACGAGGTACTGATTGTTGGCGCTGAAGTAGTACGAGCCGGCCACCGCGGAGTTGGGATAGCTCGGAGGCAGGCCCAGCGGATCGGGATTGAGCAGCGGATCGCTCGGGGGCACGGGAATCGAATACGGCGTCTGCTGGCTGATGCCCGCATGCAGGTAGACGACGTCGAATTCCCTGGTGGCGTTGTCCCTGCCGTCGGCGAGGGTCTTGTACGGGTTTTCGATCGTGCCGTCCCCGGCGCCCACGACGCCGTTCGAGTTGTCAACGTGGAGGATCCGCCAGGGCTGGCCGTTCGTCGGGTTGATGGCCTGCACGGGTGCTTGGTGGGCGCGGACGATGTGCTCGTTTCGCATCATCGGCTGCTCCATCTGATCGGGAACGTTCCGGCGGCGGCTGGCGCCCATTCGGTAGGTGAGGCGGGCAAAGCCCGTCCAGTCGAAGAAGCTGTCGTTGTTGGCCTGCAGCGAGAAATCCCAGTTCTCGAGGAAGGTCGTGTCGAGACGGGTGTAGACACCGCCGAAGGCCGGTACGGCGACGTCGCCACCGGTGTAGGAGTAGGCGGTGTTGCCCAGGGCGTAGCCGCCCACGCTGATCATTCCGGCCCAGTCGGAGAGGCCGGGGATGTAGGCGCCGACCTCGAGATCGGCACCGCCCAAGGCGGCGTTGAGGCCGTTGACGGCCAGCAGGGAGTTGCCGACGAACGGCCCCATGAGGGAGGCGGTCGAGCCGACGGGAATGTAGCCGTTGCTGCGGAGGTTGCCGAAATCGGTGAGCCATTCGCCCGACACGCCCACCTGCTGGTAGGTCTCGCCGCCGGCGAAGGTGTAGGTCCCCGGTCCACCGGTGGCGTGCGGATCGGTGATCACCGTGTCCGAGTATTGGTTTTGATCGCCGTCGTAGTCCCAGAAGACGCCGACGCCGAGCAGCGTGCCGCCGATGAACTGCTTGCGAACGAGGCCGACGTTGGAAAAGAAGCCTCCATAGACGCTGAGGTGGCCGCGGAGGTCCGCCGCCCAAAGTCCTCCAAGACCATCCTGTGCGTAGGGAATGTAGCCACCGAGCGTCATGTAGCTGCCACGGTAACCCAGGCCGTTGTCCGCGGCGTTGATTCCGTAATAGAACCAGCCGGGGAGATCGCCATTCCCGATGGGAATATTGTTGAGAATGCCCGTGGCCTGGGAAGGACCTGCAAGCGTTCCCTGGCCGTGAGACTCCCCGGAGAAGATCCCGGTGAGCCCGGCACACGCGCAGGCGATCCCCATGCCTCGTCGCCAGCCGTGCCTTCTCGTCCGGGATGGAAACGAGATCCGGGGATTCTTGCGTGGCTTCTGGGATGACTTCATGGTGGGGTTCGTCGCTCGCTTTCGAGTACGTTCGTGGTGCGGAGGCCCGCCCGCCAGTGCGATCAATCGTTGCAAGTGATCGTCTTTGACCCGCCGGCAACATGAGAATTACCGGCAAAGTCCCTGCGACGATTTCAGCCGACCGACAAGGCACCTCTTCCCGGTCCCCCGAGGCCGGCTGGCCGTTCTGGACGGCGGGCCCCCGATTTCGACCTGACTCGTCCCGGGAGGGAGAAAACGCCGAAGAAAAGAGGGTTCCCGGGGTGCGGTCGCGTCCCGATGCGTATGCTTGGCCCGGGGGATTACCCCGCCGCTTGAAAATGCGTAATTTGGTGGTGCCGGGGAGGGTGGCGAACCGGATCGCTGCGGCCAGCGTAGATACCGGAGTCCGCCTTACGAGAAAAAGGGGTTTGGCATGGCATCACGAAGAGCAACCCAGCGGCGTACCCGTCGGCGCGGCAACACCTCAGGCCGTTCCCTGGGGCCGGAGCGACTCGAGGCCCGTCAGGTGCTGTCCGGCAGTCCCGCGGTGGTCGAGCCATCGCTCGTGATCTGGAACGGCGAGGAAGTGAAGGCCGTTCGGGATAGTTTTGTCGTTCAGATGCCGGAATCGGGTGCGGGCGCCATTCGGACACTCGGCGGGCATTCGTTCGACCCGCCCCCCGTCTCGGCAGGATGGTCGATTCGCCCGCTCGGGATGGGTTACTTCTCCATCGAAACACCCGGATCCTCGGCCGCTGAAGTGAAGGCCTGGTCCGAGCGTGTGGGGGCCGTGGCGATCGCCCCGAATACGCTCCTCGAGAAGCAGGCGATTCCGCAGAGGCTGCCGAACGATCCCGGCTTCCTGAGCGGCCAGCAGTGGGGCCTGAACAACGTCGGCCGTCCGGACAACGAGCCGAACGACGCCGATGTTCCGTACGTGGCCGATTCTGACATCGACGCGCCGGAGGCCTGGCGCATCGATGCCGTCAACCAGAACACCGGCTCCAGGAACATCGTCGTGGCCGTGATGGATGACGGCATCGACTACACCCATCCCGATTTGCAGGCGAACCTCTGGCAGCGGCCGGCGAACGTCCCCGATTCCGTCTCGGGCCGATTCGGCTTCGACGTGGCCAACAAGGACGTGGACGATCCCATCCGCGGGTACTATGCCACGATGCCCGCCGACCCGAACGACATTCACGGCACGGCCGTCGCCGGGATCATCGGTGCCAAGGGGAACAACAACCGCGGCTACACGGGCGTCAACTGGGACGTCAGCATGCTCTCCGCCAACATCTTCAGAAGCGCGGTCGGCGGAGCCCGCTACAGCACCAACGCGGACTTCGTCGAGGCGGCCAATCGCATCATCACCTTGCGGACGCAGTATGGCGTCAACATCGCCGTGGTGAACGCCAGTTGGATGTCGGTGAGCGGCCGCGACTCACCGTTTGGTGACGGATTGATGTCGGGGGCGGTGGAGAACCTCTACAAGGCGGGGATTCTCTTCGTCACGGCGGCGGGCAACGGCTATGACGCAGGCCAGGACTTTGTCGGTGACTTGAACGATGGCGATCTCGCGCACGGATGTCCGCAGGTCTGGCCCGGAAACTACTACGCCTCGAATCCCCAGGCTTGGGGAAACGTGATCTCGGTCGGGGCGAGCACCCCTGCCGACACGCTCGCCCGCTTTTCCAATTTCAGCACGACCAACGTTCATATCGCCGCGCCCGGCGTGAACATCTGGACCACCGTGCCTTTGAGATCCCGGGATCAAGGGGCCACCGACTACCGCTCGCACGAGTCGATCCAGAGCGACCCCCGTCTGGTATTCACGAGGTTCGACCCCTGGAGTCAGACACCGCAGGGCATCAACGGCGGCTATGCCCAGTTGTCGGGCACGTCGATGTCCACGGCCTTCGTGTCGGGGGTCGCGGCTCTCGCCGCCGCCGAATACATGCGGTGGACGGGCGAGTTGCCCAGTGCCGACTACCTGCGGCGGGCCGTCGTCAATCAGGCGGATGCCGTCGGGACGCTCACCTACACCGAGACGGCCGCCGCAAAACTGGACATCCTCGGCCGGATGACGCCGGATCCGGTGAACCACCCGTTGCATTCGATCGAGGGCAATCGCCGGCTCAATGCCTACAACTCCGTGAAATGGGTCCGTGAAAATCTTCCTCCGAAGGTGACCTTCGCCATCGCGAACGTGCTCGAGGGGGATGCGGGGACGACCGACGTGGTCCTGTCGGCCCGGCTGACGACCGCGGTCCAGGCACCGCTGACCATCTACTACTGGACCGAGGGCGTCAGTAACGGGGCCACGGTCGGGATCGACTATGTGGGGATTTCACGACCGGCCCCGCGGACGTTCACGATTCCCGCGGGTGAAACCGCGGTGCCCGTGCGGCTGCCGGGGCTCGTCGTGGGCGACACGGTGTTCGAGCCAAACGAGCAGTTCAGGTTGAAGTTCAGGACGATGCCGAAATCAGAGGCGTGGCTCGGGTCGAAAGCCCTGGTGGTCACGATCATCAACGATGACTCCTCGGCGGCATTTCCCGCCGCGACGCTCGATCCGCGGGAGCTGCGGATCGCCGAGGGAAATCTCGGCAGTGCGACACCGAAGATCGTTCAGATTCCGGTGAATCTCGACATCGCGCCGTCCCGCACCATCCTCGTGCCCTACGAGGTCACCAGCGTCGCCAACGCGGGGGTGCCACTGCCAGCCGGCAGCTCCCCGGCGACGGCGGCGGTCGACTATGTCGCCTTGGCGGGAACGCTCCGGTTCGAGGCCGGCCAGACGACGGCATCGATCCCGGTCAGGATCCTCGACGACAAACGGGCCGCGGGCACCGCCGGGGAAGCGAGGAACGAGTCCTTCGCCGTGCGGCTGCTGCAGCCGAATCCCGGCGTCCTCAAGCAGGGGCGGTCGGTCAAGGTGATCACGATCGTGGACGACGACACGCCCACGCCGGTGACGCCGCCGGGGGCGCCCTTGTTGGTCCTTCAGCCCTTCGGAGTCTCTGTCGCCAGAGGAGCGGCCGCCCCGATCGACGTGTTGACCTCGTCTCCGGTCCCGCCCGGATACATGGTGTCGATCCTCTACCGGACGGTGTCGGGTGGCAACAGTGGAGGCACTGGTGTCGCGGGCGTCGATTTCAAGCAAGTCAGTTCGGGCAGGACGGTCATCGCCGCCGGGCAGTCATCGACCACGATCACGATCCCCACCTACTCCCGGCAGAACGCCGCCTATCCGCTCCGCTTCTTCGTCCAGATCACGGGGGCGATCTACACGAAGGTCGGTTCTGCCCTGCCTTCGGACTCGATCCGCTTGGACGTCAGCGGGCTCCAGCCGGTCGAGGTTTTGATCACGTGACCCGCGGGCTCAGTCCTCGATGCGGAAACGGCTGACCGTTTCCGTCATGCCTTCCACGGACTGCACCATGTGCAGCGAGGCCTGCTTGAATTCCCGCAAAGCCTCGGCCGCGGCCCGCGAGCCATCGGAGAGGGTGACGAGCGCGTCGGTGATCTGCTCCGCACCCGCCGCCTGGGCCTGCATGCCCTGCTTCACGTGCTCGAAGCGGCCGCTGAGCCCGTGCACCTTGTCGATCACGTCGGCAAACTGGCCGCTGATCCCGGTCACCCGGTCCACACCCGTCTTCACCTCGTCCGCGAACCGTTCCATCTCGGAAACGCCCGCGTTGACCGCCTCCTGCATCTGCTCCACGAGCCTCTCGATGTCGAGCGTGGCGACGGCGGTCTGATCGGCCAGCCGGCGGATCTCCCGGGCAACGACGATGAAGCCCTGGCCGTAGTCGCCCGCTTTTTCGGCCTCGATGGCTGCGTTGATCGAAAGGAGGTTGGTCTGATCGGCGACTTTCGTGATCGTCGTGATCACCATGTTGATGTCTTCGGCCCGCTGGCGGATCGTGGCCAGCCGCTGGGCAAACTCCGCCGTCGACTGCTCCAGGTGGGCCATCGTGTCGCCCACCTCCGCGAGGTTTTCCCGGCCGGCGTCGGCGACGTGGGCCGTTTCCACCGCCACGCCCGCCACCTCGCCCATGGTGCCCAGGAGTTCCTGGCCCGTGACGGCGATCTGGCGGCTGGCCACCGCCGCCTCGCTCGTGCTCGCGCCCAGCGAGGCGATCGCAGCCTCCTGCTGGCTGCCGGCGGCCGACAACTGGCGGGCCGTCGCGTTGAGGTCGATGCTCGCCCGCTTCACCTGCGAGACGATCGATTTGAGGCTGGCGGTCATGGCGCCGACATCGCGGAGCAACTGGCCGGTCTCATCGCTCCCCTGAAGGTCGATCGAGCCGCTGAGATCCCCCCGGGCCACGCGGCGGGAGGCTGCGACGGCCGCGGCAATGCGGCGGGTCATGGAGTTGGTGAGCCAGGCCATGAGACCGAGGACCCCCGCCAGCCCGGCGGCGGCGAGACCTGCCGAGGTGAGGAGCGGGCCCTGCACGCGGTTCACGATTTCGGCCCGCGGTATCTGCATCACGACCATCCAGCCGCCCGTCGGCGCCGTCGCTGCGGCGTACAGACTCTCGACGGCGGTGAGCGGATCGCTCGTCGACACCACGCGATCGGCCGAGAGCGACCGGCGGAAGTCGCCGAGGATCGCCGCATAGGGCGTGTCTTCGATCGGCCTGGCCCGCAGGTCGGGCGTCTTGAGGGTGGTGGCGATGATCCGCGGCCCATTGGGGCCGGTCGCTTCCGTGCCGCGGCTGACGAGGAAAATCTCCGGACTCCAGCCCATGCGGGTCTGGGCTTGCTTGATCCCCTCCAACTCGGTGCCGATTCGGTCGAGGCCGCGATCGACGCCGGCCACCCCGCGGAACTCACCGTCCACGACGATCGGGAAAGTCTGCTCGACCATCAGTTGCCCCTCGTAGTCGTAGGGCTCGGTGACCATGCCCTTGTCGATCTGACGGGGATCGAGGAATCGCCGCCGGCAGCCTTCGTAGAAGAGACCCTCGAGGCCGGTGAGCGGCTTGAGCCGGATCTGGGAGGAATCGGTGCGATCGCGATACCAGTAGGGCAGGAAGCGGCCCCCCTTGCCGAGAGCCTCGGCGGGCACGTTCGGCGTGCCGCCGGCGCCGGGCGTGATGCCCTGCGCATCCCTGCCGTCGGCGTCAGGCTCGTAGCCGAAGTAGGCGCCCGTGAAGGCGGGGGCCGACTCGAGCACGTCGCGGGTGAAGCGGAGCGCATCGGATCGGCTCGAGAGCAGGCCGTTTTCGGCCGCCGTCGCCATCACCCGAGCCGTGGTGACCGCCTCGGTCGTGTCGCGATCGATGGTGGTCGCGATCGCCTGCACGCGATCGAGCAGGATCTCCTGACCGAACTCGAGCATCAGCGCCCGCATGCGGAGAAAGTTGATCACCATCACGGTTGCGAGGATTGCAGCCGCGGGCACGATGGCGAGCAGAAGGAGGCGAGCCCGCAGGCCGAGGGCCGGGAAAAACGGCATGGCACGAAATCCACGGAGGTGGGGTCGTTGGAAGCCTAGGTTACTTCCGGGTTGCCAGAGCGGGTTTGATCCCTGAAAATCCGCTACGATCGGCATGATCCGCCCGCCGTCCCGCCCCGCTCCGGCAATCCCCATGTGGCAACTCCAGGCCTACGACGCCATTCTCTTCGATTGCGACGGCACGCTCGCCGACACGATGCCCGCCCACTACCGGGCCTGGCTGGCCCTGGCACGCTCACATGGGCTGGAGCTTGACGAAGACCGCTTCTACGCCCTCGGCGGCCGCCCCACGCGGGACATCATCGCGACGCTCGCCCGGGAGGCGGGGATCGCCATCGACATCGAGCGGGCGGCGGAATTCAAGGAGACGTCGTTCCTCGAACAGCTCGCGCGGATCGAGGCGATCGGACCCGTGATCGACGTGGTCCATCGCCTGCGCGGCCGGGTGCCGATGGCGGTGGTCACCGGCGGCTTCCGCGCGGTCTGCGGCCGCATCCTCGACCACATCGGGCTCGGCGACGCCTTCGACACGATCGTGGCCAGCGAAGACACCGACCGCCACAAACCCGAGCCGGATCCGTTTCTGGAGGCCGCCCGCCGGCTGGGGGCCCGGCCCGAGCGGTGCGTGGTCTGGGAAGACAGTGATCTGGGGCTCGAGGCCGCGCGGCGGGGCGGCATGGAATGGATCGATGTGCGTGCCTTCCACCTCCCGGCCCGGGTGGGAAACGCATGACCACGGTCGTCTCGCTCCCCGACATTCGCGCCGCCCGGAACCGCATCGAGGGCCGCGTGCTCCGCTCGCCCTGTCCGCGGAGCATCCCGCTCTCCGAACTCGTCGGCGCCGAGGTCTTCTGCAAGCTCGACCTGCTCCAGCGGACCGGAAGCTTCAAGGAGCGCGGGGCCTGCAACGCGCTGCTGATGCTCGACGCCGCACGGCGGGCGCGGGGCGTGGTGGCGGCCTCGGCCGGCAACCATGGCCTGGGACTGGCCTATCACGGAAAACTCATCGGCATCCCGGTGACGGTCGTCATGCCCCGCTTCGCGCCGCTGGTGAAGGTGGCGACCTGCAGGCGGCTGGGAGCCCGGGTGATCCTCGAAGGCGACACGTTCGACGATGCCCGGCGGTACGCCCTCGATGTGGCGGCCCGTGACGGACTGACGCGAATCCACGGGTTCGACGACGCCCACGTGATCGCGGGGCAGGGGACCATGGGCCTCGAGATCCTCGAGGATGTTCCCGATGCCGACGCGGTCGTCGTGCCGACCGGCGGGGCGGGGCTTCTGGCCGGCGTGTCGATCGTGGCCAGGGCGCTGCGGCCAGGCATCCAGATCATCGCCGTGGAGACGGCGGCGGCGCCGAGCTTCAGCGCATCGCTCGCCGCCGGCCGGCCGACGCAGGTGCCGATCCGGCCGACGCTCGCCGACGGCCTCGCGGTCGGCCGGGTGGGCGATCTGTCGTTCGCCCTCGCGGCCCCGCTCGTCGATCGGGTGGTCACCGTTGACGAGGCCGAGATCTCGCTCGCCGTGCTGCGGTTGCTCGAACTCGAAAAAACCGTGGTCGAAGGGGCGGCGGCCGCGGCGCTGGCGGCTGTGGTCGGCGGCCGCTGTCCGGAACTGGCCGGCCGGAAGGTCGTGCTGCTGCTCTGCGGAGGCAACATCGATCTCACGACGCTCGACCGGGTGATCGACACGGGGCTCGTGACCGACGGACGCCGCTGGCGGTTCACCGCCCGGGTGAGCGACCGGCCGGGGGGCATCGCCAGACTCACGGCCGTCATCGCGGCGGCGGGGGCCAGCGTGCGGGAAATCGTGCACGACCGGTCGTTTTCAGGGGCCGACGTCTTTTCGACCGGCGTTGACGTGACGGTTGAAACGGCCGGCCACGACCACGTGGCGGCGTTGGCCGCGGCCCTTGCCGCGGACAACTTCGTGGTCCGGCCGATGACCGCCGTGGGCTGAGGCGGCTGCGGAACGGCCACTCGACCCTGCGGGCCGTGCGGCCTGTGAGGCCCGCGGGATTTTCGTGCCGCCCGGGGTGGATTCCTGGTCGATCACCTCCCGGTGCGGACCTGGCCGGGATTCGCACGACGACAGGAGCGTCGGACATGATCACCCATCAACGCGGCCTGCTTGCGCGCACTGCGCGGGCAAAAGGTTCTCCGGGGGACGACCAGACTCGCGAACGCGAGCGGCTCCGCCGGGAACTCCTCCAGCGGATTCTTGACCGCGAGGTGCGGCGACAGGCCGTGCGAGGGATGAGGACCTGAGCCGCGACCGGCCGGGGAGAAAGGCAACCATGCGACAAGGCACTGGCAGCCCGCTCCCGGAACTGGATCACGCGAGCCACCGACCGGCCGTCTCCGCGGGGAGTCGCCGGGGGCGTCGTGGCTCTCCGACTCCTGTCCGGCGATCCGCGGCGATGGTCGTTTTTGGGATGTTTGTGGTCGCGTGCCCGTGCTCGGCCAGCGGCCAGAATCCGTTCTGGGGCTGGGGCCTGACCGGCAACCCGACCACCACGTGGTCGGCAGACAACCTCGCGGACTACATGCTCACCGGACAGACACCCCATCCGGCGGTGGCGCGGATCGTGGCTCCCGAGTCGTCGGGCGCGTCGCTGGGATCGGGCGTGCTCGTCGACGTCAACCGCTCGCAAGGGCTCGTGCTCACCAACTGGCACGTGGTTCGCGACAGCCGCTCGGCGGTGCTCGTGCAGTTCCCCGACGGCTTCCAGTCGGCCGGCACCGTCGTGCGGTGGGACGAGGCCTGGGATCTCGCGGCGATCGTCGTCTGGAGGCCCACGGCCACGCCGATCCCGGTGGCGGAGACACCGCCGCAGATCGGCGAACGACTCACGATCGCCGGCTTCGGCCGCGGCGTCTACCGCGAGCAGAGCGGCGAGTGCACGGAATATCTCTCGCCGGGCACCGGCTATGCGAAGGAGTTCGTCGAACTCAAGGCTGCGGCGCGGCAGGGCGATTCCGGCGGCCCGATCCTCAACGACCAGCGGCAGCTCGCGGGGGTGCTTTTTGGGCAGAACGACGGACGAACGATCGGCAGCTGTTCGACGCGGGTGCGGGCGTTTCTCGGGTCGGTCGGCTCGCGGGGATTTACGCCGACGCCCCTCGCCGAGTCATCCGATGCGCGGGCGGTCGATCGGGGAATCGGCACCGCCAGAGCCCCCGATCGGATCGCCGCCATGCCCGTCTCGGACGCCATCCAGCGGTCCACCTTCGTGGCGGCCCCGGTCGCCCCCGCTTCGATGGTCGCCCCCGCTTCCATGGCCTCGTCCGGGATGGTCAACGTCCCGCCACCGCCGTGGCCGGTGCAGCCCGCCTCCCAGGAGGCGTCTCCGCTGGCGGGCCTCGGCCTGCCAGCGTGGTTGCCCGATCCCTATCTGAATCGCGGCACGTTGCTCTCCGCGGCGGGCGGGCTCGCGCTCGCCTTCCTCGGTCTCAAGATCATCTTCGGCCGGCGGGGGTGAAGCCCGTCGCCGTCTGGGTCACTTCTTCGGTGTCTTGGCGACGGTGGCCTTCTTGATGACGACCGCCTCGACGGGGCGATCGCCGCCGCCGGTGCGGACACCGCCGATCGCCTTCACGACATCGAGGCTGGCCGCGTCGGCGGTCCGGCCGAACGCCGTGTACTGGTTGTCGAGGTGCGGCACCCGCTCGAGGCAGATGAAGAACTGGCTCCCCGCCGAGTTGGGATCGCTCGTGCGGGCCATCGAGAGCACGCCCGGCTCGTGGGGAGTCTTGTTGAACTCCGCGGGAATCTTGTAGCCCGGGCCACCGGTGCCGGTGCCCTCGGGGCAGCCGCCCTGGATCATGAACCCTTTGATGATCCGGTGGAAGCAGCCGCCGTCGTAATAGCCGCTCTCGGCGAGGGCGACCATGTTGCGGACGTGGCCGGGTGCGACACCCGAATCGAGCGCGAGGCGGATCTGACCGAGCGTGGTGTCGAGAACGACTTCGTAGTCGAAGCCATCGAGGTCGAGGGCCTTGGCGGCGGCTTGCAGTTCGGCGGCGGAGGGCTTGGCCATGGTGGGCTCCAGAGGAAAAAGAGGGAGGGAATGCCGGGCCGTTTGCCGGTCCGCCGCGGCCCGTCGATACTCTGTCGTGATGGACCCACATCCCGCAGGACGTGCCGCCGACCAGGACCTCTCGGGCCGAAGCCTCGGAGGATACCGGCTCGTCCACCGGCTGGGTAGTGGCGCGATGGGAGACGTCTATCTGGCCGAGCAGACCTCGCTGGGCCGGCAGGTGGCCGTGAAGGTGCTCCGTGTGGAGGCCACGCGGCGGCCCGAGGCGGTCGGGAGGTTCGAGCAGGAGGCCCGTGCGGCGGCGGCCCTCGTTCACGGCAACATCGTTCAGATCCACGAGGTGGCCTGCGTCGATGGCATTCACTATCTCGCGGAGGAGTATGTCGCGGGGCCGTCGCTCAAGGCATGGCTCGCCGCCCGTGGAACGCTCGATGTGCGGCAGGCCGTCTGGATTCTGACGCAGGTGGGATCGGCACTGGCCCGTGCGGCGGAGCAGGGGATCGTGCACCGCGACATCAAGCCCGAGAATCTCCTGCTCACTCCCGCGGGCGAGGTGAAGGTGGCCGATTTCGGGTTGGCCCGCGTGCTCTCGGAAAACCTCGACCTCACTCAGGACGGCATGACGCTCGGCACGCCGCTCTACATGAGCCCGGAGCAGGGGGAGGGGAGGGCGGTGGATGCCCGCAGCGATCTCTACTCACTCGGGGCGACGGTCTACCATCTGCTCGCCGGTCGGCCTCCCTACGCGGGGACATCGGCCGTGGCCGTGGTGATGGCTCATATCAAGGAGCCGCTTGTCGCTCTGGCGACCGTGCGCCCGGATCTTCCGGCGACGCTCTGCGGGATCGTCGACCGCCTGCTCGCCAAGGATCCCGCGCACCGCTTTCAGACGCCGCAGGGGCTTCTGGAAGCCCTCCATCCGATGGAGCGTGACACGGCCCTCTCCCGGACGATGCCCTCGCCGCTGGCCTGGACGGAAAGCGATCCCTGGCACGGGGTCGGGGCTGACGGGGTGTCGGCGGCACCGCGGACATCGACTCCGGGCGGGAGGGCCGGGATGGCGACGAATGTCGCGGCTGGAGCCCGCGTGACGAGCGACCGCCTTCGCGATGCGACCGTGCACCTTCGTGTGGCGGCGATCCGCGAGGAGGCGAGGCGTGAGCTTGCACGGCGGACGTGGCTGGTGACGGCGATTGCGTCGCTCGTCGCGCTGGCCGTCGGGTTCGGCATTGGCCGGACCCGGCAGAGGCGATCCCAGCTCTTCGGCGGCAGGCGGTGAGGGGCCCTTTTTTCCCGGCGGAGATGAGGTGGCGCGGCCCGGATCGGGGCGGTTCAAGTCTGCTTGACACCCCGACCGACACTGCTAGAACGGAAAAGTCCTGCCCCCATCGTCTAGAGGCCCAGGACGTCGGGTTCTCAGCCCGAAAACCGGGGTTCGACTCCCCGTGGGGGTATTTTGGTGCAGCCGGCGACGGCCGCGTCATTCTCGAAAACGAGTGGCGCGGCCGTCTCTTTTTTCACAGACGACACCTGCCGCGGATTCCTGCGCCACCCGTCCTTTTTCCCGCGACAGCGTCGCACATTCTCGAGTTTCCAGGCCGGGGCCGGATGCTCCGCGAGATGGCTCGCTCGGTCGTCATCTGCGCATAGCCGTTGCGTGGGTGCCTCCCCCGCAGCCACGAGGTCCTCGATCCGGGAGGGTTTGCCTCCGGTCAGCATGGGGCCGAGTTGTTCATTGACGTCCGACTGCGTGAGGCGACGGCCGATCGAATCGACTTCGTCGATCGACAGCGGGTGATTGAGAACGGAGACGATGCCCACGAGCCATGATCGGAACGTCGGCGTGCGGAGTCGAGCACGGGCATCCTGCGGCAGGTTCGTGACGTCCCAGAGATCACAGGGTGCGCTTCGTGCCAGCTCACGTCGGGCGTTACAATCAGTCAAGGCGGAACAAGACAGGTGCTCGTGACTTCGTGATGCGAAGAGAAAGGGGTGGAGGAGTGAAGGCCTCGATTGTCCTGGCAGGGATGGCACTCGCCGCACCGGTGATCCTCGGCGTCGCGGCCTCTGCCGACCGCGACGACGATGAGCGGGTCGAGGAACTCATGGAGAGGGTCCACGAAGGAAAACGATCCCCCTACCGGCAGTTGAGGGCCCAGACGGAGGCCCAGGTTCCCGCCTGGCAGGTCGTCGATGCGACCCTTCCTCGGTTCGATCAGATGAGCCGCGCATTGCTCGAATCCAAGGACGGCGACATCAAAGGATCAGCCGACGGCTACGCGGAGGCCGTCAAGGAAATCGTGGCGGCCGCGAAGCAGCGGGACACCAAAGCCCTCCGGGGGGCATACCAGTCGCTGAACAACTCGTGCGGCGACTGTCACTTCAAGGGCGGAGTCGGTGGCGAGCTGGACGAGTGACGGCCGGGAACGGGCCGGGGGAATTCAAAACGCCGCGACCACCCACCACAGAGCGACGGCGAGGCAGACGACGGCCGTGACGATCACCCAGGTGGGCTTGCCCGGCACCGCATGTTCCTCTGCCGAGATGTATTGCTCGCAGTACGGGCATCGCGGCGTGTCTTCGAGAATGTCACGGCCACAAGAGGGACAGGGAACGACCGGCTCATCGTCGGAATCGTCGCCGACATCGGTGTCGTCGTCCTGCCCCCAGTCTTCGTCCTCGTCGAGATCGCGGTAGGCAGTCATCAGTGACCTTCGTGGTTTCCGGCCGATGCGGCCGCACGCCGGACGGCGCGGTGCGGCTTGCCGCCCGCCTAGAATAGGGGTGTGATGGCCGACGATCCACCCCGGGGCCGACGATGAACGCCGCGAGCGGCACCAGCGGCAGGCTTGCGCGGCCACCGGCATGCGAGCCGGTGGCCTGGCATGCCATCGACCTCGACGGCGTCGTCGCCCGTCTCGGAGCCGATCCAGGACGGGGGCTCGCATCGGACGAAGCTGTCCGTCGGCTCGCCGACCAAGGCCCCAACGCGCTCAACGAGCCGCCTCCGCGGCCCTGGTGGCGGACATTTCTCCGCCAGTTCGAGGAGCTCGTGATCTGGATCCTGCTGGTGGCCGCCGTGATCGCCGGCAGCATGGGAGACTGGGCCGATACGGCGGCGATCGTGGCGATCGTGCTCGTCAACGCGATCATCGGCTTTCTTCAGGAAGAGCGGGCCCAGCAGGCGTTGGCCGCGTTGCAACGCATGGCGGCCCCGACGGCCCGGGTGGTGCGGGACGGCGCGCCGACGTCGATTCCCGCGCGGGAGGTCGTGCCGGGCGACCGGATCGACCTCGAGGCCGGCGATCAGGTGCCGGCCGATGCCCGGCTGATCAAGGCCTTCGGGCTCTCCGTGCAGGAGTCGGCCCTCACCGGTGAGAGCCTGCCGGTCGAGAAGTCGCCGGCCGAGACGCTGCCCGCCGCGACCCCGCTTGGCGATCGGTTCTCGCTCGTGCACGCGGGCACGGTGGTCGCCGCGGGCAGCGGTGCGGCAGTCGTCGTCGCCACCGGCATGGCGACGGAGATCGGCCGGATCGCCGGCATGCTGGAGCGGTCTTCGCCGGAGCCGACGCCACTCCAGCGAAGGCTCGCCGGACTCGGCCGAATCCTCGTCGCCGTCTGCCTCGCCGTGGTCGGCATGATCTTTCTGATGGAACTGGCCCGCGGCGGCGGCCGCGGTGAACTCTGGCGGACCGGCAGGCTCGGAGAGGTGCTCCTCAGGGCGGTCAGCCTCGCCGTGGCAGCGGTGCCGGAGGGCCTGCCGGCGGTGGTCACGCTCGTGCTCGCCCTCGGCCTGCAGCGGATGGTGGCCAGGAATGCGCTGGTCCGCCGGTTGCCGAGCGTCGAGACGCTCGGCTCGGTGACGGTCATCTGCTCCGACAAGACCGGCACCCTCACCCGCAACGAGATGACCGTTCGCGATGTCGTCACCGCCGGCCGCCACTACCACGTGACCGGAAGGGGCTACGAGCCCCGGGGCGAGTTTCAGCCGCAGCCGCGCGGCGATGGCCGAGCCGTGGTGCCGGCCGCCGATCCCGATCTCCGCACGCTGCTCTGGATCGCGGCCCGCTGCACCACCGCCACGCTGCGGCCGGGTGCCGATGGCGGCGGCTGGCAGGTGATCGGAGATCCCACGGAGGGTGCCCTCGTCGTGGCGGCGGTGAAGGGGGGCGTGGCCGCGAAGGATCCCGCCGAGCCGACGATCTTCGAGATTCCGTTCGACTCCGCGAGGAAGCGGATGAGCGTGATCGTCCGGGTCGATGCGAAACGCCGCATGCTGGCCACGAAGGGCGCCCCGGAGGCGGTGCTCGCCCGCTGCGTCGCCGAGCAGTGTGACGGACGCATCGTGCCGCTCAGCGACGAACGCCGCCGGGAAATCCTCGCGACAGCGGCCGGCCTCGCCGAGCAGGCTCTGCGGGTGCTGTCGCTGGCTTGGCGCGAAGTGCCGACGGAGGAGCCGCTCGACGACGACCCGGCCCGGGTCGAACGCGGGCTCGTGCACGCAGGCCTCGTCGGGATGCTCGATCCGCCCCGAGACGAGGCCCGGATCGCCGTGCAGCGCTGCCGGTCGGCCGGGATCCGTCCCGTGATGATCACCGGCGACCACCCGGCGACGGCGCTGGCCGTGGGCCGTGAACTCGGACTCGTGAGCCCGGGCACCGACCGCATCGTGACGGGCCTGGAACTCGACGCGATGAACGACGCCTCCCTCGTGGCCGTCGCCGCCGAAACGGCCGTCTATGCCCGGGTCTCAGCCGAGCACAAGCTCCGCATCGTGCGGGCGCTGCAGGGCCTCGGCAACGTGGTGGCGATGACGGGCGACGGCGTCAACGACGCCCCCGCGGTGAAGGCGGCCGACATCGGCATCGCCATGGGGATCGCCGGCACCGACGTCACGAAGGAGGCCTCCGACATGGTGCTGACCGACGACAACTTCGCGTCGATCGTCAGCGCCGTCGAGGAGGGCCGCGGCATCTACGACAACATCCAGAAGTTCATCCACTACCTCCTCTCCTGCAACGCCGGTGAGGTGCTGACGATGTTCGTGGCCGCCGCCGCCGGCTGGCCCGCGCCGCTGGCGGCGATCCAGATCCTGTGGCTCAACCTCGTGACCGACGGCCTGCCGGCGCTGGCGCTGGGCCTGGAGCCCCCCGAGCAGGACATCATGGAGCGGCCGCCGCGGCCGCCGCACGAGCCCGTGATCACCCGCGGCCGCGGCCTCGTCATCCTCGCCCACGGCGGCCTCGTCGCGGCGGTGATCCTCGGGGCCTTCTGGAGCACCTGGCGGGGCGATGCCGCCCGGCTCGAGCAGGCGCGGACGGTCGCCTTCTGCGTGGCCGCCTTCGCGCAGTTGTTCTTCGCGATCGGCTGCCGCAGCGACCGGGTCACCGCGGTGCGGCTGGGCTTCTTCAGGAACCCGGCCCTGCTGTTGGCGATCCTCTTGTCGGCGCTGCTGCAGATCGTGATCGTGTCACTGCCGCACGCGCGGGCGGTGTTCGAGGTGGAGCGGCACGTGGGGGGCGACTGGGCGACCGTGATCGGCCTGGCGCTCTTGCCCGTGACGGTGATCGAGGTGGTGAAGTGGGCGGCCGTGCCGCTCAAGCGGGGGCGGAGACCGTCGCCACCGTGCCATGGACGAACGCGAGCCGGGTGAACTCGCAGGGCGGCAGCAATGGACTCTCGACGTGCACGTGGGCGTCGACGAATCCCGGCACGAGCCAGGTCGGGTGCGGGTCGGTGTCCTCGTGGATGGCGGCGATCCGCCCGTCCCGGATCGTGAGCGGCGCGGGAACGATCCGCCGGGCCAGCGGATCGACGAGGTTGCCGCTGATCCGCTCCCCGGCGTGACGGGTGTCGGCCGTGGCGGTGATGCTGCCCTCGGGATCTCGCCGTCAGCGGGCGACGGCCGCGACGATCGCCTCGGCCACGCTCTTCTCGCCCAGTGGCTCCTTGCCGGCGACGTCGCCCTCCACGTTCTCCGGGGGCAGCGTCTTCAGGTCGGCGAAGCGGCCCGCGTCGGCATACTCCCGCTGGAGCCGGGTGATCTCGGCCTTGAGTTCCCGGAACCGGGCCGCGACCTCGGGCCGGGCCGCGTCGGCCGGATCGAAGAGCAGGTTGTGCAACTCATTCGGGTCGGCGGCGAGGTCGTACATCTCCCAGGCGTCCTTGGTCCAGTAATGGATCAGCTTGTGGGTCGCCGTGCGGACGCCGTAGTGGGCCCGCGTGTCGTGGTGGCCCGGGTCGTGGTAGTAGCGGTAGTAGACGCTCGTCCGCCAGTCGGCCGGCGACTCGCCGCGGAGCAGGGGTACCAGGCTCCGGCCCTGCATCGACTTCGGGATGGCGGCGCCGGCCAGGTCGAGGAACGTGGGGGCGAGGTCGATGTTGGCCACGAACTGCCCGGGCGTGGCGCCGGCGGCGATCCCGGGGCCGCGGGCGATGAGCGGCACCCGCAGGCCCGGCTCGTACATGAACCGTTTGTCATAGAGGCCGTGCTCGCCCATGTACCAGCCGTTGTCGCTCGAGTAGATCACGACCGTGTTCGCGGCCAGGCCCGACGCGTCGAGGAAGTCGAGCACCCGGCCGATGCCGTCGTCCACGCCCTGCACGCAGGCCAAATAGTCCTGCATGAAGCGGCGGTACTTCCACCGCAGCAGGTCGTCGTCGGCGAGGCCGGCGGGCGGCTCCTGTTTGAGGTCTTCCGGCGCCAGGTCGCGGGCGATCGTCTGCCGGTTTTCGGGGAGGGCGGCCGGCCGCGTGGCGTAGGCGTCGCGGAGCGTCGCGGGCTCGGGACTCTCGGCCTTCGCGAACCGGGCCTTGTTCGCCGCGTCGGGCTCCCAGGAGCGGTGCGGCGCCTTGTGGTGGAGCATGAGAAAGAACGGCCTGTCGGCGGGCCGCGTCTTCATGAACTCGATGCCCAGGTCGGTGGTGATCCCGGTGACATGCCCCGTGATCGAAAGCGTGCAGCCGGGCACGAGGAACCGCGGGTTCCAGTAGTCGCCCTGGCCCGGCAGCACGATCCAGCGGTCGAAGCCCGTCGGGTCGCAGCCGAGGTGCCACTTGCCTATCATGCCGGTGTGGTAGCCCGCCGCCCGGAGCCGCTTGGCCACGTGGTCCACGCCGCCGTCGAAGCAGTTGAAGACGGGCACGCCGTTGACATGCGAGTACTGGCCGGTGAGGAGCGTGGCCCGGCTGGGCGTGCAGATGGAGTTGGTGACGAACGAGTTCGTGAACCGCGCGCCTCCCGCCGCGAGCCGGTCGAGGTGGGGCGTGGCGTTGACCCGCGACCCGTAGGCCGAGATCGCGGCCTGGGCGTGGTCGTCGGTGAAGATGAAGAGGATGTTGGGCCGCTCGGCTGCGGCGGCCGGCAGCACGGCCCCACCGGCGGCGAGGGCGACGGCGAAGGCGAAGAGGACGCGGTCGATCACGCGGCTGCCTCGTTCGGTGGGGGGGTCAGCGACCGTGTTCGTTCAATTTTGGATACGTTTGTTTCCTTCACCGGATCGTAACAGACCCGGTCCGGTCGCCGTTTGCGTTCACCGAAATTCTTGCGAACGCGGGTGCCGGGGGCTAGTCTTTCAACGAGGTTTTGGGGTGGTCTTCAACGACCGATTCGTACAGCGGACAAGACGTCGAGGATTCCATGCGCAGCATGCGTCGCAGTGAGGTGTTTCGTGCTCGGTCGCTCGTGCGGGCGGTGTTCTCCCGGCGGACGTCGGCCACGCGGTCGTCGCGGCGGCGCGAGGTGTCGCGCGGCGGCCGCTTCGGTGGTCCCACGCGTCGTCGCCGCCCGGCAGCGGCCGTGGGCCGGTTCGACGCGCTCGAGCGGCGGTCGATGCTGGCGGCCAACGACATCGACGTCGGCCTGGACGGGGCCGGTCGGCTGTTGCTCACGCTCGATGCGGCGGGCACGTCGATCAGCGACCTGTCGACGTCCTACAACACCGCCTCCGGTGTGCTCACGGTCACCGCCAAGAGCGACGGCACGATCACGTCGGCCACGCCCATCACGGGGATCAAGATCGACACGCAGGCCGACACGATCGCGGTGGACCTGAAGATCATCCCGAACTTCTCGGGCCTCTCGGTGCTCGGCGGCACGGGGTTCGATGCGATCAAGATCGGTGCCACGGGCGTGAACCTGGCGACGGTGGCGCGCGGGGCCAAGAACCAGGGCCTGAGCATCGACACGGGCGCCGGTACCGACGACGCGATCGTGATCGCGAACGCGGTTTCGGCGAAGGGTGCGGGAGCGGTGAGCCTCAAGTCGCTCGGCGTGACGGGCATCAAGTCGAGCGTCGTGGTGCCCCCCGCGGGCATCCTGCTCGCGGCGGGCGTGACGACGCCCGCCGGTCCCCAGTCCTTCGACGGCCCCGTGACGCTCGCCAGCGACGTGACGCTCAAGGCCGGCGGTGCGATCGCCCTGCTCTCGACCGTGGACGGTCCGCAGCGGTTGACGCTCTCGTCGGGCGGGGCGGTGACGCTCGCCCAGGCGGTGGGCGGGAGCCGGCCCCTGAGTGGCCTTTCGCTGGCGGCGGCGAAGAGCGTCGCGGTGCAGGCCGGACTGACGCTGTCGAACGGCCCGGCGGTGCTCGAGGAGGCGGCGGCGGGGAGCAATGGCCTCGAGATCGGGAAGAACGTCCACAACGTGGTGTTCGCGGGCACGCAGCCGAGCCTGATCTCGGGCTTCGGCGGGGCGGGGATCCTGTTCGTGGGGGGGTCGAAGAACTCGCGGCTCACGAACGTCACGAGCACCGGCAACGGCACGGGACTGCGGGTGGGCAAGGGTGCGTACGACGGCACGTCGATCACGGCCAACAGGTTCATGGAGAACGCCGGCAACGGCGTGGCCCTCGACGCGGCCCGGAACGTGAGGCTCGGCGGCAAGGCGGCCGGCACCGGCAACGCGATCATCTTCAACGCCCGTCACGGCGTCACGGCCAACGGCGTTTCGAGCGGCACGGTCGTGCAGGGCAACCAGATCGCCAACAACGCCCTGGGCAACTTCCGCGACCTCGTGCTGCGGGGGTCGACCACGGTGATCACCTCGGCGAGCGGCGTGACGGTGAAGCTCGATCCGCTGGGCATGGCGGCCCTGAAGGCCGAGTCGTCGGGCATCTACGGGTTCACGACGGCGATCGGGGCCAACGGGGTGGCGCTCGGCTCGACGGGCGTGCTCAACGCCGGCCGCGGCCTGCTCTCGATGCATGCCACGGTGGAGAACGGCGCTCCGGCGCCCACCTCCGTGTCGTCGTCGGCGGTGCAGGAGACGCAGTTCCGGCAGACGGTGGGCACGACGTACGTCAACGCTGAGTTGCTCGGTGTGACGGGTGGCACGCCGTGGGTGCGCGTGTCGGGCTCGTCGGATGCGGTCACTGCCGTGAACAGCCTGATTCGCGGCCTGACGCCGCGGGCGGCGCTCGCGGTCGTGGAGTTCCCGATCACGTCGCAGTACGTGGCCGCCGATTCCTTCGGGAAGCGGTACGACGTCACGATCGGCATGTCGAGCTTCGCGGCCCTCCTGCCGCTGTCGAACCTCACGCCCCTGGCGTCCGAGGCGTTCTTCGGCAACGACGCGGTGCCGGCGAGCGTGTGGATCAATAGCAAGGGCTACGTGACGCGGTTCGCGGGCACGGTGCAGGATGTCTCGTTCACGGTCTCGCTCGACAACTTCAACAAGGCGGTCTCCGTCGCCGCGCCGCCGCAGGCCCAGACGAGCGGCCTGGAGTCGGCGAGCGGCCGCGCGCTGTTTGCCGACGGCGTCGCGGGCACGGTCGGGACGCCGGACGGCGGCCACGGCGGCATCATCTACGGCAACGGCGGCGCCGGCG
>SXGQ01318341.1_pt1 | contig 89124 bp, 107 predicted proteins | sample 3178371 | NCBI WGS metagenome assembly SXGQ01 (sample SAMN11356859, study PRJNA531348) | freshwater metagenome | isolation source: freshwater sample F1-20 | place: China: Fuxian Lake, Yuxi | collected 2017-12-25 | reverse complement strand
GTAGCTATGTTCGGAAGTGAGAAGCGCTGAAAGCATCTAAGCGCGAAACACCCCTCAAGATTAGATTTCCCCATAGGCTCGTGGAAGACTACCACGTTGATAGGTCGCATGTGTACGCACAGTGATGTGCTTAGCTAAGCGATACTAATGGCCAATTGGCTTGACGTTTCATCAATTAACGACAAGCACATTTCATGTCTTCGGACATTGAGTAACAAGTGCACTCTGCTCTTTTTTAAATTCACCTTAGCTTTCCCAATTAAAATTTTGGGTCACCCCATTTTCCTATTTCGTCGTGACTTTACCCTAGGGGTCACACCCGTTCCCATACCGAACACGGCAGTTAAGCCCTAGAGGGCCGATGATACTTCCCCAGACAGGGGCGGAAAAGTAGGTCGTTGCGACGTTTTTATCACGAAGCCCCTTGCCAAATTGGCAAGGGGCTTTTTGTTGAAAGTGTTTTTTAAGAGGTCTTATCGTTAAACTGAGAATTATTCACCCTGAGAATTTATGTCACTCGCCATTCATTTACCTGATCAATCGATTAAAGAGTTGCCCGAAGGGGCAACTGGAGAAACCCTTGCGGCTAGTATCGGACCTCGCTTGGCTCAAGCAGCCCTAGCTATTAAAGTGGAGGGTCGTCTCAAAGATTTATCGACCCCTTTAACAACGGGATCTCAGGTAGAAATTATCACCAGTAAATCTCCCGAGAGTTTAGAGCTGCTTCGCCATTCAACCGCTCATTTACTAGCGCATGCTGTGAAGAGGCTTTTTCCCAAGACCCAAGTAGGTATTGGCCCTGTCATTGAAGATGGATTTTATTACGACTTCAAAGTAGATCGACCGTTTACTGCAGATGACTTGGCACTCATTGAAGCAGAAATGAAAAAGATCATTAAAGAAGATATTATTGTCACCCGTGAGATTTTGTCGCGATCGGAAGCCATGGAGCGATTTAAGAAAATGGGAGAGCATTTCAAAGTTGATATTCTGGCCGAAATCCCTGCTAGCGATGCCATCTCTGGCTATCACCAAGGGGATTTCTATGATTTATGTCGTGGCCCTCATATTCCCCGAACCGGTAAAGCGGGGGCTTTTAAATTAACACATGTGGCGGGGGCCTATTGGAAAGGCGATGAAAAAAATCCAATGCTTTCTCGTATCTATGGAACGGCTTTTTATTCCCCTAAAGAACTGGAAGAGCACCTGGCCTTAATTGAAGAAGCCAAGCGTCGCGATCATCGAAAACTGGGTAAGGAATTAGATCTTTTTTCCTTCCATCCTGAAGCTCCTGCTTCCCCTTTCTTTCACCCAAAGGGAACCACGGTTTATAACGAGCTCGTTAAGTACATGCGTGAACTATACTTCAAGTACGGCTACCAAGAAGTCATCACCCCCCAGATTTTGGATACGAATCTCTGGAGAACTTCGGGTCACATGGATAATTATTCAGATAATATGTATTTTACCGAAGCGGAAGAGCGCGATTTTGCGGTGAAGCCCATGAATTGTCCTACCCATTGTCTGATGTTTGGGAGTACGAAACATAGTTACCGCGAACTACCTATGCGTATCGCTGATTTTGGTCGCCTACATCGTCTTGAGCGCAGCGGCGTGACTCATGGTCTAACTCGTGTTCGAAGTTTCTGCCAAGATGATGGCCATATCTTTTGCACCGAAGCACAAATTAAACAAGAAAGTGTGGCGTTTCTCGATTTACTCAAAGAAGTTTATGCCACCTTTGGTTTCCATGATGTCAAAGTAGCGCTTTCCACGCGTCCAGCTAAACGTTTAGGTTCTGACGAGACGTGGGATCAAGCAGAGAAAGCCCTAGCGGATGCCCTTATCGACCGTGACTACGCCTTCACCATGAATCCCGGAGAAGGAGCTTTTTATGGCCCTAAAATTGAATTTCAGATTTTAGATGCTCTCAAGCGTCCCTGGCAACTCGGAACGCTTCAACTTGATTTCTTACTTCCTCAGCGATTCAATTTAAAGTATATTCAGTCCGATGGTACAGAAGCACATCCCGTAATGCTGCATCGTGCAATTCTCGGAAGTCTTGAGCGATTCTTTGGAATTCTTGTGGAACATTGCGGAGGTGCTTTTCCAGTTTGGTTAGCACCCATTCAAATGATTCTTTTACCGATTACCGACCGAGCCAATACAATGGCTGAGAAGATTGCGGCTCAAGCGCACAGCTTAGAGATTCGTGCTGAATTAGATCTTCGTAACGAAAAAGTGAATGCCAAAATTCGAGATGCCCAACTCCAAAAAATACCTTATATGGTTGTTTTGGGGGATCGGGAAATTGAGACGGGACAGCTCTCCTTACGTCACCGAACCCGAGGTGATTTGGGCCAAAAGCCCCTAGAAGCCTTCTTGGCTGAGGTATCCCAAGAAATTAAGGCCCGCACCTAGCGTCAGTGCTGTAAATTAGGGCTTTGTGCTTAGAAAAAGCCTTGATAAACTTAAATTTCTGCTTTTTGGAGGAACCTATCCCGCCTACTGAAACCCGTATCAATGAAGGCATCCGTGCCTCCGAAGTCCGAGTGATCGGCCAAGAGGGGGAACAACTTGGCATCATGGCCCCCGAAAAAGCTCGAGTCATTGCCGAGGAACGCGGATTAGATTTGGTTGAGATTGCACCTAATGCAACCCCTCCCGTCTGTCGCATTATGGATTACGGAAAATTTAAATTTCAGGAAGCAAAACGGGAACACGCTGCTCGCGCTAAGCAAAAAAATATTGTGGTTAAAGAAGTCAAATTTCGACCTCGCACTGATGACCATGATTTCGATTTCAAAGTTCGTCACATCATTAGCTTTTTAGAAGAAGGAGACAAAGTCAAAGTCGTCGTTATGTTCCGAGGACGCGAGACTCAACATCGTGATATTGGATATAAAATTATTCAAGATGTGATCGCTCGAGTTGCTGAATATGGAGACGTCGAAAAAGGAACCAGTATTGAAGGCCGTGATATGCACGCCATTCTCAATGCCAAACCCAAGACTACGTCCAAACCAAAAAAACCAAAGAGTCAAGCGTCTCAAACCCCTCAAAACCCTGCGCCCAGCGCCGAATAACTAAGGATCACCCATGAGTTACAAGATTAAAACCCACAAAGGTGCTGCCAAACGTTTTAAGAAAACGGGCAAAGGAAAATTCAAACGTGGATGCTCTCATCAACGCCACCTTCTTGCTAGCAAGTCCCCTAAGCGTAAACGCCAACTTGATATGGGTTCATCCGTGAGCAAAGCGGATCAAGCTACTGTCAATAAGTTGTTACCCTACGCGTAATTTTTAACCGGCATCTGCGGATGCCCCCAACTGGGCTTTTAAAGTTCATCCGAACTGCCCCGAGGAAAGGAAAATATGACAAGAGTCAAACGAGGACCCAAACGAGCTCAACGTCGTAGACGTATGCTCAAATTTGCAAAAGGATTTTACGGGGCTAAATCCCGTTTATATCGATCAGCGAAAGAAGCCATCGAGAAAGCCTTGGCTTACGGTTACCGTGATCGCAAGGTTCGAAAAAGAGACTTTAGAAAGCTTTGGATTGTTCGTATCGGTGCAGCCTGTAAACAACAAGGTACATCCTACTCCCGCTTTATGGGCGGCTTAAAGAAAGCCAATATAGACCTAGATCGTAAGGTTTTAGCCGACCTTGCAGTTCATCAACCTGAAGCGTTTAGTCAATTGGTGGAAACCTCCAAGAAGCACTAAGCGGTCAGATATCATTCTTCTTTCAAAGGCCGCGTTAAGCGGCCTTTGTTTTTTGCTAGAGTTAAGGAAACCATGAATCTACGATTCGACCTCCTCCCCTCTGACATCGCCGAAGCCCATCAGCAATTTGAGGGTTGGATTAGTACTGCTCGAGATGTCAACGAAGTTAATCGTCTAAAGGGCGTCTTCACGGGTCGTAAAGCTAGTCATTTAACCACACTGACTGAATTGCTTAAGCAAACTCCTAAAGAATCAAAATCGGATTTAGGAGCTCTGATTAATCACTTAAAAATCACTTGGGAAACAGCTTTATCTCTGCGCCTAGATCAATTGATATCAAAAAATTCAACCTCGTCGATAGATCTTACACTCACTCCTCCTGTAATTCCCCTCGGTGCTGTCCACCCTATTCAGCGCCTTGAGGCTCAAATCGTTTCAGTCTTTCGTAGCCTGGGTTACCACGTGGAAGAAGGGCCAGAAGTGGAGACAGAAGAGAATAATTTTGACGGCTTGAATATTACCCCAAGCCATCCTGCCCGAAGAAGTAGCGATACCTTTTATTTTCAAAATCACCCCCATTTACTACTCCGTACGCACACGAGTCCCGTTCAAGTTCGAGTACTGAAAAGATTAAGTCAGAAAAACAAAGAAGGTGTATCACTTCTCGAATCCCTTGAAGGTATTCGTTTTCTGTCTCCGGGCCGCGTCTATCGTAAAGATGAAATTGATCCCACTCACTCTCCGATGTTTCAACAAGTCGAAGGTATGTTGATCGGAAAAAATATAGGCTTGCACCACTTGAAGGGAACTTTAAGCTATGCCATGAAAGCGCTCCTCGGCGCTGAAGCAGATGTGCGTTTTCGTCCAGGCTACTTTCCTTTTGTTGAACCCGGTTGCGAAGTTGATGTGAGATGCCCTCTGTGCAAGGGCCAAGGTTGTCGCGTCTGTAAATCAAGCGGATGGATTGAAATTCTTGGAGCCGGACTAGTTCATCCGCAAGTTTTGAGTCACGCGGGAATTGATCCAACAGTTTGGTCAGGGTTTGCCTTCGGTATGGGCATTGAACGAATTGCCATGATTATTAGCGAGTGCCCTGATTTAAGACTGTTCTTTGAAAACGATGTTCGATTTTTACAGTCCATGAGAGAGGTGCGATGATGCGCCTGCCCTTAAGCGCACTCCAAAAAGAAATCAGTGGCCGCTCTTTAAGCCTCGATCAAGTAAGACAATATTTACCGATGCTGGGTTTTCCAATCGAAAATCTGGAATCCCTATCGGGAGATACACTTTTAGAAATTGAAATTACGGCAAATCGAAGTGATGTTTTATCAATACGAGGTATTGCGAGAGATATCGCTGCAAAGATTGGGACTTCCCTTAGCCATATTCCAGATTCTTCGATTGTTGAGGATTCTTCAGCCTTTCCCATTTATCTTGAGAGCCCCTTGTGTTCTTTTTATGCAGCTGCCCTTGTGGATTTGGGTGAAAGTACTTATATCCCACATGACACGACTAAGTTTTTAGACCTTATAGGTTCTTCTAGTAAAGCTCTCGCATCTGTTGATGCTTCAAATGAGTTTTTATATCGCTACGGTCAACCGACCCATGCCTTTGATCTCGATACACTTCAAGGATCCGTCACGGTTCGATTGGCGAAATCGGGAGAGTCTTTTATGGGCCTTGATGGAATTTTAAGAATGTTGACTGCCCATGACTTGGTGATTGCCGATCAGGTAGGCCCCATAGCTTTAGCAGGTGTCATAGGGGGAGACCGAACAAAAGTGACTGCGCAAACACGTCGTATTTTAATCGAAAGCGCAATCTTTGATGCTGTATCAGTTCGAACAACCGCGCACCGATTCAATCTTCATACCGAGGCTTCTAATCGATTTGGCCGAGGAGTAGATTCTTCTTTGGTCATACCGATTCGTAATCTCCTAGCTCAAACCATCGCCCAATGGACGAAAGGTAGAGTCACCGCTGCATGGAATGTGGGTCTTCTGCCATCAGCCGCACCCATGGTTCATATGCCTTTATCCTTATTGCAACGCATCGCTGGTCGATCTATTTCTGGAAGTGATGCTATGGCTCACCTCGAACGTTTAGGCGCAACGGTTGTTATGGATGGAACTTCACTCAACGTCACTCCTCCCTCTTGGCGTCATGATCTAACGCTGGCTGAGGATCTGGCTGAAGAAATTTTAAGACTCGATGGTTATGATCGAATTGATTCCACACTCCCTTCTATGGACGCAAGTCCTCTTCCGATGCCATTCGAGTATACACAACGTATCCAATTGAGTGAGCACTTAGCTCACCTAGGATTCTTTCAAACTCTCACCTTTGGTTTCCATGGTCCTTCGGATGAAATAGGGTTGGAATCTGAACAATCAGGACGCCGTCTTTCCAATCCCTTAGGAGAAGAATATTCCTTAATGCGCTCGAGCCTTTTGCCGGCGCTCAAGAAAGCCGCGCTTCAGAATTTGAGGAACGGTCAAGCCGAAATTCGTTTGTTTGAAATCGCTCCTGTCTATCAATCACAACCCGAAGGACCTCATTCCGTTTTAACTCTTGCGCTAGTTTGGGGAGGAAGAGCCGGCGGAGAAGATGTTTTGACTCCCGCTCAAACCATTAGCCCTCTTCATCTTATGGGGTTAGCCCATACCCTCCAACTTCATGACATTAAAATAGTCGAAATCGGATCAGGACTATTGGGATTTGAGATCCCACTTCCCTCCAAACCACCTCTTACATCTCCACTGATCCCACACTTTGTCTCTTTCAGTCGACACCCCATGGTTCAACGCGACCTTTCTTGCATAGTGCCGAAAGGACAAATCTATGGATATCTCGAATCCGCCTTAAAAAAAGTCCTCCCTCCGGCCTGCAAAAGTCTTCGATGTGTCGAGGTTTATGCAGGGAAGGGTGTGGCCGAAGGGTACGAATCTTGGCTCTTGCGTTTTCAATTCCAGGCCAATCGAACTCTCACCACAGAAGAAGTCGATGGTTGGATGAAATCTGTCGTAGATCTTCTTCCAAGTATGAAAATTACATTAAGATAAGTTTTGATTGAGAGGAATTACCCATGGATGTGATTCAGCAAATCGAACAGAAAATAAAAAAAATACTTCAGGAACGCCGAGACTTAATGAATCAGGTTGCTAACTTTGATCAACAGCACACCTCTGAATCACAGGCGCTTTTGGATCTCGAGCAACGAGTAGCGCATCTGCAGGAATCGCAAATTAAATTTCAAGAACGTGAAGTGCATTTAAAATCAACGATTGAAATGCTTGAGAGTGAACGCGAACAAACCAAAGGTCAGTTACAACAGCTGCTCCGAGATTTTGAAGAGTTGTCTTAAGGTACGATTGGGGCTACGAATGAGTTATCGAAATGTACGTTTGGAGATTGCAGGGCAGACCCTCGAGTGTCATACTGAGCTTTCGGAAAGCGAACTCCAAGAGGCAGTAGCCTTGGTCGAAGAAAGCCTAGTAGCGATGGAGAGCCGAGCTAAGGTATTATATGGAGATACCAAGAAGGAGGCGGACCATGGGGTTCGTTTCATCCTTGGAACCCTCAACTTGGCTTATCAACTGATTCGTCAACAAAAGGAAGCTCTCAAACATCGAACGGATTTGGAACAGAAACTACTCAAATTATTAGAAGATGTTCCAGATGATACTCCCCCCTCTTTACCTCTTTAACGGCTAAGACCGGGGGCCATCTTAAATGTTCTTTCCCTGCAAGGCACGTGTGTATGGCCAAGCGCTTGTTCCATAACTATGATTGGGCAATCTGCCCCCACCCTTGTGCGTTCCGCGCGTCGGCATGCCTTAAAGTGGGTTTTGACTGCCCCCCTACAACCTAGGGAACTCGGCAAGCCTCCACGACTACGCGGGGAATTTTAAATCCTACAAGACCCGAGAGCTCCTAATTTTTTTTCCCTAGGAGTTCACCATGAATACCAATACTTTAATATTCGGCTTGTTAATATTCGGCTTGCTTGTTCTGGCAGTGAGCGCCTTGGTTGCCTTGAACCAGAAGAAGAATGCCTCTAGTGCCTTGAGTGAAGAAGCCAAAGCGAAGCTCCGCCAAGATCTCGAGGATGAGCTGAAATCTAAAGCAGCTCGCCAGATTACGGAGGCCGCTAAACAAGCTGACTTACTCCGCGAGAAAGTTCGTCTTGAAGTAGAGGCCATGAAGAAAGACGCCGAACTCAAGTCTAAAGACCTTGCGCTTACGGCACGATCTGAAATGGAAAAGCAACTAAGCGAACGACAAAATACACTCGCAGCTCAAGAAAAAAGAGCTCTTCAAAAAGAAGAAACACTGGATAAGAAAACACAGACTTTAGAGCAAAAAGAAAAAGAAATCGAAATCGAACGTGAGAAGCGCCAGAAAGAAAATGAGCGCTTAGAAGCCATGAAGCAAGAGGCGAAACAGCTTGTGGAGCAGCAGCAAAAGAAACTCGAGTCCATTGCTAATCTCACCCGCGATGATGCCCGAAAAGAACTCATGGAACAACTCGAGCACGATGCCAAGATGGATGCCTCCAAACTTGTCCGTCGCATCGAAGAAGAAGCTACTGAAGAGGCCCAAAAGAAAGCTCGTTGGACTATTGGTGCAGCGATTCAGCGCATCGCTAGCGACGTTGTTACCGAAACTGCAGTCGGCTCCATTCAGTTGGCCAGCGATGATCTTAAAGGTCGGATCATTGGTAAAGAAGGCCGAAATATTAGAGCTTTAGAAAAAGCTACAGGATGTGACTTGATTGTAGATGAAACTCCTGAAACGATCGTGGTTTCGTCGTTTGATCCTATTCGTCGGGAAGTTGCTCGTCAGGCCGTTGAGCTTCTGCTTGCTGACGGACGTATTCACCCAGCCCGCATTGAGGAAGTGGTTGAAAAAGTCAAAGTTGATCTTGATATTAAATTGAAAGAAATCGGCGAGGCGGCTGCCATTGAATTAGGTTTTCCCGATGTGCATCCTAAACTCCACAAGCTTCTAGGTCGTCTCAATTATCGACATTCTTACGGCCAAAATGTCTTAGAACATACTAAAGAAGTAGCTCATATTGCAGAATATATGGCTGGTGAAATGGGAGCCGATCCCATTCTTGCTCGTCGAGCTGGGCTATTTCATGACATTGGTAAAGCCGTCGATCGTGAGGTTGAAGGAACCCACATCGAACTAGGTATGCAACTTCTTCAACGCTATGGAGAAAAGGAAGCTGTCATTCATGCCATGAGTTGCCACCATGGAGATTTTGAACCCCGAACCGTTGAAGCCATGTTGATCACAGCATCCGATGCGCTTTCTGCAGCTCGTCCCGGTGCCCGTCGTGAAATGCTATCAACCTACGTCAAGCGACTCGAGCAACTAGAAGTTATTGCCAATTCCTATCAAGGTGTTCAAAAGAGCTTTGCCCTGCAAGCCGGTCGCGAAATCCGCATCATGGTAGATGCTGGTAAAGTGAACGATGATCAGGCCTTCTGGATTGCTAAGGATGTCTCGAAGCGTATCGAAAATGAAATGCAATTCCCTGGTCAAATTAAGGTCACCGTCATGCGTGAAACGCGAGCCGTTGAATTTGCTAGGTAAACTACTATGCTCGTTTATGAAGTCACGGTTCGCCTTCAACATTCCGATGAAGAAGCTTTCCGTGGCTTTATGTGCGAGGCTCACATCCCAGACATTGTCGCCACTGGCTGTTTTGAAGAGGTTTCCTTTCAGCGTCTTGGCGAAAAGCATTTTCGTACTCAGTATCAAGTCCTAAATCAAGAAAATCTTGATCGTTATATAGAGAAGCACGCTCCCCAATTTCGTGAAGACTTTACCAAACATTTTCCGGGCGAGACCCAAGTCGAACGCCAGGTATGGAGTATTGAGCAGACCTGGACTTAGGAAAGAGAATACTTCAGCGCCTCTAATGCTTCAGTAACTTTTGAAGGTTCCGTACCGCTTCCTTGGGCGAGATCTTTCTTGCCTCCACCCTTGCCGTTTAACAGTGGCATCATGATCTTCAGCAGATCACCTGCATGATGAGGCATTTCTGAACTTACGCTAATGACAAGCGCCAGTTGATTTGAACTAAGCACGGAAGCCAACAATAAAATACCTTGAGGATGTTGTTGGCGAAAGCGATCCATTAGCTGACGTAAATCTTGACCATCTACGCCTTCGACTTGACGGATGACTAAAGCGCCACCTTTGATCGGAGTCAATGTATCTTGTGTTTCTTGATTCGAGGCAGCATTTAACTTAGTTTTCTTGAGTTCTTGCTCGAGTGATTGAATCTTCTGATCTTTATTGGCAAATACTGAAGCTAATTGATCTTTTGAAACATTAGAACTTCGGGCAAGTTGTGATAGTACCCGATCATTTTCCTGAAGATATTTCAGCGCCATGATGCCCGCTACTGCTTCGATCCTACGTATGCCACTCGCTACCGAGGATTCTTGCGTGATTTTAATTAAACCAATTTCCCCTGTATTGGCGACGTGTGTACCTCCACAAAGTTCTACAGAGAAGTCTCCAAGAGTAAGAACCCGAACGCGCTCGCCATATTTCTCACCAAAAAGAGCCATGGCTCCTTGTTGAAGCGCCTCTTGAATCGGCAGTTCTTCAATATGCGAAGGAAGTCCCTTTAAGCTTTGTTCATTCATGGATGATTCAATGAGTTCAATTTGTTCTCGATCTAGAGGAGCGTAATGGGTGAAATCAAATCTCAAACGATCCTCATCCACTACACTGCCGGCTTGTTTGACGTGAGGTCCTAAGACTTCACGAAGGGCAGCATGAAGTAGATGGGTGGCTGTGTGATGGGCACGAATACGCACCCGACGTTCTGCGTGAACCTGTAGATGGACGTCATCGCCGATCTTCAAAACTCCTTCAATATGGACCTTGTGAACGATACGTTTATCAGCAGGACTGAGGGTATCAGTGATCGTTCCATAGCCTCCTTCAAATTTAAGGGTTCCGGTATCGCCAACCTGACCTCCCCCTTGGGCGTAGAAAGGCGTGGTATCAACCAAAAGAGAACCCTCGCCGGTAAGACTTGTAACGCTCTGACCTTGAGAATCCAGTAAAGCCAAAACTTGTGCATTTCCATATAAGTGGTCGTAACCTGTGAAGATCGTAGGGGTCACTTTCATAAGAGCGGAGAGATCTTGGCTGGACGTGACGCCTTGCTTTGCCCCGACTTTACTCTTGGTTCGTTGTTCAGCCATTTCTTCCTCAAAACCTTTTAAATCGGGACGGACCTGGCGTTCACGGCACCAATCTTCAACTAGATCTAAAGGAAAACCATAAGTGTCATAAAGCTTGAAAATGTCAGATCCCGAAAGCGTTTTTTGTACAAGTTTAGCGGACTCTAGAATTTTGAGGCCCGCAAGTAGAGTCTGCTCAAATTGTTTGGATTCCCTAATTAAGACACCCTCAATGTTTTTTATCTCTGTGGAGAGCTCGGGGTAGGCATCCTGCATACTCTGAAGTACAGAGTTCGGGAGTTGTGCAAAGAACCCCGAAGGCATACTCAGACGCTTCCCAAAACGTAACGCGCGACGGATAATTTTTCGCAAAACGTAACCACGAGCCTCATTGGAAGGGATCACACCATCGGCAATCATGAAGGTGGCTGCCCGAATATGATCGGCAATCACTTGACTAGCAATTTTAACGGTAGGGTCACGATGTTCATCAACTTGCAATGTTGACATTGACCAAATCGCCTTGAAGATGGGCTCGAATAGATCAATATCGTAATTAGAATCTTTCTTTTGAAGTACAGAAGCCACTCGCTCGAGACCCATCCCTGTATCGATACTAGGTTTTGGCAAAGAGGTCAAATGGCCTTGAAGATCTCTGTTGTACTGCATGAATACGAGGTTCCAAATTTCCATAACGCGATCACCTTCGCCATTCGGATGACCATCGCCAGGGTAAGAAGCACCACGATCAAAATGTATTTCTGAACACGGACCACAAGGACCGGTATCGCCCATTTGCCAGAAATTATCTTTCTTGCCAAATTTTAAAATACGTTCAGGGGCGACCCCAGCCTGAATCCAGAGAGCCATCGCTTCCTCATCGGCAGGAACCCCATCTTCACCACCAAAAACAGTTATCCAAAGGTCCTTTGCTTGAAGACCTAGTTTGCCCTCTTTAGGGCTTCCTGTAAGAAAATCCCAGGCAAAGTGAATAGCTTCCTTTTTAAAATAATCTCCAAAACTAAAATTTCCGAGCATTTCGAAAAAAGTATGATGACGCGCTGTGAAACCCACCTGATCAAGATCGTTATGCTTACCTCCTGCGCGTAAACATTTCTGACTACTAGCCGCACGGCGATAGGGACGCTCTTCGAGACCAACAAATACATCTTTAAATTGAATCATTCCTGAATTCGTCCACAAGACCGTAGCGTCATTAGCCGGACCAATCACAGGGCTAGAGCTCACCTGACGGTGGTCATGGGCCACGAAATAATTCAGAAATTTCTGTCGGATCTCAGAGGTTTTCATCGCTTTATTAACTTTATAACCTAATGACGAAAATGCCGAATTCCTGTAGCAAAAAGCCAAACACCTAGGTTTTGGGCAGAGGCGATTACCTCAGGGTCACGAAGTGAACCCCCAGGGTGAATGAAAGCACGAACACCTTTAGAGGCCGCTAATTCTAATCCATCAGGAAAGGGGAAAAAGGCGTCACTCCCGAGGATGCTCCCTTGCGCCCGGCTTCCTGCTTTGTCGCATGCAATACGTACAGCTTCCACACGACTCATTTGACCTGCACCGATACCCACCGTTTGTCCGTCTTGAACCAACACGATCGCATTAGACTTTACAGATTTGACTACAGTTTGCGCGAGGTATAAATCTCGATCTGAAGGCCTAGATCCACTTCCTTGAACCTTAACATCCCATTTCGCCACAAGAACTTCATGTCTATCCATACTTTGAACCAAGAAACCCCCGCTCACAGAACGTATATCTCGGTTTTTCAAAGAAGACCATGGAAGATCAATCTCGATTAATCTCAGTTGTTTTTTGGATTCGAAAATCTCCTTAGCCTCTGTAGAAAAATTAGGAGCCATAATTACTTCCCAAAAGGTCTCGGCCATTTTTCGAGCAAGACTTTCTGTCACAGGTTGGTTGAAGGCAACGATACCACCAAAACTTGAGACTGAATCACAGGCTAGTGCTCGATCAAAAGCAGAATCGATATCAGAGCCAAGGGATACGCCACAAGGATTATTGTGTTTGACAATTACGCAAGCGGGTTCATGAAAGGACTCAACGAGTCGACCACAAGCCTCTATATCTAATAAATTATTAAAAGAAAGCTCTTTACCCTGTAGTTGTTTAACTTTAGCTAATCCACAACTATCAGCTGATATTTCTTGATAATAGGCCCCCGCCTGATGAGGATTTTCTCCATAACGAAGCCCTTGATGTTGGATGAGATATAGGTTGAGTGATTTAGGAAGCGTAGTGCTCGAATTAGTATTGGATTGAGCCATCCAATCTGCAATGGCCCGGTCGTAATGAGCGGTGTGATCAAACGCGTCAATAGCACACTGTCGTCGTTCAACATCCCCCCACCTTTTTTCTTTGACAGCACGTATAAAAGGTTCGTATTGAGACGGCTTAGTTAAGATCGTGACTGAGGCATGATTTTTTGCTGCACTTCGAATCATACTTGATCCACCAATATCAATTTGCTCGATCGCTTCTTCGAAGCCAACCCCAGGTTTTTGAATGGTGTTCTCAAAGGGATAGAGATTGACTACAGCTAAATCAATCGCCTCAATATTTAATCGACGGGTATCATCTGTATGGCTTTTCTTTTTTCGATCGAAGAGGAGCCCCCCGTGAATTTTAGGGTGCAGGGTTTTGACGCGCCCATCAAAACATTCTGGAAAGTCGGTGAAGGTGGAAACCTCTATCGCCGGTAATGCACGAGCCTTAAGAGCCTGTAGTGTTCCACCCGTTGCCAAGAGGGTCCAGCCCTGCTGGACGAGGAATTCGGCTAGAGGAACAATCCCCGTCTTGTCATAGACCGAGATTAAAGCAGTTGGCATGGCTCCCCCTATTTTTATTTTGATTTGTCTAATCAATTCGGTATAGCCCTAAATACTTACTGAAATAACTTAGACCCTAGATTGAGAACTTGATCCTAGGTTTCAAAGGCCTCATTCTATTTGTTCGGAGTATGGTAATGCCGAAGATCGCCATAAATGGTAAAGAAATTGATGTTCCAGTAGGAACTTTGGTTCTCGATGCTTGTAAAAATGTAGGTATTGATATTCCTCATTATTGCTATCATCCTGCTTTAACTCCTGTTGCGACCTGTCGAATGTGCATGGTTGAAATCAAGGGGATGCCAAAATTAGCAACATCATGTACTACTACAGTAGGACCAGCACCTAAAGATCAACCTGACTCCTTAGTTATGGAAATCTTTACAGATAGTCCTCAGGTTGCTGATGCCCGTGCTGGTGTAATGGAATTTTTGCTTATGAATCACCCTCTTGATTGCCCTATTTGTGATCAAGCAGGGGAATGTAAACTTCAGGATTACAGTTACACCTATGGCAGCGGTGACTCTCGTATGCATGAGGCGAAAAGACGTTACCGCTATGAAGATCTTGGCGGAAAAATCGTAATCGATAAAAATCGATGTATTCATTGCACTCGCTGCATTCGTTTTACCCAGGAAATTTCAGGGGGATCTGAACTAACTGTGGCGCAGCGGGGGGCCAATCTTGAAGTCACCACGTATTCTGGAAAATCCTTAGACTCCAACCCTTATGCAGCTAATGTAGTTGATATCTGTCCCGTTGGGGCTCTCACAAGCCGTGATTTCAGATTCAAAAAACGTGTTTGGTATCTTACAGCTGTCCCATCCATTTGCCGAGAGAGTGCCCTAGCGGCTCCTGTTTGGATTGATCACGAGGGTAATCAGATTCATCGAATGCGACCTAGGCCTATCGATGATCGCAAAGAGACACATTTCATTTCGGATCGCGAGCGCTACTCCTATAAACACTATAATCTTCAGGATCGACCCTCGCAGATCATTAAACAGCAAGATGGAACTATCTCTGAAATTTTCACCCAAGCGATGCAAGCCTTAACTGCTGTGGTGGCCCAAGGCACAATCGGGTGTGATGCCGCACAGAAAGTTGCTGAATGTGCAAGTTCACCCAGCCATCTTTATGGAAGTGGAGATTTGAGATTACCTATTGACTTGGCCCATCTTCAAAAAGAGACCGATGGAATTATTAATCGTAAAGGACTTGAACAACGCGGCTTTCGTTTTGGCCAACTTGAAAGTCTAAAAGCTCAAATTGCTCAAGGTCATATTAAAACCGTGATCCTAGTACACGATCAAAGTGTTTCAAGCGAAGAAGAAACAGCCTTATTAATGCAGATCTTAAAAACGGCAACAACATCGATTGTTTTCGAAGTACTTCAATCTGAATTAGGAAAATTAGCAACTCTTTGGTTACCCATGACTTCCTACGTCGAAGAAAATGATTTTGTGATCAATATTAATGGCGAGATTTGTCGCTATCAAAAAGTCCTGAAGGCTCCTGACGGTTGTAATACGCTGGTTCACTGGATGCAATGTCTTCGTTCATCCTCCTTGGTATCGACAGCCTCCTGATATGCTTCTCATTGCTTACGATGGAGAATGCAGTCTATGTATTCGTCGAGCTGATTGGCTTAAGCGTCAAGATAGTCGTGCACAACTCATGTTATTTCCTATTCAGCATCCGCAACTCGTCCGCGTTGCTCCTGAGTTAGCAGGCCGATCTCTTCATGGACAAATTCACGGCATGGATCTTGATACGCGGGAAGTGTTTATTGCAGGGGATCTTCTGGAACCTCTCTTAAATGTGCTTCCACGATGGTCTTGGTTAAGCTTCACATTATTTATTCCAGGCTTTCGTAAATCGATTGGTTATTGGTTTCTATCAAAATCCTAAAAAATTACTGACCCCGCGCGTTGGGATTCTTCTCGGCCATCTCAGACCAAAGACGTTGAAGACTTTGCAAGCGTTCAGGAAATTCAAGATCGAGTTCGGACAGAATCTCTTCATCCTCAGGGTCAAACCTTAGGGGATCATTAAGAACAGCGCCAGAGAATTCGGGGAATATTTCAGAAAGCCAAAGACGGGAGATACCACGTACGCTCAGATTTCTAAAGCCAGGTGTATCAACAATGAAACCCTGTTCGATTGTCGGTATAAGGCGAGTCGATGTGGTCGTTTGTTTACCGGTTCCAAATTTACTTAGTGCACCTGTGGGTGAGACATCTCGATTTAGTAGACAATTTAATAGTGTACTTTTACCAACTCCACTATGGCCTAGGAGCCCCACTCGTTTATTAGGCAACAGGGATCTCAGTTCATCGAGACCCTCTCCGCTCCTTGAAGAGCATTTAATGATAGTTTGAGAAGTAGAACGAAGAGGTTCTAATTCAGGAATTTTATCGGAAGGCTTCAATTCATCGGATTTGGTGATGACGACAATGAGGGGAATACCAGCATCAAGGGCCAATACCTGAGCTCGTTCAATTAAGCTTGGCTTCAAAGCCGGCCGAAGAACAGATGCGCATAACCAAACTTCATCCAGATTAGCTGCGATAAGTTGCCACGGATTACGATCATCAATTCCGCCACGCTTGAGTAAGTTGCGACGAGTCACAATGGCTTGGATTTGAGCCAGTGTCTCACTAGTTTTTACAGCTAGATCGTAATGAATCTGATCTCCGCATACTAAGCTGACACCCCTTAGTTTCCCCGACAAGGTTCCACGAAGAGGCTTGAGATCTATGCCTAAAAAATCAACCCATTGGGAATATCGTTGAATCACTATTCCCTTAGGGAGATGTTGCCATTCTGCCGCATCGGGTAGGTCTAGCATAGATTTGCTGTCATGAGATTCGATCTGAGAACGTTGCTGTGATGTCTGTAGTTGCCTTCTCTTGCTTTGGCTCCTGCCTTCACGACGCGATCCTGTCTCGCCGAAGTCACCAGCATGGTTGCTTTGGCCTAATTTAAATTTCTTATTCATGATCGTATCAGTTGACTAAGAAAAGCGGTTGTATTCCAAAGGGCATGAATACAAATCGGAATTAAAATAGATTCTGAAATAACATAAGACCAAGCAAGGACACAACCTAGTAGAACAAGTGCAGGAAAAACAACAAGTTCCATATGAAAGAAAGCAAATACGATACCGCTAATTAATACAGCTAATTCAAGTCGAATACGTTGGCGAAGCCATGTGAGAAGAACGCCCCTAAAAACTATTTCCTCGAAAAGAGGCGCAAGTATACCAACAGCCAATAAGCTGGGAACAATTTGCTTCCACGACTTACTTTGGCCTAGGATTTCATGAAGTCTGGCTTGAGCATCTGCATTTTTTAGAAATGGATTTATCGAAGCAGAATAGGCCAGAATAATAATCATAGCAAGAAAAAAGATTTGAAAAATTTTAAGCCCATCTCCTGAATTCAATTTAAAAGAAAATCTTTTTATGAAAATAGACCATGAAATATTTTCAAAACGTAACAAAATAAGAATACCCCATACCGTATGAAGAATATAGGGAATCAAAATGAGAAATAAGGGTGCCTGAATATTAATCCATTTTGAATAAATACGATTCGATCCAAAGCTTATTCCTAAAAAGATGACAAACCAAAACATAAAAAAAGCAAATAAAGTAATGAAGTTCATATTCCAAGGCTTTTGCGTAAAACGTGGTGCCTGAAATTGTTGCTTGACTACTATATAAAAGCTTACAAATCCAATCAGCAAGACAAAACCAAGCATAATGCGTGACCCAAGAGTCGCAAAGATCGGTTCTATAGTATTTGCCGGCAAATTGTATCGAGAAGAATTGATTTCTAGAAACCAGGAAGGAACCTGAAAATCAATCATTTTCCACTGAGCTATAAATATACCTACAAAACTCAATATCGAAATGAGGGTCGCTAACCCAAGGCAAATATAGAAAATTAAAGATCGACCCCCGGTCGGCAAAGATTCAGGCATAGTTTAAGAATGCCTCAAGTGGCACCTTCCGAGAAATTATATGAGTTTTCAATACCCTATAGCCATTCGTTTTCGCGATCTTGATGCACTGCAACACGTGAATAATGCAGTAATAGTGACCTATTTAGAAACAGCGCGTTTTGCTTGGGCCCAAGGCTATCTTCAAGGCGAGGACTTTACATCAGACGGATTTGTCATTGCACGCATTGAGGTAGATTATAAAAAACCTATTCTCTTAAATCATAATGTCCATATTGAACTTAATGTCTCTCGCATCGGTACAAAATCTTTCAACTTAATTTACCGAGTCTTCGATTTGTCGAGTGGAGAGACCCTTGCTACGGCTATGACGGTTCAAGTATTAATGGACTTTGAAAAATTCAAATCTAAGCCCATCTCCCCTAAGGCTTTGGCTTGGCTCAGCCCTCAACTCGTTACATAGCTCAGTATTTCTGAGATTTTCTTTTGAAAAAATCTTGAATCCTCTCCTTAATATTAGATTTTAAGAAGCATTGAGCAAAAGCCACTCGCTCAATAAATAGAGCACCCGCTCGGCTCTCTTGTTCTTGATCTTGAATTACTCTTTTCAGGCGTTGTGTAGCCATTTTATCTACCCGAGACCTTGGAAGACGAGTAAAATAAGATTGAGTATTTAATCGATCGCTCATGTACTGTGCTCGTATCCTTTTTATTAAGTATAGATGCACTTATTGAGATTCAAGAAAGGATGCGAAATGAGTAATCAAGGTATCGAAGGTTTCGGTGACAATATTTTGCGTCTTGATGAGCAGCCCATTAGTAGCTACTTTGGCTGTAATACTTTTAACGATAATGTCGCTAAAGAACGCTTGTCACATTCAACCTATATCGCATTGAAATCCATGTCAGCTGGAGGTGGATCTCTTACACCTGAGATGGCACAAGAAATTGCCTCTGCGATTAAAGATTGGGCGATGGAGCAGGGCGCAACCCATTTTACACATTGGTTTCTTCCTATGACAGGAGTCACAGCAGAAAAGCATGATGCATTTATTTTTTGGGACAAAAATAATCCTGGTTCAGTCATAGAAATGCTCAGTGGCTCCCAATTAATTCAGGGTGAACCTGATGCTAGTTCGTTTCCTAGTGGAGGCCTGAGGGCTACCTTTGAGGCACGAGGTTATACCGCCTGGGATCCATCTAGCCCTGTGTTTATTATGGGAGGACCCTCGGGGAAGACGCTTTGCATTCCGACTGCTTTCGTAGGCTATCACGGAGAAGCTCTCGATCATAAAGTACCCTTATTGCGTTCAATGGAATATTTATCTAAAGAATCTGTCGCAGCTCTAAAATTCTTTGAACAACAAACCCAACGTGTTGTATCCGTATGTGGTGCCGAACAAGAATATTTTGCTGTCGATCTCGATTTAATGCAGCAGCGACCCGATCTTATGTTGGCAAATCGTACGCTCCAAGGCGCTCGTCCTCCCAAAGGCCAAGAACTAGAAGATCATTACTTCGGCTCAATCAAAGATCGTGTTTTAGGATTCATGCAGGAACTAGAGCTGGAGGCTCTTAAGTTGGGTATACCTGTTAAAACCCGACACAACGAAGTAGCCCCTAATCAATTTGAACTTGCCCCGATCTTCGAGCAAGCTAACTTGGCTTCAGACCATAACCAGTTACTGATGGAACTTATGAAATCCATTGGCGAACGCCACGGTTTAGGTATCTTACTTCACGAAAAACCCTTTGCGGGTATCAATGGAAGTGGAAAGCATTGCAATTGGTCACTCGCCACAGATCAAGGCCATAATCTTTTAGATCCCGGTAAAACCCCTGAACAAAATCTACAATTTATATATTTCCTAACTGCCACAATTAAAGCTATTCACCGTCATGGCGGGCTTATTCGAGCCACTATTGCTTCTGCTGCGAATGATCATCGACTAGGCGCCAACGAAGCTCCACCAGCCATCATGTCTATTTTCTTAGGCATGCAGTTGAGCCAAGTACTTGATGTTTTTGAACGAGGAGAAAGTAAAGGAACAGCGGGTAAGGGCATTCTTAATTTTGGAATTCCCAATCTACCTAATCTCGAAAAAGACGCTACGGATCGAAATAGAACATCACCCTTCGCATTCACTGGAAATCGGTTTGAATTTAGAGCGGTCGGCTCCTCTCAATCTATCGCATTTCCCTTGATGATCATCAATACGGCAGTTGCAGAGTCGCTTCGAGAACTCAACCAACAAGTCAAGCAAGATCAAGTTACAACTGCGGATGCACTAGTCTCAATAGTGAAAATACTTAGAAAAACACTCGGCGAGACTAAGTCGATCCGATTTGAGGGAAATGGGTATTCAGATGAATGGAAACAAGAGGCTGAACGAAGAGGCCTCCCCGTAGCTTCAGATACTGTAGCTGCACTCAAGATCTGGGAAGAACCTGTTGCACAATCCCTACTGCTTGAGGGTGGTATATTTACCTTTCAAGAACTTGAAGCACGACTTCATATTCGACATGAGCAATATCAAAAAGCTCTTAATATCGAAGCACAAGTCTTAAAAGAAATGACAGAAACACTCTTGATCCCAAGTATTCTTAGCGATATCGGAGACAAGTCTGGCTCTCTTCGGTCCCATTCAAATTTCCGATCTACGCTTCCCCTTATCCATAAATCTATCGATCAACAGGCGGCTCTTTTGGATCAAGCACAAGGTGAACTCACGGAATTAAAAAAACTCCTAAATGATGCAGAGAGTGTGTCGGATATGTACGCACGTTCAAAAATCTTTGGTCACTCCGTAAGACCCGCGATGGACAAATTGCGTCAGACGCTCGACGAACTTGAAGAACTAACTAGTGCAGCGTATTGGCCTATCCCTAAATACCGAGAACTTTTAGCGCCGCTAGTTTAAATCCCCTTTTGGTTTTGGATCCGTTCCACAATAGCCGTGGTGCTTTGACCTTCGCTAAACGGAAGGAGAATCACACGCCCCCCACGGGCTTCTACTGTGTCTTTTCCGATAACTTCATGAGTTTGATAATCACTGCCTTTGAAAAGACGATCTGGTTGAAGATGTTTAATTAAATCTACAGGACTATTTTCACCAAAAAAGATAACTGCATCGACACACCGAAGTGCTTCAAGAATTTTTCCGCGCGAGTGTTCGTTTTGTACAGGCCGACTAGGTCCTTTGAGAATCCTAACGGAAGCATCAGTATTGAGTCCAACGATAAGAAAATCACATTCCCGTTTAGCTTGATGAAGATAATCTACATGCCCGGCGTGGAGTAGATCAAAACATCCATTCGTGAATCCTAGGACACGCGTACGCGATGTCGCTTCCCATTCGGGAGTTTGGCTGAAGAATTCGATCGCATTTTTGAAGATCGCCATGATCCATTATGAACATGGCTTCGATACAAACTATACTGAAAAATCAAACATAGGTCATACGCTATGCCTCTCTATGAATATCAATGCAGACATTGCGGTATTAAGGTAGAAAAATTAGAGCCTACGACAGCTTCCAAAGAAAAGGATTGTGAAGCCTGTCGAAGTAAGATGGGTCTCCAACGCTTAACAAGTCTTACCTCATTTACACTATCGGGTACGTCTTGGTATGCTAGCGGGTATTCGCGGGAAGAGAAAAATAAAGCTCCGGCCAATAATGATGGTGTTACCACTCCATCTCCATCGACTACCAACGAGAATAAGGTAACTCAAAGTCCTGTTTTACCAACTGAGGCTTCAACCAATAAAGAATCTTGAGTAAAATAATTTTTAGGAGATTATGCGCAACAATCGCTTCCGCATAATGGGCAAATGGGCTGTGTCATTTGGAGCCTCTTTTCTTGAAAATATACTCTTAAATTACATCCTCAGAGTGCCAAACTCAAGGGAATAGATCTGAAATAAAAGGTTCCAAGACCCCTCAGAATCTAGAAAATATACTGATTTGATGGGGTTTTGCCTTGACGAATACCCCCAGAACGATAAACTAGTAGGTTCATGCTTCCCTCATAGGAAGACGTGGTTTTCAAGTCCAATGTCTCACATGATCGAGACCACTTGGTTTTATAACCTATTTGTAAGGAGGATGGTTTGCCCACCATCAGTCAGCTCATTCGCCAAGGGCGAAAATCATACCAGTCTAAGACCAAGAGCCCCGCATTGGACGCTTGTCCTCAAAAACGGGGAGTCTGTACTCGTGTGTTTACTACTACCCCCAAAAAACCGAATTCAGCTTTGCGCAAGGTTGCTCGCGTTCGCCTCACCAACGGCGTTGAGTGCACAACCTACATTCCCGGTGTAGGACACAATCTGCAAGAACATAGCATCGTGCTCATTCGTGGAGGTCGAGTTAAAGATCTTCCGGGTGTGCGCTACCACATCGTCCGTGGAAGTTTGGACACCACTGGAGTTGAAAATAGAAATCAATCTCGTTCCAAATATGGCACCAAGCGTCCCAAAGCGGGCGCGGCCTCCAAGAGTTAAGGGAGTACAATTTTATGGCCCGTCGTTCGTCACCTCCTAAAAGAGAGATTCTTCCGGATCCCATTTATCAATCTTTAGTGGTCAGCAAGTTTGTGAACATCCTAATGGAACGGGGTAAAAAACAGGTTGCCGAAAATATTCTTTATGGCGCCCTAGAAATTGTTGGCAAGAAATCAGGCAAAGAGCCTTTAGACGCATTTCAAACAGCACTCAATAACATCAAACCTAGTGTCGAAGTCAAAAGTCGGCGCGTGGGAGGTGCGACCTATCAAGTTCCAGTGGAAGTTCCTCAGAGTCGTCGCCAGTCCTTAGCTATGCGTTGGTTAAAAACTTACTCAGCTGGACGGGGTGAACGTACCATGAAGGATAAATTAGCTGCCGAAATCTTAGATGCATTAAATGCTCGTGGAGCTTCAGTTAAGAAAAAAGACGACGTGCATAAGATGGCTGAAGCTAATAAAGCCTTCGCTCACTTCCGTTGGTAATTATTTTCTTTTCTATGGTTTAAGGAGTTTCACTTGGCCCGAACTGCACCGCTCGAACGCTATCGAAATATTGGAATTATGGCTCACATCGACGCCGGTAAAACGACCACGACGGAGCGTATTTTGTATTACACAGGTAAGATCCATAAAATTGGTGAAGTCCATGATGGATCTGCAACCACCGATTGGATGGTGCAAGAGCAAGAACGTGGCATCACGATCACATCTGCTGCCATCACTGCTTCATGGACTCCGCAAACGGGAGCCGTAACGGGAATCGAGCACCGCATCAATATTATCGATACCCCCGGTCACGTTGATTTCACGGCTGAAGTTGAGCGAAGTCTTCGTGTTCTTGACGGTGCCGTATTTGTTCTCTGTGCCGTAGGCGGGGTTCAACCTCAATCCGAAACAGTTTGGCGCCAGGCCAATAAATACGGTGTGCCTCGAATTGCTTTCGTCAATAAAATGGATCGCATTGGAGCTGACTTCAATCGTTGCGTTGAAATGATGAAGACACGCTTGAAAGCAAAGCCTTGTCCCATACAAATTCCCATAGGTGCCTCCGATACTTTCAAGGGCGTCATTGATCTTGTTCTGATGAAAGCGCTCACCTTCGATGAAGGTGATAAGGGCTTCAAAGTCATTTACGGCGATATCCCTGCTGATCTTATGGAAGAAGCTAAAGAGTGGCGTTCCAAAATGATCGAAATGGTAGCTGAAACATCCGATGATTTGATGGAAAAATATCTCGGTGGTCAAGATCTCACTGAAAATGAAATCCGTGAGGGTATTCGCAAAGGATGCGTCACATTAGCATTTACACCCATGACCTGTGGTTCAGCCTTCAAAAATAAGGGTATTCAACCTATGCTTGATGCGGTAGTCAACTACATGCCTTCGCCTCTCGACGTACCTGCCATCAAAGGCGTTAATGAAGAAGGTGAGGCTCAGGAACGAACGGCTGATGACAACGCGCCCTTCAGTGCGCTTGTCTTCAAAATTGCCGTAGATCCTTTTGTAGGAAGTTTGTCTTTCATCAGGGTCTATAGCGGAGTTTTAGGATCAGGCTCTAGCGTCTATAATCCCAACAAACGACGCAATGAACGTATTGGTCGATTACTACAAATGCATGCGAACAAACGTGAAGATATTCAAGAGGTTCGTACGGGTGATATCGGAGCTGTGGTAGGCCTGAAAGATATGCTGACAGGGGATACTATCTGTGATGAGAACAGCCCTGTAATTTTAGAATCGATGAATTTCCCCGATCCTGTTATTCAGGTTGCTATTGAGCCGAAGACAAAAGCAGATCAAGAAAAAATGGGCGTAGCTTTGTCGCGTCTGGCCCAAGAAGACCCCACGTTTAAGGTGAAATCAGACCCTGAAACAGGTCAGACGATTATTGCCGGCATGGGTGAACTTCATTTAGAAATCATCGTTGATCGCATGATGCGTGAATTTAAGGTTGACGCAAATGTCGGTAAGCCTCAGGTGGCTTATCGTGAAACCATTCGCAAGCGTGTGGAATCTGAAGGGAAATTTGTCCGACAGTCTGGTGGTCGTGGACAATATGGGCATGTTCGCCTCATTATTGAGCCCAATGAATCCGGAAAGGGCTACGAGTTTATTAATGAAATTAAAGGGGGCGTGGTTCCAAAGGAATATATCAAGCCCACCGATCAAGGTATTCGTGAGGCCTGTGAAAGTGGTGTCCTTGCAGGATTCCCTGTGGTCGATATCAAAATCACGCTTTACGATGGAAGTTATCACGACGTGGACAGTAGTGAAATGGCATTTAAAATTGCGGGCTCGATGGGATTTAAAGCAGGATGCGAAAAGGCGTCCCCAGTTCTCTTGGAACCTATTATGGCTGTCGAAGTCGAAGTCCCCGAGGATTACATGGGGGATGTCATTGGAAATTTAAACAGTCGCCGCGGTCAAATTGAAAATATGGAAGATAGAGCTGGCTCTAAAATTATTACCTCCAAGGTTCCTTTGGCTGAAATGTTTGCCTATTCCACTACATTGCGTTCTATGACTCAGGGTCGAGGGACCTACACGATGGAATTCTCACATTATGCAGAAGCGTCCAAGAGTGTCGCGGAAGAAGTCATCGCTAAACAAAAGGGAACTAAATAGTCATTTACCCCACATTTTTCTCCTTTTATCGGGAGAACTAGGGGCATGAAACCTCTAAACCCTTGGATATTCGGGGGTTAATTGAAAAAACCCCTTGATGAAACTGGGTTTTTTGTTAATCTAATGGGCTCGACCTTTTGCTAACTATTGGTTTCTTAGGGTCACCCACTGTGGGCGGTTAAGCGCCCCTCATCTAAGGACGGTTTGTCCGTCCCAATGGAGAGAACATGAAGGATAACATCCGCATCCGTTTGCGCGCTTTTGATCATCGTTTACTTGATCAAAGCGCTAGAGAAATTGTAGAAACCGCTAAGCGCACTGGTGCGCTTGTAGCAGGCCCTATTCCTTTGCCAACGCGCATCAACAAATACACTGTTCTCAGGTCTCCTCACGTAGATAAAAAGTCACGTGATCAATTTGAAATTCGTACTCATAAACGCTTACTCGACATTCTCCAACCCAATCAAAACACGGTGGACACCCTCATGAGACTCGACTTGCCTGCTGGCGTCGAAGTTGAAATCAAGGTCTTCAGTCGTGAAGGTAATCGGTAAGGAGCGAGAACAATGAAACCCGGTATTATCGGCAAAAAACTAGGCATGACTCAAATATTCAATGAGACGGGACAGATTGTTCCAGTCACAGTAATCCAAGCTGGACCATGTATCGTCGTTCAACGTAAAACCTCCGATAAAGATGGCTATGAAGCCATTCAGATTGGCTATGTTGATCCCGCAGGTGTAAAGGGCGAGGGTAAATCTTCCCGCATTTCACGCGCCGAGCGGATGCATGCTGAATCCAAAGGAGTTCAAGCGGTTCGTGTACTGCGAGAACTTAAAGTCGAAAAAACAGATGAGGCCAAACCGGGTGATCAGGTATTGGTCACTTCTTTTCAGGAAAAAGCTTTAGTGCATGTCACTGGAGTGAGTAAGGGAAAAGGTTTTGGCGGCGTGGTGAAACGTCATCATTTCGCTGGAGGCCGTGCAACGCACGGATCCATGCATCATCGTGCACCTGGATCGATCGGTGGATCTTCTAATCCAAGTCGTGTATTCCCAGGCATGCGCATGGCCGGTCATATGGGTCATGAACAAGTTACTGTTCGTAATCTTGAAATTGCTAAAATTGATTCTGAGAACAACCTACTGCTCATCAAGGGTGCTATTCCAGGGCCCAAAGGTGGCTATGTGGTTATTAGGCAGGAGGCTTAATCATGACTTCCTTCCAACATCCAGTTCTCTCTCTAAATGGCAAGCCTTCGGGTTCTGTTGATCTTCTTTCCGATGTATTCCAAGTTAAAGAAATTAATTCACATCTAATTTGGGAAGCAGTCCGTCATTTTCTAGCCAAACGCCGCGCTGGTACGGCTAAGACCAAAGACAAATGGGAAGTTTCCGGATCCGGACGAAAACTTTGGAAACAAAAAGGTACCGGTCGTGCTCGTGTGGGATCGATTCGTTCTCCTCTGTGGAAGGGTGGAGCCACGGTTCATGGTCCTCATCCGCGATCATTTGACTATGCATTTCCTAAGACAGCTCGTCGAGCTGCCTTACGGAGTGCGCTATCTCAAAAACTATCAGAAGGGAAAATTCTTGTAGTCGATGGGTGGAATTTAGAGAGCCATAAGACACAACAGCTTCAAAATACCCTAGAAGTCCTCGGCGTTAAAGGCAAAGCATTGCTTGTCGGCTCCGAAGAAAAATTAATTCGAGCCGCCGGTAACCATCCAAAATTTCAGACGGTTGACTCCTTGGGCATAAATGTCTATGAATTGATTAAATTCGACCAAATCGTATTTTCAAAAGATGCGGTATTGGCCTTGCAAGAAAAGGTGAAACCATGACTTCCGTTTTTGATGTTATTCGTAAACCCCTACTCACGGAGAAGAATCAAGCGCTCCGCGATAAGAATATACAAGTATTCGAAGTAGCGGCTTGGGCTACTAAATACCAAATCCAAGAAGCAGTTGAACTACTTCTGCAAGCTAAGGTTAAAAAGATTCGTACGGTTAACCTTCCCTTGCAAACTAAACGACTAGGCCGTTTTGTCGGTACTTCTGGCAAACGTAAAAAAGCCTACGTTGAACTTGCCGAGGCTATTAAAGCTGAAAGCAATTAAACAGGGCGGATAACTTGCCAGCATCGCCCAGAACCACCGGCACAAGGACATACATATGAGCATTAAACAACTAAGACCCATGACTCCTGGACAGCGCGGCATGTCCAAGCAGGGCTTTGAAGAAATTACAACTCAAAAACCTGAACGATCCCTGTTGAGCAAAATAAATCGAACGGGTGGTCGATCGAATACAGGTCGTATTACAACTCGCCATATGGGTGGCGGTCATAAACGTCAATATCGCATCATTGATTTCAAGCGCAACAAGTTCGATATTCCTGCCAAGGTCCATTCCATTCAGTACGATCCCAATCGTACTGCTCGTATTGCTTTATTGGTTTATGCTGATGGTGAAAAACGATATATTTTAGCTCCGGATGGTTTGGAAGTAGGACGAACCGTTCATTCTGGAACCAAATCAGATATTTTGATCGGTAATGCACTAGCGATTCGATTCATTCCTGAAGGTACAGAAATTCATAATATCGAATTAAAACCTGGCAAGGGTGGACAAATCTGTCGCGCAGCAGGTTCTTTTGCTCAAGTTCTAGGCAAAGAAGAAACCTACGCACAAGTTCGTCTTATGTCGGGTGAGGTTCGTAAAATCCATCTCGATTGTATGGCTACCATAGGAAAAGTAGGCAATCTGCAACATGAAAATGTACATTTGGGAAAAGCAGGGCGCCGTCGTTGGATGGGAATAAGACCTACCGTACGTGGAGTTGCAATGAATCCCGTGGATCATCCGCACGGAGGTGGTGAAGGTAAAACTTCTGGAGGACGTCATCCTGTAACGCCTTGGGGACAACCTACGCGCGGATATAAAACACGTAAAAATCACCGCACAACCAAATATATTGTTAAACGTATCAATTAGGAGTTAGACCATGCCTCGTTCACTAAAAAAAGGCCCTTTTGTTGATGCCCATCTCTTGAAAAAAGCGGAAACGGCACAAGCAGAAAACGATAAGCGAGTTATCAAAACATGGTCCCGTCGATCAACGATTGTTCCATCGATGATTGGCCTGACATTCAATGTTCATAACGGTAATAAATTTATCCCTGTCTACATAACCGACAATATGATCGGCCATAAATTAGGCGAATTTGCTCCGACGCGTACCTTCAAGGGACACCCTGAGAAAAAAGCCGAAGTGAAAGCGGTTGGAGGAGCCCAATGATGATTGATATCGTTTCTACAGCCTCTGTAAATAGCCTGCGTGGCTCTGCCCAAAAGGCTCGTCTTGTTGCCGATCTCATTAGAGGTCGCAAAGTTGGCGATGCCCAAGGTTTATTGGTTTCAAGTAAGAAATATGCAAGTGAGCCAGTAAAAAAATTGTTAGATTCAGCTATCAGTAATGCAGTCAATAAAAATCCTTCCATCAATCCAGACGAACTTATGATTCAAACTATTTTCGTCAATGAAGGTTTTCGCATGAAGCGAGTCCGACCTGCACCAATGGGTCAAGCTTATCGAGTTCAAAAACGTATGTGCCACATCACCATTCAACTGGCGACAAGCCCAGTCATTGCAGGTAAGGAGTAGTTTATGGGTCAAAAGGTACATCCTTACGGATTCCGGCTTATTGCCAAACGTAATTGGCACAGTAAATGGTTTTCAAAACGAGATTATGCAACCCTTCTTCATGAAGATCTTAAACTCCGAAAAGAACTCAAAGGCCAACTTGATGGATTAAATGCCATGATTTCGAAAATTGATATTGATCGGGCTGCGGATAAGATCACGGTTCGTATTTTTACTGCCCGCCCTGGTATCGTCATTGGCCGTAAGGGTACTGAAATTGATAAACTACGAGACGATTTACAAAAACGTTTAAATCGTGCTGTAGCGGTAGAGATTCAAGAAATTAAGAAGCCTGAAGTTGATGCTCAGCTGATTGCTGAAGGTGTTGCTCAACAGCTAGAACGTCGAATCGCTTTCCGTCGGGCCATGCGTAAAGCGGAAGAGTCAGCAATGCGGTTTGGTGCACGAGGTTTCAAAATTAAAGTCTCGGGTCGTCTTAATGGAGCAGAAATAGCTCGTACGGAAGATTTCCTTTCAGGTCAAATGCCTCTTCAGACCATTAAAGCTAATATCGATTATGGTTTTGCTGAGGCGAAAACTACCTACGGTATTATCGGCATTAAAGTTTGGATCAATATGGGTGAAGCTCCCGTAGAAACGGTTAAGAGGTAAGCCATGTTGATGCCCAAAAAAGTTAAACATCGTAAATCCCAAAAGGGTCGAACTAAAGGGCCTGCCACTCGCGGAACCGAACTATCTTTTGGTGATTTTGGATTAAAGGCTATGGCGCACAGCCATATTACAAATCGTCAAATTGAAGCTGCTCGTATTGCTATGACGCGCCACATTAAGCGTGGTGGAAAAATCTGGGTTCGTATTTTTCCAGATCGACCTACTACCGCTAAGCCAGCCGAGACCCGAATGGGCTCAGGTAAAGGTGCACCAGATGGTTGGGTTGCCGTCGTTCGTCCGGGACGTATTCTTTTCGAAATGGAAGGGGTCACTGAACAAATTGCCCGCGAAGCACTTGCTCTCGCTCAGCAAAAACTATCTGTTTCGACTCTTTTTGTCTCACGAACACCCCCCGAGGAATAGGAGATCAAATGAGTAAAAAGCATCCATTTTCAGATCTGACTGCTAAGAGTCTCGAAGAATTAGCTCAGCTAGAAGTAGAAAATACTGCCAAGGGTTTTACCCTCCGATTCCAAAATAGTTTGGGTCAAGTTGAAAATAACGCAGAGATTCGCAAAGCTCGTCGTCAAGTGGCTCGTGTTAAAACTGCGATGCATACCAAGTTGAAATAAGAGGAGTCATCAATGAGTTTAAAAAATAAAATGACACGATCGGGGGTTGTAGTCTCGAATAAAACCGAGAAAACTGTCGTGGTACGTGTCGAACGTGTGTTCCAACACGCGCTGTATGATCGAACCGTCAAGCAATCAAAAAAACTGATGGCTCATGACGAATCTAATGCGCTAAAAATTGGTGACAAGGTCAAGATTGTCGAATCTCGCCCTCTCTCCAAACGAAAACGCTGGACAGTTATTGAAGTCCTCGAGAAAGCAGGAGAATAAGCCATGATTCAGATGGGGTCTATGCTCACCGTTGCCGATAATTCTGGCGCGAAGAAAATTTGTTGCATTCTGCCTCTGGGCGGAGGCGTTGGCGTTACGGCAGAAATTGGCGATGTCATTACTGCATCGGTTAAAGAAGCTATTCCTGGTGGAACAGTTAAAAAGAAAGACGTTGTTCAAGCTGTAATCGTCCGACAGCGTAAGGCTTTTCGTCGTAAAGATGGTTCTTACATTCGTTTTGATGAGAATGCAGCCGTCCTGATTAAAAAAGATGGCGAACCGATCGGAACACGCGTCTTTGGTCCTATCGCTCGTGAACTTCGCGAAAAGAAGTACATGAAAATTATTTCTCTAGCTCCCGAGGTTATCTAATGGCAAATCAACGACTCAAAAAGGGTGATCAAGTTCTAATTACGACTGGTAAAGATAAAGGTAAGACAGGCATTATTTCTAAAATCTATGCCGACAAAAATCGTGTTGTCGTCTCGGGAATTAATATCATTAAAAAAACTGTCAAGCGTAATCCTCAAACAGATGAGCCTGGCAAAATTGTTGAGCAAGAAGCCCCTATCCATATTTCCAATGTCATGTTCTTTGATAAGAGCGGAAAACCTACGCGCAAGCGTCCTTCTGCTTAATTTCACTAGGCTATCCCCCCATTTTATGGGAGGATAGTAGTTCGGTCTTGACCTCGGTTAAGACTTTCACAATTGAGATCAAAGGGAAACGGTTCTACCAAGTTCCAAGCCCCTTTGTACTCCCGAACCCCCGAGCAGTTAGCTCGCGGAAATGGAGCCCCCATGTCACCAGCGACTAATCCGCGTCTGCAGACGCTATATCACACAAAAGTCATAAATGAACTCAAGAAAGAATTTGGGTTCAAAAGTACTATGCGCGTTCCCCGCGTCCAAAAAGTTGTTATCAATATGGGCGTTGGTGATGCGACTCAAAATATCAAAATTTTGGATGTAGCCGTTGAAGAATTGACCGCCATTGCTGGTCAGAAAGCCATTGTACGAAAATCTAAAAAAAGTATTGCGACCTTCAAACTTCGTGAAGGCATGCCTATTGCCTGTATGGTAACCCTCAGAGGTGCTCGTATGTGGGAATTTATGGATCGACTCTTTAACCTTAGCCTTCCTCGGGTTCGTGATTTTAGAGGAGTTCCTTCTAAGTCTTTTGATGGCAGAGGTAATTTTACGTTGGGTTTAAAAGAACAACTTATTTTTCAAGAGATTGATTATGCCAAGGTCGACAAGATCAAGGGCATGAATATCACTTTTGTCACCACCGCTCAATCTGATGCTGAGGCTCAATCTTTATTAAGCTATCTCGGCATGCCTTTCCGTAAATAGGAGACCCCATGGCTCGTATTTGTAAAATCGTTAAAGATGAAAACAAACCCAAGTTTAAAGTTCGCCATCGCAACCGATGTAAGAGTTGTGGTCGCGCACGAGGTTTCATGCGCAAATTTGCATTGTGCCGTTTGTGTTTCCGTAAATTAGCCCTCGCTGGCATGTTGCCCGGCGTCCAAAAATCTAGCTGGTAAGGAACGACTATGTATACAGATCCTATTGCTGATTACCTCACTCGATTGCGCAATGGTTTAATGGCTGGCCATGATGCTGTTGTTATACCTGCAAGTAAAATGAAAATGGCAATTTCTGAAATCCTGAAAAAGGAAGGCTATATTCATTCGTTCAAACAGATTGATCACGAGGGCCGTAATTACGTCGTGGTTAATTTAAAGTACGCCAAAGATCGTAAGAGCGTTATTCACGGTGTGCGCCGAGTTTCGAGACCAGGTCTCCGGGTTTACAAAAATTGCGAGAGCATACCTCAAGTTAATGGTGGTCTCGGCATTTCTATTCTCTCTACTCCTAAAGGTGTTTTATCAGATCGCGAAGCCCGTAAGTTAAATGTAGGTGGCGAAATCCTCGCCTCGGTTTGGTAATCTCCTCCTGAAACAGGCTTTAAGCCTCTAATCTAAGGAAAAAAATGTCACGTATCGGTAAAAAAATCATTCAGCTCCCCAAGGGGGTCAAAGTAGCTGTCCAAGGATCAATTGCTTCCGTTGAAGGACCTAAAGGCAAGATCGATTGTCCTGTTCCTGCCCTCATATCCCTCGATATTCAAGCCGAAACCATTCAAATCAATCGTGCCAATGAGGATGCCCAAACAAAGGCTTATCATGGCCTGACTCGAGCTCTTGTTCAAAATGCCATCATGGGCGTTACCAAAGGCTTTAAGAAGGATCTCGATATTGTTGGTGTTGGTTACAAAGCAGCTATGGATGGAAAAAAACTCCGCTTAGATTTAGGCTACAGTCACCCTATTTTTTATGAGATCCCTCAGGGTATCCAGGTTGCTATTGAAAAACTAACTCATATCACTGTTTCTGGTTCTGACAGACAACTCGTCGGTCAGGTTGCCGCAGATATTCGTAAATATCGAAAGCCTGAGCCCTACAAAGGGAAGGGCGTTATGTATACCGGGGAAGTTATTCGTCGTAAAGCCGGTAAGACCGGAAAGTAGGGAGTTAGCCAATGGCCAAAAGCATGAACGAACAAAGATTACAAATTCGAAAGCGTATCCGTGGTCGCATTTCCGGTACTGCCGATAAGCCACGTCTGACGGTGTATAAGTCTCTACAGCGTATCTATGTGCAAGCTATCGATGATGCACAAGGTGTCACTGTAGCAACTGCCAGTACTTTAGAGAAGGATCTGCGCACTAAAGTTAAAAGTGGTTCCAATATTGAAGCAGCAAAAATGGTCGGCAAACAAATCGCCGCTCGATTGAAAGAAAAAGGCATCACCTCCGTGGTGTTCGATCGCAATGGATATCTTTATCATGGCCGAGTTAAAGCTCTGGCTGATTCGGCTCGCGAAGCCGGTCTAAAGTTCTAGGGGAAATATATGCCAAAAGATTTCAAAGAAAAAAACGATCCCAACGCACAGTTCACCGCCGATATTCAGAGCGATGGCTACAAAGATCAAGTGGTCTATATTGGCCGTGTAACCAAAGTTGTTAAGGGAGGAAAAAACTTCTCTTTTTCAGCTCTGGTTGTTGTAGGTGACGGAAAAGGTAAGGTAGGTTTTGGCCTAGGTAAGGCACTCGAAGTTCCTTCCGCCATTAAGAAAGGTATCCAATCCGCAAAGCGCAACATGATCGATATCAAAATTACTTCTACGGGCTCAATTGCACATACCATCACGGGAACTTTTGGTGCAGGCTCTGTTTTGCTTAAGCCCGCTCCCGAGGGTACTGGTATTATTGCCGGCGCAGCCGTTCGAGCTGTTATGGAAGCAGCTGGAGTTCAAAACGTCTTAACTAAAAGCTTAGGCTCCTCGAATCCGCACAATGTGGTTCGAGCTACCTTTGATGGCCTATCTTCTTTAATGGATCCCTACACCGTAGCTATGGATCGTGGACTTGAACAGGCGGAGCTCTAAGATGGAAAACCTACTTGGTAAAAACGTTATTATTACTCTTCGAAAATCAACCATTGCTACGGTACCTAAGCATCGCGAATTTGTTCGTACGCTAGGTCTCCGTCGCCCTGGCGATAAACGTGAATGCAAATATACTTCCAATGTCCACGGGATGGTTAAACAAATTACCTATCTTGTTGATGTCGTCGTAAAGGGATAAATTATGAAACTCAATGAATTACGTCCCGCTGCAGGCAGCACACAAAGTCGCAAACGACTCGGTCGCGGTAAAGGTAGCGGTCTAGGTAAAACATCAGGTCGTGGAGAAAAAGGGCAAAAGTCCCGATCTGGCTATCGTAGTCGCCGAGGATTCGAAGGAGGCCAGATGCCTCTTGTACGCCGACTTCCTAAACGTGGATTTACTAACGCCCTCAAAGAAAAAACACAAGAAATTACCCTTTCAACGATCAGTTCAAATTTCACAGACGGTGAAACTGTAAGCATGGCCTCTCTCACTAAGAAGAAAATACTTTCCTCCCACGTAGAGCGTATTGTGGTCTTGGCGAGTGGCGAACTTAAAGTTAAAGTTACGGTCGAAGCCCATCGTGTGACCGAAGGTGCCCGAAAAGCTATTTTGGCTTTGGGCGGTAAGGTCAACGATATTCGTGAAACTAAAGCAAAGTAAGACTACCTTCATAGGTCCTATGAATGAATCTTTTTAAAAGCTTATTCACCAACCCTGAACTACGAAAGCGGTTTTTATTCACTCTGTCTCTATTGGTGATTTTCCGCTTGGGAATTCATGTCAGCGTTCCAGGTGTCAATGCCCAAGCCTTGACGGAAAGTCTTCAGCAACAAGGAGGAGGGCTTTTTGACGTTATCGATTTATTCTCCGGTGGTGCCCTTAAGAAATTTTCCGTCTTTGCCCTTGGTATCACTCCTTACATCACTGCAAGTATTATTTTTCAACTTATGACAGCTGTGGTTCCTAGTCTCGAACAACTTCAAAAGAAAGAAGGAGAAGCAGGTCGAGAAAAAATTAATCAATGGACACGGTACGCTACGGTTCTCTTAGCTTTTATCCAAGGATTTGGAATTGCTGCACTTGCTCAGAGTCAGGGTCCTGATGTGGTTGCTAATCCCGGAATGTCTTTTCGTCTATTAACGGCCTTTACTCTTGCCACAGGTACCATCTTTATCATGTGGATCGGAGAACAAATTACCGAGCGCGGCATTGGGAATGGGATCTCCCTGCTCATTTTTGCTGGTATTGTCGCTGGCCTCCCCGAAGGCGCTAATACTCTTTTTACGATGTTTACTAAGTCTCTTAGCAATGCACCTGATGTCCCTCCCACCGGTGTCTTTTTGCTTCTTTTGGCATCCATGATTGCTGTCTTATTGGTTGTGGTAATGGTAGAAAATGCTTATCGGCGTATTCCAATTCATTATGCACGTCGTTCCGATTCTGCTTCTATGGCTAGCCAGAAAAGCTCTTATCTGCCTCTTAAGTTGAATACTTCAGGCGTTATGCCCGTTATTTTTGCTCAGTCCGTTATTTTCTTCCCTGCCACTATCGCCTCTTTCACAAAATGGGAATGGTTAGCTAAAGTCTCCGCTTATATTAATCCCTCCATTCATTTCTGGATTTATACTCCTGTTTTTATTGCAATAGTGATTTTCTTCGCTTTCTTTTATACATCTATCGTTTTCAATCCTGATGAAACTGCGGAAAACATGAAGCGTTCGGGTGGATATATACCTGGAATACGCCCGGGACAGGAAACAAGTATTTATATGGATTCCGTACTCTCTAAACTGACTTTCGCTGGAGCCATCTATTTAGGCCTTATCTCTCTCGTTCCGCTTCTGATTTTAAATAACATCAGCGGGCTCAACTTTTACTATGGAGGCACCTCTCTCTTGATCATTGTGGGGGTAGCCATGGATACAGTTTCGCAACTTGAGTCATATACCGTGATGCGCCAGTATGACGGCTTTGTCACCCGAGGTCGGGTCCCTGGCCGTTCTTCAGGCTTAAATCCATGAAAATCCATATCCTTCTAGGCCCCCCAGGGTCAGGAAAGGGTACCCAGGCCAAGCGCCTCATAGGTAATTTCCCTTTGTTACATCTGTCTACGGGTGATATTCTGAGAGACGCTGTCTCGAAAGGGACAGTCCTTGGCCAGAAGGTTAAAACCATTATGGCCGAGGGTAAGTTGGTGGACGACAACACCATCAATGGACTCGTTTTTGATCGACTTAAAAGCGAAACCCAGGATGTTTTGTTTGACGGATACCCCCGTACTTTACAACAAGCTGAAGCCCTTCAGGCCTTTATTGTCCAAGAGGGTCACCAGTTGGGACGGGTGGTAAATGTCGAGGTCCCCCAAGAGGTCCTAGAGTCAAGAGTCGTTGGTCGTCGCGTCTGTAGTAATTCAGCTTGCGGAGCCATCTTTCATCTAGATACTAAACCCTCTAAAGTCTCTTGCGTTTGTGATCTTTGCGGCAGTACCTTGACGCACCGATCAGATGATACTGCGGAATCATTTAAACAGCGCATGGGCGAATTTAATACTATGTTTTCCCCCCTTCTCAATTTTTATAAAACTTCTCCGGATTTCATTCCCTTCAATGGAAATAGAAAATCCGAAGATGTCTTTCAGTCCCTTCTAACCCTTTTCACGGAGACCCATTGAGTAAAGAAGAAGCCATAGAGCTCGAAGCTCGAGTGGTAGAAGCTCTCCCCAATGCTGTTTTTCGTGTCGAATTGGAGAACAAACACCAGGTTCTTGCACACATCAGCGGGAAAATGCGGAAAAACTTTATTCGCATCCTTCCAGGAGACAAAGTCCTCGTGGAAGTCACACCTTACGACCTCACTCGCGGTCGTATCACTTTTCGATTTAAATAGTACAACAGCTGTTGACCCGCGGTTTCTGGGCAACAGTGTTTGGGGGTCTTCCCCGGCGAAACCAGTCTTTAAAGAGTATGCATTATGAAAGTTAGACCTTCCATTAAGAAAATATGTGAGTACTGCAAGGTCGTTCGGCGCGAAGGCGTGATTCGAATTATCTGTAAGAAAAATCCCAAACATAAGCAACGTCAGGGTTAAGGAGAAACTATGGCTCGTATTGCAGGCGTCGATTTACCCGTTGAAAAACGAATTGAAATTGCACTGACCTCCATTTTTGGTATTGGTCGCGTTAAAGCACATCGTATTTTGGATCGTGCGCGCGTGGACTATGGTATTAAAGTTCGAGATCTTTCAGAGGCTCAAATTGGCTCCATCCGAAAAGTGATTACTGATTCCGAAACGGTTGAGGGAGATTTACGTAAGGACATTAATTTAGATATAAAACGTCTCACGGATATTGGAGCTTATCGAGGCGTCAGGCATCGTAAAAAACTTCCTGTTCGTGGTCAACGTACCCATACCAACGCCCGCACTCGTAAAGGTAAGCGCAAGACTGTGGCAGGCGCCAAGAAAGCGACGGTTTAATCTATGGCTAAAACACCAATGAATAAGGTCTCAGGCACTAAGAACGTTAAAAAGAAAGAAAAGAAAAACGTTCCTCATGGCATTGCTCATATTCAAGCTTCTTTTAACAATACAATTATTTCTTTTTCAGACCCCATGGGTAATATCCTTTGTTGGGCCTCAAGCGGAAATCAACAATTCCGTGGCACCCGTAAAGGAACTCCCTTCGCTGCTCAGGTTGCTTCAGGAATCGCCGCTGAAGCCTCTAAGGAGCACGGTGTCCGATCTGTGGACGTTCGTGTAAGCGGTCCTGGAGCTGGTCGTGAAAGCGCTATTCGGGCTATCAATGCAGCTGGAATCGCTGTGACTAGTATTCGTGACGTTACGCCTATCCCCCACAACGGTTGTCGTCCACCTAAGCGCCGACGAGTATAGGAGAAAATTATGGCTCGATACATTGATGCAGTTTGTCGACTTTGCCGAAGAGAGGGCATGAAGCTCTATCTTAAGGGTGATCGTTGCTTTAAAGAACGCTGCTCTTTTGAAACGCGTAAGGGTACTGTACCTGGACAACATGGTGCAGCTAAAACCAAGAAGCCAACGGGTTACTCGCTTCAGCTGAGAGAAAAACAAAAAGTGAAACGTATTTACGGCGTGCTCGAAAAACAATTTCGACTTTATTTTGCTAAAGCCGACGCTCGTAAGGGCGTGACGGGTCACAATCTTTTGTCTTTCTTAGAAAGTCGATTGGATAATGTAATCTATCGCCTGGGCTTTGCACCGAGTCGTACTGCTGCTCGTCAAATGGTGATGCACGGCCATGTCATGGTTAACGGTAAACGCGTCGACGTCCCTTCATTTCAAGTTAAACCTGGCGTAGCCGTAGAACTTGGAAACAAAGCTAAAAATAACGAAACGGTTAAAGCTAACTTAGAAGTAGCTGCAGGTCGGGGTATTCCCAAATGGTTGTCTCTCGATCCTTCGGCCTTCAAGGGTCAAGTACTCGCAAATCCTACGCGTGAAGACATCACGCTCGAAATTAACGAACAGCTCATCGTTGAGCTCTACAGCAAATAACTAAGGGGTGCCCATGCTAAGTCTTATTGATTTTCAACGTCCTCGTTTTTCTGAGACCACACTGACTGGTGAGAACGATTCGTATGGCGAATTCGTTGCTTTTCCTTTTGAACGGGGTTTTGCTACTACGGTCGGACATAGTTTACGACGCGTGCTTTTGAGCTCTATTCAAGGCGCAGGCATTACAAACGTCAAGATCAAAGGTGTTCAGCACGAATTCTCAACACTTCAAGGCATCCACGAAGATGTCACTAATATTCTTTTAAATCTTCGAACTATTCCTCTTCGACTTCATGGATCTGAATCACAAAAAATCACGCTATCTGCCAAAGGTGAAGGTGTGATTAAATCTTCTGCTATCCAGACAAACCAGAACGTTGAGATACTCGATAACGATATTTATATCGCTACTCTTGGTATAGATGGAGAACTCGAAGTTGAAATGATCGTGAGCTCAGGTCGAGGGTTTATTTCGGCGGATCGCAATCACAACGATAGTTTCGGACTGGGATATATTCCGATGGATACCAATCATAGCCCGATTACGAGAGTTAATTACATGATCGAACCTGCCCGTGTAGGTCAGAGTACTGATTATGAAAAATTAGTCCTTCAGATTTGGACCAACGGAACTGTGTCACCTCGTGAAGCCCTATCGGATGCTTCAATGATTCTCCGCGAACACTACTTGGTTTTTGTTCGACAGGACGAAGATTTCCAAGAAATTGAATCGGCCCCTGCTACGTTAGCAGCCGAAAGTAATTCTTGGCTTAGTAAACCTGTTGAAGAACTTGAACTATCTGTACGAGCCAATAATTGTTTACGAAACGCCATGATTTCTACCATTGGAGATCTCGTTGTTCGAACAGAATCCGAGTTGATGAAAACAAAGAATTTTGGCAAGAAATCTTTGCAAGAAATCAAGGATGAACTTAGTCGAATTGGTCTTTCTCTTGGTATGCGTTTAGAAACAGAAGTTTAAAAGTTTTAATATTCTGGAGTTGTTATGCGTCACAATATGGCAGGTCGTCGTCTGGGTCGAGGAAGTAATCTGCGCAAGGCTTTGATGAAAGATTTAGCAATTGCGCTTATAAAATATGAGCGTATTGAAACTACCCTACCTAAAGCTAAAGAATTACGTATTTTTATTGAACCCTTCATTACCTTAGCGAAAGAAGACACCGTAGCCAATCGTCGGCTAGCTCTCTCTCGTTTAGGAAATAAAGAAGTCGTAAAAAAAATATTTGGTTCAGATTTCATAAGTCGATTCCAAAATCGTCCTGGGGGGTATACCCGTATTATTAAAGGATCACATCGGCTCGGTGATGCAGCAGATGTAGCTTTGGTTGAACTAGTAGATTACGCTTTGCCGGCTGAGGTTGTTAAGGAAGAAAAAGCCGATTAAGTATAGGTGTAGAAACGCTACAAAGGCCCATATTTATTTGGGCCTTTGTAGCGTTATAGGAGTAAAGATTCAACAAGTAATTTACACATAATTTTCTCTCAACATACGCTTGAGAGATTATGTGTGTTATCTTTTTTTAGGGATCCATCCCAAGGAGATATTTTATGGAAAATGTTTTAAAACTACTTAGTGTCTTAGAGCACGCCGCCTACGCAATAGCGCTCGCTAGTTTTGCAGGTTTTGGTCTTCCGCCAGAAAAAGGGATGTTTCTAGCCATATTAGGTCTAGCCGCTGCCCGTTGGCAAGACACCTTAGGTAAGAAGTAGTCTTTGCGATTTTAAAGACACAAAACGACATACATCAAGACAACAAAAGGCCCAATCGGGCCTTTTGTGTTCCTAAAAATGTTTTTTATCAGTAATCAAATTCAAAAGGAATCAAGATTGAAAGGGTCTTGGGAGAAATGCTTACAGATTATGTTGGATACCTATAAAATTAATCTCTGACGGCGTGTGCTTTGAATAAACTAGGATAGCCCCTGGACTCTATACGCGAGTTATCAGTGCAAAGAGTTTCCATAGCAAGTTTAATTGCATGAGGCTCTCCCTCAAGTTCCATAAATGAACCAAAAGGTGTTTCATCCAAACAAGCAATAAGCTCCGAACGCTGCCAAATTTCACGATTCTTAACCATCGTCATAACAGGCTCAAAGCCAAGCCAAATCAGAATTTGCTCTGTATTCTGTCGATCATCGACAATCGTCTGCGCCTCGGGACGGATTTTTAAATAAGGGTGTTTTACTTTAGCTTGCTTAAAGGTCAAAGTTGTTTTTTTGTTATAGTCTCTCAGTCGCAATACACAATCTGTTTCCTTAAGCGATCCTTGCTTATCCCAAATGACCGTTTTTTCATTCTGCATCTTGACAAGAATTTGGAAATCTAAAGTGCGTAGTTGCTTTCTAGCCTCTTGGACACTTGGTACCCTAAACTTAATTTCGGTCTCTACAATAGGCCTAAATTTCAAAATAAACTCCAATTTACTTCATTAGCGAAAGCTTCATATTCTAAATAAATTCCTAGTACCATATTTAGGTTCGAGTGATGTAAGCTTCGTTTATTCATTTTATTTCGGACTAAGACTCTGTTCGACGCTTATGAATCCAAGGGCTGATCAGGTAAAGAGGAGCTACCAAGAGATAGATAAGGCTTTTATAAGTTGAAGGATTATTTTTGTCGTATACGCGATGCCCAATGATCTGAATCGCCCATGACAAAATAAAGATCAATCCCCATGAAATCCATCCGATTAAACCGGAGATCCAACTTGACACAAGCATAAAGAAGCCCAAGCCTATAGAGGCCTTGGCATCGTGTATGAGATAGAAAATTACGACTCCAATTAAGCCTAAATTACCAAGCCTGTAGCCATTGAGGTCTACTGTGTTAAGAAGACCCACCAAAGACATATAGATTAAGGGGATCCCAAAGCAATGAATCACATGGTTCGTGGGATGACGATGGTCGCTCGCATAATTGTGAAGCCATTGCTGGCAAGTGATCGAAGGCTGAGACCAATGCAACATAGATCTAGTCTACTATATGTTAATTGATTGTTTATGCACAGCTCGAGCCGCTTCAGGGAACGCTTCGTTGAGTGTCGGATGAGGATACATGGTGTGGATTAAAGCCTGAACTGTCACATCACCCGCCATAAGGGCAACAGAAGATGCAATTAACTCGGTAGCTTTTGGACCAATAATATGAATACCCAGGATTTCTCCATACTTAGATTCTGAAACGATTTTGATGAAACCATGTGGTTCACCTACGATATTCGCTTTTGCCATGGGCATAAAAGGGAATTGACCCACGGTTACCGGATAACCCAGGTCCTTTGCTTTTTGCTCCGAAAGTCCAATACAGCCTATTTCGGGGTCGGAGTATACACAACTTGGGACTCGGACATAGTTGATTGGATGCGGCTCAATGGCTTTACCTAAAGATTTAGCTGCATGCTCTGCCGCCAGAATTCCCTCATCAGAGGCAACGTGCGCGAGCCAAGGTGTATTCACAATATCTCCTATGGCATAAAGGCCTTCCTCTGCGGTTAGCATGAACTCATTAACTTCGACATAACCCTTTTCGGTTCTAGCACGAGTTGATTCAAGACCGATTTTAGATGTCACAGGCGTCCGACCTGCAGCAATTAGAACATGGCTCGCCTTAATTTGTTCTTTAGTTTCTCCTGAAAGTTTACACAAAACCGACCCATCTTTCTTTTCTACAGACGTAATTTTTGTTTTTACTTTGCAGTCAATTTTATAAGATCGTGTGAATATTTTAGATAGCTCAACTCCAATTGATTCGTCTTCGATGGGTAACAGACGATCTGCTATTTCAACAAGGGTAACCTTTGCACCTAGACGAGCAAATGTTGAAGCGAATTCAACACCAATAGCTCCTCCACCAAGGATTACTAAGTGAGAAGGTAAAATATTGAGATCGAGGATGTGATCGCTATTCAAGATAGATTGGCCGTCGGCTTCAAGTCCAGGAAGTTCACGTGGTACCGATCCTGTTGCAAGGATTATTTTTTTGGCCGTATATATTTCAGTTGTCTCGCCTTTGACTTCAACTCTTCCTGAGCCCATTAACTTTCCGAAACCTTTAAGTAGGGTAATTTTGTTTTTCTTCATTAGAAATTCAATACCTTTGGCATTCTTGTTCACAATTTTGCTCTTGCGCGCAATGATTGCATTCAAGTCAGCTTTCATCTTAGAGGTATCGACATCTGCGATCCCAAACTCACTCAATGTAGCCATTTGCTCATATCGATGGGCACTTTCTAGCCAGGTCTTGGCGGGGATACAGCCCCTCCATAAGCAAGTGCCCCCGAGCCCAGAATCTTTTTCAACTAATGCTGTATAGAGACCTAACTGGGCTGCACGTATGGCCGCTACATAACCTCCTGGACCTGAACCAATAACGATCAAATCAAATTGGGCCATAGACACCTCCTTGGCTTCTCACACTTAATAATCCCACAATGTACCTAGGATCTAAACTACCGGCTATCCAAGGTTGACCTGTATTTCCCTTTTAACCTCATGCCACTGCTGCCATGCGGATCGTAAAGCTTGTTTTTCTTTAGATAACCTGAGACTCCAATCAACTTTGCTTTGAGCAAATGTAAGAGGATCTTTTTTGGACTGGGCCTTTAAGTCCTTATATTGTTTTCGATATTGATCCACCACCACCAAGCCATTTAAGAGACGCTCTTTTGCATTGATGAGTTTATTCTCAAGAGACTGTTTTAAATCAGGTTTAGTGTTGGATAGTTTGACCAATAGACGCTCCTGAAGTGCTATCACCTTAGCCTTTTCCATTTCAACAAAAGAGACGGTTCTTAAATCACCGATAAGTTTCGTCCAGCTCAAGCATTTTAAAATCCATTTAGTCGAGTCCCACTGGTACCATCGTGCGCCATTACGATAATCCCATTGCCACGTATGGTGGAAATTATGGAAACCCTCTCCAAAAGTGATGGGAGCTAGTAGAAAATTATCTTTGGCAGTTTCTCGATTCGAATAAGTATTTGATCCATACCAATGAGCCATAGAGTTGATAAGAAAGGTAGTGTGGTGGCTGAGAACAATACGAAACAAGACTGCAACAATGAGATGGCCCCAAAAATTACCCGTTGCTACTCCATATACAAGGGGAAGAATCGCAAAGGCACCCCCAACTAGAAAGTGATTTCGATGTTGCCACATTACGAGAGGATCTTTTTCAAGATCGCCGACACCAGTAATAGATCTTTCCTCGCCCTGCATGACCCACACCCAATGCGCATGCCAAAACCCTTTAGAAATTGGGTAAGGATCCTTTTCTGTGTCTTCGGAGAATTGGTGGTGGATACGGTGATCGCTTGCCCATTTCAAAGCTGAATTTTGAAAACTTGCCGCGCCCATGATGAGCCATGCTAGACGAATAGGAGCCGATGCTCTATAAGATCGATGAGCAAAGAGGCGATGATAGCCTGCGCTGATAGATGTGCCAATGAGAAAGACCATGATAAGGCAGGCTACCCATTCAGACCACACCCATCCGTTTAGATACAGATGAAGAGGAACCAAAACAATAGAAGCAATTAAGGTCCCCAAAAGGAAATAAGTATTAAGTAGATTCCAACGACTATTCATATACTCTCTATAAAATAAGGTTGAGGCTCAATATTAACGCGTATTCCTTTTATCAATTGGCCAAAAAGATTGGTCATATAAAAAAATAAATGTCATCGATAAAGCAATAGGGAATAAAGTCCAAACAGCCCCTGTGGCAGGGTACTCACCGGCTAGAGGAATACAGGTTCGTATTAACAGCAAGGTCGTTGAAAGTGCGCATAACCAGCCACCACTTCTTTTTTTAAGCAGTAAAAAGGGGAGAGGAATAAGGCCAGACCAAGTCCATAAGTTTGAGAAGGTGAATTCCCATGCAGCGACGTTTCGCCAAGTGTCATCTAAGGGAAATCCATATTTTGCGGAGAGTCTCTCCAGTAAGAGCAGAGCCACGAGAACCCATCTCCAGCCTCCTGGATCATCAATATCAGGGATTTTTTTCATTATTCTATTCTGACGGAAAAAAGCTTTATGCGAAACTAGGGATATGGACAATTCACTCATTAAGGCAAAGCGCCCATGGTATTTCAGGAGTACTCCCTTAATTTTCATAGGGCTTATTTTGGGAATTGTTCTTGGGGGCTTCTTCCCCTCCGATCAATATCCCTGGGCCTATCAATTTTTCAAATTTCTCTCGAAAGCTTTCATTAGTTTAATTAAAAGCCTCATTGTTCCTTTACTAGTGAGCACGATTATTATTGGAATTGCACAGACGGGTGATTTCAAAGCCGTAGGTCGAATGGGAGGCAAGGCTCTTTTATATTTTGAGATTGTGACAACAATAGCTCTGTTTATTGGTTTGGGGGTAGCTAATTGGATCCAACCCGGTAAAAATCTTCCGATCGATCTGTCTGGTCAATCAGCTGTTAAGCTTAGCCAAGCAAAAAGTGGTTGGGATATTTTACTGCACGCTTTCCCATCCAACTTTTACAAACATGCCGTAGAAGGTGATATTTTACCCGTTGTTATTTTCGCTGTTTTATTTGGCTTAGCGCTTACTCGAATAGGAGAAAGAGGGAAACCGGTACTAGCCTTCTTCGATTCCGTGGCTCAAGTCATGTTCAAGTACACGGACATGGTTATGGCTCTTACTCCGTTAGGTGTTTTTGGGGCCATGGCCTATAACGTCAGTCATATGGCAGCTGGGCAAAATATTGGTGGTGTTTTCATTCAAGGTTGGCCTGCAGTAGCATTCTTGCTTAAGCAGTTCAGCGTCCTGGTTGGAAGTCTTTATTTTGCTCTTCTGATTTTATTTTTATTTGTATTTGTACCTATCATGTGGATGTGTAAGATCAAGATCTTTTCATTTCTAAAAGCTATTAGTGATCCTGTCATTACGGCCTTTTCAACAGCAAGTTCAGAATCAGCCCTACCGAAATTACTAGAATCCATGATCCGATTTGGGGTACCTAGGCGCGTAGCATCATTTGTTATTCCAACTGGCTATAGTTTTAATCTTGATGGTTCAACTCTTTATCTTGTCTTGGCGAGTTTGACGATTGCACAAGCGGCACACACAGCAGATCCAATTTCTTTTCCTGTTATGTCTTGGCAATCCCAACTAATGATGGTTTTCGCTTTTATGTTAACTTCAAAAGGAGTTGCAGGAGTTCCCAGAGCAACATTGGTTATTATTGCGGCGACAATCGCTAGTTTTAATCTTCCAGGCGAAGCCGGCATTGCAATGTTACTAGCCGTTGATGAAATTATGGATATGGCTCGAACGGGTATCAATGTTATGGGCAATGGATTAGCAACTGTTGTCATTGCAAAGTGGGAAGGAGTCTTGGGTCAGCCTGAAGTATCCGAGAAAACCTGAATCATTGATGATCAAATATATTGCATGGGATTTCGATGGGACGCTAGCGGATAGTCGTCCCCTTATTCGAGCCGGAATGTCACATGCCCTAGGAGTTTTGGGACTGCCCGATTCTGTGGCAACAAAATGGCTTTCGTGCGTAGGCCTCCCTGTAGAGGAAGGTATTATTGAAACCTTCACGCCTCTCGGATTGAGAATTGAGGATGTTATAAAAGCCTACAGAAGCTACCCCTATTCAGAACACCTAGATCTTATTCGTCCCTTCGATGGTATAGAAATCTTATTAAGAGAATTACAGAATCGTGGAATCAAAATGAGTCTTGCAACTTCAAAGCGGCGTGCTCCACTAGAGCGAGAATTGAAACGCTTTCATTGGGAATCTTTCTTTGATATATATGTAACACCCGATGATATTCAATCGCCTAAACCGAATCCGGAAAGTTTGATAAACATCATTAATCATTTCAAATGTACTCCCGAGCAAATCATGATGATCGGTGATACAACTTACGATCTCTTGATGGCTCAAAATGCGGGGGTCCCATCCATCGCTGTGACTTATGGCTTTCACACTCGAGACCAATTAATGCACACCACCCAACCCATCGCTATGGTCAATTCTGTTAAAGATCTTTCTGATATTCTGGGGGCTTATGTCCCCTAAACTCTCGCATTTTAATCAAGATGGCAGACCGCAAATGGTGGATGTAAGCAACAAAGATTCAACCCTGCGTCTATCTATTGCTGCAGGTTACTTACAATTGACTTCAGATATTTTAGAAGTACTTACACAAGGTACAACCGTCAAGGGGAGCCCTTGGGAAGTAGCTCGCTTAGGAGCTATCGCTGGAGTTAAGGCCACATCCATGAACATTAAACTGTGTCACTCATTATCAATCGATAGTATTGAGGTTGATCACTATTTAGACCAGAAAAATAGCCGTGCATGGCTTTGTGTCACCGTGAAAGCCGAAGGTAAGACGGGCGTTGAAATGGAGGCACTCAGCGGAGTTACTATAGGTCTATTAAATCTATACGACATGTTGAAAGCTGTCAGCCATTCCATGACTCTAGGACCCATTCAATTGTTGTTTAAATCCGGAGGAAAATCAGGAATTATCGCTAATTCTTGGGATATTTGCCCGTGGAAACCCCCCCCTAAATTTGACGTAGTTAAATACCCTATTCCCAAGTAAAATCAAGGCTAGGCCTTAGTCGCGCTTCGCTTGTTTTTTCCGGAGATATTTTGCCTTTTTCCTTTAAGCAGATCATGAGCGTGGCCCTTTGTTTAATCTCTTTGGGCTTAATGGGTTCAAACCCACAAGCCCCCAAAAACAGTCCCCCTTCATGGGTTACTGTTCGTCCAGGTGACACCCTCGCGGGTATTGCTCAAAAGTTGAACATAAGCCAGCAATCGATCTTAGATCTTAACGATGACCTAGATGCCAATCGCATACGAGTGGGTCAAAAAATTATAGTTCCATCAAGTTCTAGTAAATCCATAAAAAAAGGCAAAAACAAAATTTCTATTCCTGTCTCTCGGCAATCACTAGCTTCGCTTCCTAGCAGTGAAGTTCCCCTCAGATTGCTCTCAATCAATCTTATAGGAGCTCCCCTTAATCCTTCTGATTTGAATCGTGCGTCTATATTCACGAGTCGTTTGGCTTCAGGAAGGAAAAAACTAAGCATAGAAACAATAGATCTCTTGTGGCCTGTTGAAACTCGTTCGATAAGTTCAGCGTGGGGTCCAAGAATTAGATCTGCAATTGTGAAGTTATCCAACGGACAAAAAAAAAGAATCAAATATCAAAGTAGTCATGAAGGAGTAGATCTCACGGCACCCTCTGGAACCAATGTATATGCCGCCATGGATGGCACAGTAGATCGTCTAGGTTTCGGGTCAAAAATAGGTAATTATATTGTCATTAATCATGGAAATGGGTTTGAAACGGTTTATGGACACAATAAAAGAAATTATGTAGTAAAAGGTGCCGAAGTTATTCGTGGTCAAAAAATTGCTGAAGTAGGCAAATCAGGAAATGCCTCAGGTAATCATCTTCATTTCGAGCTTCGTGCTAGAGGAATGGCTCTAAATCCTCTACCTTATCTAAACGATCAAGAAGAAATTCCAATCGAGCTTCAAGCAAATAACGCTCAAATTGGTTCGTCTAATAAAAAAAGAAACTTCTAATTCATGATCCGTATCTTATTTATAGAATTATATAAACAGTATTAAAATGAATACATCCAAGGTGTTTATGTTCTCGAAGCAATCTCAATTTTATAAATACTGGCTATCTTTTTTATTCATCCTCATGTTCAGTCTTTTAGGTTGCTCTAAGCAGGCAGATTCAACTCCAGCAACCCCACAGGCGACGACAGTTGTCAGCGGAACTGTTACATTCACACGAATCCAGCTCTTAAAAAATGCTGCAGGCGTGCCAACAGGTCTCGAAATAGACTCAACAAAATATCTGACTGCCCAGCTAGCGAGAAACGTCAATGTTCGGGCTTATCAATACATGACTGAAACCCCTACTGTGGGATCTCCATCGAGTTACTGGAAACTAATTTCTAATACTTATACCGACTCTACGGGGAAGTACGCCTTTTCCCTTCCTCAAGATAAGCCTCTCATGATTCAACTTGCATCAGAGTTTATTCTAGGCTCTGTGGATCCTATCAATATCATTGCAGATCCCAACGGTATTCAAAGTACGGTCCCCGCACCCAAAAGGTTGAGATATACCATTAATAAAGCTGTTGACGGCACTCTAGCTACTTCAACACTACCTTTACCTTCGGCTACCACTAAAGCCACGACGGCAACTGTAGACTTTTCGGTTGGCTTGTCGGATAAATGGATCTTGTCAGATATTTCTGCGGATGCATCTACTGGTATTGCTTCGGGACTTGCAGCTTCCAGTATGGAGATGACAGGTTCGGGTAGTCGCATCTTAGCTATTTTAGATTCTATTTATAAAGTTGAATATCTTTTTGGTGTTGGTACGTCCTCAGAAACATTGGACTTACATTACTTTCGTGGACGAAGAGAACTCAGAGGGACTTTTGTAGACTATAACCAGAGTCAATACCCAGTCTCCTCTACTGGTAATAACTCCGCTTACGATGTAAAGACTGGACGCCTTCATGTTTTTGGTTCAATCGGTGGATCTGAGAGTAATGATGATGCGTGGGATGAATCCGTCATCATGGGTATAGTTACTCGCAATATGATGTGGAGTAATATGACAGCTGGTACTCGCTTAATGAAAGGTATCTACCCAGTAATGCCTACGTTAACCGAAGCCCCTACATTAACCCATTTACATCCTATGTTGGCTTATCTTCAGGGTCAGTCGGAGTTGATGGTGGCCCAAGCGCTTGCGTCTCCTTACTTCTCGGATAGTTCCTCTGGGGGTATAACGGTCCGTGATATTCGCAATATTGGCGGTTTGTCTTCTGCTGATAAAAGTCCATATTCAGCTCCCGTTATTACTGCCCTTGGATGGGAAATTCTTTTGAAAGCCAACTCAATTACCTCTCCAGGTAATGTAGCCGATTGGACCAAATTAGATATTTTGAAAACGCAGAAATATTTTACTACTGTATACGATGTTCTTCTCAAAGACTGCCCTAATATTTACACCCAACTATCTCGTTTAAAGGAAGCAAAATTACTCAATGATTCAATCGACCTAGCCGCTATTTTTACCGATAGCGTACTGACGAATCTTCTCAGCCCTTTCAATATCGTCTGGCCTCGCCCCCTAGTTAATTCGATCCCAGTGACAAACTTTGTTCTAGATTTCAGCTCCTTGAATTATGTCTTCGGGTCTCCTACAGTCTTACCTATTATTTCTTTCACGATGGTAAACGCAAAAACTCTAAGTGGTGTCTATCCCAATGCTTCAGAAAGTGAAATGACCTTAGGTCGCATGGCGCTACCGGTCGATACTGCGTATTATTTGACCATTACGCCCTCTATCTCGCTCCCCCCAGGATCTATTTCTTTAGATATTCCAACAGCTGGTTATAAATATATTTATCCTGGAACTACAAATCCTATCCGTATTGTCCTTTTGGGTAATGCAAGCAATCCCATACTTCATTCTTTCATATTTCGTATCAATAGTCCTCTTACGGCTCTCCCGGCGCATACTGTGACCGTAACATTAACCCCAACCAATTGATCCCCATGATACAAAAAGCTTCTGAGATATTGTTGAAGCGTATACCATTCATTCCTAATGCTGCCGTTATTTTGGGCTCAGGATTGGGTTCTCTCATCAAGAGTACCGAAGCCCTAAAGGGTATTTTAGTCAGGTTTAGCGACCTAACAGGATTTCCAGAACAGACTGTTGAGGGCCACACTGGCGAAATGATATTCTGCGAATTTGAGGGCAAGCAAGTTGTTCTTCAATCGGGCCGATTTCACTATTACGAGGGCCACCCGATGTCTATTGTGACAGCTCCTATGCATCTTTACGCTGCACTTGGCGTCAAAATGGTCCTTCACACAAATGCTGCAGGTGCGATTAATCCAAATTACAAAGTTGGTGAATTGATGATAATCAAAGATCACATCAACTTCACAGGAATAAACCCCTTATTAGGACCAAATAATCCCATCGGTCCAAGATTTCCAGACATGTCGAATGTCTACGACCCGACCTTGAGAAAACAGATCTCAGCCGCAGCATCATCGGTGGGTATGAAGATGCAGGAAGGCGTGTATATCGGTGTGTTGGGTCCTTCTTACGAAACCCCAGCAGAAATAAATGCATTTAGGAATATGGGCGCCGATGCTGTTGGCATGAGTACTGTACCAGAGGTCATTGCGGCAGCTCACGCCGGCCTGAAGGTGGCAGGTATTAGTTGCTTATGTAATATGGGTGCAGGGATGTTACCTATACCCCTGAATCACCATGAAGTTTTAGCTGCAGGGCAAAAAGCCGCCAAGGATTTCGAGAGAGTAGTTCGCCAATTTATACGCGATCTTGTTGTTTAAGATTCATCGTCTGAATTATCGCTACGAAGTTTCTCAATGACTTTAAGGTCTTCGAGAGTACTCGTATCCTGATTTGAGTTTTGTCCTCGAGCTAAATCTCTTAACAAGCGCCTCATAATTTTCCCACTACGAGTTTTGGGTAGTCCTTCGGCAAAGCGAATATCATCAGGACGGGCCAGAGCCCCAATTTCTCGTGTGACATGAACTTTTAGGGCTTCTGGGGTGATGATTGCTCCTGATTTGAGAGTCACAAATGCAACAATACCTTCTCCCTTGATTTCATCGGGTCGTCCTACGACTGCTGCCTCGGCTACGCAGGGATGGGAAACCAAAGCGCTTTCGATTTCTGCTGTTCCCAAGCGATGCCCAGATACGTTGAGAACATCGTCCACTCGACCCATCAACCATATATTTCCTTCGTGATCTCGACGGGCTCCATCGCCTGAAAAATAAACATTCTTAATTTCGTTGTGATATGTTTTGTGATATCGCTCGAAATCACCCCAGATACCTCTAAGTTGAGAGGGCCAACTAGAAGTGATGACTAAAAATCCAGAATTCTGTGATCGACCTTCTCGATCTTGAATATCAATTTCAATTCCAGGTAAGGGCTGAATAGCACTTCCGGGAATAGTGGTATGAACTCCGGGAATCGGAGCGATCATTATCCCCCCAGTCTCGGTTTGCCACCAGGTATCGACGATTGGGCATCTCCCACCACCTACTTCTTGGAAATACCAAAGCCAGGCCTCAGGATTAATGGGTTCTCCTACGGAGCCCAAGAGCCTCAAAGAAGAAAGGTCATGCTTCTTTAGATATTCAGTACCAAGTCTGATGAAGGTTCTAATGGCCGTTGGGGCAGTATAAAAAATAGAGATACGATATTTTTCGATCATGCGCCAAAAACGATCTGGTTCAGGGTGAACAGGGCTGCCCTCATAGATGAAAACAGTACCTCCTTCCTGAAGTGGACCATAAATGACATAGCTATGCCCTGTAATCCAACCTACATCTGCTGTACACCAATATACGTCTGTAGGCTTTAAATCAAGAACCCACCGAGTAGTTAACTTAGACCACAAAAGATAACCTGCCGTCCCATGTTGTATTCCTTTGGGTTTTCCAGTTGATCCCGACGTATACAGTAAGAATAAAGGATGTTCTGCTGCCACGCTTTCAGGGTATCCCCTAGAAATATCTGCATTATTTAAAATATCTGATAACCAAAGATCTCTTTGGGGATCCATAAAAACGTCTTGTTTTGTTCGTTGGACAACCAATACTTTTTCGATTGTTGGAGATTGAGATACGGCCTGATCTGAGATTTTTTTTAAGGGAAGTTGCTCTCCCTTGCGCCAGCTACCATCGGCCGTAATAAGCAAGCGCGCTCCTGCGTCATTGATTCGGTTTGATAAAGATTCAGCAGAAAATCCTGCGAAGACAACAGAATGAGTAGCACCTAGACGCGCACAGGCCAATACAGCAATAATCATTTCGGGAATCAGCGGTAAGTAAATAGCGACTCGATCCCCTTTCTGAATACCTAAGTTACGAAGAGCAGCGGTCATTCGGATAACTTGATCAAGAAGCTCTTCGTACGTCAGACTCCTCTCATCTCCAGGTTCTCCCTCAAAGACAAGAGCTATCTTATGAAATTTGTTAGTATTGATCCAACGATCCAAACATTGGACTGATGCATTAAGCCGACCTTCTTCAAACCATTGAGGATTTTCAAAAGACCCACTATAAACTGTTTGAAAAGATGAATCCCAAATAAGTTCTTCTTGGGCAAGTCGCCCCCAGGTCCCTAATCGATCCTCTTTAAATTGTTTAATAAGTAGGGCATAGGATTCACTTTGCAGATTTGAGATTTTTTTAAATGCTTGAGAAGGATGAAAATGACGTGATTCTGACGATAGACTTTCGATATCAGACACGCTTGACCCCTATGAGATTTTACATTTTAGAGACAGTCTTGAAATAATGCGCAAAGGCAGCCATACCTCCACTTGCTTGCTCCCAATCATAATTTTCATTAGGGGCGTGGTAGCCATGACTTGGCAGAGAGAGGCCAAGGAAGTAAACCTCAGAGCCTAGGATATCTTCCATCGTTTTAACCGCACCGATACTTCCACCCTCACGAGTAAAGACGCAAGTTTCTCCAAAGGCAAATTGATACGCTTCGCGGATTGCTTCTGCGTAAGGTCCCGTGACATGTCCTTTGAAAGGAGCTAATCCGTGTTCTTCATGTACGACAACATCAGGGTTTTTGGATTGGACGAAGGCTTTTATTCTAGTCATTGTAGTAGCTTCATTCATGGCAGGTACTAGTCGGCAAGACAGTTTGATCTCAGCTCTTGGCGCAACAGAACTTTTGATTCCTGGTCCCGTGTAACCACCAACAACACCATGTACTTCCATCGTAGGCATCCCCCAGACGCGTGTAAGAATGTCAATCGGATCTTGACTACGTATACTTTTAAGTTGATGGTCTTTCATAAATGTTTGGGTTGTAAAACCGCTCACACGCCATCCTTCAAGCTCTTCGGATGATGGAGGAATAACCTCAGTATAAAAATCTGGTATTAGAACATGACCCGTATTTCCATCAACCATTTGTCCTACAAGAGTAATTAATTCGGTTAGCGGATTTCGAGCCGCCCCCCCAACAACACCACTATGCAGATCATGATCAGCTGTCTCAAGGGTTAATCTAAAGCCCTTTAAACCTCTTAAACCTGCGGGAGTACTCGGTTTACCTCGAGTAATCCAAACTGTGTCACTGACAACAATGGCATCAGTTTTTAATTTATCCTTATGTTTTTTTAATCCTTGTTCAAAATTAGGAGAACCGATTTCTTCTTCGAACTCCCAGAGAAAATGCACATTAATTGGTACACCTGCCTCACGAACTGCCAAAGCTCCAAAAAACGCACTTAGGGCTGGGCCTTTATCATCAGTCGTACCTCGTCCCAGATAAGTGTCCCCCTTGACCATAAATTCAAAAGGTTCAGCAGTCCATTCTGGTTCGTTTGCAGGCTGGACATCCATGTGATTGTAAACGGTGATAGTTTTTTCGTATTCTTCAGTAAACCATCCGTGAATGATAGGGCTTCCATTGGTATCGAGTATTTCGGCATGACCTCCGTAACGCTCAAAGAGGCTTTTGGCTGCTTGAGCACACCGCTGAATATCTTTAGTTTTCGTTGGATCACTGCTGATACTCGGAATTTCAACTAAAGTTTTTAATTCTTTTTCAAAAGATATTCTTTGAGATTCAGAAAAAGATCTAAGTCCTTCTTTCGTTAATAATTGTGTATTCATAACATCTCCAAATTAAAATATTAAAGAGGGTAGGGCCCGGCTTGACGAAGACCTGTCCATTCTGGGAATCCCAAGGCGAGATTCATGTTTTGAATCGCTTGGGAGGCCATGCCTTTACCTAGATTATCAAGAGCTACCATGACTAGTACCTTATCATTTTGTACCATGACATGGACATCAGCAAAATTAGACCCGACTGTGCTTAGTACACGGGGCGTTCCATTCACCCATCGGACAAAAAATGTATTTCTATAAAAATCCTTAAAAACCATAGGAATATCAGATGCCTTCATAGATTCATTTTGGGTTAGTTGTATTGTGGCAAATATGCCACGAACTAATGACGAGGATTGAGGTACAAATGATAAAATTGGGTTCCAGTCTTTCTGACTACAACTATTAAGAATTTCTGCCTCATGTTGGTGCGATAGCATTTTGTAAGCTCTAAAATCATTTGATCTAGTTGGATGGTGCGTAGTTGAGCTAGCAGAGTACCCCGAACCACTCGATCCTGTAATAGCACTTATAAAAATATGTTCAGGTCGATAAGGAGCTAGTGGCAGAATTCCTAGTTGGAGAGCCGTGGCAAAACAACCTGGGTTAGAAATACGACGCGATCCTTTGATTTGATCTTTATTAATTTCAGAGAGGCCATAAACGAAATGCGAATCTACTCTAAAGTCATCTGATAAATCAATTAAAAGAATACGTTCTGATAAACCCAGCTTTCCCCACTCGTTTTCAAGAAGATAGTATTGATCCTTGAATTCGCCATGAGGCATACATGCGAAGACTATCAATTTTTCTTCATGTACATACTTAGTCCAATCAATACTTTCTAGAAAATCTCCTTCTGCAATTCCTAAAAGATTTGGGTGTACAGAAGAGATTGTTTTTCCTGCATTTGATCTTGAAGTACCTTCAATAGATTCAATTTTGGGGTGTTGAAGTAGCCATCTAAATAATTCGCCACCGCCGTACCCCGAAGCCCCTAGAATGATTGCTTTCATACGCCAACCGTTGTTGTGGGGTAACAAATATCAAATGCAAGATCGCCAAGTGCTTTCGGATTGCTGCGGGCATTACGAGCGGGGAGCCCTAAAGATTCTATGAAACGTTCTCCAACTCGATTATCTGTCACAGGACCCGCTATGATATCTACATTAATTCCAAATTCTTTTCGTACAGTCTCCGAGCCTCCTAGGGCACCTACGGGATCATTTGCGCAAAGAATAAAAGCCGAAGTTAATTCTTTCAAAGCAGGATCACTGAGAATAGATTGGACGCCATACTCACCTAGAATTCCGTCACCTGTTTCAGCAACGATGAGATCTACCTCCATCTCAGACATAGCTGTCAATAATGTCTTGGCGGTCGAGGCCGCAGTTTCTTTAGACGTACAGACAATCCCAGCGTCTGTGAAATCTAGAATTTCGGATGCTCCATAGTCCCGCATGCTTAAAATATCGCGCTGAAGTGAAACCCCAGTGAGTTTCACGCCACCTATTCTGAGACCGCGTTGAGAAAAATTACGAATAATAGCGCAACATGCGGCAGTTTTCCCAGCATTCATACAGGTTCCTGCTATATAGATGATGGGACAATTTACGGTTAAATCTCGAGGTTGAAGAGCCCCCATGGCAATATGCGCAGGTTGACCCACACGGGATTGAAATTCAGGGAATAGCATCACCTGACCTAGAACTTCTAGTTGAAAGGGAGCCCCTACGTCGGGATTGTGAGATTGACAAAGTCCCATCACACCACCCATATTCAACATATTAATTGTGTCTCCTACGTTAAGATGAGTTGGCATTACACCTTCATATCCATGAAGTGCATTACGATGCCCTAAAGCACCAATGACAAGATCTCCTTGATGAAGAGTGACAAGTCGACCATGGGGATCTTCGAGTTGATTATATGTTGATTTTTCTCCATGAACTCTGCAGGCTACAACAGAGCCTGGTTGTATCAATATCTGGTCAGAAAGTGTCAGGGTGCGACCTAGTTTTAAATTACGAGTTACTGAGCCAATCTTATCCACGTGCATTCTCATGAAGATTCCTCATTATTTTTTATATCTGCATGATGGTATAGTCGCTGCGATACTCCAAATATTTTAGTGAATCCTAGAGCATCCGAGCTTGACCAAAGAGCGTTACTTTCACCATACATAGCGAGTTTAGAATCCATTAAGGAATAGGGCGAATGACAACCTAGAATAGAGAAAGTCAGAGGCTCAATCTTGATGCGAACCTCTCCTGTGACGCGTTCTTGGCTGCGACTTAAAAATGCTTCAAGATCCCGGCCCAAAGGATCTAAGAAGTGTCCCTCGTGAAGGAGGGAACCATAGAGATTACCTAAGGTCTCCTTCCAAAAAAGCTGCTTTCCGCTCAACACAAGTTTTTCAAGCTCACGATGTGCTGTAATCAATAGATAAGCTGCAGGTGCTTCGAAGCCGATACGCCCCTTAATGCCTAAAATGGTTTCTCCTAGATGGGTCCCTCGACCCAATCCAAAAGAAGAACCCAAAGTGTTTAAAGTTTCTATCAATCTGACAGGATCCATCGCTTCATGATTAATACGAGTGGGTATTCCTTCGTGGAAAGTAAGACGAAGCTCTTGGGATGCCTGCTCTCTAGAAATAACGCCTTTAGGAAATGCACTATCTGGAAGAAAATCCCAGGAAGTTAACGTCTCCTTACCGCCAATGCTGGTTCCCCACATCCCTTCATTAATCGAATAAATTCCTGCACTAGTCGGTAGATGGATATTTCGCTCAATTAAATAATCAACTTCCTGATGTCGCATTAAAGAAAGATCTCTTATAGGTGTAAGGATTTTCACTTGTGGATACAAAGTTCGGAAAGCTACATCAAATCTAACCTGATCATTGCCCGAACCTGTTGATCCGTGAGCGAGGGTCTCTACTTTAAGTTTCTTTGCAAGATCGATTAGACAGCGTGCTTGACATACGCGTTCAGCAGAAACAGAAAGTGGATAAACTTGGCCACGCAATACATTACCGTAGATGAGAAATTTCAAGTAATCTTCAAAGAGTTGTTGTTTTCCGTTGATAAGTGTATGTGAGCTAGCGCCCAGAGATCGTGATAACTCATCAATACGATTAATTTCATCAGCGGAGAATCCTCCCGTATCAACAGTTGCAGTATGAACCTCATAATTCTGTTCGAGGAGATACGCTAAACAAAAAGTAGTATCTAAACCACCTGAGAATGCCAATAATACTTTTGATGAACTCATGCACTCTCCATTAGCTTTGCAAAAAGTTTTTTAAGATTTCCTTTGGTTTCCTTACCCCAGACATCGAGAACATCAATCTGGTTATTACGTAAACGACCCTCCTCTTCAAAGTCACTATGAAGACTAGGCAAGTAGGACTCGACTAATTGAGCCTTAAAACTACCAGCAAGAATTTGCTCCCCGATAATTTTATAGGCTTCTCTGAATGGGAGTCCTTTGAGGACTAATTGGTAGACTTCGTGGGTTGAAAAAAGATCTGGGGTACAAGCACTTTTCATTTTATCTTCATGAACTTGAAGATTATCCGTTAGTGTAGGAGTAATATTCACAATAGCTTGAATCAAGAGAAATGAACGAACTAAGTAGAATTTCTGCAACTGACTATCACGATGATAACTTGATGGGAGACTAGCAGAAATATTTTCTAGGGTTGTTCTAAGGCCTCTAATTTCACTGCATCGACCCCTAGCTAATTCTAAAACATCCGGATTTCTTTTTTGGGGCATGATACTACTGCCCGTTGTGAAAGAATTTGGAAGAGAAATAAATTGATACTCTTCCTGAGAGAAAATAGATAAATCAATAAAAAATTTCTCAAAAATATTTGTAATCTGATTGATCCAATGTAAGCAATCTAGTTGGTAACGCCCACGGCTAGATATAATATTCAAAGCGTTACGTTGTATTCCATCAAAACCCAATAATCTAGATACCAAAATACGATCCAATGGAACCGGACTTCCAAAGCCTGCTGCTGCACCCAGGGGTGAAAAATTAAGCTGATGATAAAGATCTTTACCTGCTGATAAAATTTCTGTGAAAGCTTCTGCGTATGAGGCTATCCAAAAACCAAATGTAGTTGGCATTGCTTTCCTTTGATGTGTATAACCCGGCATAAGAATTGACTTATAGCGATCTGACATAGAACACAGTTGCTGACATAGTTTGAGAAGATCATGATGCAGTTCAAGAATCTCGTGACGCATCCATAATCTTTCGGTCACTAAAACTTGATCATTACGAGACCGACCTAAGTGGATCTTTTTTCCTACATCTCCTAATTTTTCTGTTAGTTGGAACTCAAGATAAGAATGTCCATCCTCATAGCCCTCGAGATTAATGACGTTTGTGGTTGATAGATCGAAAATTCCCTTCAAAGATGTTAGAACAGTATCTAATTCTCCACGGGTTAAATGTCCGAGTTGGTGAAGCTGTCGAACATGGGCAGAGGTCCCCAAGCAATCAAAAGGTAAAAAAATGGGATCGATTTGTCGATCATCTCCAATAGTGAAATTGGAAATTTCGACATCCGTTGGGAGATCTTTTTTAGACCACAGTGATTTGAGAATCATTAAGATACCTGTTCAAAAAAATGTATGACGCTATCTCTATAAAAAGCGATTCCTTCCTCGAGTTCACTCAGTAAAAGATACTCATCGGGTCGATGGCTTCTAAAGGTATCGCCAGGACCCACTTTAACTGCAGGTATATTTTGTAAAAAAGCCCAGTCTGATGTCGTAGCTGAGCTAGTAGGCGCTTCTTTTTTTGCTGCTCTTAAAGCAGCTCTTACTATGGGATGCTTTGAATCGGTCCATTTGGGTAAATACCTATCAGAATGAACGGAAACTTCACTTTCAAGATTATTTTGAATGAGTTGTGTTAGAGCCTTATGATCTGACTCCGGATTTGTACGAATATCAATATAAAATTCACATTGATCAGGAATTTGATTACGTTTTAGACCACCTTGAATTTGGGTAACATGCGCTTTCATAGGACCTAGGGTGGGGTGAGATGGTAAGGATAAGTTTTCAAGTTTTATAATGTCTCTCGATGCCTTGGCGATTGCATTTTCAGTACCTAGCATTTGTGCATTAGCGACATGCCCGCTGATACCTCGTGCGGTACATTTAAGAATTAAGAGCCCACGCTGTGATGAGACAACACGAAGGCCAGTAGGTTCTCCTACGATCGCTGCATCCAAACGACCAAGTTGAGATACTATGGTTCCAAGTCCTTGCCCCCCGGTTTCTTCTTCGCAAGATAGAGCGACTAAAATACGACCTGCTTGAAAATTTTCCCTTTTAAGATGCAGAGCAGCAAAAATTATCGACGTTACTGCGCCTTTCGCATCGTTGGCTCCTAGTCCTATCAATCGTGAATCCTTCCATTCGGGCTTAAAAGGATCCGAGATCCAACTTGCGTTCGGTGGAACCGTATCAATATGCGAGTTGAGTAAAAGGGTAGGTCCAGACATGGATCCCAAAGTGAACCAAATATTATTTCCTATACGGTTTGGATTGAATCCTTGTTCATGCAGGAAGGACTCTAAAGTATTGGCTAAGGATTTCTCATCGCCTGAAATACTGCTTGTTTCAACAATAGCTTTAAGGAATTCAGCAGGAGAAATTTGCGAATACAGCTTCATGACGACACTCTTTCTTTGGCTGGAGCAAGCATCATTGTTCCACTCCCTTCATTAGTAAAAACCTCTATTAATAAAGCATCCGGTAGTATTCCTGAAACCAAGTGCGCTGCCTTTACGCCGCCTTGTAATGCTCGTTTCACGGCCTCGATCTTGGGACGCATACCCCCGGAGATCATATTCTCTCTATCCAGTGCATCCAATTCGTGAAATGCAATTTGAGATATTAAAGAAGAGTGATTATTTACATCTCGAAGTAGTCCAGGAACCGACAGAAGAAAAAATAGTTTTTCTGCTTGGACAGTACATGCTATCTCAGATGCGATCGTATCTGCATTTGTATTGAACATATCACCATCACGGTTACCCGTTATAGGGGCGACAACGGGAATTTTATCTTGGCTCAATAGGTGAAAAAGAATCTCTGGATTTACACGATCAATATCTCCTACCCATCCAAAATTAACCATCTTTTCCTCATTATCACCATCAGCTTTAATCGCAAGGGGGGGTCGTATATGCGCCTCTATCATCTGTCCATCCAGTCCCGTCAAACCCACGGCTGAGATCCCTAATAATTCAAGTTCCTTTAGCAAGAGGGGTTGGACATCTTCGGTAAAAACTCTAAAAGCTGTCTGCAGAACTTCGGGACTCGTAATTCGACGGCCTGCCACTTTGTATATTGGAATATTAAGGCGTTGGCATTCTTGATCTAGCTCAATTCCACCCCCATGTACTAGGATGATCCGGATAGAAAAACTCCATAGTAATGCAATTTGTTCACATAGCGCTCGACGGGTTTTGGGGTCAGTTAAAGTCTCTCCACTTAATTTAATGACAAATATTTTATGCCGAAACTGCCGCCCGTATGCTGCAGATAATTTGAGTAATTGATATGGGTTTTTTTCAAACATAAGAACCTTTAAGAATGAGATAAAAGAAAATGTATTAGTGCACGTTGAATATGAAATCGATTCTCTGCTTCATCAATGACCTTACACTGAGGACTATCTAGTACGGAGTCATCGACTTCAAGGTTTCTTCTCACAGGTAGACAATGCATGAAGATCACTCTGGGGTCAGCCAATTCAAGGTGTCTTTCATGAGTCACCCAAGACATAAGTGAATTCATGGAGGGAGCTGATGAAGATGAGGGCCCCCAAGCCTTGGTATATATAACCTGTGTATCTTTGACTGCTGAGTCAAGATCATGACTGAATTGAATATCGCTTCCTGTTTGTTTGGCTAAGTTTTGGGCCTCTTGAATTACCGAATGAGATAGATCGTAGCCCATTGGATTTGCAATAGTTATGTTATAGCCCATAGCTGCACAAGAAAGAAGAAAAGAATTTGGGACTGCTCTTGGGAGTGGTTTGATATGTGGAGCCCAAACTAAAGAAACTTTAGGTCTCGGTGAATTTATATGTTCTCGAATGGTCAGCATGTCTGCTAATCCCTGACAGGGATGTTCACGAGCACTTTCCATGCTAATAACAGGCACGCTGCTGAATGATTTGAAAGCCTGAATGACAGAGTCTCGTTCATCGTCTATTTCAGATAATCCTGAAGAAAAAGATCGAACTCCGATTAAGTCCGCTAGGCGACTAATGACAGGTACGGCTTCGCGAACATGTTCAGGTTTGTTGCCGTTCATAGTTACTCCAGGCTCAGTTTCTAAGTTCCATGAACCTGTGCCGACCTCAAGGGCAATGGCATGTCCCCCGTGACGCAACATCGCTGTTTCAAAACTGAGTCGTGTTCGTAAAGAAGGGTTAAAAAAGACCATAGCTAAAATTTTATTCGAAAAAATGTCATCAGGCGGATGGGCTTTCCAAGCCTCAACCTGATGCATAATAGACCCTATCTCATGAAATGTCAGGTCTCGAAGATGGGTGAAATGTCTCATGACATACTTCCGTAAGCTCGGATATGTTCGACGAGATATTCCAATGAACTTTTTCGAACATTTAAGGGGGGCATTAGGCGAAGCACGTTAGGATCGGATGAACTTCCGATAAGAATCCGCTGAGATAAAAGATACGTTTTTAGATCAGAAGCATTTGAAGTTTTGAGACCTAACAAAAGTCCGATACCCTTGACTTCATCAATAACAGTATTTTTTAGTGCATCTACTAAATAAGATTGCATAGATTTCGCGTGCTCCATAAGGCGTTCATCACGAATAATATCTAAAGTTGCGATCAGTGCTGCACAAGCAATAGGGCCTCCCCCAAAGGTACTCCCGAGCATATGAGATTTGACATCCTTAGCCATACCCTCAGTCATCAGGAGGGCACCAATGGGAATACCTGAGGCAAGGCCCTTTGCGCTGGTTATGAAATCAGGCTTCACCTTAAAATAATCACTAGCGTAAGGCACACCAAGGCGCCCCACGCCCGTTTGAATTTCATCAAAGACAAGAAGACATCCAGCATCGGTACATTTTTTACGTAACGCTGAAAACCAGGTTAGAGGGGCTGTGCGAATTCCAGACATACTCTGAATAGGTTCAACAATGACACACGCTAAATTTGAAAAATTAATGGATTCTAATGCCGAAATATCTCCGAATGGAAATCGATAATGCTCAGGAAAAATACCCTCAAAAGCTTTAGTGATCTTTATATCATCCGTAACGGTGAGGGCTAGCAAAGTCCGGCCATGCCAACCTCCCTGAAAACTTCCGAATGCCTTTCGCCCCGTTATCTCAAAAGAAAGTTTTAAAGCATTTTCATTGGCTTCAGCGCCAGAGTTGCAAAAGAATAAGGTATCCATCCCTGAGAATGCAATAAGATTATCTGCAGCCTCCCGGCGTATTTTCAGTTCGCCTGCAGTTGAATAGAAGATTAATTGTTTTGACTGTTTGTGAATTGCCTCAACTACTTTAGGATGGCTATGTCCTGTCGAGCAAACACAGTGGCCACCGTAAAGGTCAATCCATGATTGCCCCTGATCATCGATGATTAAATCGCCTTCACCTCGAACCATAGCGAGGGGGTAGGGCGAATAAGTTGGCAGTAAGGATGGGATCATAAAACCTTGCATAATAATGCATAATAATGCATAATTAAGGGTAGTGTATGAGTATACGCAAATTGCCATTTTCATCCAAGTTCTTTTTTTAGGTGCGTTATGACTACTGATCAAAAGATCCTAAGTCTAATTTCAAGCCAAGACGTGACCAGCCAAAGTCAACTTGAAAGGCTCCTGGCGGGACGAGGTGTTCATTTAACTCAATCAACCCTATCAAGACGTCTCAAAACTTTATCCATTGAAAAACACCAAGGTGCTTATCGTGTTCTAAATCAGGTGGGGGAGAGTATCCCCCCTGCTACGATTGTTAATGCACCACCGAATCTAGTCATACTTCGAACTACAGCAGGATTTGCTGCCGCTCTTGCCTATGTGATTGATCAGCGTATGTCCAAAGAACTTATTGCGGGTTCTGTAGCGGGCGAAGATACTGTGCTTATAGCCATCAAAAGTCCTAAACTCTATCAAACTGCAATTAAAGATATTAAAACTATCCTCAAAATATAAAAATAAATAGTTGAACTCGAGGTGGAGATGACTTCTAAATACATCAAAATTATTTGGTCCAGCATTTTTGTTTTACTATCTATATTTGTTGGAGCTGGTATCTCCGTTTCAAAAGATGGCTCAACTCTTTCGATCCTCACTAGTATTTTACCGTTAGGTTCAGAAGGCGTAAATGCATTAGCTTTTACATTTTTCATGGGACTTACAAAATGGATAAATCCAATTTTATTCCTTTGTGTTGGCATGAGCATTATGGACGAACATATCCAAGCTAATAACATCTCACTGCGCTTCGCAGGTTTTCTTAATGGGATATGGTTAAGCATCAAAGAATGTCTATTCTATACACAACTTTTTCTACTTCCATTTTTTGTTTTTGCTATTCGGTTTTTTTCAACTAATGATCTAAATGAATTACTAATTACAAACGGGGTTTGCATTCTTATTGGCATTCAATACTTGATCTGGTACACCATTCTGATCAGGCTAGTCAAACATTCTGGATTATCGATCTTTCTAGTACTTTTGCTAGCTGAACTATCCTCACGAGGAGGGTTTCTCGTTGATTTTGGGGAACAAATGGGTTTCGCAGCCGATACCGTAAACTACTTATCATTGCTCTTACCAACATTGCCAATTTTATTTGTTTCGATGGATATTTTTAATCCTACAACGTCATTAATAGCTTTGGGTGTGCCAATTGTTCTTGCTTTCTTAGTATTGCTTATTCCCTTGACTAAGAATTAACGAATGACATTACTCGCATTAAAAAGAGGAACATACACAGCTAAGAGCAACCCTAACACAACGATTCCCATAAAGACAATTAGTACAGGACCTATGAGATTTGTTACGGCGACAGTCGCCTTCTCAATTTCTTGGTCAAAAAAATCTGCTACGTGATCAAGCATTTCGGGTAATGCTGAACTGGTCTCCCCAACGCGGATCATTTCAGATGCGAGAGGATCTACTACATTGCTAGAGGAAATAGTTTCATGTAACGGAGCGCCTGATCGAACCTCTTCGGTTATGACAGAAAGACGCTGTTGAAGTTTGGGACTTGGGCAGGTCTGAGTAACGATCTCTAGCGATTGGACTACGGGCAAGCCACCTGATAATAAAACGCCAAGTGTACGACAGAAGACGGAGGAGTGATACATGCGGTATAAACTCCCTAATCTAGGTATTTTGAGTAACAATTTCTCTCCTCTGATTTGTCCAGAGTGAGTTGTCACAAGCCAGCGAACAAGTAGGACAAAACCCAACAGAAGGAAAATTTGGAGGATGAAAGTAGATTGAAAAAAACTTGCAAGTGAAAGTAGACCCCTAGTTACCCAAGGAAGCTCAATATCACCGCCCGAATAAAAATCGGCAAACCGAGGAAGGACTACATTCAAAATAACCCCTATGGTCAAAAATAATACTATGACTAAAAAAGCGGGATAAAAGAGAGCCTCAAGGATTTTACGTTTACTGCTTTGAGCAAATTTTTGAAACCGGAGCCATCGAGCGAGAACCCTGGGAAGTGACCCACTTTTTTCACCGGCAACGACATTACTTTGATAAACAGGTGGATAGATACCTTGATGACTAATCGCTTCTGAGAAGGAAGATCCCTCTTTGATATCCTGAATAATTTTTTTTAATGAATCTCTTAAGTTTGTATCTCGACCATGGTCTTTAAGTAGCTCTAGAGATTGCAGAAGAGGTATCCCTGCCCTCAATAAAGCTAGTAATTCTTGATTAAAGAGAATGAGTGATTCAATCTTGATTTCGATTCCTTTTTTTTCGTTACTAGCCTTATCTATGCTAAGAACAAAGAAACCTTCTGATCTAAAAAGAGGATCGATTTCTTTTGAGCTAGGAGCTTCAACTACTCTTTGAAGTATTTCTCCTGTGCGTGTGGCGTACTTAACCTTAAATTTCATAGAGATACCGAGCTATAGTACTTTGAGATTTAAGCGTAGAAGCCTCGATCATGCATGGCTTCCGTCACACGATCTAGGCCTAGAATATAGGCAGCAATACGTGGGTTAGTCTTATATTTATTTTGTGTCGCCGTCACGCTTTCAAATGCGTGAACCATATACTCTGTTAAACGCTCATTGACTTCCCGCTCCCGCCAATAAAAACCCTGCCGATTCTGTACCCACTCAAAGTAACTTACTGTCACGCCACCTGAGTTAGCAAGAATATCTGGTACAACTAGGATATTTTTATCTTGTAAGATCACATCAGCAATGGGAGTGGTAGGTCCATTGGCACCCTCGACAACAATCTTAGCCCTAATCTTAGAGGCATTATCTTCGGTAATTTGATTTTCGATTGCAGCAGGAACTAAAATATCAGTTTCTAGGGTGAGCATTTCTTGGGCGTCAATAGGCTCACTTTCTTTAAATCCCACAATGCTTCCATTATTACTTTTGGTATATTTTAGTAAGGCAGGTATGTTGATTCCTTTTTTATTTTGTATTGCACCGTTAATGTCGCTGATGGCGATCACTTTGATACCCGCTTCACACATTAATCGGGCAGTTTGGGAGCCCACATTTCCAAATCCTTGAATGACTACTGTTGAACCCTCTAGCGTGCGATCCATATTTCTCATAGCTTCTCTCGCTACAATTAAGATTCCTCTTCCTGTAGCTTCAAGACGGCCTCTGGACCCCCCTAGGCTAATTGGTTTTCCGGTAACTACACCTTTCTCTGCGTGACGAACATGCATAGAATAGGTATCCATGATCCATGCCATGGTCTGGGAGTTTGTACCTATATCTGGTGCTGGAACATCACGATCGGGTCCGATAATATCCATAATCTCGGACACATATCGTCGAGTTAATCGTTCTAATTCGCCATTACTTAATTCTCGGGGATCGCAAATGATGCCACCTTTACCGCCGCCGAAAGGCACATCAACGACTGCGCATTTCCAGGTCATCCACGCCGCAAGAGCCTTTACTTCATCTAAGTTCACATTTAGGTCATAGCGAATACCCCCCTTAGCAGGTCCACGAGCTGTATTATGTTGGACGCGGTAGCCTGTAAAAACTTCCCATTTTCCGCTATCCATTTGGACAGGAAGGCTCACGATTAGGCTTCGAGCAGGGGCCATAAAAACTTTGAAAAGATTGTCTTCAAGTTTGTATATATCAGCAGCCTGTTTAAGGCGAATTTGCATTGCTTCAAAGGGATTAGTAATATCTGTCATTAGTTGACCTCTTAGGCTTCCTTTGGGGTTCTATTAGTTTAATGGGTTAATGTCATTCTTCGCTAATTTCGATTTTAGGCGCATCTTTCCAAAGGTTTTCTAAGGCATAAAAACGACGTATATCTTCATTCATAACGTGGAAAACCAAATCTCCAAAATCTAACGCAACCCAATTTCCCTCTTCCATACCTTCAATGGCTAGAGGATACTCCCCCAAATTCTTAAAATGTTCCGTGATGGCCTCAGCAATGGCTCGATTTTGACGATCGCTGCCACCCCCAAGAAAAATCATAAAATCTGCAAAGCCTTGGAGGGGTCCAAGATTCAATACTCTAATCTGAAAAGATTTTTTTGATTGAGCTGCTTTAATAGCCCCTTGAAGTCTAATTGGGAGGGCAAATTGTAAGGTGGTCATAAGATATAAAGTCCTTGCTCTTGAATGAAAGATAAAACCTCAGACTTCAATCCTAAAGGCTTGTATCCTTGTCGTAACTCATCTCGTATGACTTGGCTTGACCAAGACAATTTCGTACTCGGTAAAGATTGACAGGGAATAGATTGGATATCTCCTTCGGAACTTTCCGGCCTAGAGGCAACGGCTAGGCGACAAAGCTCCAAGATGGATTCCCAGCAATGCCACTGTTTGAAGCCAGAAAATGCATCCGAACCTAAAATGAGAATCCATGAGTGATGGGGCTCATTCTTGCGCAGGCGTCTAAGGGTATTAAAGGTATAACTAGGTTCAATAGAATCTACCTCGATTCTTGAAATATTGACCCTAGGATCTATATTTTGAAAATTTAGATCTACCATTTTAAGTCGCTGAGACACAGAAGCAAGATTCGATTTTTTATGCGGAGATGTATATGTAGGAATGATCCGTAATTCATGCAAATCTAGATGCTCTAGAGCAAGTTCAGCCAAGCGACGGTGTCCTAGGTGTGGCGGATTGAAACTACCGCCTAATATGCCAATACATCTTGATTCCATCAGGACAAATCCGTATTACGCATATCTTTAAAAATTGAAAGCATTAACTCCCGAATACCTTCTCCTGTAGCACAACTAATTAAACGAAGTGGTTGTTCTCTTTCCTCGCAAGCTTGCTGAAAATATTTTATGTTGGAATCATCCTGAGCTGCATCAATTTTATTTCCTACTAGCCACATCTTTTTTTGAGATAAGGGCAGACTGAAGGCCTCCAGTTCTCTTTCAATAATTTCTATAGCCAAGTCCGGTCTACGTGTTGTGTCACTTAAATCAACGATATGAATAAGCATTCGGGTTCGTTCAATGTGGCGTAGGAATTTTGTACCTAATCCAGCTCCCTGTGCAGCGCCCTCGATGAGTCCTGGAATATCAGCAATCACAAAGCCGTCAGTGGTCTCGGAGCCGAAACGTTTGATATCCACAACCCCCAACTGGGGCTCCAAGGTTGTAAATGGGTAATCAGCTATCTTGGGTTTAGCCGCGCTAACCAAACTCACCAGAGTACTTTTTCCAGCATTGGGAAATCCAACTAAACCTACGTCTGCAATCATTTTAAGTTCTATGTCTAGAGTAAATTCCTGTCCAGGTTCGCCAGGTTGATGATGGCGGGGCGCACGATTAGTACTTGATCGAAAGCGCGCATTTCCTTGGCCACCTCGACCGCCAACAGCCACACAAAATGTTTCACTGTGGCCTAAGATTTCGACAACTCTATTCCCCGTCATTTTATCTATCAAAACTACACCCAAAGGCATATCTAAATAAATATCTTCGCCTGCCTTACCGCTGCGCATCGATCCCTCGCCTTTATGACCAGATTCAGCAGAGAATTTACGTGTATTTCGATAATGATTAAGGGTGTTTAAATTGCGATTACCTCTAATAAAAACAGAACCACCGTCACCGCCATCACCGCCGTCAGGACCACCTTGTGGGGCAAATTTCTCTCTACGAAAACTAGTAGCCCCTGGCCCTCCGTGGCCTGCGGTAACCTCGATTTGTATTTGATCTAGAAACATAAAGAGTAATCAAAAAAAATGCGCAATCCCCTCAGCGGGATTGCGCATTGGATGGATGCAGCAAAATTATGATTCCTGAGGATCGACATGAACAAAGCGTCCATGCTGCCCTTTATCTTGAAACCGAACCTTGCCATTAACCTTAGCAAAAAGAGTATGGTCGGTTCCCATGCCGACATTAATTCCAGCTTTAAACTTGGTACCTCGTTGTCGAACAATAATAGAACCTGCAGGAACAAATTCTCCTCCAAATTCTTTAACACCTAATCGTTTTGATTGGGAATCACGACCGTTTCTAGTCGATCCGGCGCCTTTTTTGGTAGCCATGGCCTACTCCTTGGATTATGATTTGATACTTTTAATTCTAACTTCAGAAAAATTCTGTCGATGACCCTTAGTGCGTTGGTATGTAGTAGTTTTCTTCTTTTTATAGACCAACACTTTTTTAGCTTTACCATCGCGAATGATCTCGCCCATAACGCTAGCTCCTTGAAGCAAAGGAGTACCGATTTTGACATTGGCACCATCGGCAATCATAAGAACTTGGTCGAATTCAACAGATCCCTTAGTATCAAGGAGTTCTAATCGAAGAATATCGCCTTCGGACACCCGATATTGTTTTCCACCAGTTTTAATAACTGCAAACATAGACAACCTCACAAATTAAACCGGTGTGGAGGCGGCATTCCAAGGGAAGCGCTTAGGGCCTCGTACCAAGCAGATCTACTAGAATCTCAGAAATGTCTACTTATGGCAAGTAAAAATTCTTCATACAGATACAGGCAAGAGTGCGAAAATATAGAAATGTTTAAAGATCTCAATGATTTTATAAGTCGCCTCGAAACTCGAAAGGAGCTTCATAGAATCACAGTAGAGGTGGATCCCTATCTGGAAATGGGCGCTATTGCAGACAAAATAATGAAATCTCCAAAAGGGGGATCTGCTATCTTATTCGAAAAACCCAAAGGACACACCATACCTGTATTAATGAATATGTATGGAAGTGCACATCGAATCCAATTGGCTCTAGGCGTTGATCAAGAGCCTAGGGGATTGAATGCAATTGCCGACCGTATCAAACAACTTATACAAGAAGCAATGCCGAAACAAGGCACTTCTTTGTTGGATAAAATTGCAAAGCTACCACTCTTAGCTGAAGTTAACGGATGGATGCCCCGAACTGTCTCAACAGGAGCCTGCCAAGAAATCATTTATAGAGGCACAGAAGCTTCTCTAGATTTGCTGCCGATTCTCACCACGTGGCCTGAAGATGGGGGTCCATACATAACTTTCGGAATGTCGCACACTAAAAATAAACAGACAGGCCACCGCAACACTGGACTTTACCGTCTCCAAAAAAAGAGCGCACATCGGCTAGGTTTCCATACTCAACTTCATCATGATGGAGCTCGAAATCGGCACGGCTATGATCGCGAGGAAAAGATGCCAGTCGCTATTTCACTTGGCGGAGATCCCTGCTTGCTGTTTTCAGCCTCTGCGCCGCTACCTCCTTTTTTGAGCGAGATGATGTTTGCGGGGTTCCTGCGTCGCGAAGGTGTTGGCTTAGTGAAATGCATTACTCAAGATCTTGAAGTGCCGGCTGATTCAGAAATTGTTATTGAGGGCTATGTTAACCCTGGAGAAAAAGAAATCGAAGGACCGTTTGGCGATCATACAGGCTACTACAGCTTAGCTGACCAATATCCCGTGATCCATGTCACTGCTATCACGATGAAAAGAAATCCAATTTTTCCTGCCACTATTGTGGGTCGACCACCCATGGAAGATACTTATTTAGGACTAGCCACTGAACGCATTTTTCTACCCTTGCTCCAAATGGTTCATCCAGAAATCAAGGATATGCATCTCCCATCTTTCGGAGCTTTTCATAATCTAGTAATCGTTAGTTTGAAAAAGGAATTTCCCGGGCATCCTCAGAAAGTTATGAATGCTATTTGGGGAACCGGCCAATTGATGTTCTCTAAATGCGTGGTTGTCGTTGATGAAGATATTAATGTTAGTGATTTAGGAGAAGTCCTATTTCGCGTGACCAGTAACGTTGATCCCAAGAGAGATCTTCTCTTTTCAGATGGCCCTTTGGACGCACTTGATCATTCTGCAGATCGATTCGCCTTTGGAAGTAAGGTCGGGATTGATGCTACTCGGAAGAATTCTGTTCATGACAACTTTAAAAGAGAATGGCCCAAGGACTTATCATTTCCCAAAGAGATCGAGATGCGTGTTAAACAGCGATGGTCTGATTACGGCTTTTGACCCATCTATTCAGAACTACTTCCTTCTTCTTGTCGCTCTTTAAGTCGACCGGACTTCCCTAGCTTTTCTCGTAAGAAATAGAGTTTAGCTCGTCGTACTTTACCACTCCTGAGGACTTCTAATTTCTCAATACTAGGTGAATGAAGGGGGAAAATACGCTCCACACCCACACCACTAGAAATCTTACGTACGGTGAACATGGTGCGCATGCCATCGCCCTTCAGGCTAATAACGATACCTTGAAATAACTGAACACGCTCCTTCTCACCCTCTTTAACCTTGACGAAAACCTTAACGGTATCGCCCGGAGTGATCTTGGGAAGCCCCTTTTTAAGGAGTGTATTTTCAATTTGATTAACAATGTTGCTCATTTAAGCTCCAGATCAGAGGTTCTCGGAGGAACATGACTCAAAAAGATGAGAATGACCGAACTCTTAGTTTACCCAAACAACCCCAATTATCAATTAGAAAAGCCCATGAATGGGGGGATACCCTTATCAAATAGGAGGCCAGCCTTTCCAGCTTTTGGGCATTGATGCTTCATTTGCATCGGGATTTTCGATACACCAAGCGATCCATTGAGTCGCAAGATCTTGAGTTCGTACCCGATCATTCAAGTAACATTTCCACAAGTCTGGCCGTTTTATTTTTGTTTCATTCATGGATTTTCCAAGTCGCCAACGTCGAATCTTTTCATGATCACCAGATACGAGAATATCGGGCACTGAATGACCCTCAAGAATCTCTGGCCGAGTGAAGTGAGGATGATCTAAAAGCCCATGTACGAAGCTATCTTCAAATGCTGAAGATCGGTTGCCCAAGACTCCTGGTAACCATCGTACTAAGGCATCAATCAAAATTAGAGCCGGTAATTCACCTCCGCTCACCACAAAATCACCAATACTGATCTCCTCGTCGACTGCTATCTGAACGGCCCGCTCATCAACACCCTCATAACGTGAGGCGATTAAAATAAGATGGTCTTTAGTTAATAAGTTCTGAATCTTTTCATGAGTTAGAGGTGTTCCCCTCGGTGAAAAATGAATCACTTTTGAGGTAGATGATTTGGGAATCGATCGAAGCGCTTTCAGGAGAACCTCACCTCGTAAAACCATTCCAGGACCACCACCAAAAGGAGCATCGTCGACTTGGCCGAATGTTTTATCAGAAAATTCTCGAAGAGAATGAACTGCTAGAGTATGCCCTAGTTCTCTGAAAGCTTTTCCGGTGAGACCTATTTTGGTTAGCTCAAAGAATTCCGGAAATAAGGTTAAACAATCAAATTTCATCTTATGGTTGATTTCACCATCTCTATAGAAATCTGTCTAATTCAATCTTCATCTCGAACAAGTTGGCCACATGCTCCGCCAATATCTTGACCACGAGATCGGCGCACACTAACGATTAAGCCCGTTTGCGCCAATATTTGACAGCATTGTGAAATACGAGCCTCACTAGGTGTATCAAATCCAGATCCTTCATGAGAATTAAAAGGGATCAAGTTTATTTTACATGGAATATCTTTAGCAAATCTAAGGAGACTTTGCATATCCGAAGGACGATCAGTCAAATTCTTCAGTAATACGTACTCAAGCGTGATCCACTCACGAGGACCTAAAGGAAATCTCAAAATACACTCTTTCAATGAGGCGAGATTCCAAACTCGATTCACCGGCATAATTTTAGATCGATAGTCATCCTGAGAACCGTTAAGAGAGACAGCAAGTTTTGGTCGAGGCGAAAAGGAACCCAGTCGATCGATGCCGGGCACCAAGCCTGATGTTGAGATTGTTATACGCCTAGACGGAATGGCGAGCCCTTTTGGATCTATTAAAATTTGAACACTTTTCATGACATGGTCTAAATTATGAAGGGGCTCGCCCATACCCATAAACACTAGATTGAGAGGAATATCAGTAGGTTTTCCTGAAGCTTTATAACCATGCTTAGTAAGCATACTTAGAACTTGTCCGACAATTTCACTGGCAGTTAAATTACGTTTAATACCCATATCGCCTGTTGCACAGAAAGTACATCCCATCGCACAACCTATTTGGCTTGATAGACACAGGGTGATTCGATTTCGATAAGGCATATAAACACCTTCAATCTCAAGATCATCGCGGAGCCTAAAAATATGCTTAGTAGAGCCATCTTGTGAAGATCGACTGTGGATAATTAAAGGGTAATAAATACTGGTTTCTTTTTCGAGCGTCTTACGAAGAGACTCCGGTAAGGTTGAAAACTCTGCTGCTGCTGTCCATCGTTGTTGTTGGATACCTTGGAAAAGTTGTTCTCCCCGATATCCAGGCTGATCTATACTTTTCATCCAATCTATACACTCATGCAGACTCCAACCGAGTAAGTTAGAATTTGTCATTTCTTCAATTAGCTCTGGGGCAGGCCGATCCCAAGCAGAAGGCATAGGGATTTAATCGGGTAGGATGCGAAAGGATTTTAAAAATTGCTTGTCATCTTCAGACCAAATACCCTGAAAATTATCCGTAGATTCAAAAGATATATTCTCTTGCCCAATTCCTTTGGCCTCGACATGAGTATCTTTCGATTGTTTCTTTCGTAGAGCCAAAGTAGCTTCAAGCATCATGACTAAATCGAACTCTTGGGCTTGAATATCCTGAATCAATTCTTTACATTTTTGATTTTCAGCAAGAGCTTCCATGAGTGAATCACCTAATTCTTCGACAAGATATTTAACTTTTTCAGGCAGTTCCATGGCAGCTCCGTGATTACATTATAGAGCGGTCGTATGGGCTATTGATATCTAGAGCAGTCTAGACGATCTAACTGTCCAATTCTCCTTGAGTGAGGGTCACTCCAAGTTGAATTAGGCGGCTTTTGGCCTTTCGTCCCCACTCAGAGTTGGGGTAACTTTCAGCTAATTTTTGATAGTAGGTCTTAGCTTCTTGTATATATATTTCTCTTTGTTGCCCCAACCATTCGTTAAGAGCTTTAACAGCTTTCTCCTGATCGACTTGTGAGACATCATTCCAAGTTTGTACCCCTAAAGCATCAAGTTGACCTTTTTGATAGGCTTCAATCTCACCTGGCGGAGTACTCTTTTGTCTTAAGGCTTCTCCTAAATAGTAATAAGCTCTTTCTAAATCTACATAGTCGGCATACTGTTCTAACATTATTTTGAGTCGCCGCTCGGCTCCGGAATAATGAAACGTGTTGATATAAACCAAACCGACAGCGAGTTCGTGTTCGGCTAAGCGACGGTTACATTGGTTGATCTTGGCTTTCGCGTCAGAAACGTACATAGAACCAGGTGCCTCAGTAATTAATCTTTGAAAACTTCTTATTGCCTTTTTTGTTGCTGCCTGATCTCGTTCGGCATTTGTAATGGAAGCATATTGACAAAGAGCAATCTGGTAGAGTACGTAATCTTTAGATTGACTTCCTGGAAAATAATTAAGAAAGCTTTCATACTCAATTTCTGCCTCAGGATAACTAGGACTATTGTCGAAAAAATAGGAATCTGCCATAAGAAGCTTGGCTTTGGGAAACTCCCTCGCACCTGGGAAGTATTGCTCGATTTGCTTAAGGGATACCCTAGCCGCGGTCCACTTACCAGCGCGTGCCGAATCTTCTGCAGTTCGAAGGAGCTCGCCGGCATTAATTTTCTGGGGATCAAAAGTGGCTGTGAAGCCGCATCCCACCATCAAAAAACTTATTACAAGACTGAAAAACACTTGGGATACATTCACTTTAAGCATTCATGGACTCCATGCAGATCAATAAGATGCCTGATCTATAAGTATGGCTTAAGGTGCACTAAGACAGGCCCTCTTTTGTGTCATGAAGCGTTAAAGTTAAAGAGAGAGAGCGGTGAGTGGATTAGTATGGATTTAGACAGTCTTATTAGGTCAAAAAACGAATTGAAGCCGCGGGTAGATCAGCTCAAGACCTACCTCAAGGAAGATCTAAAAAATAAAGAACTTGCTTCTATTGACACTCAAACTCTAGCTTCAGGTTTTTGGGATGATCCTAAAAAATCTAAACCTCTCTTGATGCGCCGCGCGTCATTATTATCAGATATTGAGTTATCTAAGCGCCTTGAAGGCACTTTATCAGACTTAGAGGATGCCATTGAACTCTCCAAGGAAGACCTCACTCTTTTTTCAGAAGCAGTACGACTGGAAGATATTGTTCGGCAACTAGTTCAAGATTCAGAATTACGTATGATGTTAAGCGGTGAATTAGATATTAATAATGCAATCTTATCAATCAGTCCGGGAGCAGGGGGAACCGAGAGTTGTGATTGGGTTGCCATGTTGCTTCGCATGTATCTTAGGTTTTGTGAATTAAAAGGCTGGACTGTTGAGATTCATGATCTTCAAGATGGAGATGAAGCAGGCCTGAAGGGCGTAACATTATCCATTAAAGCGCCCTATGCCTATGGGTATTTACGTGCTGAAGCAGGGGTTCATCGCCTTGTGAGAATTTCCCCTTTTGATTCTGCGAAGCGTCGCCATACGAGTTTCGCCGCTGTATATGTCAGTCCTGAGCTTGACGAGACCATCGATATGGAAATTCCCGATAAAGATCTTAGGATTGATGTATTCAGAGCGAGTGGCGCTGGTGGTCAACATGTAAATCGTACGGAATCTGCGGTTCGTTTTACTCATTTGCCAACTGGCATCGTTGTAAGTTGTCAAAATGAGCGATCGCAAATACAAAATCGAGAGACAGCTTTGAAAATTCTTAAAGGCCGAATTTATGATTTAGAACAACGAAAGCTCACAGAGAAAATCGCCCAAGCAAGTGGTGAGAAAGCTGATATTGCGTGGGGAAGCCAAATACGAAGTTATGTCTTAGCCCCATATCAGCTTGTTAAAGATCACCGAACCGGAGTTGAGTCTTCTCAAACACAGAAGGTTTTAGACGGAGATATTGAGCACTTCATTCGTACTCAACTTCTAGCTAAAGCCTCTAGAAAAATCCCTAAATGAATCAAAGAATTTTTCAAATCTTTTTAATTTGATATGATCCAAACTCACTGCGATTTATGTCTTTCGACTCTAGCGGAGGGAACTACCGAGAGGGCCCACCTAGGTAAACACTACGTTTTTTGTTGCCCTGCCTGTGCCCAGGTATTCAATATTTTAGGCCCCGACGAAGCTCGGCGACAAGGCCCCTCCTTAAAAGGTGGATCTCCCAAAACCGAACTACCTTCAGGTCCTTATAATGAAACGTGGATCAAGATTGATGGGATGGTCTGCAGTGCATGTACGCCTCTTGTTGAAGGTATCCTGCAACAAGATCTAGGGGTGGTGAGGGCTGTTGTAGAGCCCATCACAGAAGTTGCCCATATTATTTTTTCCCCAAAATTGACCCAACAAGACTTACTAATAGCGCGCCTTGATCGTTTTGGATTTTTCGCTGAACAAGTCAGTTCGGACTCTCAGCCAAAAAATTCAGTTCATGAAGCAGTGAGGTTAGTATTGGCAGTTGTTCTTGGAGCTAACGCCATGATGAATTCCATGGTGATCTATGCTGCTTTTGCATTTGATGCAGGACAGAATTGGTTAAGTAATCTTGTCTTCATGGAAAAAATATACGACCCTAACCCCATTCCAGAGGGTGTACGAGGTACATTCACTTTGGTAAGCGGACTGACAGCACTTCCTTTATTGGTTTATTGTGGGTGGCCTATTTTTCTCAATGGTTATCACCGTTTAAAACTAGGAAAACCCAACACGGATACCCTAGTTGGATTTGGGGCATTAGTTGCATTCATTGTTAGTGTTTATTCGGCCCTGATTCTCAAGACTCATCATGTATATTTCGATACAGCATCAATGTTGGTTAGTTTGCTCATCATTGGGCGCGCAATTGAAAAAAATTCGAAGCAGAAAGCACAGAGATTTATTCAGGGTTTACTTATGGCCGAAACAAAGATGACACAAAGATGGAATGGGAATCAGTGGGCTCCGATTTTAACTACTAAGATTCAAAAAGGAGATCAGCTTCGCATCATTATGGGGGAGCGAGTGCCGGTTGATGGCACGATTCTCGATGGGCAGGGATGGATTGATACATCTACTTTAACTGGGGAAGTTCTACCTCGCGCCATTGAAAAAAATAAAGATATCTATGCCGGTTATCTCTGTCAGGAAGGATACATTGTGATGCAAGCCTCATTAGTGGGTCACGAAACTGTCCTTGCAACCATCCTTGACCGAGTTAAAAGAGCTCTATCGGATAAAACTGATATCCAATTGCTAGCAGATCGGATGGCTGCTTGGTTTTTTCCTTTGATTGTTTCATTGTCACTCGTTACTTTTTTTCTTGCTTGGGCTCAAGGGCAACAACTCATCAACTCGTTGATGGCGGGAGTTTCTGTTTTAGTTGTTGCTTGCCCTTGTGCCTTGGGTCTTGCCACACCGTTGGTATTAGTCAATTCAGTTGGTGAAAGCGCCAAGAGAGGTCTTTTATTAAGAAGTAGTGAAGTATTAGAATCAGCGGCACACATAAGCCACGTTATTTTTGACAAAACGGGTACTTTAACCACAGGTCAACTGCACATTAGTTATTCAAAATTTGAAAAAATTGACGACCTAAGGGCCTATCAATTAGCGGCATCGCTCGAACAATTAAGTACACACCCTCTAGCCCAAACTTTTTTAAGATCTTATCGGGAGCGTGATCAAGGAGGAATTATTCATCCTATTGAGTCATGGAAGAGTTATGCAGGCCAAGGTCTTGAGGGAGTCATTGATGGTCAACTCATCCACATTGGAAGTCCGGTATGGTTGAAATCAATGGGTATGCAGATTGATTCTTCATTGTCACCGCGAGATTCCTATGGGTCTCAAGTTATGCTCGCTCTCGATGGAAAACCCTGTGCTTACTGGGAATTCACAGATCGTATTCGTGAAGATGCCAAGGAAATGATCCAATCCCTGAAGGAACAGGGTGTAAGGATATGGCTTTTGAGTGGAGATCGCCATGAGGCATGTCGCTGGCTAGCAAAAATTGTTGGGATTCCTTCTCAAAATGTACTAGCAGAATTACTACCCCATCAGAAACAAGAAAAAATCATTGAAATTCAAAAGGAAGGATTTGTTGCTATGGTGGGTGACGGTATCAATGATGCGATCGCAATCTCACAAGCTAACGTAGGAATTGCGATGAGCAATGGCTCTGGCGTTGCTTTAGAGAGCGCAGGAATTATTCTAGTCAATCGCCAACTAAAACAGATCCCCCTATTTCTGCTTATCGCTAAGCAATCTTTGCGTCGAGTTCGACAAAATCTGACTTGGGCGATGATTTATAATATTGCTCTCATACCACTCGCCGTTACCGGTCGAGTTCATCCTATATTTGCAGCGGCAGCTATGATGTTTAGTAGTATTAGTGTGGTATTGAATAGCGGCAGAGCATTTAGTTTGCATAGTCATCGATCAAACCTAGAGGAGACAGTTGAATGATAATCTTAATATTTGGACAAATTAAATTTCTGATGTGTGATATTTATTATGTTTAAACAGAAAGAATACCTTGATTGGAAAAAGTGGGAACCGAATTCATTCGGTCAGATCACCCGCAAAGAAAGCAAACAATTCAGTCTAGAGTTGAGATCATTGAAACTAAACCCTCCCATGCGAATTTTAGAGATCGGCTTTGGAAATGGACGCTTTTTGACCTGGGCTCGATTACAAGGATTTGATATTGAGGGCATAGAACAAAATCCCTTATTAGTGGAATCGGCTCAAAAAAAAGGCTTTCTAGCTTCGCTATCTTCAGAAAATCAAGATTACGGAAAGGAGAAATTTGATCTCATAGCTGCCTGGGATGTTCTTGAACATTTGACTCATGATGAAATTGAAATCTGTTTGAAGCATGTTCGAACAGCATTGGTTCCAGGTGGATATTTTGTTGCGAAATTTCCTAACGCTGATTCGCCGCTTGGACTCGCTCATCAAAACGGAGATATCACCCACCGAACCGCGATTGGGTATCACAAATGGATCTACTTTACCCAGCAATCTCAGATGAAAATAGTTTGTATTCGTGGGACAAAAAAGGTTATTTGGTATCGTAACCCTGTTGTGACTGCATTCAAGTCTCTGAACTGGTTTTATAGAAAGATCGCACAATGGCTCTACAGTAAACTTTTTCTTACTCACTACAAAACGGACTATTTCTCTGCTGACACCTTAACGATAATCAAAAAAGATTAATTACACTCATCTTTAGGAAGACGCCAGTGCCATCGTTGGGTTGTTCGATCAAATAAGTCGAAGAATGCTAGCCAATTTAATAACCCCATTATGAATAAGTAGCTCGATCCATATTCTTGGATTAAATTACGGATTGGTTCCGATGCACTTCCTCCGAATACATATGCCAAAGGAAAGTATATGGGACCTAGCCCGAGTGTTCCAAGTGCACCTAGGGATTTAAGCCACGAACTAAGTTCGAAAATGAATATTCCTCCACTGGCGTCAGCAGCCGATGCGCCAATCCATAGTTGTATTACACCTACTGTGGAAAAGAAAATCCAAACTAAGAAGAATATCTTTGCTCGTTTTCTATCTCCCAAAACCCAGTAACCCCAACCAGGTAAAACCCACTGCTTCAAGATCGTTTGCCAACTAGCTTGAAAGGCTTTTTGGCCACGCAAGGGAAGGGGTACTTTAGATTCAGATGTCATATGGCTAGGCTACTCGCTTAGGTCCCTTTGACTCAGATAAAGATGAAAACTAGTCGGTAGTGAATGGCAGGAGTGCAATATTACGTGCACGCTTAATAGCCACCACTAGCATGCGTTGATGTCCTGCACAGACCCCACTAGTTCGACGAGGCATAACCTTGCCTCTCTCGGGAGTGAAGGAAGATAGTGTTTTGACATCTTTATAATCTATATTATTGAGTCGTTCGACACAGAATTTACAGAACTTAGGGCGTTTGGCCCCAAAAGACTTTTTCTTTTTAGCTTTTGCCTTAGCGTCTTGACTATTTCGTTTTTTCATTAGATCACCTCATCAGGAAGGGTATCTTGTATTCCAGCTTTAGCTTTACGAAGCGATTCACGCTCAAAGCGTTGTTTGGAGCGTCCAGCTGATTTCTCAATCTCATCCATACGAACAGATAAGAACTTGATGACAGCATCGTTATTACGAAAGCGACGCTCGAGCTCTGCAATCAACTGTGAACCCGCACGGAGATCAAAGAGAGTAAAGTAGCCTTCGCTAAATTTTTGTACTTCATAGGCCAGTTTTTTCCGGCCCCATTTCTCGGTTTTGAGCAATTCACCACCTTGTTCCGTGATGACATTCTCATAGACTTTGACAAGCGCATCGGCTTGTTCTTCAGTGAGGGTTGGTGAAGATATAAAGATGGTCTCATAGTGACGCATCATTCCTCCTTGTGGATGTTAAGCCCCGCAATTGGAGCAAGGAAGACCTAATTGATGAAATATCAAAGAGGCGTGAATGATGAGTTTCTCTCAAACAAAGGAAACTTGCAAGTTCTAATTAAATATTAGGGTCGCTCCAGAATCCTTTGGTGTTCACTTGGTTGATTATCATACTTAGGTCGAGGGGGGATTCTAAAAGACTCATACAGTGATTGAATGAAATATGAGTCTTATCGAGAATTATCAATTCTGCTGGTGACCATGAGCCTAAAACAAATTCATCTAACGGACGAGAGAAGGGAGCAATTCCTAGCCTCAATCGATTAAAGCAATCAGTACCCATTTCTTCAATAATTGATTTCACGCCATTGTGACCACCGTCTGAGCCGTCACTTCTCATGCGACCCACACCTAGATCAAGATCTTTATCGTCATGAAGAACTATTAATTCTTCCGAGGATAGTCCGAAGCGAACAGCCTCCTTGATACATTGACCTGAGAGATTCATATATGTTGAAGGAATCAGTACTCTAATATTTGTATTCAAGCTCCAAAGAGAACCCAGTGAATACTTTTTTACTAGCATCAATGAATCTACATGTTGTGCTATCCAGTGATCAAGAAGGTAGCGACCTAAATTGTGGCGTGTCTTCTCATACTGCTTGCCCGGATTTCCAAGAGGCACTAAGACCCATTTCATTTGTTAGTCTCCGTATCTCAAGATAAACTACTTGGATTAAAAAAGGGTCTCGCAAGAGACCCTTTTTTAACAGGAGAAAAAAATGAACTATTTCTCTTCATCCTCCAGCTTTTTTCCTTTTTTGCCTACAATTTCGGGTTCAGTTGGTGTTCCAGCGGCTGCACCCTCCACGGGAGCTGCACCCTCCACGGGAGCCGCTGCAACTGGGGTGACGATTTCTTCTTCGGCACGCTCATGAACAGCTGCAATAACCTCGTGGGCTTCGCCGATCAACTTAAAGTCACCACTTAATGTGATTTGATCGAATCGGATCGATTCATTTAATTTAAGGTTACTAACATCCACATCGATATGGGGGGGAATATTCGTTGGCAAACATTCGATTTCAATTTCCCGATGGACGAACTCTAATAGTCCACCTTCCGTCTTAACTCCATAGGGTGTTCCGATAAGTCTGACAGGAACCCGAACTCGAACAGATTTTTTGGTATCTACCCGCAGAAAATCAATATGGCGTAATCGACCAGTCAGATGATGTCGTTGAATATCTTTGATGAGAACTGATTCAGATCCTTGGTCCCCCTCGCGCTTAAGAGTGATCACAGTATTGATACCAGAGTCAGAAGCAATAATTTTTGCCACATCTTTTGGATTAACAGATAGTGCTATGGGGAGTTTTCCTAGGCCGTACTCGACAGCGGGTATCAAACCCTGCTTTCGAATCTGTTTTGTGGCACTTTTTCCCGCATTTGGTCGAACGGGAACACTTAAGATATTTTTAGACACTTGATTCCTCCTACCTGGCAACTTGAAGTTGCCCTCTCGTTGGTGAAAAAGGCCTTGGCAGGCCAAAGGTTGTTAAAGATCGAATTTTTAGTTTGCCTTAAAAGCTATAAAAAACCAATACAGATTTATCTAGCGAGCCTCTTGCCCATCTTTACTATCCCGAAAACCTATACTTGGACGTGAGAAACTATATTTTGGAGACTTTGGCCCTTATGAGTTCAAATATATCTCGAGCCGCTATTTTTGATGTAGTGAACAATTATACTGTTCCAGGTGTCAAAGCCACACTTATTCAACTTAAGGCCATACAATCGATCGAAGTTGAAGACGGCAAAGTAATCTTAAAACTCACCTTGATGGATGCCTATAAAGATAGAGAAAAAACTATTAAGCATGATCTTGAACAAAGCATTCTGAAACTAAGCGGTGTTGACCATGCTCACGTACTCTTTCATTGGCAACCCACTCCTCACATTGAATTTAAACACTTAATTCCCTCTATAAAAAAATGTGTAGTTATTGGAAGTGGTAAAGGTGGCGTGGGTAAAAGTACCGTAGCTTCTAATTTAGCAGTTGCAAGTGCACGTCAGGGTTTGAAAGTAGGTCTCTTGGATGCGGATCTCTATGGCCCGTCGATGGGTATGATGTTTGGTATATCTGAAAAACCCGAAGGTACCGACGATGGAAAGATTAAACCCATCGATAGATTCGGCGTGAAGTTGATGTCGATTGGTTTTTTAATCGATGCAGATCGTCCTGTTATTTGGCGCGGACCGATGTTAAACAAGGCACTCGATCAATTCTTAGGTGATGTTCTTTGGGGCGATTTAGATATTCTTTATATTGACCTACCTCCTGGAACTGGTGATATCCAAATCAGCTTGATACAAAAAATCAATCTACCTAGTGTTGGAGGTGCCGTTATCGTCTCTACTCCTCAGGATGTCGCTTTTCTCGATGCAAAGAAAGCTATTGGGATGTTTAAGAGTCCTCAAGTTGGAGTCCCGATTCTCGGTCTCATCGAAAACATGAGCTCTTATGTGTGTCCTAGCTGCGGGGTGGCATCAGAGATCTTCGGTCATGGCGGCGTTAAAAAATCTGCCGAAGCCATGCGTCTCCCATTTTTAGGCGAAATACCTATAGATTTGGATATTCGAATTGGCGGAGATACAGGCATTCCCATAGTTCAAGCGCATCCGAACAGCCCTCAGTCTAGAGCTTTTGAGTCTATTGCAAAAAACCTCAGAGAACAGTTAGGGCTCTAATTATGTTTCTATTTAAGCGGCAAACCTTCGAGATACTTCACTCCATTTAATATTCGGAACGAAAGCATCCAGATACTTGGCCCGGGCAATGCCGTAATCGACCATATAGGCGTGTTCCCATGAGTCTAAAACAATTAAAAGATCTTGTTCGATAGGAAGACCCAAGTGATGTTCGCCAAAAAAGTAAGTATGTAATTTCCCATCGCGGCGGTTACGAGATAAAACAGCCCAGCCTGGTCCACACATTGCAGCTGCCTTAAGATCTGCAATTAATCTGTCTTTTCCACCTTGAGCATCCATGGCTTTTTGAAGTTCAGGAGAAATCTGATCATCCGAGCCTAAATTTTCGAAATAAAATTCATGAAGAAACGACCCGTTGAATGCTACTGCTTCGCGACGCTTCAATTCGCTATATTCATTGAAGGAATAGTTGGATTTGGTATTATCGATGGCACTCAACTTCTCTTCAATTTCATTCAATTTGGTGACGTAACCCTTATATAGAGTCAAATGTTGGTCCAACTGAGTATCGGAGAGACCATGCAGCACTCCGCCCTTAAGACCGTCAAAATTTTTTGCCTGATGCGCCATAACAACTCCTTGATTAATTGTAAAACTAATATTAGTTTAGTCACAATTCGTCAATTACATAAATTGAGAAGGAGGGTTATCCTTCCAACGACCCCCTAGAACCAAAGTGGTCACAGGGACGTGGGGTGTTTTTACACCACGATGACTCATGCAAGTATGAGTACCTGTCACTTTGACGGCCCAGGCTTCTGGCTCGAGATAGTCTTCAAGTGCTTTTGCAATTTGGTGAGTCATGCGTTCTTGCACTTGTAATCGCCAAGCAAAAGCTTGGACAACGCGGACTAATTTGGACAATCCAACAATTCTACCCGCACCAGGAAGATAGCCCAACGTAACCTCACCCTCAAAAGGTGCCAAGTGATGCTCGCAAGTAGACGTGAAGGGCACGTGTTCCATAATGATGGGGCAGGGTGTCAATTCGCCTTGCATGGGGATCAGTTCTTCTGAAAGATCAATGTCTCTTCCGGCGAGACGTTCTTTCCAATATTCCCTTACACGAATTGGTGTATCTTTCATTTCGGGGCTCAAACAATCATAGCCCATACCTTTTAGAAGGCTTTCGATAGATTGGAGTACTTGGGAATCATCAAAGGTCATGGGAAAATCATAAGATAAGGTGATTAGAATGAAGAATAAAAAAATTATGAACTATGCAGATAGTGGTGTTGACATTAGTCGTCAAGATGAAGCACTCAGTCGTATTAAACCCCTAGTCAAAAGTACTAAAACTTCTAATGTACGAAGCGATCTGGGTTTGTTTGGTGGGTTGTTTGCAGCTCAATTCCCTGAAATAAAGCCCATTCTTGTTAGTTCTATGGATGGAGTTGGGACAAAAATGAAGGTTGCCAGGCTCGCTAATCAGTGGGACACGGTTGGTCAAGATCTTGTGAACCATTGTATTAACGACATTCTCGTTCAAGGAGCTCGACCTTTATTTTTTCTAGACTATATTGCCAGTGATCGCCTCGAGCCAGAAATTATTGAATCTATTGTGGGTGGTATGGCCCTCGCTTGCCGCAATTCAGACTGTGCTTTAATTGGTGGCGAACTAGCCGAAATGCCAGGGGTCTACTCCTCTCGCGAAATAGATGTGGCTGGAACCATTGTCGGAGTCGTTGAAGAATCACTATTGCTTCCTGTACTCGAAGAAATGAAAGCCGGTGATCATTTAATCGGACTACCTTCCTCTGGACTTCATACTAATGGCTATTCATTGGCTCGAAAAATCCTCTTTGAGTTAAAGGGCCTCCGTATAGATCAAGTTTTGCCAGGAACGAATGAAACGATTGGGGATTTAATGCTTGCTATCCACAGGAGCTATTTAGTTCCACTGATGGATTTAATTCATCAGAAAAAAATTAAAGGCATGGCTCATATCACCGGAGGGGGCTTGACCGATAATATTCCTAGAGTGTTGCCTTCGAATCTAGATGCTGAAGTTAATCGCTCGTCTTGGGAAATTCCTACTCTCTTTCAGTTTCTGATTTCTGAGGGACGCTTATCGATGGAAGAGGCCTCCCGAGCATTAAACCTAGGTGTGGGTATGGTTCTAATCGTGGGGGAACCCCAATTGAATCTAGTTCTGAATCACTTACGGTCTCACCAAAGCGAGGCCTGGGTTTTAGGCTCTCTAAGGCCAGGAACAGGCCGCGTTAAATTTCAATCATAAAGATTTAGGAGTGAGCGTGAGTACTCTCGACAATGTGTTACAAGAAACTAAAAAGAAAATGCGTGCTTCGATTGAAATGTTGAAGAAAGAGATGTCAACGGTTCGAACTGGTAGAGCTAATGCCTCATTGCTTGACAGCGTGCTCGTGGAATATTATGGTTCAATGTTGCCTATAAATCAGATGGGTAACATTAGTGTTCCGGAGGGGTCTCTTCTGGTGATTACGCCATTCGATAAAACAGCTATCAAATCTATTGAACTTGCGATTCAAAAAAGTGGGTTGGGGCTCAATCCGGGCAGTGATGGAAACGTAGTAAGAGTCCCCATTCCAGCTTTAACTGAAGAACGACGAAAGGAATTAGTAAAAACTCTTCATAAGATGGGCGAAGAGATCAAGACCGCCATTCGCAATATACGCCGAGATGCAAACGACGATATTAAGACCATTGAAAAAGAAAAAATCCACGGCATGAGCGAGGATATGGCTAAAAAAGCCCTAGAGGACATCCAGCGGATAACAGATGCACACATCAAAGAAGTAGAAGACGTTCTAAAACATAAAGAAGTTGAGATTCTTAAGATTTAAACCTTCATATAGGATTGTCGTGGAATTTTCTTTTTGGACCATCGGTCTTCTTTGTTTAGCCTCTTTTGTAGCTGCTTTTTTTGATGCTGTCGTGGGAGGCGGGGGATTAATAACTATTCCAGCTTTGATGGCAGGTCTTCCTGTATCAACATCAGTTACAACAATTTTGGGAACTAATAAAGTTGTTGCAAGTACTGGAACAACTATGGCCGCATTAAAATTTATCCGTAGCAATATAATTCCATGGGAATCGATGGTAGTTCCTGTACTATTTGCGATGTTGGGTGCCGCCCTAGGCGTTCAGTTAGCATACAAACTTGATTCAGAATTACTGAGACCTATTATTTTGATTCTGCTCGTTTCCATGCTCTTGTTCACCATCTTTAAGCCCTCAATGGGAGAAACTTACGAACAAAAACTTACTCCGACATGGGAAAAAATCGTTACTAATACCATCGCTTTTATTTTGGGTTGTTACGATGGTTTTTTTGGACCCGGAACGGGTTCTCTCCTAATATTTCTATTTGTAGCCATCTTGGGTTTTGATTTTTTACGTTCTAGCGCTATGGCTAAATCAGTTAATTGGGCCTCCAATATTGCAAGTCTAGCAATTTTTGTCTCTCGGGGAAGTTGGATTTGGCAAGTGGCCTTACCTATGGCGATTGCTAATGGAGCAGGAGGATGGATTGGAGCTCGATTTGCTATTAAACAAGGAAGTACTTGGGTGCGAAAAATTTTTATTCTGGTGGTTACCGTTCTTATTGCAAGATTGATATGGGAAACTTTTTCGACAACCCTCCAAAATGTATCGCTTTGATGCGCACAAGGATAAGTTCCAATGACACCATCTAGAGAATCGATTGAAGGCTGGTTTGTCTTAGAATTAGTAATTAAATTTCTTAGATTTATTTATTTTGCTTGGGGTGGAACTTTACTTGTTATGCTCATTCTTTTTGGTCGCCAACATATAGAAGTCGCATCTTTCGTTGTTGGTAGCCCACTTCTTTATCTTTTTATATCCCTTTGGGGAAACGGGATCTTGTTAGGAATAGGCATACTTTTAAGTATTACGGCGCTCATGGAACTCTGGGAGCTCATAAGTCTTGTCCTTATTAGCCTCTCACGTAATTTTCGTCATTAAGTCTTTCTTCGCTGACTCCTAAGACAAAATTTTTATTGAACAGGAGTTTTATTTCAATCATTACTTAGGTAGTCTTAACTCATATTGAGGTAGAGATGCAACGCTCCCAAAAGTATTTTCAATTCTCTCTTTTTTCTTTGGCTTTATCCGCTCAATCTCCATGGCTTTTGACCTCGGATCCTGTTGGAATTTCTCGTTCTGGAGCTCAGGTTGCTTTCGGAAGAAATCTTGAGGCATCAAGCTTCAATCCCGCTCTTCTAACTACTCTTGAGGATAAAGGATCGCTATTCACCTCATTGGGCTTGGAAATGCAATCAACACAGCAAACACTTCAATCCAGCCAAACTACTCTATATTCTTTCGATCGTAATCGCTCTATGCCAACTTTTGGTTTTGCATGGAAAATTAGTCCCTCGTGGAGCCTGGGGGCACACTCCGAATATATTCTTTCGAGACACTTGGACTTTGGCGGCGGGTCCTTTAGCCGTTTTTTTGGAGATCGACTTTCTTTAGTTTCCCGACAAACGATGGCTCAAATCGCTTTTGCTCCATCGGCATACCCACAATTCTCAGTAGGCATAGGCGTCGGGATCTTAAATACGGATTATTCTGGAGGCCTTGCTTTACGCAGTGCTATTCCTGCTAATCCAAACCTTCCTGTTTCGGTTTCCAATCCATCTCTAGGTATGTTGGAGCAGGGCCTTATTCAGCAGGGAACCATGAAAAGCCTTGCCTTTCAACTTGGTGGTCGATGGGCAATGAATCCCAGATGGAGCATGGGCTTTGCTTATCAATCAGGTACCCAAAAACGCCCCTCTCTTTCTTCCCAAATGTCAGGTGCCCCGTCTTACTTTTCAAATAATGGATTTGGGAATCCTCTTGTTGGCGCAGAAACTGCTGGTGCAGCACTTCTAAGGAATACGATAACTCGACCCGGACTAGGAGATATCGAGTTGCCCAATCGTTTGACTTGGGGTATTCGGTATCGTCCCAATACTGTCCTGACGATGGAATTAGATATACGAAGAATGTCAGGGAGGTTCTCTATTCCAGATTGGCCTTCATTGATTAACGGAACTAGAACTATTAGCTCTCCTTCAGTTTTGTCTTTTGCCCCAGCAACGAACAGTCTTCGAAGCGGCCGACCCACTATGGGATTTTCTTTTGGAGCCGACATAAACCTCAGTCCAGCCTGGACTATTCGGATGGGGTTTTCTCAGGATGAATCGATACTATCTGATGCTTATGTAAATCCTATTTTAGGAGGGTCCTCTAGCGCTACTTTTTCATCTGGGATTAGTTACATTGGTTGGGGCGGAGAATGGAGTTTAGGTTATCAAGTGCGTCAATCTAAAGATGTAGAATCTAAAACTCTCGATGGTTCTTGGAATACAGGAGGGTTCAATTTTTCGGGCACACCTGTTCGCGTTGAAGGCATGGGACACCTCATTGCCATAGGCTATAAGGTTCGTTTCAAGTAGCCTATGAAATTTTTTGGCCCTCACGCATGCGAAGAGGCACTCAAAAGGGGTGAGCTACATACCCTTTGGATCTCATCAACTATTTGGAATCGTGTAGACTCTTTTCGAAAACTTGCTCGAAAATCTCGTGTCGTAATTCATCAAGAGCCTCTCGAGGCGCTTGAGCGAAGGTCTAATGGCCTCAAACATCAAGGAATGATTGGCGAGGGCTCCGAAATCGCATTTGTTGAACTTGCAAGTTTTTTCCCTTTGATGGTCACAAAAAAAGATCAGGTTTTGCTAATCGCACTTGATGGAATAATGGATCCTCAAAATCTTGGTGCAATTTTGAGAACTTGCTCGGCGGCGGGTGTTGACGGTGTCATTCTTCCTGAGCGACGATCCGCTGGAATAACCGAATCAGCCATTCGGGCTAGTGCCGGAACTGCGGGTCGAGTCCCTATTAGTAGAGTTACCAATTTGGGTCGAGCTATCGATGAACTCAAAAGTGCTGGAGCATGGATTTATGGACTATCATCTGGGGATAAAACGGAGAACTATCTTAATGAATCTTTCGATCGTTCTGTGGTTCTTATAATGGGATCTGAAGGGGATGGTCTCCATCAAAAAATTGCCGAAAGATGCGATCGTCTCCTCCATATTCCGATGCCTGGTTCCACCGAGAGCCTAAATGCCTCCGCAGCCACTGCTGTTGCCCTTTTTAGGGTCCTAGCTGCTAGGACAAAAGCCCTTTAGAGAAGGGCTAGGCACCCACGATATTGCCTTTTCCACTTGAGGAACAATGATCTAAGTGCTATATTTTTTATTCCCAGTAAGGGAAATTCTGGCCCTATTTCAGAATGTTGATTGGAATCTTTGAGGAGGTTCCAAAGTGGATTTTTGCCCGTATCTTTCGATCATGCCCTTCCAGAAGGCGCAATGCCGAGATGGCCGAGTGGTTAATGG
>SXGQ01485829.1_pt1 | contig 89832 bp, 71 predicted proteins | sample 3178371 | NCBI WGS metagenome assembly SXGQ01 (sample SAMN11356859, study PRJNA531348) | freshwater metagenome | isolation source: freshwater sample F1-20 | place: China: Fuxian Lake, Yuxi | collected 2017-12-25 | reverse complement strand
TTGCCGCTGCAAGTAAAGTCGAATGTGAAATTATCAGGCTTAAGGAATGGCATTTTTCGGTATCCTTCTATGGCTAATGTCGCGTCTGAATATACACGTTCCATGAATTTTGCATAGACAGGCATAGCCATTTTAGCTCCTTGACCTAGGGCCAAACTTCGAAAGTGGATACTTCGATCATCACCCCCGACCCAAACTCCAGCAACAATTTTTTGAGTAACTCCCATGAACCATCCATCTGAATAATTAGAAGTAGTTCCTGTTTTAGCACCAATTTCATTCCCGGCTACAATCGAAGTTCTCTTTAATCCTTCCGCTGTTCCACCAGGTTCATGTACCGCACCTTGAAGCATGTAAGTCATCAAATAGGCCGTTTCAGGTTTTATAGCTGCTTTTTCTATCTGCGAAAATTCTCTTAAAACCGTACCTACTTTATCTGTAATTTTTAATACTAATATAGGATCTGTTTTTTCTCCCCCATTTGCCATCGTGCTATACCCCGTTACTTGGTCTAATAATGATACTTCAGAGGCACCTAAACATAAAGATGGCACTTCATTCAAAGGACTAGTTATCCCACATTTATGGGCAAATTCCGCAATTTTAGCGGGTCCCAATTGTTTCATTAGCTTAGCCGAAATGGAGTTGATCGACAATCCCATGGCACGGCGCATCTTTAAACTTTCATAGGAGAATTTACCATCTGAATTTTGTGGGGTCCAAGTACTTCCGGTTAAGCCATCTTCTTCCCCAAAGGTTACAGGCTCATCCACTAGCTCATCACATGGATTGATGATTTCATTTTCAATGGCCGCTCCGTAAACGAATGGCTTGAACGTTGAACCCGGCTGGCGCCTACTTTGTGAAATATGATCAAACTTAAAATACTTATAATTTATTCCACCGATCCATGCTTTTACGTGGCCATTAGTAGGATCCATGGCCATAAAACCACAGTTTAAAATCTTTTTATAATAACGCAGGGAATCCATGGAACTGAATGTAGTATCAATATCTCCTTGGTAAGAAAAAACGGTCATTTTAATCGGTTTGTTCAATTCCTCCCACACTTTAAATTCGTCATTTTCATAGGCTGTCATTAAGTCCCGATACCGTTGCGTGCGCTTCATCGCCTCTTTTAAAAAGCCTTTAATTTCCTTCATTTCTTCATTTACCCACGGATTTCTACCTTGCCAATGCGAATAAAATAATTTTTGTTCTGCCTGCATATGTTCCCTGACAGACTCCTCTGCATATTTCTGCATCCTAGAATCAATGCTCGTATATATACGTAATCCGCTCGTGTATAAATTCAATTGTTGATCTTCTGGCCTATCTTTATTAATCTCTTTTAAAGCAGCTAAAACTTGTATTCTAATCGCCTCTCTAAAATAAGGAGCAGCTCCTGTATTTTGATTTTCTACTTTATAATGAAGATTCAAAGGAGTCTCGCGCATTTTTGGTAGATCCTCTTCGGTCAGAAATTCATATTTTGCCAACTGCCCCAAGACTGTATTTCTTCTTTCGATGGTCTTCTCAGGTCTTACCCGGGGATCATATAAGGAAGGATTTTGGAGTAGGCCAATCAATGTTGCCGCCTCAGGCAGAGTCACGTCCTTTAAATCTTTTTGAAAATAAGTCCGACAAGCCACTTGGATTCCGTACGCATTATTCCCAAAACTTACCTCATTTAGATACATGGCCATAATTTCTTGTTTGGTATACCTTCTTTCGAGCCGTATGGCCAATATCCATTCTTTGACTTTGGCAATGACCGTTCTTAAACCATCTACTTTCATCAACAAGCCTATGTACACCGGATCATCTTCCCCAAATTCCATCGTCCGGGTATTAAATAAATTTTTAGCTAATTGTTGGGTTATCGTACTTCCCCCGCCAGCTGTTCCCAGAGAAAATACCACACGAAACATAGACCTTAAATCTATCCCTGAATGCGAAGTAAATCGTGCATCTTCAGTAGAAATTAATGTATTTACAATGTTTAAGGGCAATTGTTCGAATTCCAACGGGTTTCGATTCTCCCGAAAATATTTCCCTATTTCTTGGCCATCTTCCGATATAATCAAAGAAGCTGCTTGGCTTTTCGGGTTTTCTAATTCCTGTAAACTAGGCATTCCACCAAATAACCAAAGGAAATTAAAGTTGACAGCAAGCAAAAAAAAGACTCCCGAAACGGTTCCTATCATAAAAAACTTATAAAGGAATCGGATGATTTTACTGTATTTTCCTTGATCTGTTTCTAGCATTGTTAACGGATATTTTGGTTTAATGCTTTTAAAAGCGCGTCTGCCTCAGGTTTTAAAGGACTTAGCGGATAAATTTGAATGAATTTTTTCAATTGCATTGAATATTCGCTAATATCCTTAATTCCACCTTTACAAAGCGCCATTAAAAATACAATTTTATCTTCCAATTTACTATTTGGATATTTATTTTGAATGTTTTGACAAGACGAATAGCAGGTGTCAAAATCTCTGGCCACATATAAATAATAGGCTTTTTCGTATGCTTTTTGTGCCTCTTCTTCCTTGTTTAAACTCAGATTTCCCGTTTCTAATTTTAAAATTAATTGCCGAAAATAGGAATCAGGATACCGCTGAGCTAATTTTTCTCGGTAAAGCTTTTTTTCAACGGAGCTGGATAAATATAATAAGTACAAGCTTTCTGCTTCAAATTCAGTATTTGGGAATCGATCCAATAAAACCAATAATTTAGTTTTTGCTAATTCGTCTAGCCCTATCTCTAATTGGGTAAACTTGCCTATTTTAAACAGCGATTGCTCAATTTTTTTATTGGAATTTATGATTTGAAGGGGACTTCTTGGAATGGTTGCAATCCATTTTTGCAAAGAATCCTCAGATACCGCTGAGTTTGAATCGGAAGTGTTTGTTTTTTTTGCGACGGCAATCGACGGAGAAATAATTTCAGATCCGGTACTTGCATTCTTGTTTTTTCGATTCCAAAAATCCTCTAATGTCCTATTCCCCCACTTAAAATTGAATTCTTGGGAACCTTGAATCCTTGCCATGTCGTTATAAAAATAAAAACTTTGTTGTTCAGGGCTTGTTGGCCTTCGGGTATAGGTGGCCGCAATATTGGATTTAACCTCCGTTTTTTTCTGTAAAGAATCGGATTTTTTTAATCTAGTCTGTACGTATTTTTGATAGATTTGACTTAGCTCCTCAGTGGATTTTTTACCTAAGATTTGTAAAGAATCCTCCACTAAGATGGCGTTATTTAATTGATTAAAAGTGGCCCAATTTTTCCTTAATTTTTGCGCGGAATTAAATTCAAGGTGATTTGAGGGCAAATAGGTAGCTGCGCTATCAAAGTATAAGGCAGCTTCTGGATATCTTTTCAGTGGACTTATAAATAATTGGCCTAATTTTAAATACAATTCTCCTTTGTTAGGGTTGTTATTAATGGCCTTTGACCAATATTCTCGTGCTTTTTCAAAGTCTTTATTGGCATAGCTTATTTGACCCAAAGCCAAGTATATCTCAGATTGCTTGTCGAGGTTTTTGGGTTCTTTCAGCATCTTCTCTAGATCACCGACTTCGCCCGTCAATTTTTTACTCGCAATTTGTGCGTTTAACAAAAGCTCGTAGGTGGGCTTATTATTTTTTACTTGGTTAAAGTTTTCTTGGGCTAAGCTATTTTTCCCTTGAGATTGAAATAATTGGCCTAATACAAAATGTAAACGGGCTTTTTGAATCTTTGATTTGATGTGAGGTATCTCCTCATTCAATAGTGCAATTGCGATAGGAATCTCATTTTTTACCTGGTGATAATAGGCTTTATTTAAAATAAAATCAGTTTTTTGGGAAGCATTTAAAGGTACTTCTTTGATGAAATTCTCTACGTTTACGGCCGACTCGAAATCTTTTTGGTCGATGTATATTTGGTATAAATAAATTAATGCACTTGCTTGAGTGATTTCATCATGTTCGATCGAGTTAATATATTTGAAGGTTTCGGTCGCATTTTTAATATCTCCCTTTATTAATCGGCCTTTGCCGATGATCAGGTAGGCGTCATCGATAAATTTGGAGTTTTGATGTCGGTCTATTACTAAAGAAGCTTTTCTAATCAGGTTCCCAATTTCATTGCTATGAGCTTGGCCAAAACTTGAATCTATCGCCGGAAATATGCGCAATGGGAGGGAATAATTCTCATTTCGTTCTTCCCATGATTTTGTGTAAAGTTCTTTATATAGACGATCTGCTTGCCAAATGGCATTGTATTTTGCATTGATATTATGAAATGCCTTAGCTGCTGGACGCGTGCTTTGTTGGGAACAAGCCCACATAGCCATGATAAAAAAAACTAAGAAGAATATTCTTGGCATTGGAACCATTTTAACAACTTTCAAATTTACAATTATATATATGAAAAGGCACAAATTATATGGGAATCACGGACAAATTTTCAAAATTTTAATATATTGAACTTTACATTTTAATTCCATTGATATGCAACCTTATCAGCGATTTATTGGAGCTGCCTTTCAGATGTTGGTGACCATTTTATTAGGTGTTTGGTTAGGGCAATATTTGGACGGTTATTTCGGTTTGCATCAGCCTTGGTGTACGATAGGTCTATCATTGGGATCCATTGCCATTTCTTTATATGCCTTGATCAAAAGCTTGCCCAAATAAATCGCAATATTTCTGTAAATTGCTTTACCGTAACATTAACTAATTTTTACGTGCCAGAAGGTCGCCGAATTATTATTTTTTTATTTTTCCTTTTGATTGGGATTATATTCATAGGTAAAATGTTTTATCTACAGATGTTTGATTCAACCTATGAAAAAGCGGCCGATAATAATGCTATTCGTAAGATCATCCAAGTGCCATTTAGGGGGGAAGTGTATGATCGGTTTGGGAAGTTGATCGTTTATAATACTCCCGTATATGATTTATACATCACACCCAGAAAAGCTGTTGTAACTGATACGAATCGTTTTTGCGCTTTATTTGGTATCACCAAAGGCCGTTTTGATACCTTGACCAGAGAAGCCTGGGCTTATTCTCGCGTCAAACCGTCCCTATTTTTAAAGCATTTGTCGAAGGAGGACTTCGCCAAAATTCAAGATGCTTTGGTCGATTATCCAGGTTTTTCTATTTCGACAACCGCCTTTCGAACCTATCAATCTAAGGCACTTTCCAATGCGCTTGGCTATGTGGCTGAAATAAATACAAATTCATTATCGGATCAAAAGGATGATTATTACCGGCAAGGTGATTATGTGGGCATTTCGGGTTTAGAGGCTTTTTATGAAGAGGCACTTCGGGGCCAAAGAGGGGTTAAATATCGCATGGTGAATAGCAATGGAGTGGAAAAGGGGGAGTATCGACATGGCGAATTGGATGTCAATTCGATTGCTGGACAAAATTTATTTACCAGTGTTGATATCCGACTACAAGAATATGCAGATAGTTTAATGATGCATAAGGTAGGGAGTGTGGTGGCTATCGAACCATCCACCGGCGAGATATTGAGCATGGTTTCGGCTCCTTCCTATGATCCTAGTTTATTAGCCGGAAGAAATTTTTCTAAGTATTATCAAATATTAGCTTTAGACCCATTAAAACCATTAATCAATCGCCCGCCCTCGGCTTATTATCGGCCTGGTTCTACCTTCAAAATTGTTCAGGCACTTGTCGGTTTGCAGTTGGGTATTTTGACACCGGGATCCGTTTTTACCCATGCAGGTGCGCCTGTTAAATGTCACGTGCATAATACCTCGCATAACGATTTACACAATGCGATTCAATGGTCTTGCAATCCCTATTTTTACCATGCATTTCGTAAAATTTTATATGATAATACGCAAGGAGATACGTTTGAAAGGTCTGCGCAGGGACTCCAACGGTGGTCCGAATTAGTTGCCAATTTTGGTTTTGGGCGGAAATTGGGTGTTGATTTGGGAAATGAAAAGAAGGGAAATCTTCCTAATGTCGAGTATTATAATAAGGTTTATAAGGGTGAAAATACGTGGAAATTTTCCAATATATATTCTTTGAGTATCGGTGAAGGAGAGTTAGTGGTTAGTCCATTGAAGATGGCCAATTTCGCCGCGATTATCGCCAATAAGGGTTGGTACATCCCACCACATTTAGTTAAAGGCGTTGGGGATAAAAAGATCATTGACGATTTTTACAAAACACCGGTGTCGGTTGGCATCGATGCCAAACATTTTAATGTAGTTCATGAGGGCATGCGTGATGCGGTTTTACAGGGAACTGTGGGAAGGGAAGGAAAAATTTCGGACATTGTCATGTGTGGAAAGACAGGTACCTCTCAAAACCAAAAGGGAAAAGACCATTCTGTTTTTATCGCTTTTGCCCCTAAAGATAATCCCAAAATAGCCATTGCCGTTTTTGTAGAAAATGCTGGGTTTGGAGGTTTTGCGGCTGCGCCCATTGCCTCATTGATTATTGAAAAATATTTGAAAGGTCGAGTGGACAGAAAAGATATTGAGACTAAATTTATGAACATGAGCTATTTGGCGAATGTAACATATAATCGTAAAATAGTTAAAAAGGATTCATTAAAACGATGAGCCAAGAATCAAACCAAATCGGGAAATTAGATTGGATATCAGTCGGCCTATACGCACTTTTTGTGTTATTAGGTTGGATGAGTATTTACTCAGCCGTGTATAATCCAGAGGCTCCTTTGTGGATTTTTGATGAAGCATTTTATACGAGTAATGCGGGGCGCCAACTGATTTGGATTGGCACATCGCTCGTACTAATCATGTTGATATTTGCCCTAGATTTCAGGTTTTTTGAATCCTTTGCTGTGTTTATTTACGCGGCATTTATGCTAGCATTAATCGCCGTTCCGTTCTTAGGTGTGACGATTAATGGATCACATTCTTGGTTTAAGCTGGGCGGAGTTACCATTCAACCGGCCGAGTTTGCCAAAACGGCCACGGCACTTTTACTGGCTAAATACTTGAACGATCCCCAAGTGAATCTAACCAAGTGGATGAACCAATGGAGATCCGCACTCATCATTGCTTTGCCTATGTTACTGATAATCGGCTCTAATGAAACAGGTTCAGCCTTGGTTTTTGCCTCATTTATTATTCTTTTATACAGAGAAGGATTGCCCGGAGAATATCCTGGATTATTGATTGCCTTAATCGCCCTTTTTGTTAGCTCTCTTTTGCTCAGCCCTTTGACTATTTTTATTTGTCTTTTAGTTATGGCAATTCTTTTCGTCATTATTTTGCCGATTTACCAAAGACGTTTGCCTCAAACCTATGTTAGGATTGCAGGTGCTATTGCGATTATTATGGCACTATCAACGGTTGTCGATTGGGTCGTTAATCATGTATTAAAAGAACATCAACGCAATCGAATCAAGGTTTATTTGGATCCTTCTTTTGATACTAGGGGCTTAGGATATCAAGTGACTCAATCTAAAATTGCGATTGGTTCCGGGGGATTTTGGGGCAAAGGATATTTAGGTGGGACCCAGACAAAATTTGATTTTGTACCTGAGCAAAGTACTGACTTTATTTTCTGTACGATCGGAGAGGAATTTGGGTTTGTAGGGGTAATGGCGGTTATTGTGTTGTTTTTATTTTTTTTATGGCGGTTGTTGTATCTCGCGGACCAACAACGATCTCGGTTTGCCCGTGCGTATGGATTTGGGGTCGTAGGAATCTTATTTTTTCATTTTTTAGTTAACATTGGAATGACTATCGGATTGATGCCAATTATGGGAATTCCTCTGCCATTTTTTAGTTATGGAGGCTCTTCTCTTTGGTCATTCACTATTTTATTATTTATATTTTTAAAACTTGATGCGCATCGTTCCGACATGCTATCTAGATAATATATTTCTATGGAAAATCAACCATTAAGCTCCAAAGCAAAAATGCTCATTGCCGTTGCCGCTCTGGGTTATTTTGTCGACGTATACGATTTAATTCTTTTTTCAGTGGTTCGGAATCCTAGCTTAAAATCTTTAGGATTAACGGGATCTGAATTATTAGACCAAGGACTTAATCTGATGAATATCCAAATGGGGGGGATGCTTTTAGGTGGAATTTTATGGGGTGTTTACGGAGATAAAAAGGGCCGAAAATCTGTGCTATTTGGTTCCATTTTAATGTATTCCATCGCAAATGCATTAAATGGATTTGTCACAGACATGAATACCTACGCTATTTTAAGGTTTATTGCCGGCATCGGTTTAGCGGGGGAATTAGGGGCTGGAATTACCCTGGTCAACGAAACATTACCAGCTTCAAAACGCGGGATTGGTACATTGATTATAGCCGGGGTCGGAGCTTCAGGAGCTATTGTCGCCCCCATCATTTCTAATTTAAGTGCGGATCCGGAGTGGTGGAGAACCTGCTATTTTATTGGCGGAGGAATGGGTCTTGCACTTTTACTTTTAAGGTTAGGAACTTTTGAATCTTCCATGTATCAAGATTTAGGCCATGGGGTTAAGAAGGGCAATTTCTTCCAATTGTTTTCTAGTCGGGCTACGTTCACCAAATACATGTATTGCATTATGATGGGATTACCTATTTGGTACATCATTGGTATCCTTGTTTTTGCTTCTCCAGAAATCACGCAATCCTTCGGAATTAGTGGTCAAATAAATGGGGGAGATGCCATCATGTATTGTTATTTAGGATTGACATTTGGGGATTTCGCCAGTGGAGCTTTGAGCCAAGTTTTGAAAAGTAGAAAGCAAGCGGTTTTGATTTACCTCACGCTGGTTTCATTTTTGGTCATCTATTTCCTGTATTTCTTGTCCAATATTAGCGTTTCGTTTGGTCATGTAATCATCACCGCTTTAGGATTTTTTGGCGGATATTGGGCGGTATTTTTAACCAGTTCCTCAGAGCAATTTGGGACTAATTTACGTATGACAGTGACCACAACGGTGCCTAATTTTGTGCGTGGAGCTTTGATTCCTATTACCTTGTTATTCAAAGCATTAATCCCCAATTTTGGACTAATTAATGCCGCTGCGATCGTAGGTTTCGTCTGTTTTGGAATGGCTTTTTGGGCCGTCACCCATTTGAAGGAGACTTTTGGTGAATCACTTGATTACGTAGAATAATGGCTTTAATATCCAAGAAAAAAATCCTTTATCGAATTAATCATCAACTCCGTAGATATTTAAAAAAATACAATCGCGAGTATACGATGAACATTAGTTATGCGGACTTATTGCGTTATGATAACGCGATTGTTTTGTATGACAAAAATGGGGTTGACACGCTTTGGGAATCTGTGTTTTATTCACCTGGCGATCAAGAAGGTGTTTATGAATCGTTGAAGCAGATTTATGCCGACTTAAAAACGGATGGGAACGAGGAGGTTATTAAGCATTTGGTGATCGACCGAGTGGATTTTTGCACCTATGGAAATACGCATCCTTTTCGGATTCGGATTGTTAATCGGGTCAATGATAACTTTGATTATTTCTACATTAAAATAGCCGATGCGTCGCGTGTGTATGGCTTAGAATTGGAACATATTTTATCTCCCAATCGGATCAATTATGTCACCCACGAAAATACTTTGGTGGAAGAGCATATTGCTGGGGTTCCTGGCGATATATTTCTTCAGCAAGAATTAGAGACTGATTTGGAGGCGCCCATACGCTTGGCTAAGGAATTTGTTAAATTCAATGAACGGTGTTTAGTGCAATTATTGGGCGATATGCATAGTGCTAATTATGTCGTCATTACAACGCCTGATTTTGAGGAAATTTATTACCGCATTCGGCCGATCGATTTTGACCAACAATGTTACGAGGGTAAAAAGTCGGTATACCTGCCGCAATACTTTAAACAAAATAATCCTTTGATTGAACTTGGGATGAAGTATATGACTCCCGAATCTGTTTGGCAATATCAAATTGAGGAACGCTCGATGATCGCTAGTCGATTAAAATCGGAGAGCCAGCGCGTGTATGATTTAATGAATGTGATGTCGAAAGATGAGATAGCTCCTGCGGAAAATGTAGACCAACTAAAATCCGAATTGGCCAAGCATTATAATGATGATCGTTTTTTAGCCTGCCAAACCATGGGGGAAATCGTCTGGCACAGTTTGGAATTAGTGATGAGGCACTAGTCTTTTTTAACGGCATCAAAAGCCATCAATGCAAATCCTAGGATAAACGCTAATCCTCCAATCGGCGCAATGGCTCCCCAAAATAATTGTTGGCTTATGCAAATCAAATACAAAGATCCAGGAAATACAATCGAGCCCGTGATATGAAAATAACTGGCTATTTTTAGCATTTTACTGGGTCTAATGATTTGTAAAATTCCCAATAAAATGAGGGCTAATCCTCCATACATTTGGTACTGAGCGGCTGTCTCAAAAGTATCCAACCGATTTACCTGCATTAGGTACGGTTTCCATGCATGTGCTCCGAAGGCGCCTATGCCAACGGACATTGCGGCAAAAATCGAACCTGAAAATAACGCTAGATTTTTCATTTTAGCGGGTATAAAAAAAGCCTTTCAAGAAAAGGCTTTATGTTTTAAGATGCCATTGTGACTTTCAAGTCATTCAATTTTCTTCGGATGGAATCGTCAATTTGTTGGTCCCCAACACGTAAAATGAAACCGCCAATTAATGACTCATCAATATGTTCCGTTAACTGAACTTCTTTACCCGTATAGTCTTTTACAATTTTGGTCACTGATTTCTTTTGATCATCTGTTAAAGGACTGGCACTTGTAATTTCTGCTTTCTGAATGCCCTTATGCTCAGTATATAGATTGATGAATTGTTTCGCTATCGCAGGCAAAATGCTTTCCCTATTTTTGTTGGTAATAATCACAAAGATCGAGTAAGTAACCGGATTAAATATGGATTTAAAAAGCGTATTTAAAATAGCTAATTTGGTATAATGCTTGATGATAGGGCTTTTAAGTGCCAATACAAGGTCTTTACTTCCCTCGCAAGTCTCTTTAAAACCAACCATGTCTGTATAAACTGCGTCCACTACATTTTTTTCAATGGCGAAGTCGAGCAGTGATTTAGCGTATCGATGGGCAACAATTAATTCAGACATTTTTACTTATTTTAACGATGTTTCAATTATAATTTTACTTCCGAAATCCAGTCAGAGACTAATTTTTCTTGGGCTGCTTTATCTTTCAATTGATTTTTAAGCACTTTTTCAGCTAGTTCTAAGGATAGATTTGCTGCTTCTTTACGAATAGCGCTAACAGCGGCTACTTTCTCTTGCTCAAAAGCAACTCTTGCTTTGTCTATTTCTTGGGCTGCTGCTGTTTGAGCATCCAATTTTGCTTGGGAAATCATGGCATCTGCTGCTTCTTTGGCTTGCTTGATCACTGCGTCACGATCTGCACGCGCGCTGGCGATTAACTGCTCATTTCCTGCTTTTAATTCAGCCATTTCTCTACGGGTAGTTTCCGAAAGTTTGATGGCTTCGTCTATGGATTGCTCACGTTCATCCAATGAATTGATGATGGGCTTCCAAGCAAATTTAGCTAGCAAAAAGAATAAAATTCCAAAGACAAGTAGCTGCCAAAATATTAATCCAAAGTCTGGGGTAATTAACTCCATATCTTATATAATTTAAAAATTAGTATCATTTTAATAAGCGCAATTTGGCTCCAAACGAGTCTCAAATTGCGCTTAAAATTTTTCAAATCCTGAATCTGAGGCTATCCCTCAGAGGATTCTTTGGGTTGATTACTTTAACGTAACCAACAAACAAATTACAGCAGCGAAAAGGGCAACAGCTTCCACGAAAGCCGCTACGATCAACATCGCTCCTTGAATTTTTCCAGAGGCTTCTGGTTGGCGCGCAATGGCTTCCATTGCTGAACCACCAATGTTACCGATACCAACACCAGCACCAATAGCTGCTAATCCAGCACCAATACCTGCAAGGCCAAGACCTACAGAAACTTCTAATAAAATCGACAAAATAGACATACGATTTGGGTTTATATAAAAAAAATAATTTACAAATTAATGGTGATGCTCCTCTACAGCAGCACCAATGTAAGTAGAAACTAACATGGTGAAAATGTAGGCTTGAATCACGGCAACAATCATTTCAATGACATTCATGAAAAGTGAGAATGGAACTACGGCGAGTCCTAAAGCTGCATTTTCAAAAATAAAGATCAAAGAAACTAAACTTAATAAAATGATGTGTCCTGCAGTAATGTTGGCAAATAGTCGAACCATTAACGAAAATGGCTTCATGAATATACCCACAATTTCAACAGGGGTTAAAATTACTAGCATCCATTTCGGAACACCCGGCATGGCAAAAATATGTAACCAATAATTTTTCTTGCCATTCAAATTAGTAATCACGAAGGCAATAATGGCCAATACAAGAGTTACAGCAATATTTCCAGTCACATTGGCTCCTCCTGGAATTAAACCCAACATATTATTAAACCAAATGAAAAAGAATACGGTCAATAAATACGGCATAAATCGACGATAATGCTTCTCGCCAATATTAGTTTTGGCAATTTCATCACGAACAAAAATAATGACAGGCTCAAATAGGGATTGCATTCCTTTGGGTGCTCTGTGTGGATTTTCTTGGTATCTCTTACCAATTCCTATGAAGATAGTGAGCAATAAAATAGCTGAAATTAAAAGGGAAGCTACATTTTTAGTGATTGAAAAATCATACACATGTTCTCCATTCTCCGCATGAATTTTACCATGTTCAAGTATTAGTCCTTGGTAAGAAACTTCCTCGTGGTGTTCATTTTTAAAATTAGCCGATGAAAAAACCGATAAGCCTTTTGATTCTGAATATACAATACATGGCAATGGCAATGTGATATGCGTATGACCAATGGTCATGAAATGCCACTCATGTTCATCAGCAATGTGATGCATGATTAATTTACCTGGATCAAATTTTTCTGATTTACTTTCTTCCGGAGCTGCTGCGGTACTTGTCGCTTCCGTTGGAGTAGGTTTTTGCGCCACTTCATTCTCATTTGCCCAAACAGTTAGGCTCGTCAAGCAAAATAAAAATCCTAAGATTATATTTGAAAAATACATTTTTTTGAAATAAGTAAACATCGGCATCTTCATTCGCTCTTAAAAATAATTTCTATTGCAATTTTTGCTAATTCGTTGATTAACTGAATCTTGTCCATTAAAATTCCAAAAATTTCCTTCGGGATTTCTAAAAACGTCGCAAGTTACGAAGCAAACCAAATATTTCAAAATTTGAACTACATAAATAGAGTACAAAAAAGTTGCCTACAAACAAATAAATTTGTGGGGTGTGGGTATAGGCGAAGAATGCGATAAAGAGAATGCTTAAAATAAATCGAATGCCAAAGGATGCAGTTTGGAATTGTACAAACTTCTCGCCCTCATTTTTTTGTCCAAATTGGGCTAATTGGAGTGTCAAATACGATTGAAACAACAGAAATACAAAGATGAATTTTAAGTCTGGGTGTAGGAAATGAGCTAAGGAACTTTGACTAATGCCCCATACCCCTAAGCCTATCAGGAAATAAAAAATAAATATTTTTATCATGGGGCAAATATCTGATAATTGTGGCTTTAAAATAAATTTTAGCATTCAATTTTTGGAATTTCCTTAATCCCGCCGTTAATTTACATCCTCATTCAGTAGCTGATTGCCATTGAATTATAAAGAAGAAGGGAGAGACTAGGCTCTGTGAACTTCTGGCAACCCGTCAAGTAATTGACCCCGGTGCTAATTCCTACCCCAGGCGGTTGCCTGTTTAGGGAAATATAATGTTATGTTGTATGCAAGCAGAAATTCATCATTATCATTCGACCGACACCTTCATTTTAGAAAATGGGTTCCAATTTCCCAGTTTTGATTTAGTGTATCAAACGTGGGGAAAAGCAAATGCCGCACAGGATAACATCATCTGGATTTGTCATGCATTTACGGGTAGCCACGATGTGGCTGAGTGGTGGCAAGGCTTGGTGGGACTTGGAAAATTATTTAATCCTGAAAATAACCTGATTATTTGTGTCAATATCCCGGGGTCTCATTATGGGTCCACTGGTCCTTTGTCGGTGAATCCCCTGACGGGCCAACCGTATTATCATACATTTCCTGATGTAACGATTCGAGATGTGGTCAATTCATTCGAATTACTGAGGAAGCATTTGAAAATCAGGAAGATTAAGACGTGTATTGGAGGATCGATGGGGGGCCAACAAGCCCTAGAATGGGCAATTATGAAGCCAGAGTTGATCGATAATTTGATTTTAGTTGCGACTAATGCGGTACATTCCTCTTGGGGAATTGCTTTCAACGAATCGCAAAGAATGTCGATCGAAGTCGATCCGACTTGGACCGAATCGCACTCGCAAGCTGGAATTAACGGCATGAAGGCTGCTCGGGCTACGGCATTAATTTCCTATCGAAATTATGAAACGTATCAAATTACGCAAGCGCGTCAAGAAAATTCCGTGGGAGGAAACTTAAGAGCTGTATCTTATCAAAGATACCAAGGCGATAAATTAGCCAAACGCTTCAATGCTTTTTCCTATTATCGATTATCTACGATGATGGATTCTCAAGACGTTGGGAGAAATCGCGGTGGGGTGGTAGCTGCCTTAAAATCTATAAAATCCAAAACCTTAGTGATTGGCATTAAATCTGATGCGTTATTCCCCATCGTTGAACAAGAATTTTTAGCCAAGCATATTCCAGATGCTTCCTTTCAAGTGATTGATTCTTTGTATGGCCATGATGGCTTTTTGATTGAAAGTGGTTTGATGACCAAAGCGGTTCGCCTTTGGCAAAAATTACTCCGATTAGAAGTTAATCCAATGGCCGACTTTTTTAAAGAGCTTGAAAATGTGAATTGATTCTATATGTATCATTAACCTATGGATTTTAAAGATAAAATAGTCTGGATCACAGGAGCTTCTTCCGGAATAGGAGAAGCCTTAGCTTATGCCTTTGCTCGCCAAGGGGCGAAACTTGTTTTATCGGCCCGACGAGAATCCGAATTAAATCGAGTCGCAGACGCTTGTCGCTCGTATGATTCAATGGCGCATGTGATGCCTTTTGACGTGATCGACTTATCGGTCCACGAAGAGAAAGTCAATGAAGTAATAAGTACCTATGGGAAGATCGACTTCGTTATTTTAAATGCAGGGGTAAGTCAAAGGTCCTTTATTGAAAACACGAAGTTTGACGTTTACCGACAATTATTTGAGGTTAATTTCTTCTCCATCGTTTCTTTAACTCAAGCCATTTTACCCATATTTAAAAGTCAAAAATCTGGAAGATTTATACCTATTGCTTCTGTGGCAGGTCGGATAAGTACGCCAAGAAGAGCCGCATATGGAGCTACAAAACATGCCTTAATTGGCTTTTTCGATTCTTTAAGGGCCGAAGTATATGAGGATGGAATTCGAGTAACCACTATTTTACCCGGATATATTAAGACCAATATTTCCATTCATGCACTCAATGAAGACGGAGAAAAATATGGTAAAATGGATCCAAATCAAGCGAAGGGATTAGATGTGACCGTCACAGCGGAAGCTATTTTGAAGGCTATAAATACCGGTAAAAACGAGTTTTTTATTGGCGGAAAGCTTGAGGCTTTGGGCCTATTTGTCAAACGTTTTTTCCCGGGACTCTTGTTTTGGATGATTCGGAAAATTAAAAATACCTAAGCGGTTTCTTTCTTTTCACTAAAGAAAAGTACAAATAAAATAAGTACTAAAGCTGCTATAGCGGCTGGTACCATCCAAACTGATTTCCAATCATGAACACCTCCGCTAGTATACATGTCTAAAACGATTCCTGATAATTTAGATCCGATGCCCATTCCCACGCCGTAAGTGGCTAAAGTAATTAATCCTTGGGCTGAGCTTTTAATCTTTTCGCCCGCTTTTTGATCCGTATAGATTTGTCCTGTGACAAAGAAGAAATCAAAGCATACTCCGTGTAAAACAATTCCAATATATAAAATCCATTCACTTTGAATTCCGTCGCCGTAGCCAAAGCATAAGAAGCGAATAATCCAAGCGACTAGTCCTACGATTAACATTTTCTTAACTCCTAAGCGGATGAAAGCCAGTGGAATCAAAAGCATAAAAATTACTTCTGAGGCCTGTCCTAATGACATTTTGTTTTCAACATTGGTCATGTGTGAATCTGTCAAAGACGGGTTTGCCATCGCATAATAAAATGAAAGAGGAATACAGATTAAGATAGATGAGATAAAGAAAATCAGGAATGAACGATCCTTAAATAATTTGAGTGCATCTAATCCAATGATCTGCCCAATGGACGCATTTTTATCTGCTTTTGGTGGGGTATCTGGAAGAAAGAAGGCATAAATTCCTAAGGCAAATGAACTGTACATGGCAATTTGAAAGATAGCTACGTTGTCACCTAAAGCTAAAAACCCAATGATATTCGTCACAACAATCCATGCAATGGTTCCCGTAACTCGAATCGCAGGAAACTCCTTTTCAGGATTTTGCATTTGATTCATGGCAATCGAGTTCGACAAGGCCAAATTAGGAGCAAAACAAAGTGTGTATGCTAAAATGTACCAAAAGAAAATTTCAGGGTCCTTGGTTTGACTCAAGAAATATAAAATCACACCTCCTAAAATATTAAGAAATCCCATCACCTTTTGCGCTGAGAAAAAACGATCTGCAATTAGGCCGACAAAAAAGGGAGCAAAGATTGCTGCAATGGAAAACGTCGTGTAGGCATTCCCCACTTGGTCCCCTGTTGCACCCAAAGTTGTTAGTAGATATTTACTCATTTGGCCATACCATGCTCCCCAAGAGAAGAACATCAAAAACATCATCGCAATGAGCTGGAATTTTATCGTATTTTTCATAACTACAGATTAGTTGGAAGTCAAAAATACAAATTTGCATGAAATTAAAAATTTTATAAAAATATTTTTTTGGTGAAACTCAATGGAATTTAAAACCTAAAATGACTGAATTGTACAATTTTTTATAAAAATTTATCAAATTTCAATCCTGTTTTTTAATGTCTGACAAAAATGAGTAAAAAGTGCTTTGATTATGATCCTGAAGCTTTTTTATAGAGAATTTACAAAATTTGATTTTGATTTTTTTTTGTTGTTGCTTTGACCAAAATTCAGGGAATTTATAGCTGAATGCATTAAAATTGAATATGTTGTTACAAGGAGTTTTGTTAATTTCAGGTCGGCCAACAGGAGCTTTTCAGGGTTCGATGACTTTATTTTTGAGTCTATTTCTGTTGATTTCAGTGGCCTTAATTGTGGTTGGGATTTTCTTGTACAAAAAGAGATCAAAATGGGTATCTCATTCCAAAATAACGTATGGTAAGATCGTTGAGATTTCAAAGCGATATGCTCGTGGCGATCATTCGGGTCGTTTTCCTATATATTTTCCAATTGTTGCCTACTATGTAAATGGGTTAGAATTTCGAAGAGAAGCTGAGCAGGGAATTGCAAAAAATTGCGAGATTGGTCAGGAAATACCGGTTCGATATCTTTCTGAAAATCCCTATGAAGCATCTTTGAGCGACAATTCTGTCCCGGTATTAAATCCTACCATATTTTTTGTTCTTGGTTTCTTGATGCTTTTAAGTTCGATTGCCTTGTCTTTAATGACACATTGATTTTTTGTTTTTAAAATCATTTTTGTAATTTGGTTCCTCAAATCATTTCGCATGGAAACTATATTTAAAGAAAAATCCGAATTTCGTAATTACGAGCAAGGCGATATTACTGCAGCCGTAAAGGATCATTATTACAAGATGCGTACGCGCCAGACTTATGATTACGTTCAAAGGATGAAAAAGAAGTATTTGACTTTTGAGCGTCCGATGGATTTATGGGATATGATGGATCGCTTAAACGCATTAATTGACGTGAGCGATCCGGATTTAAATCTCCCTAATATTATTCACTTATTGCAATCTGCTGAAGGAATTCGCCAAGATGGTCGTCCAGATTGGATGCAATTGGTTGGATTAATCCATGATTTAGGAAAAGCCATGTATTTATTTGGTTCAGATGAGGATGGAACGAGCCAAGCTGAGCAATGGGGATTAGTTGGCGATGTATTTGTCGTAGGTTGTAAATTGCCTGATACATGTGTGTACCCAGAGTTCAATCAGGAAAACCCGGATATGTTAGTCGACCGTTACAACTCAGAATTAGGTATTTATAATCCGGGTTGTGGTTTAGATAATTTAGAATTAGCGTGGGGTCACGATGAATATTTATACCAAGTATTGAAAAATCATCCTACGAATACAATTCCTGAGGCTGGAATGGCGATGATTCGTTTTCATTCATTTTACCCATGGCATACCGGTGGAAGTTACCAAGCATTATTGAATGAAAAGGATGCTCAATATCTAGAGTGGATTAAGGATTTCAACCAATATGATTTATATACGAAATCTCCTGAAGTCCCTAATTTCGAAGAATTAAAGTCTTATTATATGCCCATTGCTGAAAAGTATTTAGGCAAAGGTCCTATCTACTGGTAAGGATTTTAAACGATCAAAAATAAAAGGGAGGTCTTCAGATGAAGACCTCCCTTTGGTGTTTTATAGGAGTAGGATTTTAATTTGGGTTTTACCAACCATCATTCTTTTTTGGTTTCGCATTCGCGGAATTCTTTTTGGCCGGAGCAGCAACTGCATCTGTAGCAGCAGATCCTTTTAATTGGACATCCGATTCTACTCGGCTGTAGACCCTACAAACAATTTTCCATTGATCATTAATCTTCAATAAACTTAATAAATCAATGTATTTGAAATCGGCAAATTGTAACTCAACAGTCGCAATTCCCGAGGTTCCTGCATACGAATAGGAAATTAATTTTCCAGTGGCCTTAACTCCACCTGCTGGCATTTTACTTATAAAGATTTTTACGGGAGAGTCCTGAACTCTTCCAGTGGATGTATTTAGGTTTCTTAATAAGGCACCCGAGTAGAATGCTTTATTTAAACTTGCCGAATCGCCTTTGGTGAATCCGTCGAAATAGGTATTGATGGTCGATTTGATCGCGTCATCATCTGTTTGGGCAAAGCTTGAAATACTTAAGCAAGACCATGCGATTGTAAATAAGATGAAATTTTTCATAAGGTATTGAATTAGTTGCCAGAGGTGAATTCTAATGGAAGTGCCTCCCCTTTCATAAATAAATTTGCTTTTTCTGGGTACAAAATGGATTGAACAACGTTAACTCTTCCCAAAGAATGTCCAGCCATATTACCCAAAATTATGATGGATGAATTATCTTTTGGATTGTGAAGATAGTAATTTTTAAACCCATGCCACCATCCTGTGTGATAGGTAAGCCACTCACCATTATCGAGTTGCGTCAGGCGCCAACCAAATCCATAGTTTTTCGGTAGGGTAGTAGGTATGGTGTGTTGAGGAGTGAAGGCTTCCTCCAAAGTGCTTGATTTTACTAATTTTTCTTCATTTAAAGCGCTGTCCCATAGATGCAGATCTTCAACGGTGGAGTAAATCCCTTTATCGCCCGTCACTCCATCTAAGTGATTAAAGTCAGAAACGGCAGGCCCTCCACGCCTTGGCACATATCCCGTGGCTGCAGTTTTCAGCATTTCTGGATGCAATGGATCGTAGATAAATGTTTCCTTCATGCCTGCTGGTTCGAAAATATTTTTCTTGACGTAGGTTCTAAAATTCTCGCCACTTAATTTTTCCACGATATAAGCCAATAACATATAGTTTGTGTTATTGTAGTTGAAACGTGCGTTAGGCCGATAATCAATATGGGGTTTTAAACGAATCATCATTTCCACAACTTTTTGATTGGTCAGTGGAACTTTCTTATCATACATTTTATCCATGTTGTAGGCATAATCAGAAAGGCCGGAACGATGGGTCAATAAACTCCGAATGGTTAAGCTAGAATCGTATGGGAAACCTTGAATGTGTTTATAAATAGGATCGTCGTAGCCTAATAAGTTTTTTTCCTTCAACTGCATGATGGCCACAGCGGTAAATTGCTTGGACACGGAGGCCAACTGGAAATGGGTGTGGCTATTGATGGGTGTTTTTGTGAAATAGTTGGCGTAGCCAAATGATTTATTATAAATTACTTTTCCGTATTGAGAAATTAAAACAGCCCCGTTGAATCCGGTGTTTTGTTGGAGTTTTTTGAAAAAAGTATCCAATTTGATGGATTTTTGTTCCGCTATTTTTGGGTCAAAAAGTAAACTAATACTGTCGTTTTTTAACTCTATTTTTGTTTTTGAATGAAAGAAACTCCTAGTTTGATGAGAACTTGCTAATAGACCGATTAACATAAAGGTCGATAATATGAGTATTAGTTTAGAACTCTTAGCAATTTTCGGCATATTGGTTGGAAAATATTTAAGGCAATTTATTTAAATTAGCGTTTATATCAAATCTTCGCTTCTTTTAATTAACAAATAAACGAAAGCAAAATAATTCCAGGGAAAAAATTGGGCACGATATTGAAATTTATCTTTTTGGGTTTAATTCGCATGTACCAAGGAATGATATCTCCATTTTTGCCTAATTCGTGTCGGTACCAACCGACTTGCTCCGAATATTCAAAACAAGCATTATTGAAATACGGATTTTTCAAGGGATTTAGAATGGCCATTCGGCGTATATCCAGTTGCCATCCCTGGGGAGGCAGTGGCTATGATCCATTACCATAAGCAATCTCATTTTAATAAAAAAAATTAAATGATCAAATGAGACAAATCACTGTCTGTCGAATTTAAATTATGATAACAATCAACAAAAATATAGTATGCTTGCATAATATATTTTTTCTCTGCAAATTTGTTTCAAATACTTAAAAAATTATGGCTAAAGAATACGACCGTCGGAATCTCGACTTCCTTTTAAAGGAGGTTTTTGATAGTGCTTCCCTTTGTAAATATCCTCGCTTTGCAGATTACACACCTGACATGTTTGACATGTTATTGGATTCAGCTGATTTAATTGCCGAGAAATACTTGCGTCCCATTTATGTCGATTCAGACCGGAAGGCAGCGGAATTAGTGGATGGTGTGGTACAAGTGCATCCAGGAGTTGAGCCTTACATGAAGGAGATGGGCGAGTCGGGGATGATTGGTGTCACATTTGATCTTGAGCATGGGGGTCAGCAATTGCCATCATTAATAGGCGGTGCACATGAATTCATTCGGGGTGCGGCGCATAATTCGATTGTCATGTTTACCGGTCTTTCGCATGGTGCGGCACATTTAATTGCGTCTTTTGGTTCAAAAGAATTAGCAGATAAATTTGTCCCTAACATGCTTTCTGGCAAATGGGCTGGTACGATGTGTTTAACTGAACCTCAAGCAGGAAGCTCGTTGAACGACGTTACTACATCTGCCAAAGATTTAGGAGATGGAACCTATTCCATCAAAGGTCAAAAAATATTTATTTCAGGAGGAGACAATCACTTTTCTGAAAATATCATCCACTTAGTTTTAGCTAGATTGGAGGGTGCTCCTGCGGGTACAAAAGGAATTTCCCTTCTTGTCGTGCCTAAAAAACGCATGGAAAATGGCCAATTGGTTCAAAATGAGGTGGTTTCTTTAGGGGTCTACCATAAAATGGGCCAAAAAGCTACACCGGCACTTCATTTATCCTTTGGAGATAAAGCAGCCTCTATAGGTTATTTAGTTGGCGAGCCCAACAAAGGCCTAAAATACATGTTTCAGATGATGAATGAGGCGCGAATCGGAGTGGGTATGGGTGGTGCCTATATTGCTTCAGCCGCCTATCATTTCTCTAAGCAATATGCAAACGAAAGATCTCAGGGTCGTTTATTGACCAATAAAGATCCCAATACTCCGCCGACTTTAATTAAAAATCACCCAGATGTACAGCGAATGTTGTATTTCCAAAAAGCCATTATCGAAGGATCCATGGGATTGCTTTTCCAATGTCTACTTTGGGATGATTTAACTAAGTGCGCGGAAGGTGAGGAGCAGGCGGAGGCCCAATTGTTGTTAGATCTAATGACGACCGTCGCTAAAACGTATCCAGCTGAAATGGGAACATTAGCGGTTAACCAAGGACTTCAAGTATTAGGAGGTTATGGGTATACAGAAGATTTTCCTTTGGAACAAATGGCGAGAGACGTTCGGATTATGTCTATATATGAAGGAACCACCGGAATTCACGGCCTTACTTTGTTGGGCAGAGGCATCCCTTCAAACAATGGTCAGGCGCTTCAAATCTTAGGGAAATGGATCGCAAAAGATATTGAATCAGGTAAATCTTCTGATTTGGTGGCTAAATATGCGGATATTTTAGAAGCGGAAGTGGCCAATTTAACCAAGGTGACCATGCACAAATTAGGCATTGCGATGCAAGGAAAATTTGATATTTATTTGGCTGATTCCACGTTGTATATGGAATTGTTTGGTATAGTTACGGTGGCATGGCAATGGCTAAAACAAGGAAATGTAGCTGCGGCTGCCATAAAAGCAGGTGGCTTAAGTGCAGATGAGCTAGCTTTTTACCAAGATAAAATTCATACGATGAAATTTTTCTTCCATTATGAGGTTCCTAAAGCTTTAGGTTTAAGTAAACGTTTAATGGACGATGAAATATTAACTATTTTTTAATTTATTTTCTAAAAAAATCGATCATGTTTAAAAATACATTAGTCATTTTATTTTTTGTGGCATTTTCAGCTTTGGGACAAAGCAAGTCGACATATAATGCCTATGAATTATTTCATCCACTTTGGAATTATGGTCCAGCTTCTTCGGCTCGTTCGGGTTCTGGTATTCCGGGGCCTACGTATTGGCAAAACTCGGTCGACTATAAAATATCCGCATCTTTAGATGAAGAAGCTCGTAAAATTTCGGGGGAAGTGGAGATGACTTATAAAAATAACTCACCGGATAAATTGCCTTTTTTATGGTTGCAATTAGACCAAAATTCATTCTCGACTAAATCGCGTGGAGGCAAAAGCACTCCCGTTTCAGGAGGTAGATTTGGAAATATAGGTTTTGAAGGAGGGTATCAAATTGAGAGTGTAATGGTGGATGGGAAACCAGCAAATTATGTGGTGGAAGATACGCGGATGCAAATTCGTTTAGCCCAACCTATGGCTGAGAAAGTGGGTGTAGCCAAAATTAAAATCGTTTATTCGTTTAAGTCTCCGGCGAACGGCCATGACCGAATGGGTATCCAAGAAACTAAAAATGGCGCAATTTTCACAGTGGCCCAATGGTTTCCAAGGATGTGTGTATATGACGATATAGAAGGCTGGAACGTCTTGCCTTATTTAGGTGCAGGTGAATTTTATTTGGAATATGGAAATTTTGAGTATTCAATCAATGTACCAGCCTCACATATCGTAGTAGGATCTGGAGAACTCGTTAATCCTACGGAGGTTTATACATCGGACCAAGTGAAAAAATGGGCTTTGGCGGCACAGTCTGAAACGACAGTTGTGATTCGTTCTGCTGAGGAGGTGTTAAATCCAGCTTCAAGACCTGCAAAAGACCGATTGACTTGGAAATTTAAATGTTTAAATGCCCGTGATGTCGCTTTTGCCACTTCAAAATCATTTATTTTGGATGCGTCAAGAATCAATTTACCCAGTGGTAAAAAGTCCATGGCTGTTTCGGTTTATCCGGTGGAGTCCAACGGGCAAAATGCTTGGGGACGTTCGACGGAATATGTGAAAGCGTCGATTGAATATTACTCTAATTGGCTTTACGAATATACCTATCCGGTAGCGACGAATGTGGCGGGTATCGTTTCGGGTATGGAATATCCTGGGATTATTTTTTGTGGGTACCGCGATCAAACGCGCGCCCTGATGGGAGTTACAGATCATGAGTTTGGGCACAACTGGTTTCCAATGATTGTGGGTTCTAATGAGCGTAAGTTTCCTTGGATGGACGAAGGTTTCAATACATTCATTAACTTTTATTCCATGGACGCCTTTAATAAAGGAGAGTTTAAAAGTCAGAAAATGGATATGCATCAAATTGCCCCTAGAATGTTTAGGGAATATGCGGATCCCATCATTTCGATTCCTGATGTCATTCAGCCCATGAATTTAGGTTGGGAAGCCTATAATAAACCAGGCATAGGCTTAAAGATTTTACGTGAAAATATCTTAGGTGCGGATCGTTTTGATTATGCGTTTAAGAACTATATCAAACATTGGGCCTTTAAACATCCTACGCCACTCGACTTTTTTAAGGCGATGGAAGATGGAGCGGGCGAGGACTTGGGTTGGTTCTGGAAATCTTGGTTTTACGAATTGTGGCGTCTAGATCAATCGGTTAAGGATGTGGATTACATCGAACAAGATCCAGCAAAAGGTGCTTTGATAACCATTGAAAATATGGAAAAGATGGCTATGCCAGCTGTGGTGGATGTGGAATTAGTTAGTGGGGCGAAAGAACGTTTTACTTTTCCAGTTGAAATATGGCAAAGAGGTAGTTCTTGGACCTTTAGAACGTCAACGACCATCCCGATCAAGTCAGTGACAATTGATCCAGATCATGTGTTCCCAGATATCAATAGTAAAAATGATATTTGGAGGCCTACGGTTTTTAGAGCACCTAGAGGAAATTAGCCAACCGTAATTTTTTCGGTTTTGGGGTCAAATCCAAAATTCAATACCGACCTAGCCATATTTTTATGAGCTAGGTCGGTTTTTTTTTAATCTTTTTTCAAAAGAAATTTTATAGTATTATTTAAAGTTTTATTACCATTTAAGTCACTTTTTTTATGACTATTAAAATATAAATGGCCCACTATCCTCTTCAAAAAAGTGCCTTTAAATAGTTTTGAAGCATTTTTTTCGCAAACAAATGTTTTTTTTCAAAAAAGTCTACATAACTTCACCCCTTTCAAAGTCGATGAATTTAACCATTACGTCGATTAAACATTTTAAACACCATTTTATGAAATCAAACTTTTACCGCAGCAAGTTACTGTACTTGCTGGCCTTTCTGCTCTCCAGTTCTTGGGTGGCATTTGGCCAAAATCAAACTATTACAGGTAAAGTGACCGATGAAAAAGGCGAGGCCTTGATCGGAGTAAACATTATCGTTAAGGAGACCAATAAAGGAACCTCGACGAATGCAGATGGAAAGTATAGTCTTTCTGTACCTGGTAGTTCTAGTAAAATCATTTTTACTTTTGTGAGTTATGAAAGTAAAGAAGTGACCGTAGGGAATCAAAGCATTATCAATGTTTCCCTTACTCCTGATGCAAAAAGCCTTTCTGAGGTAGTTGTCGTAGGTTACGGTGTTCAGAAAAAGGCGACAGTTTCTGGATCAGTTGTATCCGTTAAAGGATCAGACTTACAGAAATCGCCGAGTGTTAACTTAAGTAATTCACTTGCTGGTCGTATGGCTGGGGTAGTTGCGGTTAACCGTTCTGGAGAGCCAGGTTATGATGGTTCAACCATTCGTATTCGTGGAGCCAACACTTTAGGGGGTGATCGAACTAATGCTGCGCTTATCGTAATAGACGGTATTCCAAATCGTGCAGGTGGTTTAGATCGTATCAATCCAGCAGACATTGAGACTATTTCGGTCTTGAAAGATGCATCTGCAGCGATCTATGGTGCGCGTGCAGCGAACGGAGTTATTTTGATTACAACGAAAAAAGGAAAATCAGGAAAGCCAGAGTTGTCTTACTCATTCAATCAAGGTTTTGCTGATCCTACAGTAATTCCTAGATTGACTAATGCATCCCAATATGTGGGTATGTTGAATGATTTGGATATCTATCAATTGCCAACAAATCAGTGGAGCGCGGCAACTGCTGCTTATAAATCCACAGGGGTTTACAATGGTAGAAAAGCTCCTTTTAGTCCAACTGACATTCAAAAATATGCAGATGGTTCTGATCCATGGCTTTACCCAAATACAGATTGGTACAAATCCACGTTAAAATCATGGTCACCTCAGTCGCGCCATAATGTGCAAATGAGTGGAGGAAGTGAAAATATCAGGTATTTGGCTTCATTAGGCTATCAAAATCAAGATGCCTTTTATAAAAATTCAGCCACAGGATTTCAGCAATATGATTTACGTTTAAATTTGGATGCTAAAATTAATGAAAACATAAATTTGTCTATTGGTGTTTTGGGACGTGAAGAAAATCGTAGATTTCCAACCCAGTCAGCAGGAGCTATTTTTAGGATGCAAATGAGAGGTAAACCTCAAGAGCAAGCATTTTGGCCAAACGGCTTACCGGGTCCTGATATTGAAAATGGACAAAATCCAGTGGTTATTACAACTAACCAAACTGGGTATGACCGTGATCAACAAAGTTATTTTCAAACCAATGGCCAGTTAGATGTTAAAATTCCTTGGGTTCAAGGTTTGAAATTTACAGGAACTGCCGCGATAGATAAGCGTTTCCGTGCAACGAAGCGTTGGGAGACCCCTTGGACTCTTTATCAAAAAGGAAGTACTTTTGAGGCAGATGGAAAAACTCCAACATTGGTACCATCTAGACGTGGACCTGCTGAGCCTCGCTTGACATTAGGTGATGAATCTCAACTGAATATATTGCTAGGAGCTATTGCCACTTATGAGCGTAAATTTAATGACCATGGAATTACGGTATTGGCTGGAACGAACAGAGAAACTATCGTTGGAGATAACTTTAATGCATATCGTCGTTTCTTCATTTCACCGGCTTTAGATCAAATGTTTGCTGGTGGAGATTTAGAGAAAAATAATGGTGGTGGTGCTTATGAGCGTGCACGTTTGAACTATTTTGGTCGTGTGGCTTATAACTTCAAAGAAAAGTATTTAGCTGAATTCTTGTGGCGTTATGACGGATCTGATATTTTCCCTGAAGCTACTCGTTATGGATTTTTCCCAGGCGGTATGTTAGGTTGGGTGATGTCGGAAGAAAGTTTCATTAAGGACCAATTGCCTGCCATTAATTTCTTGAAATTAAGAGGTTCTTGGGGACAAATGGGTAATGACCAAATTGATTCTTATCAATATTTGTCGACTTATGGATTTAGAAGTTACATCATTAATAACGTAGAAACTAAAACTTTATTTGAGACCAAAATTCCTAATACTGATATTACATGGGAGGTGGCTACTAACTCGGATATCGGTTTAGAAGGTTCATTGTTTAACGATAAGGTAACTTTTGAGTTAGATTATTTCTACAACAAGCGTACCGATATTCTTTGGCAAAAAAATGCATCTGTTCCTCAATCAACAGGTTTAACATTGCCAGCTCAAAATATTGGAGAAGTTGAAAACAAAGGATTTGATTTTACCATTGGATATCGCAATCAAATCGGTGATTTCAAATACAATGTGGGTATAAATGGTGGTTATGCTAAGAATAAGGTTTTATTCTGGGATGAGGCACCAGGTGCGCCTGAGTGGCAACGTACTACGGGAAGACCTATGAATACTTTCATGGTTTATCAATACGATGGAGTATTTAAGGATCAAGCGGATATCGATGCAACAACGATAAGCTATAAAGCTCTTGTGAATACTTTGCGCCCAGGAGATATGAAATACAAGGATTGGAATGGAGATGGTAAAATCGACCCGAACGATATGGTTCGTAATGATTTCACTCAATTGCCATTGTTCCAAGGAGGATTAAATATCGGCGCTACTTACAAGAATTTTGATTTAACGATCTTATTTCAAGGAGCAGCCGGAGCCATGCAATTCATCAGTGCTGGTGAAATGGGGAATATAGGTAATTACATCTCTGACATTTATGAGAATCGTTGGACGGTAGAAAACCCTAGCAGCGTACATCCTCGTATTGCTAACCGTAATGATCAATATTTTTCAGCTAATAACACATATTGGTTGAGAAGTTCAGATTACATTCGTTTGAAAAACTTTGAAATCGGATATAATCTTCCTGAAACATTATTGAGTAAAATTGGTTTAAAGAACGGTAGATTGTATACCAACGGGCTAAATATGTTTACATGGGATAAATTAAAAATCTTTGACCCTGAAACTGTGAGCTCTACTGGCCAGTATTACCCACAATCTAAGATTATCAATTTAGGATTAACAGCAACGTTTTAATTATTAACTAGACAAAACAATGAAAAAAAGATATGTAATCATTGCGCTATCGGTTTTTGGCACTGTCTTCACGAGCTGTAATGACAGTTTTGTCAACACAAAACCCTTAGATCAACTTTCGGAGTCTGTCGTATGGACAGATCCAAGCTTAGCGGAGGCCTTTGTAACTGAACTCTACGGAGGTTTAGGTAATGGAGGATTTGATGAGCAGATGTTGGCATCCTTAACAGATGAAGCATCCTTCACTCACCCAGGTCGAAATATAACGACGATCACTGAATCACGTTCAAATCCTGCCGATCCAGGTTGGATCAACGGAACCTTAAGTTGGCAAAATATGTACACTCGCATACGTGCTTGTAACGTGGCTTTAGAAAATTTAAAAAAGGCGACTACTTTTCCTAAAGCTACTGTTGATCGTTTGAATGGAGAAGCTAAATTCATGAGAGCCTATTATTATCACCAATTAGTTCGCTATTTTGGAGGTGTTCCCATCGTGGATAAGTCCTTCTCATTAGCAGATACTGAATTCTTGTCAAAAAGAAACACGATGAAAGAGTGTATCGCTTTTATTGAGAAGGAATGTGATGAGTCTGCTGCTTTATTGACGGGAACTATGGCTGCGGGTCGTGCTTCTAGAGGAGCTGCATTAGCCTTAAAATCTCGTATTTTAATCTATGCAGCCAGTGATCTATATGATGCCAGTACAGCTAAGTCTAAATCTGCAGCAATGGCAGCTTACACAAATCCTGAATTTGTTGCTTTTGTGGACGGTTCTCGTACTGAGCGCTGGACTAAAGCTAAAAATGCAGCTAAAGCTGTATTAGATTTGCCAGGTTTCGGTAATAAATTGAATTTATCTGAGCCCGCATCTAAAGATGATGGAACAACGAATTATATGAACAACTCTTTATCCAGAAATGGAGGAGAGAGAGAATTAATTTTCGCTCGTTATTTCATCAATGCCAAAGCTGAGAATGGTGGACGTATCGGTTTGTTTAACGGACCTAATGGATATAATAACTGGGCTGGAAATGCACCTATTCAAAATTTCGTAGATGATTATGAAATGATGGATGGTACTAAGTTTTCATGGTCTAAGCCTGAACATTCAGCTGCTCCCTATGTAAATCGTGATCCGCGTTTCTATGCGACTTTAATGTATGATGGTTCTGCTTGGAAGCCTCGTTCAGCGAGTGCAGCACCAAAAGATCCATTTAATCAAATACAAACTGGACAGTATGAGATTATGTCAGGGTCTAATAAGGTAGCTTATTTTGGTTTAGACACGCGTAAAAGTTCAATCGAAGACTGGAATGGAAGTTATACGGGATACTATTTCCGTAAATTTACGGATCCTAATCCAGCGATTGTTGACCAAAATACATGGCAACAAATTCCTTGGCCTTTCTTCCGCTATACAGAAGCAGTTTTGAATTATGTGGAGGCTTGTATTGAGTTAGGTGAAGATGCTGAAGCTCGTGCTTGGTTGAACAAAGTTCGTTTCCGTTCGGGTATGCCAGCGGTCACTGAAAGTGGAAATGCTTTACGTCAAAAATATCGCAATGAACGTCGCATTGAAATGGCTTTCGAAGAGCAAAGATATCATGACGCCCGTCGTTGGATGATTGCCCCTACTACCTTAGGTAATAAAGTTCAAGTCATTAACGTGATTGGTACTTTGAAGCCAGGAAAAACGGTTACGCTTTATCGTTATGATCCTACTAGCTACGACTATCAATACAAAGTAGCTTTGATGGATCCAGGTAAAGAAAACCGTGCTTGGGCAGATAAGATGTATTTCTTACCTATCCACCGCGATGAAATGAACCGTAACAAAAATTTGGTTCAGAATCCTGGATATTAATCCAAATTAATTTTAAAGGAAATGGGGAAGTTTAAGGACTTTCCCATTTCCTTTTTTTATTTTTAGCATAAAAATATTTCGTGCCAAAATACTACCTGTTATTTTCTTTATTGTTTCTTTTGGGATGCCAAAAATCCAAAGAATCTGTAGAGGTCTCCGAACCTCAATTGTTTTCATTATTAAGTCCAGAACAAACCCAAGTTAATTTTCAAAATAACATTCAAGAAGGGTTAAATACCAATGTCCTCATGTATGAATATTTTTACAATGGGGGCGGGGTTGCTACAGGTGACCTCAATGGAGACGGAAAAGAAGACATGTACTTTTCTAGTAACATGGAGGATAATCATCTGTATATCAATGAAGGTAATTTGAAATTCAAGGAGGTGGCCCAACAGGCTGGCGTGACTGGCCGACCAGGTCCCTGGAAGACTGGCGTTAGCTTTGTGGATATAAATGGAGATCATAAATTAGACATTTACCTATGTTATTCAGGGAATTTGCCACCTGATAAAAAAAGAAATCAATTGTTTATCAATCAAGGGAATGATGATTCGGGCATTCCCACATTTAAAGATGAGGCTGAAAGCTATGGTTTAGATAGTCCATCTAATAGTACGCATGCTGTATTTTTTGACTATGATCGAGACCAAGATCTTGACATGATATTAGTCAACCACAATCCAAAATCATTGCCAGTTTTGGATGAATCTAGTACCGCCGATTTATTAAATAAACCTGATGAAAATTCAGGTATACAGTTTTTTGTCAATCCTGGCAAACGAGGAAAATTCATCAATCAAACAAAAGCGTTAGGAATACAAAGTTCCACACTTTCCTATGGCTTAGCCGTAGGGATTTCAGATGTCAATCAAGACGGTTGGCCCGATTTTTATGTCTCCAACGATTACACCATACCCGATTTTCTCTATATCAATCAGGCGGGTAAATCATTTGCCAATACCATTAATTCAAGCATCGGCCACATGTCCCATTTTTCTATGGGGAACGATATTGCCGATGTCAATAACGATTTAATGCCCGATATTTTTACACTTGACATGTTGCCCGAAGATAATCTAAGGCAAAAGCTTTTGATGTCCCCCGATAATTATGAAAAGTATGATTTCAATTTAAAGGTTGGTTTTGGACATCAAATCATGCGCAATATGCTCCAGTTGAATTTGGGTAAAAATGCATCAGGTAACACGATGTTTTCAGAAGTGGGTCAATTGGCCGGAATATCCAATACGGACTGGAGCTGGAGTGCCTTGTTTGCCGACTATGATAATGATGGATGGAAAGATCTTTTTGTGTCTAACGGATATTTAAGAGATTATACCAATTTAGATTTTCTGAAGTACATGGGCGACTATGTTCAAAATAATCAAAATTCGATTCAAAGGGAGAATGTCCTAGAGCTTGTACAAAAAATGCCTGCGTCCAATGTGTCCAATTATATTTTTAAAAATAAAAAGGATGCGACTTTTAAAAATGTAACGGCCGATTGGGGTTTGGAAATGCCGACCAATAGCAATGGGGCCGCTTATGCAGATTTAGATGGGGACGGTGATCTGGAGCTAATAGTCAATAACATCAATAAACCGGCTTCTATTTATGAGAATAAAAGCAACGAAGTTTATAAAGAAAACAAGTCTATTTCAATTGATTTACATGGGTTAGGCGAAAATACGAAAGGTGCCGGCGCAAGCGTAAGCGTCTTTCAAAATGGCCAAGCCCAAGTTGTTTATGCCAATATGTATCGAGGATATCAATCCAGTATGAGCCCTCGCCTGCACGTAGGATTAGGGAATACGCCTAAGATTGATTCAGTCAAAGTGCTTTGGAATTCAGGTAAATCTCAAACGCTTAAGGGCATTAAAGAAATTAAAAACATTTCTTTTTTTGAGAAAGATGCCAAGGTCATTCAAACGAAAGAGCTTGAAAACAAATCGTATTTCGTTCGCGCTGAACCCTTAATTCAAAACCCTGGAGCTAATCCGGTGAGTGATTTTAAGCGACAAACGCAATTGGTCAATCCCTTGTCTTTTGTGGGCCCCGTTTTAAAATCTACCGATGTTAATCAAGACGGTCTTTCCGATATTTTTGTAGGCGCTTCACAAGGAAAACCTGCTCATTTATTTCTCCAGCAAAAAGGGGGGCAATTTAAATCTGTTGGCTTGTCTGGTTCTGAGGGTTTTGAAGATTCAGATGCTTTGTTCATGGATGTGGATGCTGACGGAGATGTTGATTTATATGTGGCTAGTGGCGGTTATGCTAATTTGGAACCTACTTCTACTTATTTGCAAGATCGGATTTATTTGAATGATGGAAAGGGCAATTTCTCTTTATCTAAAAACAAATTACCTAATCCAAATGGTTCTCATTCGTGCGTCACTAGGATTGATTTAAATGCGGATAAATTACCTGATTTATTTGTGGGTGCTCGGGTCATTCCAGGCCAATATCCTCAAGTTCCCAAGAGCCAATTATTGTTAAATCAAGGGAATGGTAAATTTTTGGATGTAAGTATAAATTATCCGGAGATTCAATCGATAGGCATGGTCACAGATGCTGAATTTAAAGATTTGAATGGAGACCAGAAATCTGAATTGATCATTATTGGTGAGTTTATGCCTTTGCAAATTTTCAATTTTGATAAAGGTAAATCGATAAATGTTACGATGACATTTTTTGATGAATCCCCTTCAGGCTTATGGAATACGCTAATGATTGAGGATTTAAATAAAGATGGGAAGTTTGAATTATTAGTGGGTAACCAAGGATTAAACTCTCAATATAAGGCTTCTATTGCAGAACCTATGGAGTTATATGTGAAAGATTTTGATTCCAATGGATCTGTTGAGCCGATTTTAACTACGTATGTGAAAGGCATTAAAGTGCCATTTTTAACAAGAGATGAATTATTGGAACAGATCTCTATGATGCGTCCTCGATTTACAGATTATCAAAGTTTTGCCGAGGCCAAGCTCTCAGACATTTTTACCGAGGATGAATTAAAAGACGCTAAAATTTACCAAGCCACTGAATTAAAAACATCTTTATTTAGTCTAAATGCTGGAGGTAAATACGAATCAAAACCTTTGCCTTCTATCGTACAGTCTTCGCCCATTTTTGCTTTTCAAATGGCAGATGTGAATGCAGATGGACATTTAGATTTAGTCATGGCGGGCAATATCAATCATGCAAAATTGCGAATAGGGAAAATGGATTCCAATTATGGACTTTTGTTGCTGGGGGATGGCCAATTGAATTTTAAGTTGGTGCCGCAAAAAAAGACTGGTTTTTGGCTGAAAGGTGATGTAAGGTCCATGTTGAAAGTGGAGGATCATTGGTATTTTGGTATTAATTCAGTGGGTGTGGAATCCTATAAAATGCTGAAATGATGAGAATTATTTTACTAGTCACGATATGTTTGAGTGCTTTTTTTTCTTGCAAAACAGAGAATAAAAAAGTAGAATTTACGGGTCGGGAGATTGATAAGGTGTTGGGTGAAATGACGGAATTGATGGTACACGATGTCACAAATCCGCCATTAGCCATGCGGTTTTTCTCCTATACTTGCTTAGCAGGATATCAGGTAATGGCATCGCATGATTCTACGCTACCTCGTATTTTGGAACATTTGAATGGATATCCAACTATTGAGAAAATCGATTTTACGACTTCGGATCCTAATTTAGCGGCTATTATTGCGATGATGGAAGTCTCCCAAAAAATCCAGCCCTCTGGTAAGCGGATGGAACTTTGGGAAAAAAATTACTTGGATTCATGCAAATCGATTGGCTTACCTTCAGAGGTTATAGAAAATTCTAAGGCTATTGGCGCATTAGTGGCCAAGAATATATTGGGATATGCAAAAGCTGACCGGTACAATACACTGTCTAACTTTCCACGATATACCCCTGATAAAAAAGAAGGATATTGGTATCCAACTCCCCCGGGCTACTTTCCGGCTGTTGAGCCCTATTTTGCTAAAATCAGAAATTATTCATTGTCTGAATCTGAAGTTTCGGAATTTGAAATTGACCCCCCAAAAGCATATTCAAGCGATCAGCGTTCTGAGTTTTATACGTTAGCAAACCAGGTTTATTTGGTGGGTAAAAAACAGGAAGAGCAGAAAATTGCCGCTTTTTGGGACTGTAATCCTTTTGCACTGTCCTCCAATGGTCATTTACTTATTGCCATGAAAAAGATTTCTCCTGGCGCACATTGGATGGGTATTTCAGCCATAGCCTGTGCAAAGAAAAAATTAGATTTCGGGCATAGTTTATTGGTCCGCACCGTATTATCTGTGAGCATGCAAGACGCCTTTTGGGTTTGTTGGCGTGAGAAATACCACAGCAATCGCATTCGGCCAGAAACAGCTGTTAGAAAATTAATCGATCCTAGTTGGAAACCTTTTTTACAGACACCTCCATTTCCGGAGTATCCGAGTGGCCATTCAACGGTTTCATCTACTGCCGCTGTGATATTAACACATTTCATAGGAGAGAATTTTTCTTATGTGGATACGGTGGAAACGCGATATGGTATCGAGGCTAGACCTTTTAAGTCATTTAATCAAGCGGCTGAGGAAGCGAGTATATCACGTTTATATGGGGGTATTCATTTTATGGATGGTATCACTTCGGGTCAATCACAAGGTAAAAAACTAGGAAATCATATACTTAAAAAACTAAACTTATTATGAAAAAATTAGGACTGCTTTTATTGTTTGTCTCCACCAGTTTAATGGGGCAAAAAGCTTCTAAAGAGGAATGGATCTCCATGTTTAACGGGAAGGATTTAACGGGATGGACTCCTAAGATTCGAAATTATGCTTCTGGCGAAAATTTTGGAAATACCTTTCGTGTGGAAGATGGAAAATTAGTCGTAAGGTATGATGCTTATGATTCATTTAATGAACGATTTGGTCATATTTTTTATAAAGACAAGTTCAGTTATTACCGCATACGTTTGAACTACCGATTTGTGGGTGATCAAGCCATTAATGGTCCTGGTTGGGCCACGCGAAATAGTGGAATTATGATTCATGGCCAAGCTCCTCAAACGATGGGAAAAAACCAGGATTTTCCTGTTTCGATCGAAGTTCAATTGTTGGGCGGCAATGGAAAGGACAAACGCACCACGTGTAATTTATGTACGCCAGGCACAAATGTGGAAATGAATGGGAAATTATTTACTCCACATTGCATCAATTCTACTTCAGAAACCTATCATGGTGATCAATGGGTAAAAGCGGAAGTTTATGTGTTGGGAGATTCTTTGGTCCAACATTTAATTAATGAACAAATCGTTCTGTCCTACCAAAAGCCTCAAATTGGTGGTGGTAATGTCAGTGGCCAAGAAGTTGTTTTTGGAACGAAGGGACAGTTGTTGACCGATGGCTATATCTCACTTCAAAGTGAAAGCCATCCTGTTGAGTTTAAAAATATTGAAATTCTAAATTTGGAAGGCTGCATGGATCCATTAGCCTTAAATTATAAATCCTATTTTATTAAATCAAAACCGAGCGATTGCACGTTTAAAAAGAAGCGTAAATAGCTGAAATAAAAATTTTGAAAAAGGCTTTTAGGAACTCACCTAAAGGCCTTTTTTATTGTTTAGAATTCTGCCTATGTCATTGGCTTTGCTTAACTCATCTTTGAGTTTGTCATAGCTTCCGGCGAGCATTAAGCCTTTGTATTTCAGCAGCGTATTGATGTATTCGTCTAAGACGTCTAATAAATTTTCTTGGTTCTGGTGGAAAATCTGGCTCCAGGTTTCTGGGGAGGATTTGGCTAAACGAACCGTCGATTCAAAACCCGTGGAAGCCAATTCAAAAATCCTTTTTTCATCCTTTTCTTTTTCCAAAACGGTGTTCGCTAAGGCAAAGGAACAGATATGTGAAATATGTGAAATATAGGCCGTATGAACATCGTGACCAATGGAATCCATGTAAATCAATTGCATGTGTAGACCATTTGCATATAGGTCTTCAATGATTTGTATGGCTGAAGCTGAGCTTAATTCTTTGTCGCAAATGACACAGGTTTTGTTTTTAAAAAGTCCAAGAACAGCCGCTTCAGGACCCGAAAATTCGGTGCCGGCCATTGGGTGTGTTGAAACGAATTGGGCGCGTTTTGGGTGATTTTTTAGTGCTTCAAATACGGGACTTTTTGTAGAACCTACCTCGATGATCAATTGATGAGGTTTTAAATGATCTAATATTTCAGGAATGATGCTGACTAATACATCAACTGGGGTGGATGTAACAAAAATATCTACTTCTTGTAATGCGTTTTCCCACGTCATTACGCGGTCAACTAATCGGAGCGATAAGGCCTTTGATTGGTGTTCAGGATTGGAATCGATGCCGATTATTTCAGAAGCCCAACCGCTTTCACGAAGTCCTAAGGCGATGGAACCGCCAATTAACCCGATGCCGATAACCCCTACCTTTTGTTTAGATTCCATTTGATTTAGATTTAATGCGCTGAATAACTTCCTTAAACACTTCTTCTTTTGCACATAACGATATGCGGATATACTTATTTCCTTGTGATCCAAATATCCCTCCAGGTGTGATGAAAACCGCATTTTCGATTAATATTTGATCCGATAATTCATAGCCTGAGCTAAAATTGTCAGGCGTTTTTGCCCATACAAACATCCCTGATTGCGCTTTGTCGTAGGTGCAGGCTAATAAATCTAGTAGTTCAAACACCCGTTTTTGGCGCGACTTATATATTTCATTTTGTTGTTCAAACCACTTGATATCTGCCGAAAGAGCTTCAACGGCCGCTAATTGTAAAGGCAAAAACATCCCTGAATCCATGTTCGATTTAAACTTTAAAACAGGATTTAAAAACGCCGATTTGCCTAACAGGGCACCTATTCTCCAGCCCGCCATATTATGGGATTTTGACAAGGAATTTAGTTCAATGCCCACCTCCATCATCCCAGGAATGGATAACATCGATATGGGTTTATCATTTAAAATAAAGCTATAAGGGTTGTCATTCACAATTAAAATGGAATGCTTTAACGCGAATTTTCTCAATTCTTCAAAAAATGCATCATCCGCGTTTGCTCCAGTTGGCATATGCGGATAGTTTACCCACATGATTTTCACCTTCGATAAATCCTTTAATTCAAGCGCTTTCAAATCTGGAAGCCAGCCTGTTTTTTCAGACAATTCGTAGGTTAAAACCTTTGCCCCGGCTAATGAGCAAGCTGCTTGGTAAGTAGGATATCCAGGATTTGGAATTAGCGTTTCGTCCCCAGCTTCTAAATAGGCCATGGCAATGTGCATAATTCCTTCCTTGGATCCAATCAAGGGAAGAACCTCAGAATCGGAATTTAATGTTACCTGATAATGTGTGGCATAAAAATCAGCAAATGCCTTTCTTAATGCCGGTATTCCTTGATATCCTTGGTAGGCATGGTTATTCGGATTTGCTGCAGCAGCCGTTAGGGCATCAATCGTTTTTTGCGAAGGGGCCAAATCGGGGCTACCAATGCCAATGTTAATGACTGGAATTCCCTCTGCTTTAAATTGGGCTATCTGCTTTAATTTGGTTGAAAAATAATATTCTTCAACCGAATTTAACCTAGATGCTGTGGATATATGTAAGCTCATAAAACAAAAAAACCGACGAAGGGCCGGTTGTTAGTAAGTTATATTTAAAACCTATGTAACCGGCTATGCGCAATGGAAATACCCTGCGTAATAATATCCGATGTAATAAGTTTTGTTTTCAAAATGCATGCCCCAAAGGTATAAAAAAAATGTTTTTTAGCAAATTAAATCAAAAAAGGCCTTTTAGGTGAGCTACAATTAGACTTGACTCATATCCTTTTGAAAGGGCAAACGCATAACACTTTTGGTATTTTTGTTGGCTCGTCCCCGTTTTCAATTCCGCTTTTTTCTTGTGCAATATTTTTGTCAATTGAACAATGTAATCAGCTTCATTTAGATCATTCCACGCATTATTAAGCATGGAATCAGGAATCCCCCTTTTTTTTAACTCAAACATTATTTTATTTCGACCCCAATGTTTTTGATTGAATTTTGATCGAACATACAGCTCGACAAACCGAGCTTCATTCAAATAATTATTTTCGGAAAGCCAAGTTAGGTAGTTGGCGTAGTCTGACTCGTCCACCAGCAAGTCCTTCATTTTTTGTTTGATTTCGGAGATGCAGCGTTCTTGATAGGCGCAGTAACGGGCCAATTGGTTTAAAACCTTGCTGTCCATGCCTGGGAAAAATTAGGATTCGAATTCTTCTATATGCTCTAAATTGAACAGTTCGTTCAAAATATCAACCATTTTCTCAGATTCACCTCTTTTGCAAGCCGCTTTTAAGTGAAGGATGGGTTGCTTCATGATTTTTTGGACCAAATTAGCGGTGATTTTCTCCAGCTTTTCGATTTCGTCCTTATTCAACCCTTTAATATGTCGGTTGATCTCTTCTTTTCTGATATTTTCAAGCGCACTTTTTAATTTATGTATGGTAGGAGAAACTTCCATTTCCTTGGACCAATCATTAAAACTAACGATGCTTTCCTCAATGATCACGCGAACATCTGGTACAGAGGCCATTCTGGCCGCTAATGCTTCATCCGCCCTTTCTTTTAAGGAGTCAATATTATAAAGTAAGATTCCTGGATTCTTTTCAATTCCATCTTCTATACTTCTGGGCACCGATAAGTCGATAAAGTATTTAAAGGAAAGTACTTGAAGTTTTTTTATTTCATCTAGGGTAATGATTGGGCTTTCCGTTCGAACCGATGAAATGATGATGTCTGCTTTTGAAATTTCTTCCCATAAATCAGCAAAAGGTGCTACTCGGAAAGGCATTCCTTGAGCTATTTTCTCTGCTTTTTCTTGCGTACGATTCATGATCGTGAATTCAGCAAAATCCTTTTCTTCCATGTTCTTGCAAACATCTAAGCCGATTTCACCTAAACCTAATATCAAAACCTTAGGCTGTGGAATTGCTTGCGAAAGCTCTTCTGCTAGGGCTACTGTCGCATAAGAAACAGAAGCTGCACCATCTCGAAAGGAAGTTTCTTGGGCTACTCGCTTATTGGAATAAAATATAGTATGCATCAAGCGATGCAAGTAAGGTCCTGCTAAATTTAAATCAGCTGCTAATTGATATGCTTTTTTAATCTGATTTGGGATTTGTAAATCACCCACTACTTTGGATTGCAAACCTGTTGCCACTTCAAAAAGGTGCCTTAAAGAATCCTCCGTTTCATTCAGATGCTTGAAGTAGTTTAGGAATTCCGAGGTTATCTCTATTGCTTTTTCAATTAAAAGGGCTTTGACTAAATCCTCCGAGATGTTTGCCTGCGTAGTATAATATAACTCAGTACGATTACAGGTGGAGACAATTAATAATTCATTTAGGCCAAAAAGGTCTTTGCACTTGATCGCAAACGCCTTGCTTTCTTCCTCATTCAAAGCGACCATTTCACGGATTGTGAGTGGTGCGGTACGATGAGAAATACTAACTGACTTAAATGGTATAATCATTCTGATGGAATCGTAAATTTAATTCACAAAAGTACAATGCAAATATTTAATTTGTATCCTTCTTTAGAAGAAAATCGTAATTTTATTGATAAATAAAAAATCAGGTAAGATGTTTAAAAATAAAACTGTTTTCATCACAGGCGCTTCCAGAGGAATCGGGTTAGAGATAGCCAAAAAACTAGCTTCAGAGGGCGCTAATATAGTAATTGCCGCAAAAACGGCTGAGCCGCATCCTAAATTAGCGGGGACCATTTATAGCGCTGCCTCAGAAATTGAAGCATTGGGAGGTAAGGCTTTGCCTTGCATGGTCGACATTCGTGACGAAAATCAGGTTTTATCGGCGGTCCAAAAAGCGGTGGAAACGTTCGGGGGGATTGACATTTTAATCAATAACGCCTCGGCGATACAGTTGACGGGAACGCTCCGCACCGAGATGAAAAAGTATGATTTAATGCATCAAGTAAATGCCCGGGGAACATTTTTGTGCGCGCAGGCATGCTTACCTTATTTATTGAAATCAGAAAATCCGCATGTGTTAACGCTTTCGCCTCCTTTAAATGTGGAGGCGCGCTGGTTTGAAAACCATGTGGCTTATTCCATGGCCAAATTTGGGATGTCTTTGTGTACGTTAGGAATGGCTGCCGAGTTTAAAGGGAAAGTGGCCTTTAATGCGCTTTGGCCAAAAACAATTATTGCCACGGCAGCGATCGAATTTGCGATTGGAAATGCTGATATGATGCAGTTAGGTAGGAAGGCGAGCATCATGGCGGATGCGGCGGCAGTTATTTTAAATCGGGATGCTAAATCGGTCAGTGGTCATTTTTATATCGACGAGGAAGTATTGAGGGAAGAGGGGATCGTGAATTTTGACGCATACCGAGTAAATCCTGCGACGAGAGAAGACCAATTAATTCCTGACTTTTTTATCTAATTCTGTGCCAGTAATACCCATTAAAAATCCGATTAAATCGCCTTTTTGGTTGCCTGAGGGTCATACCCAAAGCATCTATCCTGCGCTTTTTCGACATGTGGTCTTACCACATCAGCCGATCCGAGAGCGCTTGAATACGGATGATGGTGATTTTTTAGATGTGGATTGGTATTTAAATCAGGGAGATATTGACAAAACACCTCTTCTAATTATTTCACATGGTTTGGAAGGAAGTAGTGACAGGCACTATGTGAAAGGACTTATTCACATGATGCAAAGTGAAGGGTATAATATTCTGGCTTGGAATTATAGAAGTTGCTCCGGGGAAATAAACCGAGTGTTGCGTTTTTACCATAGTGGCGCTACGGATGATTTGGATTTCATTATAAGACAGGCAAACCAAAGGGGAGCAAATCAAATTTCCCTGGCTGGATTCTCGCTGGGTGGAAACTTAACACTAAAATGGTTGGGCGAGCAAGGAGAAAATCCTCCTCAATTCATTCGAAAAGCTGTAGCATTTTCTGTACCTTTACACCTTTCTAGCAGTAGCCGGAAGTTGGCTCGCCGGGAAAACCGCATCTACACACATCGATTTTTACAAACTCTCATAAAAAAAGTCACTGAAAAGTCGGCATTGTATCCACACGATATTACGGCTGGTATGTTGGCAAACATTAAGAGTTTGAAAGATTTTGATCATGTAATTACGGGTCCACTGCATGGTTTTAAAGATGCGGAGGATTATTATGAACAGAATAGTTCGCTTTATTTTTTGGAAAAAATACGCATTCCGGTTTTGGTTGTGAATGCACAAAATGATCCATTTTTAACGGAGGAGTGTATTCCATATCAATTAGCTGAATCCTCGGATTTTGTCTATTTGGAAGCTCCAAAAGCGGGAGGTCATTGTGGTTTTTATCCAAAAAATTACCAAGGAGTTACTTGGTCTGAGAAGCGTGCGGCGGAATGGTTTAGAATTTGATGAATATAAAAATATGATGTCTAATATACCTACGGACCCATTGACCATTGTCATTGATTTTGATAGCACTTTTACCAAAGTGGAAGGCTTGGATGAATTAGCTAGAATTTCGCTTCAGGGCAATCCTAAGCAGCAAGAAATTGTCTCGAAAATTCGCGAGATTACGGATAAGGGCATGGTGGGGGAATATTTGTTTTCAGATTCTTTGCGCGATCGCGTGGCTTTATTGCCTGCTAATCGTTCTCACGTAGACCAATTGATCACATTTTTAAAAGGTAAAATATCGGATTCTTTTCAGCGAAATAAAGATTTTTTGGAGGAGTATGCGGATCGGATTTTAATTATTTCTAGTGGGTTTAAGGACTTCATCGTTCCGGTGGTGGAGGAAATGGGCATTGCGGCGGACCATGTGCATGCCAATACATTTACCTATGATGCGGAAGGGAATATTACAGGATATGATCAGACTAATTTACTTTCTCAAGACAAGGGGAAGGTTAAATTATTGCAGTCTTTAGCTTTGGAGGGGGAGGTTTGTGTGATTGGCGATGGCATTACGGATTATGAATTACGGGAGTCTGGCTTGGCCAATACGTTTTTTGCTTTCACGGAAAATGTTTCTCGAAAAGCAGTGACTGATAAAGCAGATTATGTGGTGCCGTCATTGGACGAGTTTTTATATATCAATGGTTTGAGCCGGGCGCAGTCTTATCCAAAGTCTCGGATTAAGGTTTTGTTGCTTGAAAATGTGCACCCGTCGGCTGTTAGCGCTTTCAAAAAGGAAGGTTTTCAAGTGGAGCTTTTGAAGGGGGCCTTGGATGAAAATGAATTGATTGAAAAGATCAAAGACGTATCTATTTTAGGTTTGAGATCTAAAACGAGCTTAACAAAAAAAGTATTGGATCATCCGAATGCATCCCGACTCATGTGTGTGGGGGCATTTTGCATAGGGACAAATCAGATTGATTTAGCCGAATGTGAAACTCGGGGCATAGCTGTTTTTAATGCGCCCTATTCAAATACAAGAAGTGTCGTTGAGCTATCTATTGGCTTAATGGTGATGTTGACTCGTGATATTTTCGAAAAGTCGACCAAAATGCATGCCGGTATTTGGGATAAGTCGGCCAAAAATTCCTACGAAATTAGAGGCAAGAAAATAGGCTTAGTTGGGTATGGAAATATCGGAACTCAAATTTCTGTCATTGCGGAGGCTTTGGGTTTAGAAGTTTATTTTTATGATATCGTTGATAAGCTTGCTTTAGGTAATGCAAAAAAATGCAAGTCGTTGAAGGAACTTTTTGGCCTTGCTGATTTTATAAGTTTGCATGTCGACGGAAGAAAGTCGAATACCAATATCATAGGTGCGCAGGAATTTTCATGGATGAAAGATCATGTGATCTTTTTGAATTTGTCCAGGGGTCATGTGGTGGACATTCCGGCTTTAGTGCAAGCCATAAAATCTGGAAAGGTTTGGGGTACTGCGATCGACGTATTTCCTTATGAACCTAAGACAAATGATGAGGCGTTTGTGAATGAATTAAGAGGTTTGCCTAATGTGATTTTGACGCCACATATTGGAGGTAGTACGGAGGAGGCGCAGGCGAATATTGGTGAATTTGTGCCGACTAAATTGCTTCAATTTATCAATAATGGAAGTACCTATGGCTCGGTTAATTTCCCAGAATTGCAATTGCCACCTCTAGAGGATGCGCATCGCTTGTTGCACATACACCATAATGTACCGGGTATTTTAGCTCAGATCAATAATGTGTTTGCAAAATACAAGGTCAATATCATTGGTCAATATTTGAAAACAACGGAGAAAACAGGGTATGTCATTACGGATGTGGCCAAAGAATATTCAGAGGAGATAGTGAATGAGTTAAAATTGATACAGGATACGATTAAATTTAGAATGTTATATTAGCGATGAGTCAACACAATTCCATATTTTTTACTCCGGGTCCCGCCGCATTATTTCCTACAGTGGAGGATCATTACCTAGAGGCTTTTCGACAAAATTTGGGATCGATTTCTCATCGTTCAAGTACTTTTCGTAAGATTTATCAGCATACCGTTGAGCAGTTAAGGGAGCTTTTAAATTTACCTACGAGCCATGCGATTTTATTTACGGGTTCTGCCACGGAGATTTGGGAGCGAGTATTAATGAACACCGTGGAGCATGAGAGTTTTCATTTGGTCAATGGCTCATTTTCAAAAAAGTTTTTTGAGTTTTCAAAGGAGCTGCACAAGTTTGCGAATGCTTTTCAAAAACCTTTTGGTGAGGGCTTTGATGCGAGTGAAATTACAGTTCCTGAATATGCCGAATTAATTTGTTGCACGGCGAATGAGACGAGTTCTGGCGTTCAAATGCGCGCGACTGAAATTCATAAGTTGAAGAAAGCAAATAAAAATAAGTTTGTTATCGTGGACATGGTTTCGTCGGCGCCCTATACAAATTTGGATTATAGCTTGGTTGATTCGGCTATGTTTTCAGTCCAAAAGGCTTTTGGAATGCCGGCAGGTTTGGGGGTTTGGATTGCCAATGAAGCGATGTTGGCGAAGTCAGAACAGATTAAAAAAAATGAAGGGATTGTTGGCACCTATCATTCATTGCCTAGTTTGTGGGAAAATTATCTAAGTTATGAAACTCCGGAAACACCGAATGTGATGGCCATTTATGTCTTAGGAAAAGTAGCCGAGGATCTAAATAAAATAGGGATTGAAAATATACGAAAGGATACAGATAAGAAGGCTAGCATGTTATATGATTTTGCAAAAAAATCGGATCAGTTTGATATTTTTGTTGAAAACGAATCGCATCGTTCTGCCACGGTAGTGGTATTAAATTGCAAAGATTTAGCGGGTGAATTGATCGATCGATTGAAAAACCAAACGGGGATGGTCGTAGGTGCGGGGTATGGAAAAATGAAAGAAACCCAAATCCGTATTGCTAATTTCCCTGCGGTTGACGTGAATCAAGTACAAACCTTGATTGACAATTTGAAGAAATAAATTTTAAATTAAACCTATATGAAAACGACACAACCCATTCGTTGGGGTATTCTAGCTTGTGGAGGTATTGCTCGTAAATTTGCGGATGATTTGGCCTATGTGACGGATGGTTATTTAGCGGCAGTTGCTTCACGTGATATTTCAAGGGCACAGGAATTTGCATCCCATTATTCAAAAGATGTAAAGACTTTTGGATCCTACGAGTCTATGTTGGCCAGCGGGGAAATCGATGTGGTTTACATTGCTTCGCCGCATGGTTTACATTATGAGCATACCATGTTATGTTTGGAGGCTGGTTTGCCTGTATTGTGTGAAAAAGCATTCGCGATTAATTCAGGCCAAGTATCGAAAATGATCGCTAAGGCACGTGAGAAAAACATCTTTTTGATGGAAGCTTTATGGACCCGTTTTCATCCGTCTGTGGCTAAAGTTCAAGAGATATTAGCTTCGGGCGTTATTGGAGACATATTGCATTTGGAAGCTGATTTTGGAATCAAATTACCTTATGTGGAGGAGGCCCGTTGGTTTAATCCCTATTTAACGGGTGGATCTTTAATGGATATAGGAATTTACCCTTTATTTATTTCGAAATTAATTTTGGGCCAACCGCTTGAATTGAAGGCTTCGGGAGTGATGGCAGGCACGGGAGTGGATATGAATTGCTCGATAGTGACTAAATATAAGTCGGGCGCTACGGCTACTCTTTTTTCAACCTTTGCGGCTCAGACAGATACGACTTGTACCATTTATGGAACTTTAGGTAAGATCTTTATGCATGGACGATTCCATGAGACGAAGGGAATTACTATGTCAGTGTATGAGGGGGAATCCCAAGTGGATACGTTGTTTGAGCCTGAGCGATTAGGTTGGGGATATAGTTATGAAGCGGATGCCGTACAAAATGATTTACGAGCAGGTAGAACGGAAAATGGTTTAATGACGCACCAATTTAGCCAAGAGTTGATGGGCTTACTGGATCAAATTAGGGCTGAGATTGGATTGAAATACCCGAATGAATAAGTTCATGAAAAAAATAATTTTTCTTTTATGCCTGATAAGTAGTCCATTATGGGCTCAGCATGCTTTTGAAAATGAGATAAGGAGTTACGAAAAGCAAGATTCTATTTCGATGCCTTCGAAGGGGCAAATCTTATTTATAGGAAGCTCAAGCTTTCGGATTTGGAAAACATTTGCGAGTGATTTGGCTGGGATTTCAGCGATTAATCGGGGATTTGGCGGGTCAACGATGACGGATGCTTTGTATTATTTTGATCGCATGGTTGTGAAATATGCGCCGAGTACCGTAGTGGTTTATGAAGGAGATAATGATTTGAATAAGGGTAAAAGCATAGAAGAATTGGCCAAGGAATACGAGGAATTTTCAAACCGATTGAAGAAGGCATTGCCTAAAACCAAATTAGTTTATTTGGCCGTGCGACCTAGTTTATCTCGGATTGCGATTGTCGACAAGCAAAAGCAGTTTAATGGTTGGTTAGAAAAATACTGCAAATCTCAAAAAGGAAGGTTCTTTTTAGATATGCATTCCCCTTTTTATTTACCTGATGGCACGGTGATGCCTGATATTTTTATCGCAGACCGATTGCACTTAAATGAGAAGGGATATCTGATTTTCTCTGCAAAAATCAGGAAGTTTATTTTAGAAAAATTGCGTTAATTTATGAATAATATTGTGTTCTCATCAAAAGATTGGTTACCCGGAATTTCGGTGGATTGTGTTTTGTTTTGTTTTCATGAAAACCAACTTAAGTACTTGACTTTAAAGTTTTTGAATTAAGATGTATGGTCTCTGCCAGGCGGGGTTGTAGGGATTAAAGAAGGTATAAATGATGCCGCAAAAAGGGTTTTGAATGAACGAACGGGCTTATCGGGTATTTTTTTAGAGCAGTTTTACTGTTTTGGAGAGTTTGGAAGAAACGTAAATGCAAGACTAGAATTTGAGAAAATCAAAAGTGATATCCTTAGAACTACGGATGATTTGGATTGGATTTCAAGTCGATTTATTACCTTGGGATATTTAGCCATTGTTGATTATAGCAAGGTGAATGTATCGCCAGGAGATATTTCTGATCAATTTTTGTGGCAGGATGTGACTGACTTTAAGAAGTTATTTTTAGATCACAATGAAATTGTAGATAAGGCCTTGGTCAAATTAAGGGAATGCCTGGATACCAAATTAATAGCTTTTAGCCTACTGCCTGAAACCTTTACCATGTCTGAAATTCAGCAGGTGTATGAAACTATTTTAGGAACTTCGATCGTTCGAACAAACTTTCAGCGTAAGATATTGAGTTTGGATATCTTGGAAAGAATTGAGAAAAAATATTCGGGTGGAGCACACAAGGCGCCTTATTTGTATCGACTAAAAGGCAATCTGCAGTAAATTAGGTCATGTTATGATATACATTTTGTATATCATCATCCTCTTCTAATCGTTCAATTAACTTTTCCACATCTGCGATTTGGTCTTCACTTAGGTCTTTGGTTTCGTTCGGAATACGCTCAAAGTCCGCTCCCATCAATTCAAAACCTTTCTCTTCTAAGAACTTTTGAATGGCACCAAAGGCGGTAAATTCGCCGTAGATATTGATTTGATTCGTTTCTTCATCTAAAAAAACTTCATCGCCGCCTAAGTCAATCAGGTCGAATTCTAATTCTTCTAAATCAATGTCAGGTTTAGCGGCAATTTTGAATACTGATTTTCTAGTAAAGATGAAATCCAACATCCCCTGTGTTCCTAAGCTTCCTCCACATTTAGTGAACGAAGAACGTATATTAGCCACCGTTCGGTTGATGTTGTCTGTGGTTGTTTCTACTAAAATGGCGATGCCGTGTAAGGCATATCCTTCATATACGATTTCTTTATAATCTTCTTGGTCTTTTGAAATGGCACGCTTAATCGCTCGCTCTACATTATCTTTAGGCATGTTGACAGCCTTCGCATTTTGAATGATGGCACGTAAGCGAGAGTTGGCTGTCGGATCAGGTCCACCTGCTTTAACTGCGATCACAATATCTTTACCAATTTTGGTAAAGGTTTTGGCCATTTGTCCCCAACGCTTAAATTTTCTTGCTTTTCTAAACTCGAATGCTCTTCCCATAGTTTAATATATTTCGAATTGCAAAAATAAAACAAGCAAAAGGATTTTCTTTACATTCTTTTAAAAATGTTCTTTTTATTTTGTTTCTCCCCATAACTCAGGAAAAGCCTATCAATTATTAGATTACCTTTGTATGATAAGGATACAATAAGCTATGCAAAAATATATTTACTTATTGCTTTTAGTAGGCATTCCCCTTTTCGCTTTTAGCCAAAAGCGAAATGAAAATTATAAAATGCACATCAAGCAGTCAGAGGGAAATTTAAAGGTTGACGGAAAATTAGATGAGCCCGCATGGCTTTCTGCCGCTGCGGTAAGTGATTTTATGATGGTTAATCCCTTTGATACTTTATGTTCTAAGTTAAGGACGGATGTACGAATGACCTACGATGATAAGTATTTGTATATTTCTGCAGAATGCTTTTTGCAATCGGAGTCCAATTATGTCGTCGAGTCATTAAAGCGAGATTTTTCATTTGGTAGCAATGACAACTTTTTAGTTTTCATCGATACGTTTGAGGATAAAACGACAGGTTTTTCTTTTGGAGCTAATGCCGCTGGAGCTCAGTGGGATGGCCAAATGTCGGAGGGGGCCAAGATGAATTTGAATTGGGATAATAAGTGGGAATCAGCCACAACGTATAATAATAAGTCATGGATCTTCGAAGCGGCCATACCATTTAAATCCATTCGCTATCGAGGAAATTCGACTCGCTGGGGGATAAATTTCTCGCGTTTAGATTTAAAGGCCAAGGAAAAATCAGCCTGGGCTCCGGTGCCCCGACAATTCCCAACGGCCTCTTTGGCCTATGCAGGGGTATTGGTTTGGGATACGCCACCGCCAACGCCCAAGCAAAATATATCCGTTATCCCTTATGTTTTATCGGGAGTATCGGCCAATTATGAGACAAAGAATCCGGCGATTTTTAGAAATCAAATAGGGGGCGACATTAAGGTTTCCATAAGTTCAAGTATGAATTTAGACATGACGTTAAATCCTGATTTTTCACAGGTGGATGTGGATCGCCAACAAACAAACTTGGATCGTTTTGAATTATTTTATCCTGAAAAAAGGCAGTTTTTTATTGAGAATTCGGATTTGTTTGATGGCTTTGGAACGGAAAATATTCGTCCATTTTTTTCGAGGAGAATAGGCCTAGCATTGAATCCCAAAACAGGTATTTATGAACAAACCCCTATTACTTACGGGGCCCGATTGAGTGGTAAGTTGACAAACGACTGGCGCATCGGAGTTTTGAATGTGCAATCCGAGCGAATAGAAGCCAAAGGAGTTCCTACTCAAAATTATTCGATGGTGGCATTTCAGCGTAAATTATTTGCACGATCCAACATGGGAGTTTTTATGATCAATAAGCAATCGTTTATTGACACAGATTTACAAAGACAAAATGGCTTTTTGGAATACAATCGCAACATTGGAGTGGAATATAATTTAGCGTCTGCAAATAATTTCTGGACCGGTAAAATATTTTATTATGGTTCCTTGACACCTCAAAATAAAGACGAAAATTTTTCACATGCCGCTTCTTTAGCCTACCAAGATAATAACTGGATTGTTAGTTGGAAACACCAATGGGTAGGGTCAAATTATAATCCAGAAGTGGGATATGTGCCCCGCGTGAATTATACGTACATCAATCCTGAGTTTGGTAAAATATTTTACCCTAAGAATAAATCATCTAAATTATTCTATATGACTTTGAGGGCTACGTCCATGAATTACTGGAATAACCAAGGAGTCAAAACGGATAATACAACCTACGTGGCAATTGAGGGAAAGCTTAAAGACCAATCAAGTTTCGGTACTTTTCTATCGTATGATTACGTCAAACTTTTATATGATTTTGATGCTACTCGAATGGGGAATACTGCTTTGAAAAAAGGAACGGATCATGCATGGAACGCCATTAATTTTTCTTATAAATCTTCTCCTATAAAATTATTGACCTATTCGACGACTGCTAGATTTGGGGGGTACTTTGGAAACGGTTGGCGTACAGGAATTACAACGGATATTGGGTATCGTTTTCAGCCTTATGGTAGCGTATCGGTGGCCATAGATTATAATGACATCCAGGATGTTTACGTCCCGGGTACGGCCACGATGGCGGCTAAAAATGTTTCGTCCCAATTTTGGATTGTTCGTCCCAAAATTGATATCACCTTTTCCAATAAATTATTTTTTGCGACCTTTTTTCAGTTGAACCAACAAACAAAGAACGTCAACCTAAATGCCCGTTTACAATGGCGATATAAGCCGGCTTCAGATTTATTCTTAGTGTATACGGATAATTATTTTCCAGAAATTTTTCAAATTCGTAATCGCGCATTGGTGTTAAAATTAAATTATTGGCTTAATTTGTAAAATAAATATTAAACAGAAATCATGAAAAAATTATTTGCAATTTTAACTTGTCTAGTAAGCTTTGGTGCTTTTGCACAAAGTCAAGTTCCCTCTCCTCCAGCCGTTGTTATTCAAAAAGTGGGTAGTACTGAGGTAATGATCAAATATGCACAACCTGCAGTGAAGGGCAGGTTAGTTTTTGGAACAAAAGCGCAGAAAGCTTTGGTTCCTTATGGCGAAGTTTGGAGAACTGGGGCCAATGAGTCCACCACCATTGAATTCTCAAACGATGTGACCGTTCAAGGTAAGAAATTAGCCAAAGGTGTTTATTCCTTATTTACGATTCCGGGAGAAACGGATTGGACAATCATTTTCAATAAGGAAGCTAAAATGTGGGGTGCTTATACCTATAAAGCTGAAAAGGATGTATTGCGTGTTCAGGCTAAGCCAAGTGAGCATAAAATGACGGAAAGATTTACCATTGGGGTTTCGGCGACAGGCCAAGTTACCTTAGATTGGGACAAGACTTCTGTTTCATTTTACGTGAAATAAGGGTTTTGAAAATAAAAGAAAGGCGGTTCCCATGGAATCGCTTTTTTTATGCTTTTTTGGTTTGAAATGCAGGTTTCATTGGCTATTTTTACCCTAATAAGCTTATATCACGTTTAAATTTGGTTTCTATGAAAAAAGTATTGATTGCAGAAGATAGTTCAGTGATTCAAAATTTGGCTAAAAAGATTTTGGAATTTCAGAATTTTGAGATTCATGCTGTGAAAAATGGCCAACAAGTTTTAGACGAATTAGCCAAAGCTGATTTTGATATCATTTTATTAGATATCAACATGCCCGTGATGGATGGAATGGAATGCGCAAAGGCAGTACGTGCTTTAGGTGATGCAAACAAATCAAAAATTCCGATGATTGCCATTACTGGGAATGCAAGAAATTATTCAATGGCAGAATTTAAAGAGGCAGGCTTCAACGATTTTCTTGCAAAGCCTTTAAATTTTGATGCATTAGTTTCCCAAGTGAAAGCCTTAACGGAATAATTGTATGTCCCCGATACAAGTGACGTTTTTAGGAACGGGAACTTCTCAGGGGATTCCGATGATAGCCTGTGATTGTGAAGTCTGCAGGTCACACGACCCTCGTGATAAACGATTAAGAGTTTCCATTCATGTAGAAACCCAAGGCAAAAGTTTTATCATTGACACAGGTCCTGATTTTCGCCAACAAATACTTAGAGAAGAAATAAAGCACGTGGATGCGGTGATTTATACCCATGAGCACAAGGATCACACCGCGGGTATGGATGACATTCGCGGGTTTAATTATGCACAAAAATCGTCAATTCCTTTGTATGGGCAGAAAAATGTGATAGACCAATTAAAACGCGAATTTGCCTACGCTTTTGATGAGAATAAATATCCGGGTGTTCCAGAAATCGAGGTGCATTACATTGAAAACAAACCCTTTGAAATAGAAGGCGTTTCCATTATTCCCATTAAAGTGCGCCACTATTTTATCGATATTCTGGGTTTTCGTTTTGGAGACTTTACCTACATCACAGATGCTAATTATATATCTGACGAGGAATTAGAAAAAGTAAAAGGTTCAAAAATTTTAGTGATTAACGCTTTGCGAAAAACAACGCACGTTTCGCATTTTACTTTATCGGAAGCGTTGGATGTGATTGAAAAAATTAAGCCTGAAAAGGCCTATATAACCCATTTGAGTCACATGATGGGTTTACATGCCGAGGTACAAGCTGAGCTCCCCGATCATGTTTTTTTAGCTCAAGATGGTTTTAAAATTACAATCTAATTCGATGGGGCAAAGAGCTGTATTGTTTGACATGGATGGGGTGGTGATAGACAATTTGCCTTATCATGTAGATGCATGGTTATTATATTGTGATCGCCATGGCATTCACTTAACTCGAGAAATTTTTTATAAGGATCTCAATGGATTAAATTCCAAAGACACATTTGAATGGCTTCTAAAACGTGAAATCACTAGAGAAGAGATCATCGAAATGGAAGAGGAAAAGGAAGAAATTTACAGAGGTTTTTATAAGCCTTTTTTAAGCCCGGCTCCAGGTTTGATGGATTTTTTGGCGTTACTTAAAGCGAATGGAATAAAGACGGCTTTGGGTACTTCAGCTGGACCCGGAAATATTGACTTTATTTTAGATGGCTTAGGTATAAGAGCTGAGTTTGATGCGGTGATTGGCGGGGCGGAAGTGACAAAGGGAAAGCCAGATCCAGAAATTTATGTACGTGCTGCAGGATTAGTGCATGTAAGTCCAGAAGATTGTTGGGTCATTGAGGATTCACTTCAAGGAATTGAAGCAGGCTTATCTGGTGGGATGAAGGTGGTGGGCATGACCACTTCACATTCTTCGCAGGAATTATCCCACACCCATATAACGAGTCCAAATTTTATTGACTTATTTCAAAAAATGTTTTAAGATTTTTTATTTTTAACAAATTAAATTATAGATAATGCGCGTTTTTTTATTGGGTTTTTTATTGGTCTTTAGTCTAATTAATGGCTTAAATGCGCAGAAATTAAAAATGGAGATGAAGCCGGGCGAAATGATCGAGGAGTATACGCCTGAAAAATCGGGAATTATCCGAAAACTTCCAGACGGTTATTACGACAAAACCTTAGCCCAAATCCTTGAAAATGCGAGTAAGAAATCGTTGGCTACTAATATACCTACTGTCAGCACGAGTGAGGTTATTATTACCTATGAAGTACCGCCACCGGCAAATGTAAAGTCGGTTTTTGAGCAGGCAGCTACTACGTGGGCTAATTTTTTAAAGTCTGATGTTCCTATTCGAATTTATGTAAAATGGCGTCCATTGGCTACAGGCATATTAGGGAGCGCAGGGGCATATTCGAGTGTAAGAAATTTTGTAGGGGCAAATAAACTAAACACTTGGTATCCCATCGCATTGGCTGAAAAAATGGCACACACTAATTTAAATGGAACGGATTCAGATATTGTTGCCACTTTTAATTCCGACTTCCCTGATTGGTTTATAGGGACCAATGGGGTGCCGACAAACAATCAGATTGACTTATATTCAGTGGTTTTGCATGAGATGGGCCACGGACTTGGGTTTATTGGACAAATTCAAGCGGATGTAACATCTAATTCTACAAGTCTCGCTACTGCCTCTTATGGGTATCCAGGTATATTTGATCAATTCATTTTTGATAGTAAAAATAAGCAGCTTGTCGACACGCTAACCTATAAAAAGAATTCCAATAAGTTGTTTAAGCAAATCATATCGGATAGTTTATTTTTTACATCAAACGCTGTTTTGAGGAATAATTCTAATGAATCGGCGCGGCTCTATGCCCCCAAACCTACTCAAAGAAATCCATCAAATCCTATGGGATATATTGAAGGTTCCAGTGTCTATCATGTGGATCAAAACACATACCCTCCAGGAAATTTAAATGCATTGATGACTCCTCAAATTGCGAGGGGTGAAATCACGGCCGAATTAGGCCCTATTGTCAAGGGTATATTTAACGATTTGGGTTGGTATTCGTCGAATATCATCGATCCTGAACTTAGGGATACGGAAGAAAACCAAGTGCTTTTTTCTGCGAAGGTTTATTCGGATACGCTTTGGGATGAGAAATCATTAAAGCTTATGTACTCTGTTGACAAAAGTATATTGTCAGCGACTCCAGTGACTAGTTTTACAAAGACGGGTGCAAATACCTATTCTTATTTGCTCAGTTTACCTAAGTCGACGGCCAATCGAAAAGTGTCCTATTATTGGACTGCGAACGAATTGTCTGGCAAAAAATTCACCTCACCAGCCGAAGCCCCGGTCATTGCAGGTACAAAATTTGGGAGTTACAACGAATTTGTCATAGGGGTAGATACGGTTAAGCCAATCGTCGTGTATTCAAATCCGCTTAAATATATATTTACTTCTCAGTCCACTATTCCTTTGCCTACTTTATTGGCCCAAGATAATATAGGAATAGATACCATTTACATGGAATATGCGATCAATGGCGCTGCATTAAAGGGGCAAGGATTTAAAAAGCTTGTCGGCGATTCCTATTCCTATTCCACTGCATTTAGTTTTTTAGCGGGTACTTTAAAATCTGGCGACGTCATCAAATATAGAATTGTGGTTAAGGATAAGGCCAAAATCACCAATGTGGTTAATTTACCCATCAATGGATTTTATGAATTTAAGGTTATCAATATTTTGGCATCAACCAAATCCTATGTAAATAATTTTGACCAACAACCTTTTTCTGAATTTTATTTAAAAGGATTTACATTTAGTCAGCCCGCTGGCTTTATCTCACCTAGTTTAAATTCGGACCATCCTTATACAGATGGTGTCGAGGAATCGTATGATGGAGGTGGAGGAACTGATAAATTCACTAACAACGATGCCATATTGTTGAAACCCATTATCATTAGGTCTGATACAGCCAAAATTTATTTTGACGAAGTAGCTTTAATAGAACCTGGAGAACTAGGGGAAGCTTTTTTTAATGTGGACGGTTCGGTGAATCGAAATTTTTTCGACTATGTAATTGTTCAAGGATCTAATGATTTGGGTAAAACATGGTCTAATTTTACCGATGGCTGGGATGCTAATGCCCATTCAATTTGGCAAAAGGCTTGGGAATCTAAGACAGATAAAGATGGTAATTCGACCGCTACTGGCAGTCCATCTTTGTTGAAAAAACGCGAAATAGATATGTTGGCCTCAGGTAAATTTAAGCCGGGAGATCAAGTCATTATCCGATTTAGACTACATGCAGATGTAGGGGCTCACGGTTGGGGTTGGTGGATTGACAACTTAAACATTCAAGGGGCCAGTACTATTAGCAACCCGATTTTGGCTATCGAGCCTGGTACTAAAATCAGGGATTTACAGGTTTCCCCTAACCCAACGACCGGTCGCTTGTTAATCCAAATGCCATTGTTTGGGGATGAAGGGAAAGAAGTAAATATTGCGTTTTCAGATATGATGGGTAAACTGATTTTATCTAAAAAATATCAAGTTACTGGAGACTTGTTCAAGGAAGAATTGGAATTGTCTGCTTTAGCGCAAGGGACGTATTTATTGCAGGTTCAAACCGGGGATAAATTAATTAGTCGAAAAATTGTACTCATTAAATAATGGGTTTTTATTAAATTGCATTCCGATTTATACGGATCGGTCCATTAAATAATTTTTTATGTCTTGGTTTTCAAGAAAAGATAAAGGGATTCAAACTCCCACTGAATTTAAGCGCGAAGCACCCGATGGGTTGTGGTATCAATGTCCGTCTTGTAAAAAGGCGATACATACGAGAGAACATCGTTTGTTTGCTTATACGTGTTCTAATTGCAATTATCATGAAAAGATAGGTTCCCAGGAGTATTTTGAATTGTTGTTTGACATGACTAAATACACCGAATTGGACGCCCATATGGGATCGGGTGACCCACTTTCCTTTGTTGACACTAAAAAATATACAGACCGAGTGGCTTCCACAGAATTAAAAAGTGGATTGAAAGACGCGGTTCGTTCTGCCTATGGTGAAATGAATGGAAATCCTATTACCATTGCTGCCATGGATTTTAGTTTCATCGGAGGTTCGATGGGCTCGGTGGTAGGAGAGAAGATATCTCGTGCGATTGATCATTCCTTAAAAACAGGTAGTCCTTTTTTAATGATCTCAAGATCTGGTGGGGCACGCATGATGGAGGCCGGATTTTCTTTAATGCAAATGGCTAAAACCTCTGCCCGATTGGCCTTATTGGCCGAGGCAAAAATTCCCTATATTTCTTTATTGACTGACCCTACAACGGGAGGAGTTACCGCTTCTTATGCCATGTTAGGAGATTTTAATATTGCAGAACCTGGCGCTTTAATTGGCTTTGCAGGCCCACGCGTTATTCGTGAAACGATTGGCAAGGATTTGCCTAAAGGTTTTCAAAGTTCAGACTTTGTCTTGGACCATGGATTTTTAGATTTTATTGTGGACCGTAAGGACCTTAAAGATAAATTGAGCGCATTGCTTACGATGCTCAAATAAATATTCCTAATTTGGGCTTATTAAAAACCCAACATGATTTCTTTTATTGACTATAAAAAAAGCCCTTTGCAAATTATGCAAAGGGCTTTTAAATTTAAATGCAGTAATGTTACTCTGCTGTAACAGCTGCTGCTGCTGCAGTAACTTTACCTCTTGTTTTCTTTTCTTTTTCTGGTGCAGGAATTACGTCCTCAACTCCCGCAAAAACACGACCACAATGCTCACAAACAATAATTTTCTTCTTGTCCTTGATATCGGTTTGTCTTTGTGGTGGCACAGAACTAAAACATCCTCCGCAAGCGCCACGTTTAACCATAACGACAGCAAGTCCATTTCTAGCATTACCACGTAGTTTTTCATATGATTTCAACAAACGAGCATCCACTATTTTCAATGCTTTTTCGCGATCCTTTAAAGATTTTTGCTCATCTTCTTCGCTTTCTGCAATGATCAATTCTAACTCTTTTTGCTTAATTTCTAAATCTTTTTTGCGTTCAAATAAAGCAGATTCAACTCCGGCCACTTCATCGTTTTTGTTCAAAACTTTGAAATCAATTTCCTTGATTCGCTTGTCTGCAATCTCCATTTCGATTCCTTGAAGCTCTACTTCTTTCGAAATAGCTTCAAATTCACGGTTATTGCGAACATTCATTTGTTGCTCCTTGTACTTGATAATTAACTTTTCAGATTCTTTCTTCGCATTTTTGTAGCTAGAAATTTGCTCATCCAAAGTTGCAATTTCTTGTTGGAATTTAGATAGACGCGTTTCCATCCCTATAATCTCATCTTCTAAGTCGCGCACCTCTTCAGGTAAATCACCCCTTACTTTCTTGATATTGTCTAAGGCTGAATCTATTGTCTGAAGCTTTAACAATGCTTCTAACTTTTGGGCAATCGTTGTTTCGGTTACTGTAGCCATTATTATTGTTACGTTTGAAAGTATTAAACCTCTCTTAATTTTTAAGTATATAACACTGGATTAGTGCAAATATCACTTTTCAGAACGGCAAAAGTACTAAAAATATTTGATAAATAATCAAGGATTGCATCCTTTATCATTACTTCCGATTCATAATGTCCTATATCACATATTAAGCAGCTATTTTCCGCATCAAAGAACTCGTGATATTTAAAATCTGCTGATACATAGGCATCTGCTTTTTGTTTTTTTGCTTCGCCTAATAAAAAACTACCCGCTCCTCCGCAGACGGCAACCGTCTGAATTTTCTTTTTTAGAGGGGCGGTATGTCTTATTTGACCTAAGTCCAGGTGTTTTTTTAAATGCTCCAAAAATTCCGCAGAGCTCATCGGTTTTTCTAATTGGCCTATAAATCCCGAACCCACATCCTGCCAGCGATTGCTTAAACTCGTAATAAAATAGGCCACCTCTTCATAAGGATGTGCTCCATTCAGTACTTGAAGGATTTCATTTTCTAGGTGGGAAGGAAAAATCATTTCCACTTTCAATTCTTTTTCGGTCGACGGGGCATTTTTTTCTCCTTGAAATGGGTTTGAATTTTCCGAAGGTGTAAATCGGCCCGTCCCCTCGCTCGAAAAACTACATGAACTATATTCACCTATGTTTCCAGCACCGGCTTCATGTAATTTCTCTCTTACTATCTTTTCAAAAGCTTCCGGTACAAAATAACTTAGGTTTTTTAAGGCGTTTGAAAACGGCATTAACACTTTCCCTTGTAAGCCTATTTTTTTGGCTAAATGATAACTCACGCCCAAAGGAGCATGATCTAAATTGGTATGTGACGCGTAGAGTGCAATGGAATTTTGGATGGCTTTTATGATGGTTTTTTCTACGTAATTAGCCCCAGTTAATGTCTTTAAACCTTTGAAAATAATGGGATGATGCGAAACAATCATATTGCAACCTCTTTTGATGGCCTCGTCTACGACTTCTTCTGTACAGTCTAAACTGATGAGGATGCCTGTGACTTGTGTGTCTTTATGGCCAACGAGCAATCCCGAATTGTCATACGACTCTTGCCACGCAATGGGTGCCCACTTTTCCATGGCTACACAAACATCTTGAACTATCATACATTATTTGTTTATCTGCTGCAAAGGTAAAATTCTTTAATTGTTGGCGAAATTAATCGTATATTTAAATAATTCTTAGTGAATCCCCATATTTTATGCGTTGCAGACCTGCACTTGTTCTAGTAGAACGAAATCACATTTTATTGATGAAGTACCAATATGGTACAGAATTTGTTTACAATTTACCAGGAGGCAATCCAGATCCAGGTGAAACTTTCCCTGAAACGATAATTCGTGAGTGCCAAGAGGAATTAGCGATCGAAGTGGAGGTAGGAAATATCTTGATGGTTGGAGAAATTTTAGCCTCTGATAAACGAGATGCTTCTGTTCATTTGTTATTTGAAGGTAAAATTATTGCAGGTATTCCGATACTTCAAGCGGATCAAACAAGTGCCATTGAATTAGTTTGGGTTTCCATTTCAGAGATAACCAAATTAAACATGTACCCAAATGTGTCGGTAGAGTTACAAGACATGCTTTTCCTTCAAAAACCTGGGAAGTATATTGGCGCTATAGATCAGCATTGGGTTTAACGAGATTTGCCGGATAAAAAGCTGTACCTACTAGTAATCCAATCACACTGGCTACTAAACCATACCATACGGATGGAATGTCATTCGGATGGATGAAATTAAAATAAATCCAGACCAATAGCCCTGCCATCATACTTAGGTGCGAGCCCATCGCGCTGGCTTTTTTCCACCATAATCCTGCATTTAGCGGGATAAATAATGACACAAGGCTAAAAGCTGATGCCTCACTGACAAGTTCAAAAATATTTTGCCTGCTAATCGCCATCCAAATGCACGCTCCAGTGACTAGGACAACGGAAATTCTAATGTATAATAAAACCTTTTTGTCATCAGGCTTTTTAAGCATTGGTTTTAATAAATTTTCTCCCAATACACTTGCAGGTGCTAGTATAGCGCCACTAGTCGTACTTAATAAGGCGGAAAGTAAGGCGCCTAAAAATAATATTTGAACTCCATAGGGGGTAAATTTCATTACAAGATTTGGTATTAATAAATCATCTTCTGCTAGTAAACTGGGGTAAAGTCTTACGGCAACTAAAGCAATAATTAATGGAAGCATTGCGATGGTTAAATACATCATTCCCGCAGCCAAACTAGCTTTTGAGGCAATTTTAGCACTTTTTGCCGACATGACCCTTTGGAAAATATCTTGTTGGGGTATAGAACCTAAACCGATCGTCATCCACGCCGCGCTATAGGTCAACCAATCCACCCAGGTGTTTTCTTTGGGAATAAACCTGAAAAATCCGGGAGGTTGTTGGTTAATAAATATGCCCCAATCAGGAATTTTGTCCAATAATAAATAGGCTAAAAATAGGAGGCCAATAATCAAAATTATATTGTGTAAAAAATCGGTGATGGTGATTGACCACATGCCACCTAAAAGCGTGTAGGTCATGACTAAAACGGCGCCAATCACAATTCCCATTTCGGTCGTAATGGGCAAAAGCAAATGTAAAGTCAAGCCCAATGCGACTAATTGGGCTGAAATCCAACCAAAATAGGAAGGTATCATCACGATAGCCGATAGTTTTTCAGATAGAGGCCCAAATCGTATTCTGAAATAATCGCTAAATGTTAATACGGGAAGCGGATACAGTTTTTTTGCGTAAATCGAGCCCACGATGAGTAAGCCTAAGGCAGCTCCAAACGGTTCTTCTATAATGGCCAATACTCCTCCATGAACAAATTCACGCGGGGCTCCTAGCATTGTTTCGGATCCAAACCATGTGGCAAAAGTCACCATGGTGGCTAAAGCGAAGGGAAGCGATCGGCCTGCCAATATAAAATCCTGTGTGGAATGAACTTTTTTACTCGCCCACCAACCAACAATTAGGTTTAATTGGAGATAAAAAATGACGAAGCCAACCAACATAATTGTCTAAAATTTAAACCAAAATTATCGATTTTTAGGAGAACCTTTTACCTTTACCTAACATTGAATATTAATATATGCTAAATCAATTTGTCCGGGGGATCTGTGTTGTTGCCATACTGACTAATTTATTTTCTTGTACCCAAGTTCATTGGTCTAAAACTTTTCAAAAATCACCTCTTTCCAAGCAATCAAGTGGCCTTGTCATTCAAGAGCTAAACTCTGGTAAGGTTGTTTTTTCTCATCAAGCAGATCAGTTTTTTATGCCTGCTTCCAATGTTAAATTGGCAACTTTTTTAATGGCCCATTCTTTTTTAGGAGATTCTATCCCATCCTTTGCTCACTATGAAGCAAAGGATTCTTTATTTTTTTGGGGTACAGGAGATCCGACCCAATTAAATCCATCATATAAAAACACATCGCTTATCGATTATTTAAGTAAGTCGACGAAGGTGCTCGTATACTGTGCGCCTCAAAAGGAAATTCCCCCTTTGGGCTCGGGTTGGTCCTGGGATGACTACAACGATAGTTATTCAGCAGAAATTTCCTCATTACCTTTATATGGAAATCTTGCCACTTTTACATTTAAAAATCAGCAATGGGAGTTTTCGCCTCGTTATTTTAAATCAGCGATTTCGGGAAATAATACCGATAATTATGTATTTAGGGATCGTTTAAAAAATGAGTTTACCTTGCCGGTTTCGAGGTTAGAAATGAAGGCCCAAAAAGTTCCTTTTGTGACTTCTGCTTCTTTGACAGCAAAATTATTGGCAGACACACTCAAAAAAGACGTTGTGGTTCAACGAAAATCGATAAATCCATTAGCCAAAATTCAGTATTTCGGTTTATTGGATTCTTTGTATGTCCCTATGCTTCATAATAGCGATAATATGATTGCAGAGCAATTATTGTTGTTAATTGGGGCCAAGAACCAATGGACGGGTGGGGCACAAGACATTATTGCCAAATTGAAAAAGGAATCTAATTATGAATTTTTGAAAGCAGTTCATTGGGTTGATGGATCAGGTTTATCGCGTTATAATTTATTTAGACCTGTGGACTTTGTTGAGATAATGAGGGCCTTGCACCAACAATTTGGGATGGATAAGCTAAAATTTCTGTTGCCGCAAACAGGTAAAACAGGAACTTTGAAAAGCATTAAACTGAAATCGGATGATCAAATTATTTGGGCTAAATCAGGTTCTTTTAGTAATACGTATGACCTCTCAGGCTTTTTCCAAAATTCAAAAGGAAAAACCTACGTCTTTTCCATTATGACTAATTTGGCCAATCATTCTGTCTCGCAAAGCAAGCGTGATGTAATCGATTTTCTTAAAAATTTAGATTAATTCTTTTTTAGGAATTGATGATAAATTCCATAACTGAGTCCAATAAAAATCAAGACGTACAGGATGCTTTGTTGGTTCGTCAATAAAGTACCTAATAAAAACAGGGAGGACAAAAACACCAGTAAGATGGGCAAATAGGGATATGCCCAAACTCGATACGGTCTGGCCAATTGGGGTTCCTTTATTCTTAGTTGGACTAACGCCGCAAATCCCGACAGATAACTTGCGACAAAAAAGAACGTGGCAATATCTGAAAGCCTTTCATTTATTTCCTTCCCAGCTAATAAAAATAGGCACGCGAGTACTAGCGTGATATGGGTGGCGAAACTTGGGCTGCCGACGGCATTTATTTCACTGGCTTTTTTAAAAAATAGGCCATCCCGACTCATCGAAAAAATGACTCTTGGTGCAAACATGACTTGCGTATTTAATATTCCTAATATACTGACCATCAAGAATAATGTGATCCATCTGCCCATATTGGCACCAAAAATATAGGTCATGGTATCGGCGGCGGCTAATTTGCTTTGACTTAAAATAGAAAAAGGAAGGCTGTATAAAATGGCGATATTAATCATGATGTAAATGAAGGCTACCACGATCACTCCTATAAACATCGATTTAGGCATACTTTTTTCTGGGTTTTTGTTTTCTTCGGTGAAGTAGGCGGCGGTGTGCCAACCGTCAAACGCGTAGAAAATGGATAGCAATGCTGTCATAATACCAGACCACAAAGGGAGACCGATGGGAGCGGATGGCCTTTCGGAGATGACACCGCCATTTCCCATGAATGCGCATATGCCAATAAAAAGCAATAGGGCAACAGCTTTAATTCCACTGAGCCATTCCTGTGATTTTCCAGCTAATACCACACCTAATTGATGAAAAAGCCAGAGCGAAATTAAAATTCCTAAACTGCAATAAACTAGATAACTTGATAAAAAAGGGAAAAGAATGGCCAGGTATTCTGAGAAAGTGTAAGCACCAAAACCGAGGGCTGTTACGGTGCCGAGCCAACTAGAAATCCCCACTAAAAATCCAATGTATCGACCGAAGGCGCGTTCAGCGTAGCCATACCAAGCACCTGCTTTGGGAATGGATAAACTTAATTCCAATACACAACTAACACCCAAAAGGGCATAAACGGCTACTAAAACCCAAAGAGAAATAATTAATAGTGGGTCATGAAGAGATGCCGCGATGGGGCCTGGTTTACGTAAAATTCCGGTTCCAATCGTTCCCCCTAGGGTAACTGCTACCCCAAAAGTAGTACCTAAAACTTTCCATAATTGTTTAGTTCCCGCTTTCATTTTTCTTCAATATGTAATCGCCAATCAAAGGAAAATGGTCTGAATAATGGATATTTCGGAGAGTTCTAAATTGGACGATCTTCCAATCGTCGGAGAAAAATTGGTTGTCGATCCGAACGACATAAGGACTTCTGTTCAAAGTAAAGCCAAAGCCGCGACCAGCTTCTTCAAATGAATTTTTTAAGCGTTCTCGAATGGTACCATAAGCCCAGCCGTAGGGGGTTTCATTTAAATCACCCACGACAATAACCGGAAATTGGCTTTGTTGGATTAATCGATTAATCTGATTCATTTCATCTCGGTGATGAATAAAACCTTTTCGGAGTGAGGCAATAATTCCCCTACCTTCTTTTTTGGCATCTTCGTAATCTTGATCTCTAATCTTTCCAGTCACTTTTCCTACTCGGATACCCATGGACCACAATTGGAGGTTGATAATTCTAACGGTATCTTGGTTGATGACTAGGTCGGCCAACAAATACCCATTTGCGGAATTAGCAAATTGTTTTCCTTCCTTGTGGATGATGGGATATTTAGTGAAAATGGCTAATCCCATCTTCTCATTTTCATCAAAAAGATCTTCTCTTAAAGGGAAAAAGGCATAATTGGGGTATTGCTCTGACATCATGGCGATGCTTCTGTAGGATTTTCGATCCGTATTGGAATAAAATTCCTGAAAGCATTTTATATCCGCTGAATAATCTAACATAAATGCTTTTAGCTTGACTAAAGATTCCTTTTTTGCTTCATAATTATTGGAATACATGCCGTATACATTATAGCTCAAGACCTTTACTGAATTTTTAACTAAGGCATTTGGGCTATTTAAAACGAAACTTCTTTGAATAAAACTATAGCCTAACAATAAAACGGTCAGAGGCAATAGCGCTCTTTTTGCCCTTTGGAATAACCAAAACAATAAAGAAATAAAACATAATACTTGGGCATATGGCATCGTCATCATGATAAACCCGGCAAGCCAATGGTCAATCATGAGGGAGTAACTTAGTAGATACGTAAGAATTGTATACAGACAAAGGGGCAAAGTTCCGAGCCAAATAAGCGAAGAAATGAACTTTTTTAGGAAAGATTTTTGACTTGATTTTGGAGAACTCGGCTTTCTCATGTTCAAATATACGCATTGACTCGGAAAGGGAATTACATTTTATAATTTTTACGAAGAGGATTGTGTTTTTCAAAAAATATTTCTACTTTTGCAATCCCTTTTAACTACAATAGTATTTAAAGGCATAAGCAAAAATTAAAATAGATCATTATGGCAAAGGTTTGTCAATTAACAGGAAAAAGAACAAGAGTAGGAAACCACGTTTCTCACGCTAATAATAAGACAAAACGTAAGTTTTTTCCAAACTTGCAAACGAAGAAATTTTTCTTAGAATCTGAAGGGGTTTGGGTTCGTATGAAAGTTTCTGCGAAGGCAATTCGTACCATCAATAAGAATGGTTTTGAGAAAACTTTAATTCAATCTGCACGTAAAGGTACATTGAGCGTATAGTTTTTAATAAAAATTAACGAAATTAGCCTCCTTGAATTTCAAGGAGGCTTTTTTTATTTAATATGTTGACACCATCTGAACTTAGTCGATACCAGAAGCAGTTGAAACTTCCTGAATGGGGCATAGAGAAACAGCTTGCATTAAAGGCTTCTCATGTTTTAGTTGTGGGCGCGGGAGGCTTGGGTGTAGGCGCACTTCCTTATTTGGCGGCTGCCGGCATAGGTCAGATCAGTATCGTGGATCCCGATGCGGTCGATTTATCCAATTTAGGCCGACAAGTCATCTATAGCTCTTCTGAGGTGGGGCAGTCTAAATCCAAATTAGCCCAAAAATATTTAAAGGACTTAAATCCAGATATCAGCGTTCAAAGTTTTCAAGTTAAATTAACGCATGAAAATGCGGTTGAATTTATTCAAAAAGTAGATTTGGTGCTGGATTGTACAGATAATTTCACTTCCCGTTATTTAATTAATGACTATTGCGTTTCCTTGGATAAGCCATTTGTATATGCGGCCATTCACGCTTGGGAAGGTTTATTAAGTGTTTGTAATGCGCTATTGGCTAATGGAACGCGCACGGCAACTTACAGGTGTTTATTCCCAGAGTCGCCTAATATGTCGGAGATTCCAAATTGCGATGAGGTGGGTGTTCTGGGATTCATACCAGGGATAATGGGCCTTTTACAAGCAAAGGAGGCGATCTTTTATTTGGCCGGTTTTTCATCTCCAGCACAGGGTGCTCTTCTTCGGTGGGATGCTCGCGACATGTCGATGAAGCACTTTAAAGTGGACAGAGAAGCTAATGCAGCCGAAAGCATTTTTCCTAAAACGAATTTAGATGTAGTGCGGGAAATTCAAGTCGACGAAGCACAAGCCTTATTGCAACAAAACGCAGCTTATATTTTAGATGTTAGGGAAATGGACGAATTTGCCATCGCTTCTATTCCTGATACATTACAAATACCGATGCACAAGGTTCCCCATAATACAGCGAACTTGCCGGTCCATAAAAAGTGCCTTGTTATGTGCCATCATGGGATGAGATCAGCCCACGTGATCCGATTTTTACAACAAGAAAAGGGTTTTACTAACCTTTATAATGTGATGGGAGGAATAGATGCATGGTCTTTAAAAATTGACCCAAGTATTCCTAGATATTAACAATATCTCCATATAGATCAAACTCCTCTGCCTTATTGATTTTAACATGAACAAAATCACCAAGCCTTGCATATTGTTCGGCTGAGATTAGGACTTCGTTGTCAACTTCTGGGCTATCAAATTCGGTTCGGCCAACAAAATATCCACTCTCTTTTCGGTCGACCAAAACTTTCACCGTTTGGCCTACTTTTGCTTGATTCAACTCTTCCGAAATGGTTTGTTGGAGTGCCATGATTTCATCCGACCTCTCTTGTTTTACGTCCTCTGGTACATCATCCTCCGCCAAATACGCATGTGTATTTTCTTCGTGGCTATAATTAAAGATTCCCAAACGGTCAAATCGCATTCGTTCAACAAACGAATAGGTCTCTTCAAAATCTGCTTCAGTTTCCCCTGGATAGCCAGAAATCAAGGTAGTTCTCAAGGCAATTCCTGGAACTTTTTCACGTATCGTTTCGATCAGTGCTTCTGTTTTTTCGCGGGTGATTCCTCGGCGCATGTGCTTCAGCATCGCATCTGAACCACTTTGTAAGGGCATATCTAAGTAGCGACAAATATTTTCACGCTCAGCCATTGTGTCTAGAATTTCCAGAGGGAAGCCTGCCGGATAGGCATATTGCAAGCGAATCCATTCGATTCCATTGACGTTTGAAAGTCGTTCTAGTAATTCTTTTAACTTGCGCCCGCCTGTTTGCCCTCCTTTTAAATCTAATCCGTAAAAGGTTAAATCCTGGGCAATTAAGATTAATTCTTTGGTTCCTTTTTTGGCTAATGAATTGGCCTCTAATACCAATTCATTCATATTTCTAGAAACGTGTTTTCCTCGCATGATGGGGATTGCACAAAAACTACAGGGTCGATCGCAGCCTTCAGCAATCTTCAAATAGGCAAAATGAGCGGGTGTGGTAAGAAATCTTTCGCCCACTAATTCATGCTTATAATCTGCCTTTAAGGCCTTAAGTAACCTAGGTAATTCATTGGTCCCAAAGAAAGCGTCAACCAAGGGTATTTCTTTTTCTAAATCGTCCTTGTATCGATGCGATAAACAACCCGTGACATATAATTTATCTATTTTCCCAGCTTCCTTTGCATCCACGTATCGTAAGATCGTGTCGATGGATTCTTGTTTTGCATTGTCAATAAAACCACAAGTGTTGACCACAACAATGGATGCAGTGTCCTTTTTAGCTTCATGCGTCACTTCTAGGCCATTGCCTTTTAGTTGGGTATAAAGTACTTCCGAGTCAACGAGGTTTTTCGAACAACCTAAGGTTACGATGTTGATGGAAGATTTTGGTTTTACTTTTGTTTTCATTCAATTCAAATTAGTGTGCAATTTACGAAGAATTATGGGAGTTTTGCCTCCTCTTTTTTATTCAAAATTTTGATGGAAGTATAAAAAAATTCATTTCTTTTAGTAGTATTGCAATTCAAAAAACTTATTTACAATGAAAAAACTGATATTAACATGTGCGCTAATGACTTTTGGCTTGATGGCATTTGCTCAAAGCTTAAATTCATTGACTGCTAAGGAAAAAAAGGCTGGGTTCCAATTATTATTTGACGGAAAGACATTGGCTGGTTGGCATACCTATAATAAACCAGGAATGATTGGGAATTGCTGGACCGTTGAGGATGGTGTCATTTCTTTTGATATGACTAAAAAAGAAAGAGGTGATTTAGTGACGGATGCAGAGTTTGAAAATTATGATTTTTCAGTGGAGTGGAGAATTTCAAAAAATGGAAATTCAGGAATTATCTTCAATGTAACGGAAGACCTAAAATATCACAGTACGTATAATACAGGTCCTGAAATGCAGGTTCTTGATAATGATGGTCATCCTGATGGAAAAATATTTAATCACCGTTCTGGGGATTTATATGATTTAATTAAATCATCTTCTGAGCCAGTGAAGCCTGTTGGCGAATGGAACACAGCGCGTATTGTATGTAATCGCGGTTTGCTACAACAATATTTGAACGGAGTGAAGGTAGTAGAAACACGTTATGACGATGCGAATTGGAAAACGATGATTGCTGGTTCCAAGTTTAAGACCATGCCTGCTTTTGGTTTAAATATGAAAGGCCGTATAGCACTACAAGATCACGGAAATCCAGTTTGGTTTAGAAATATTAAGATTAAGAAATTGTAGTTTTGAGAATGTGCGATAAAAAAATCCGCTCAGTTCGAGCGGATTTTTTTATTTAAAATAACCCATGATTTCGTCTGTAATCATTTGGTGTCCCTTTTCATTCGGGTGATTTACTTGGGACATATAGTCTACTAAATTACTTCCGCTTTTCACTTTATTTTTATACAAGGCATAGGTATCGATCAAACCGATTTGGAAGCTCTTCGCTAGTTCTTTGATTTGGTTCGCATGTTGGTCTAAAATCGAAAGATCGTCCTTGATGTCCACTCTTTGATCTGGACTTGGGGTCAATAAAATAACCTTAATATTTTTTTCTAACGCCAATCGGATCATTTTTTCCCATGCCGCTTTTGCACGCTCCAAACCCATACCCCGATCATTCAGTGCATAATCAATAAACAATACATCAGGCTTGTGTGTGAGCACGTCAGTCTCAAATCTTTTAAGGCCACTTTCTGAGTTTTCTCCGCCAATCGACGTATTGATCACATTGACTACGGTCAACGGATAAGCTGATTTTATGTCTTTTAAAACCAAATAGGGATAAGATGCGAGTGTATTGACCGTGGGAGTTTTAAAGTATCCAGCCGGAACAGAATGACCGTGGAATACTAGGTTGATGGTCCTGTTTTTAGGCCATTCCACCACCATTTCTGCTTTGATTTTTTCCAGGTAATTGGCCTTGGAAGCAATTTCTTGTCCATGCAATTGGCACACAGCAAACAAAAGAAAAGTAAAAATTAAGTATCGGAATTTCATGATCATTAATTTAAAAAGATTTCATCAACAAGAAGCAGGGCCCTTTTATCTTTCGCTCCGTGCCATTGTGGGATTTTTTCAAGTGGTTTTGCGATGATTTTCATTTCGCTAAACAGCGTTGGCTTGAATTTCACATCGATGGCATATAACTCGTGGAATCTCGTTTCCTTAGGAACGGGAACTTTCATTATATGTATTCGCTTAAATGGACCATTCGCACTTGTTTTCCCCCATATCTCGATGGATTGAGGTGGAAAAATTCCTGTGGTCAACTCTTCCATAATACGCAAAGAAACAATGGAAATTGTTTTTGGAGTTTTGAAATTTAAATTTAACTCCATGTCATTATTTCGTACACCGGTCCAAAAATTAGCCCAAGCAGGAGCATTGGCACTAAAGGTTCCTAGGTCTCGGTCGAAAAATGATTTTGGCCCATTGGCTTTATGCACCCGATTTAACGGCAGCACGACCGTTACACTATCAGGTGTAATCGCACATTTGTAATATTCAAAAACCGCTTCATCACTCCCGATCCAACCGGCCTTAAAGGCTCTTGCTCGAATTCTCGTGTTGGAATTAATTTTCACTTTTCCATCAAAAATGGCTGATTTTACACTATCAATAGGTGTGCCATCCATTGTATAACGTATCTCAACGCCCTTAATCGTATGGAATAAGGTCAATGGCGCTTCGGTATCAAAAATAGTCGATGTATTTCTTAACTCGGGTGGATTTAGTTTTAATGGATTTTTGCCGTCATCTTTAAATCCGCCTATAATTTGGACCGTTTTAAATTTAGCCGATAATGCTTTGAGGTCATCTGCAGTAAGTGGAGTATCCCAAAGATAAATGGCCTGAAGCTTTTTCAATCCTTGCATGGCAACTTGTAAATCTAGGTAATTCATTTGCGTTCCCGAAAGCGAAATACTTTTTAAATGGGTTAATGTTTTTAGTGCCAAAAGACCTTTAGCCGTAATATTGCTAAAGTTTAATTCCAATCGTTCTAAGTTTTCAAATTGGGCGATGGTCAACAAATCGGAATCTTTCACAGGCATTTTAGCCACACTTAGAAAAACGATTTGTTTTTTTATCGCAACTAATTCCTCCAGCTTTTTAGAATTAAATTCATTTTTATTGAAGATATGAACACGTAAAGCCGGTGAGTTTTTAGCCAGCTTAGCAATCGTTCGGTACTCGTTTGTCAATTCGTCTATTGTTTCCTGACTTGCTTCAGAAAAGTCATAATTTGTAGCTTCGTCCAGAACAGAATTGAATAAGGTGTTCCCTATGATTCGGAGTGAATCTGTTACGGGTAATTCCAACACTTTTTTAGTAAATGTTGCGTTTCCTTTGATCCAAAGAGCTAAAATCATTTTCTCCTCATCGGTCAATTGTGGTTGGCCCGAGATAGGCATGTGTTTTTTGTCTTCTAAAGGAAGGTGAATTCTCTCTAATAAGAGGCTTATTTCAGGTTTTCCGGTGACAAATAATTTGCCTGATTTCCCCCCTTTTAAAATGCCTTCTTTGCTAGACAAATCAAGCTCCCCTTTTTTCTTTTCGGGGTTATGGCAACTGACACATTTATTCTGTAAAATGGGGTTGATCATGTGTTCAAAAACCAATGCGTCCTCTAGGTAGATTTGTTTTCCTTGTTGGAAAGGCTCCAAAACAAAACCATCCCCATGCGTAAGTTCTGATCCAAAATGGCCAGTTGAGATAAGTAAAACGGAAATTAAACCAATCAATAATCGGGAGTTCAGCTTATGATAAAAGGATAAATTTCTAAGCCAATATGTGCCACTAAAGACGATAAACAAGGAAACAGCAGTCCACTTATGCCAGAATAAGGTATCTCCAGAATAACCAGACTCTTTTGAAAGAAATAACCCAAAAATTGTCGTCATTCCAGTGAGCGTCGCACCTACAATCCAAGCATCAGAAACCCATTGCTCCGCGGTATCAATCCATGGGGAAGCTTCTCGGTTAAATCTGAAAAACTCCCAGGCCATTAACAAAACCAACAAAACGATTGGGAAATGTAGAACTAGTGGGTGTAATCTACCAAAGGATTGAAGCCAAACAGGAACAACGATTTGATCCTCAAAGGCCAATAAAAACACTAGAAATACCGCAGATATGAGTACACATTGTTCAACAATACCCCTCCATTTTTTATTCATACTCAACCTAGCTTAAGATATCTCGAACCACTTTTCCTGAAATATCCGTTAATCGATATCGCCTTCCCAAATGTTTGAAGATTAATTTTTCATGATTTAAACCTAAGGTGTGCAAGACCGTTGCTTGGAAATCATGGACATGGACAGGGTTTTTAATGATATTATATCCTAACTCATCGGTTTCACCATAGACCATACCCGGTTTGATTCCACCACCTGCCATCCAGATACTGAAACATCTTGGATGGTGATCACGGCCATAATTTTCAGGGGTCAATTTCCCTTGGCTATAACTTGTACGCCCAAATTCCCCACCCCAAATCACCAAGGTTTCATCTAATAAACCTCTTTGTTTTAGATCGGTTACTAATGCGGCGGAGGCTTGATCTACATCTTTGGCTTGACTTTTAATTTCAAAAGGAAGGTTTCCATGTTGGTCCCAACCCTGATGATATAATTGAACAAATCGTACACCATTTTCGGATAATTTACGGGCCAATAAGCAATTGGCCGCAAAGGTGCCCGGAACCAAACAATCGGGTCCATAAAGTTTAACGATATCATCGGATTCTTTCGACAAATCCATTACTTCAGGAACTGCCGTTTGCATCCTGTAGGCCATTTCATATTGCTTTACTTTGGCTGTAATCTCTGGATCCCCAAATTCCTCGTAAGACATTTGATTTAATTGGGCCAGTTGGTCCAACATTTCCCTACGTTCGCCCCTGGCCATTCCCGCAGGATCTTTGATGTATAAAACGGGATCTTCTCCTTTAGAAAATTGGACGCCTTGGTGGATGGAATCTAAAAATCCGTTCGACCAAAGTTTGGAATAAACTCCTTGCCCATTCCCAATTCCCCTCGATAATAAAACCGTGAAATCTGGTAAATTTTTGTTTTCATTTCCTAATCCATAGCTCAACCAAGCACCCATGCTAGGTCGGTTTCCTTGTTGGGACCCCGTTTGTAAAAATGTCAGGGCCGGATCGTGGTTGATGGCTTCAGTGTACATCGACCGAACCACGCATATATCATCCACAATTTTGGAAGTATAGGGCATGATATCACTGATCCAAGTCCCAGACTTACCATATTGCTTGAAATTTGCGAAGGAAGCGGCTAGCGGAAAAGTGGCTTGATTCGCTGTCATTCCCGTCAATCGCTGCTCTCCACGTACGGAAGGAGGTAAATCCATCCCATACATTTCACATAATTTAGGCTTATAATCAAAGGTCTCTAACTGAGAGGGTGCTCCATTTTGAAACAAATAAATTACACGTTTTGCTTTAGGAGCAAAATGAGGAATGCCTGGCGTAAGTCCCGACTCTTCGCGATCTCCTCCATTGAGCAAACCAGGAATCATCAAGGAACCCAAGGCCACACTTCCCAAGCCTAAACTCATCGTGGAAAGGAATCGTCGCCGATTAAAATTCAAACCATGTTCTAATATTTCCTTTTCCATAGCTTAAGATTTAGTAATGGTTTCCTCTAAATTATAAATGGTATTAACGACGCGCATCATGGCGGCTAAAAGTTTTTTATCTACGTTGGCCGCGATTGGATATTCCCCCACCGCTAAAATTTTGCTTGCTTGCCCTGGAGTAATTTTGGCTCTTTGACTCAAAAAGTAGGTATTTAATACCCCCAACTCTTTTTCAGATGGATTTCGACACACAATCATTCGGAAAGCCTTTTTGATTTTATCCGAAGGGTTACTTTTTTCCGTTAATAATTTGGCAGCTAACACTCGGGATGCCTCCAAAACCGTTGGGTCATTCAGCATCATCAGCGCCTGTAATGGCGTATTTGTTTTCAGCCTTTTCACTTCACATAAATCTCGATTGCTGGCATCAAAAATACTCATCGTCGGCGGTGGAACAGTCCGCTTGATTAACGTATATATACCTCTTCGATAAAGACTTTCCCCGTGATCTTGCACATAAATCGATAATAATCCCCGACCTGAAGTTGCCCCTTCCCATAATCCGGGTGGCTGATAAGGTTTAACGCTCGGCCCTCCGATTTTAGGAACCAAAAGTCCACTGCTTGCAAGCACGATATCTCTGATGTTTTCAGCATTTATATGGTAACGTGATGACCTGGATAAATAGATATTCTCGGGATCTTTGGCTAATTTTTCAGGGGTGGTAATGGCTGATTGCCGATAAGTTGCAGAAGCAACCATTTGCTTTACTAGGCGCTTGACATTCCAGCCATGTTCCATAAAATCAACGGCTAGCCAATCCAGTAATTTAGGATTTGTTGGTAATTCACCTTGCATACCAAAATCCCCGGTCGTTTTCACGATGCCTTTACCAAAAAACTCTTGCCAAATTTGATTGACAAACACTCTGGCCGTCAACGGATTTTTTCTGTCAAATAACCACTTAGATAATCCCAGTCTATTTTTCGGATAATTTTTATTAAACGGTAAAATGGAATTAGGAGTTCCAGGACTCACTTCGTCACCCGGTGCATCATAGGCACCCCGTTTTAAAATGAATGTTTTTCTTGCCGTGTCCATGTCGGTCATGACGGATACAATCAATCGATTTGTGTCTTGTTTATTAATGAATTTCAAGATGTTTTTTACATCATCATTGCTGATTTCCATCAATGGTTTTTTTGCATAGGTCTCTGGTCCACCGATCACCGATTCGATGCCAACCTCTTTGATGTTGTTAAAAAAGGCAAACATTTTGTAGTAATCTTTCTGCGAAAATGGATCATATTTATGGTCATGGCAATGTGCACATTCTAGGGTCATGCCCAAAAATGCTTTGCCAAATAAATCATTTCGATCCGTTACGTAGCTTAAGCGATATTCTTCTTGGATTACTCCTCCCTCTTCTGTGATCTTATGGTTTCGGTTGAAACCCGTAGCGAGCAATAATTCTTTCGTTTGATTAGGTCTTGCGGGATTGATCAAAAAGTCGCCGGCTAGTTGCCAAGTGACAAACTGGTCATAAGGCATGTTTTTATTTAAGGCATAAATGACCCAATCTCTCCAAGGCCATTGCGTGCGATAACCATCATCTTGGTAGCCGTGTGAATCTGCATATCGCGCTAAATCAAGCCAGTATATAGCCATTTTTTCTCCGTATGCTGGATTTTTTAATAGCTCGTCCACCATTTTATCGTAGGCATTTGGGCTCTTATCGGCCATGAATCGGTCCATCATGGAAAGGGTGGGAGGCAAGCCGGTTAAGTCGATGCTTAGTCGTTTTAATAAGCGTTCTTTATCGGCTTCCTCGTTTGGCTTTAATCCCTTTTGTTCTTGTTTTTCTGCGATGAAATAATCGATTTCATTTCTGGCCCAAGACTCATTGTCTATTTCGGGTAATGCAGGTTTTTTAGGAGCGACAAAGGACCAATGCTTCTCATATTTTGCCCCTTGTTTAATCCATTTTTTGATGACAGAAATCTCATACCCATTTAATTTCAGGTTGGACGTCGCTGGCGGCATTAACTTAGTCGAGTCCTTGGTGGTCATTCGTAGGAATGCCTCGGATTCGTTGGGTTCTCCTGCCACCCATGCATGTGCTCCTGGGTGTTCTTTTAATGCTTGGAATGCTAATGCTGGGTCATCTAAACGTAAACCTGCTTGGCGTTTTTTGGCATCAGGTCCATGACAGGCAAAGCATTTGTCCGATAAAATGGGACGTACATCAAAATTATAGCTAATCTCGTTCGGCATTTCCTCTTCGGATTCCTGCACACCCGAATTTCGATTGCATGCATTAAATGTCCAAACGATGGAGATTAAAGCAACTGAAAATAAGAGTAATTTTTTATGTTTCATTAGGCCAAAAGATCTTGTACTGCTTTTCCTTTTCCATCCGGTGTGGTATAGAAAGGTCGTTTTTCAATTTCATATTGTGTATCCGGTTTGATACCTAGGGCATGGTAAATAGTCTGATGAATGCCGTCAATTTTGACTGGATTTGTAATTGTTTTACATGGACGTTCATCCGCTGTTTTGCCATACACATGACCTTTCTTAATACCGCCACCCCACATTAAAATCGAGCATCCATCCGTAAAGTGACGATGCATGCCGTAAAACTTAATGTCATTTAGGATTTCAGGTTGTTTTACTTGTTCCTGAACTTTTAGGTCTGGTCGGCCTTCCACCATCATGTCCCGACTAAATTCACTGGCTAAAATCACCAATGTGCGATCTAAATGACCCGTTTTATCTAAGTCTTTGATCAATTGGGCGATCGGTCCATCAATCATCCGCTTCATTCCTTCTAATCTGGTGTGGCCATTTTCATGGGTATCCCAACCAAAAAACGGCTCATATTCCGTCGTAACGCTAATGAATCTGGCTCCTTTTTCAGTCAATCTACGCGCTAATAAACAACCCAAACCAAAACGACCTGTGTTATAAATATCATAAATTTCTTTTGGCTCAGTACTTAAATTGAAGGCCTTTGACTCTGGCGAATTCAATAAAATATAGGCCTGTTCCATGGAGCGACGTAAGGATTCTTTTTGGTAATCACTTCCAAATTCTCCATGCGCGCTTTGCGAGATTAAATTATTGTATAATTGATTTCGACTTTCAAATCGTTTCATGTCCATTCCCACCGGTGGTCGCACACTTTCTAAGCCTTGACTTGGATCTGGAATCAAGAATGGCCCGTGCTCATTGCCCAAAAATCCTGCGGTATGAAATGCTTTTAATTCCTCGGCTTCGCCTACGGTAAAGCGCTGGCCTATGTCGATGAAGGAAGGAATTACCGGATTTTTAGGTCCCAATTCTTTTGAAATCCAAGCCCCAATGTGAGGTGCGGCTACGGATTGTGGGGGTTCGTAACTGGTATGCCAGTGGTATTGATGACGTGAGTGAAGGATGTGGCCTAAATCTGCAGCCACGTAAGAGCGAATCACCGTTCCTTTATCCATTACACTTCCTACCGACTGAAGACCTTCTGAAAAATTAACCCCATCTATGGCTGTTGGCATAGATTTGAACGTACTTAACACACGATTCCCCTCCATTCCTTTTTCATAAGGAGTATATCTTTTCGGGTCAAACGTCTCCGTATGTGCCATTCCACCTGCCATCCACAGCAAAATAACGGTATCTGCTGTGGCCGCTTTTTTGGCTAATGGACTCGTTGGGTCCGCCATTAAACTCGCAATAGGAGAGCCCAAACCCAAAGCCGCTATGGTAGCAGTGCTGGTATTTTGTAAAAACTCTCTTCTATTCCATTGATTTTTCATCGCAATAAAAATTAAATAATTAATTGAAATTCAGGGAGTAAGGTAACCGCCCAAACTAAATCTTGTATACCTTCCACACTTGGCTTTTTCCCTATATATTTAACGGCTAAGGTAATTTCTTTGAAGCTAGGTTCTCTTCCTAAAGCCTTCAAATATAAGGCTTTAACTAGAGATTCTCCTGTTTGATATTTTTGTGCCCAAATCTCTGCTCCCTTTCGCAAGGATAAATTGAATTTGTTGCCATTGGTCAATTCCAGCGCCTGAAGTAAATTGGCCTGAGAAATACGGCTAGTGGAAACATTTTCTCTATTGGGTCTTCCTAAGGCAGTTAAAAAAGGATCATTTTTGACCAAAGAAGCTCGGACAAATGGAATATCATTTTTAATATCGGCAGGCAACATTTTTTTAACCAGAGCTGAATCCGAATAAAGTGGAAAAAAGGATTGACTTACCGCATCCGCAAATTGTTCTGCTGTAATTCTGCGTTTCATGATGCCTTTAAATACAAAGTTTGATGCGGTCAACATTTGTGATTCTTTAAGACCCATGGCCGGAGTTTGATAAGTTTTAGAGATCAAAATTTGTCTCATTAATCGCTTCATGTCATAACCATTGGCCGTAAAGTCAGAGGCTAGCCAATCTAATAAATCTTGGCTCCATGGTTCGTTGTCCATCATGTCAACTGGCTCCACAATTCCTCTTCCCATTAATTGGGCCCACACGCGGTTAACCAACGTTCTGTATAAACGTCCATTTTTCTTTTGAACTAAAATATCAGCCAATGACACCAATCGCTCCGCGGTAATGTTGGTCTCTTTAATTTTTCCTAGTGAATTATACAAAACCCCATACCCAGCCATACGGCCTGTTGGCAAATCACAGCGATGTATTTCTAAGGTTTTGCTTGAGAATACGTTGGCGAATGCATAGGCGTCGTCCAACTTCCAATCGCTGATAAAACTATCATGGCATGAGGTACATTTTAAGTTAAGTCCTAAGAGTACTTGGGATACGTTTTGTGCCGCTTGCATTTCAGTGCTTTGGCTAGAATTTATGGTTCCTCTCCATTGGATTCCACGGATAAAACCCTCTGATTCTTTGGTCGGACTGATTAGTTCTTTGACAAATTTATCGTAGGGCTTATTGGTTTTTAATGAACCATAAAGCCATTTGGTAATTCCAAATCGTCCATTCGTAATGTATCCCGTTCCAGAATAATCATTACGAAGGGCATCATTCCAGAACGTCAACCAATGTTGGGCATACCCTTCATTGTTGGCTAAAAGCTTGTCAACTAACACTTCTCTTTTATTCGATTTGGTATCTTTTACAAAAGCGCTGATGCTTTCTGGGCTTGGGTTTAAACCGGTAACATCTAAATAAACCCGTCGAATATACGTTTTATCATCCACCGACTTTTGCCAAGAAATTTTATTTTTCTTGAAATATTCATTGACAAATAAATCAATTGGTTGATTTAATCCTGCCGTTGCTTTGGGAAGAGTTGGCATCCGCGGCTCCAAAGCAGCCACCCGATATAAACTTTTTTCAGGACCTGAAGGCCAAGGAGCGCCTTGTTGGATCCAATATTCCAACATAGCTACATCCTCTTTACTAAGACGTTTGCCTTTGGTAGGCATCGCATCATCATGGCCAAAAGGAAGTTTAACGCGGCGGATCATATCACTTTTTTCAGAATTCCCAGCAACTAAAATCGGTCCATTTTCCCCACCTTTAAAAATAAACTCTTTCTTGTCTAGGCGCAATCCCCCTTTGGTTTTAGTCGCATTGTGGCAACTATAACAGTTGTGGGCCAATATCGTTCTTACGTTTATATTTAATTCTTGTAATTGGTTTGCATTTAAAACCTCCGGCGCCTTAACTGGCATTTCAGATGTATTCATGATTCGATCCTCGGAAGAACCTGATTTTTTAACCACACTACTGTTTTCTTCAATCTCTTCTTCTTGATCTATAGCGGCTGTTGACGGAGCAGATTTCAAAGCTACACCAGGCCAAGGAGCCCCTTGCTTCACCCACACTTCTAATATTTCAATTTCTTTTTTAGTTAACCTTTTGCCTTTGGTGGGCATGGCGTCATCATCGCTCGCAGGAAGTTTAATCCGGCGAATCATTTCACTTTTTTCAGGATGGCCAACGACCAAGGCAGGACCTTCCTTTCCACCTTTTAGCACATATTCTAATGCATCTAAGCGTAATTTCCCTTTTGATTTTTTGATGCTGTGGCAATCGTAGCAGTGATTTGCTATGATATTTCTAGCCTCAATACCTAAATCTTGTTTTTGATTTGGGTCTATTTTACCTTGTAATTTCTCCACATGGAGTGTGGGATTTAAGGCAATTTTTTGAGTTTTTTCTTCTTTGCTTAGATCTAAATAGTCTTCTCCGTGGGTCAACATAGCCCCATAATGCCCCGCAAAACTTACCCCTAAAACAGTTAGAAATAAGAGTAATCGGTAGCTTTTTGTTTCTTTAGAGATGAATGCATATAGCGTTAATCCCGATAAAATAGCAGTTACAATGCCAGACCATTGGTGTATGGTGATGGTATTTCCTGTGTATTCGTCTTGATTGATTAAAATAAAACCTAGGCCAACGGCCAGAGCTGCGGTGATGGTACCCACCCACAAAATCACACCAATGGCAGATTGAAATTGGTCTGATTTTTTTCTCCATGCAATGCATTCAAGTAATAGACCTACCCAAAGCAAACTGATGGGAAAATGAACGACTAATGGATGTAGTCGGCCTGAAATTTGCCAAAGCTCGTTGAGTAAATTATTTTGCACTGCTACGTAATTGTTTAATTAGGCTTTTAAAAACTTGCGATGTAAACCTTTTCAGATTTACATCGCAAGTAAAATTCAACTATAAATATAATGAATTGACAAATTATAGATACCCTTGATTTTGAGTTAATTTTTTATTAATCAAAATTTGAGGAGCTGGAATTGGCAAGAAGTATTCAAAATCTGAATACACATAATCTAAAGCATTGAAAGCAATTCCACCTCTAGCCACAGTAGGACTTGCTTTTTCTTGTGCTCCATGTGCATTCATGAAAGCTGTCAATTGAGTCGGCGTAAGCGTTCTTTGAAGATCAAACCAACGGTGATTTTCGAAAGCTAATTCAACGCGTCTTTCTTTTAATACAGCTGTTCTGAAAGCATCTTTTGATAAACCATCTAAAGCAGCTAAGCCAGCTCTTTTTCTTACTTGGTTTAAGTAATCATACGCCTCAGCATTTGGACCCGAAGCTTCATTGATGGATTCAGCTAGCATTAATAACACATCCGCATATCTCAAAACAGGCCAGTTGTTATCTGTACGACCCGTAATGGTGTGCGTGTATTGATACTTGCTTACAAATGGGATGCCTACAAATTTTCCGTTTAAGGTATATCCTGGTTGAACAGAAATTGCTTTTCTTACATCCCCAGCTTCATAAGCATTCATCATGTCGTTTGTTGGAATATTTCTACCCAGAGAAGCAGTATTTGCAAAACCTGTAACTGCAGCACCTGAAAGTCTTGGTGAAAAAACATACATGAAGTTACTTTGCTCTCCCAAATCATTTCCTCCTTGGTATTGCACTTCAAAAATAGATTCTACCCCATTCTTTTTAGCCGGATCAAAGTTATCCTTGTAGTTTGCGTTCAAGGCATATCCTAACGAAGTCACTTGCTTTAGCGTAGAACTAGCCGCAGCGTAATTTTTCTGCGTTAAGTATACTTTTCCTAATAAACTTAGGGCAGCACCTTGCGTAGCACGACCTTTTAAAGTAGCCTTCGCTGGAAGCATTTTTGATGCATCAGCTAAATCAGCTAAGATTTGCTTGTATACATCTGCTTGCGGAGATCTAACTAAATCAAAGGCCTCATTTGGATTTGTTAAGGTTTTGGTTGCCAAAACTACATCTCCAAAATAGCGCACCAAATTGAAATAGTGGTATGCTCGAATGAATTTAAATTCTCCTTCCAAAACTCCTTTAGCTGTAGCGTCAATTTTACTAGCTGCTAGTTTTTCCAATGCATAATTAATATTGTACATCGTTGAGTAATGGTTATTCCAAAGGGATGAAATTTCACCATTTCCTTGGTTTACAGTAGAATATTCAAAAGCTTCCCAACCAGCTGCACCTCCACGATCTAAGGGGTTAAAATCAAATGTGGTATTATCCGACATCATTTCTTGTTGGATATAAGCAGAGTTGGTAATGGTTTGCAATTGACCATACACACCATTCAAAGCCTGTTCAAATTGAGTCTGAGTTTGATAAAACAAATCTCGACCAATTCTCGTAGGATCGGTGGTTTTTAGAAAGTCCTCTTGACACGATATCTGTGTCAAGCAAAGGGACAAGATGATATAAAATGATATTTTTTTCATGTTTCGATTCATTATAAGTTTAATTTGATACCTATTGCTAATGTACGTGGAACTGGATATGACTCATCGTCATTGTTCAATTCGGTACCACCTCTTACTCCCGCATCTGGATTGTTTCCAGGATAGTTCGTAAACAAGAATAGGTTATTAGCCGTAAAGAAGATACGCGCATCACTGAAAACTGATTTCAACTTAGGTAATGTGTAACCTAATGTAATCGCTTTCAACCAAATATGGCTACCATCATATACATAACGCTCGCTACTTTCACGTGACCACTTAAAGTAGTTGGTACCTCCTTGAGAGTTTTTCGCATTTGGATTAGATCCAGGATTTGCAGCTGAACGCCAGCGATCTTTTGCCTTTGTTAACACGTTAAATACACCATCCATATTCATTGTTGATGCTTCGATGTTACGGTAGATATCGAAATTTTGAGCTCCAACAAATAAAACATTTAAGTCAAAATTGCGGTAGTCTGCTGCAACGGTCCAACCCCAAGTGAAGTCAGGATTTGGATTACCAATTTCAACCATGTCTTGCGTATCATAAGATACAACACCGTCACCATTGGTATCAGCAAATTTCATACCCCCAGGGATAACACCATCTTGCTTAGCCCAACCGTCGATTTCTGCTTGTGTATTGAAAATACCCAATTTCTTGTAACCATAAATCATACCGATTGGTCGGCCTACTTTCATTACGTTATAACCTCCGTAGAAACTACCGTACCATAACATATCATTAGCTCCTTTAATCGCTAAGATTTTACTTCTGTTCGCAGAAATGTTCAAATTAGTTCTGAAGTTTACAGGTCCAAGATTTGATCTATAATCAACACTTAACTCAATACCTTTATTTTCTACTTGGCCAATATTATCCAAACTAGTTGTAAAACCAGAAACTGCTGGGATCGAAACTGGAAGTAACATGTCGTTCGTCAACTTTCTATAGTATTCAAACGTGAAAGTCAATTTGTTATTAAACGTAGCTAAATCCAAACCTAAATCCAATTGATCTGATTTTTCCCATTTCAATGACGAGTTGGCAAATGAACTAATTACTTTACCAGGTGCAAATGAATTGTTTAAGATATAGTTATTTAATCCTACGAACGCTAAGCTTGGGTAGTTACCGATGTTGTTGTTACCCGTCACACCCCAGCTCGCACGCAATTTCATGTCATTGATAAAAGTTAAATCTTTCATAAACGATTCCTCAGAAACTCTCCATCCAATGGATGCTGCAGGGAAGTCTCCAAACTTATTGAATTCACCAAAACGTGAACTACCCTCTCTTCTGAACGATGCTGACAATAAATATTTGTCTTTATATGAGTAGTTGGCACGCGCAAAATAAGCCATCAAAGTCCATCCATTCTCATACGAGTTGGCTGATCTAATTGAGGCCGCACCAATGTAACGAACTAAATCATCAGGGAATGTATTTCCTGATGCATCAATTCCATATACATTTTCTTCTTGAGCAGTAAAACCAAGCATTGCATCCACTTTTTGATCTTCTCCTATTTTAGGATTGTAAGTCAATAATTGGTCAAATGAATAGTTGAACAATCGGTCTGTGATATCTCTAGCCGTTGCAATTCTTGGAGGAGCACCTGCCTGTCCTGATGCCACTGAGGTTCCAATGGTCGAAGGTACATATTCCTTAAACGCATTGTAGTTCAATTTTGTATTGGCAGAAGACTTAAACTTCAAAGAAGGCAAAATAGTGAACTCAGCAAAAGCATTCGCTAACACGTCGGCAATATTTCTCCTACGAGTAACATTTTGAAGTAAAAACAAGGGATTTGGAAAACCAAAAGCTCCGTCCACTCCACCGATATAAGGTCTCATAGATCCGTCAGCGTTATAGATAGGTTCACGTGGATCCATTAAAAGGGCTCCTCCCACTAAGGCACTACGCCCGTCCGTATTGGCAATGTTTTGCTTCGTGATACTTCCGTTTACGTTTAATCCTACATTTAAGAACTTATTAACTTGACCTCCTATGTTACTACGGATAGATACACGCTCATAATTGGTATTGACAATAGATCCTGCTTCTTTGTAGTACCCTACAGAAAACATCGACTTCATTGTTCCTTTACCAGATGAAATAGTTAAGTTGGCATCTGTATACGGAGCATTATTATTTAATATCGCACCAAACCAATCTGTTGAAAATTTAGTTTGCTCAGGATAACGATAGCCTAATGGCACATCTTCTAGTGTTGGTTCTTTTTGCTTAAAATATCTGAAGTTATCTTCAAATATCTCTTTTTTGAATTGCGCAAATTCAACCCCATTTAATACGGGTGTTCTACGAGACATAGGAATATTTTGAATCCCATGATCTAAGGTAAAATTGATGTTTACCTTACCTTCTTTCGCATTTTTTGTGTTAATTAAAACTACACCATTCGATCCTCTAGCACCGTAAATCGCTGTAGAAGCCGCATCTTTTAAGATGGAAATAGTTTCAATATCATTTGGATTAAAGTTTTGACCTACTGAGGTACCCACGACAAACCCGTCGATTACATATAATGGATCGCTACCAGCTCCCAAGGAACCGATTCCACGTACACGAACCTCAAATAATCCACCAGGTGTTCCACTCTTTTGCTTTACGGTAACACCCGCTGCACGACCTTGAAGCATTTGGTTTAAGTTATTTGCTGGCTGCTCTCCTATATCTTTCATTCCAATCACTGAAATGGCTGAGGTGATATCCTGCTTTCTTTGAGAACCATAACCCACGACAACTACTTCAGATAGCTCTTTTAGGTTATCTTCTAAAGTTACGTCAATGATTGAACGGTTTCTAACTGTTTCAGATTTACTAGTCATCCCTACAGATGAAAAAACAAGGACTGAATTTGCCCCTGAACTTACTTTGATGGTATAATTACCATCAGCACTTGTAACGCTACCATTGCTGGTCCCTCTTTCCGTTACGGAAACGCCAGGAATTCCTGTCCCGTCAGATGAGCTAACTTTTCCTTTCACTTGCAGACTTTGTGCAAATCCTTGGAAAATCAATAGCATCATGAATAATGTTAATTGAATTTTTTTCATAGAAATGATTTTAAGTAAATTATTTAAATAGAGGCTAAATATATGTTTTGAAGGTGGTAGAACTATCCTTACTCCTCATAAGGATAGTTCAATATTGTATCATCATAATACAATAAATCGCTCCTTTATTTGGTTATTTAGCGGTATTTGTTAAAAAGAGAGAACGTATAATCGAATATTTTTATAAAAAAAAACTCATAAATTTTATAGAAATTTTTATAAACATAATCGTCAAATCGAAAACAAGTACGCAAATAAAAAATCCACCACTCAAGGCTGAGAGGTGGATTTTTTAAAATTCTAGTAAAATTAAGTTTTAGAAACCTAATCCGGTGGTTTTTGTTTTCACGCGAAGTAAATTCATATCGGCGGTGATAAACAAGGTCTTCCCGTCTTCTCCGAAGGCACAGTTGGCCGTCGCCGACCCCGCCTCAATCCTCCCTAATAATTTTCCTTCGGGACTGATGATTAAAACTCCACCAGGGCCAGTCGCCCATAAATTACCTTCTTTATCTACTTTGAATCCATCAGGAGCGCCTTTCCAGCCTTTTTTGGCTAATGGGCCAGCATCGTAAAATACTTTTCCTGTACCTAAATTCCCATCTGGGTTTACGGGATAAGCCATCCATATTAATCCTTTCATGTCGGACTGTCCTACATATAAAATTTTCTCATCAGGGCTAAAAGCCAAGCCATTCGGACGAATTAAGTCGGTTGATTGCAGCGTTAATTTACCCTTCGTATCGATCCGATAAACTCCTTGAAAAGCTAATTCTTTAGCAGGTTCAACTTTACCTCGTCCCGGTAATCCATACGGAGGATCCGTGAAATAATAGTCGCCAGAACTTTTTTGAACTAAATCATTTGGGCTATTTAGTTTTTTACCTTCAAATAAATGAGCTAAAGTCTTTTTCTGATCAGGCTTATTTAATGGCATTTCTGCAATTCTACGATCGCCATGTTCACAAGAAACCAAATTGCCTTTTTTATTAATAATTAATCCATTAGAACCTGGCTCCTCTGAATAAGTGCCAGTGCCCGTATATCCTGAAGGTCTTAAGAATTCTTCAATGCCTTTGGCCGGAGACCATTTGTGAATCACATTTTCGGGCACGTCGGAGAAGAGTAAATACCCTCCTTTTTTTACCCAGACAGGACCTTCGGACCAAGTATATCCGGTGCCCAAAATTTCTATTTTTGACGTTGTGTCTATTAAATGATCTAAAGCTGGATCTAAACGGTGAATTTTACCGATGGTCGGAAAGCTAGATTGCTGAGCTGTTGCCATATTTCCTAAAAAACCTACCAGCAAGCTGGTTATTAAAATTATTTTTTTCATAAAAAAAGAAAAAAAATGCGGACACTTAGCCCGCATTTGTAAATTTTATAAATGTTTCTTTTTGATTTCCTTCACGGCAAAATCGGCTGCTCTGGCGGTTAAAGCCATGTAGGTCAGCGACGGATTTACGCAAGAAGTAGAAGTCATACAAGCACCATCCGTGACAAAAACGTTTTTACACGCATGCACTTGGTTGTTTCCGTTTAATACAGATGTTTTTGGATCACGGCCCATGCGAGCTGTTCCCATTTCATGGATGGCCATACCTGGATATGATCCGTTGTCAAATGCTTTTACATTTTTCAAACCTGCGGCTTCTAACATTTCGCCCGCATCGTTCATGATGTCTTTACGCATTTTCCGCTCATTCTCTTTGAATTCCGCGTCAAATACTACCACGGGCATTCCCCACTTGTCCTTCGTCGTAGCATCTAAATACATTTTATTTTCATGGTAAGGCAATGTTTCGCCAAATCCACTTAAAGCCATACCCCATGGTCCTGGATGTGTCAATGATTCTTTATAATCTGCGCCGAAGCTCAAATCACCGATTCCTCTATTCCAACCCGAACGTGATCCACTTCCTTGGTATCCAAATCCACGTACATAATCGCGCTTGTCATTTCCAATGTTTCTATACCGTGGAATATAAATACCGTTTGGCCTACGACCGATGTAATATTTATCTTCATCACCTTCCCATGTGCCCGTAGCGCCAATTTTAAAGTGATGATCCATCAAATTATGTCCTAATTCTCCTGAGTCATTGCCAAATCCATTTTGAAAACGATTTGATTTTGAATTCAATAATAATGCCGTTGTACTTACTGTCGAACCACACACAAAAATCACTTTGGCAAAATATTCTTTTACTTCATGCGTTACCGTATCAATTACGCGGACCCCTTTCGCACGTTGCTTAGTCGCATCGTAAATGATTTCAGAAACTAAGGAGTCAGGCCTTAAGGTCAACAACCCAGTCTTAGCTGCCGGTGGAAGTGTACAAGATTGTGAACTAAAATATGCGCCATATGGGCAACCTAATCTACATTTATTGCGGTATTGGCAGGCTGAACGGCCTACGCCTAATTGGGCTTGTTTCGCTTCAGATAAGTTAGCCACTCGCCCTATCGTCATGATACGACCAGGAAAATTTTTCTCGATGCGCTTCCGAACTTCTTTCTCCACGCAATACATGTCCATAGGCTTTAAAAACTCTGAATCAGGCAATTGAGGTAATCCCAGAGCCTCACCAGAAATACCTACATGTTTCTCTACATAGGAATACCAAGGAGCAATTTCATTGTATCGAATTGGCCAGTCAACTGCAATGCCTTCTTTTATATTGGCCTCAAAATCAATATCACTTAAGCGGTACGTTTGACGGCCCCACATGATGGATTTACCTCCAACAATATTGGGCCTATACCAGTCAAATCTTTTTTCTTCTTTATATAAAGAATCCGAATCATTCATCCAATATTTTTCAGTCATCTCGTTATATGGATAATCACGAGATAATTTTGGATGGGAAGCCTTTTGCTCCTGGGTCAATAAACCATTGTATTTGAAATCCCAAGGATCTTTATAGCTAGGCTCATATCCTGTGATATGCTCCATTTGCTTTCCTCGGTCTAACACCAAAGTTCTCATTCCTTTTTCTGTTAATTCCTTGGCGGCATATCCCCCTGAAACTCCAGATCCTACGACAATGGCGTCATAGGTGATTGATTTTATTGCGTCTATATTTAAATTCATTGTTAAATTAGTTCAGGTCAAAATTATAAAGTCCACGTTTTTTGATTAGGCCCTAATGGCATACATCCATCAAATTTACCTGGGATTGGAAGATATTCTAAGGCTTCAGTAGCACCTATTTTACTTGTAAAATATCCTGTGGTAGCTAATTCTTTGATCATAAAAAAGAAAGGAACCGTTCCCTTTTTTGCTTTTCTAGCCGCATCGCCTTCCAGCATGCAAGCCGTCAAAACTTCTTTTTTCTGTATGTCATTCGCATCTACGAAACCTTTGCCTGTCTTAGTTTTACAGTCAGCGTCTAATTTGGTCAAGCCTGCATAAAATGTTTCTTGATCTGCTTTTGTATAACAGTCTTGAACCACATTAATAATGAACTTTTCCGCACCAGCAGCCTTAGCCCCAGGTGTTTTAGTGGTCGGGATAATTACATCCGCAATGGAAGCTATCAAGGCTGTTTGATCCGCTGTAAAACTTACAAAAGTTCCATTATTGGTTTTTTGGCCCATAATTCCAGCCATGGCGGGAGCGGAAATAATGCCTCCCATTAATGCAGCGATGCGTTGAACCGCCTCTCTTCTATTTATATTCATAGGTAAATAAGTATTTTAATTCTTAAAGTTTTCAAATATAGGGAATTAAAATAAAAAAAGAATGGGCGTGTATGGGCATTTTGCTAATTTTTTTTATCCCTACATTTGTTTTAAATTTCAAACATGTCGCGTATATCTTCAAAGGAACTTGTTGGCCAAATAATGACATCTCTACTTCATTTGTATAATGAAAAAGAGGCGAAAGCTATGGCATATCGATGTTTGGATTTGGGATGGGATTGTAGTTCCACCGATATTTTAATGGAAAAGCCAGTGGAAATATCGGTCGAGTGGAATGCGAAATTAGGCCGACTGCAAACCGGAGAACCTTTTCAGTATGTCATGGGTTTTGAGTTTTTTAGGGATCGTAAATTGATGGTTAGTCCTGCTACGTTAATCCCGAGGCCTGAGACAGAGGAATTAATTACGAAGATTTTTCCTTTGATTGAAAAACAGCATCGAGTCCTAGATGTGGGTACTGGGTCGGGTTGCATTGCGGTAAGTTTAGGCATTGAAACAGATGCATCCATTTTTGCTTGGGACATTTCGGAGGATGCATTAGATATTGCAAAAAATAATGCGAGACTTTTGGGCGCTCAAGTTAGCTTTCTGCATCAAGATGTATTTGGATGGGAGCAAACTGCGGGTACTTGGGATTTTATCGTTTCAAATCCACCTTATGTGTTGGACCAAGAAAAAAACGAAATGAGTCCCAATGTACTTGATTTTGAACCTCATGTAGCTCTTTTTGTGCCTGATCACGAACCTTTAAAATTTTATCAAACCTTGGGTGATTTTGCTTGGTGCCGTTTGAACCCGGGAGGCTGGTTGGCCGTTGAAATTAACCGAGCTTATGGACTTGAGACGGAAAAGCTGTTTAGGCAGATTGGATTTTCGACCACGGAATTGCATCAAGACTTTCATGGAAATGACCGTTTTGTATTGGCTCAAAAATAGTTTTTCAAAAATATTTATTTATTCTTCCTCAAAATTGAACTTTTATCCTGTAAAAAGTATTTTGGTACGAAAATGTAAAGGAGATTTTTATTTATTGTCTACCTTTGCCAAACAAAAAAACCATAAAAATTTTTAAGATGAATAAGAAAATTTGGATTGCTTTAGCAGTAGTTGTTGCCTTAGTTTTCTGGGGTGTAGGTTCTAGAAACGGAATGGCGACCAGTGACCAGGAAGTAAAGGCTTCATGGGCGAATGTTCAAAGTGCTTACCAAAGACGTGCGGATTTAATTCCCAACTTGGTTAAAACAGTACAAGGTGTAGCAAATTTCGAAAAGTCTACGTTGACAGCTGTGATTCAAGCACGTGCAAGTGCGACACAAATGAAGTTAGATTCAAAGGACTTAAGTCCTGAAAACTTGCAAAAATATCAAGCAGCTCAATCTTCTTTAGGAGGTGCATTATCTCGATTAATGGTTGTAGCTGAAAATTATCCTCAATTAAAAGCGACGGAGAACTTTTCTGAATTACAATCACAATTAGAAGGAACTGAAAATAGAATTAAGGAAGAGCGCGATCGTTTCAATGAATCGGTAAAGAACTATAATTCTTTGATTGTTACTTTTCCAGGTAATTTAATTGCTTCCTTTTCTGGATTTGTAGAGAAGGGTTTTTTCCAAGCGGAAGCTGGGTCTGATAAGGCACCCGAGGTGAATTTCGACGAGAAAAAGTAGGATGCATTTATCTGAGGACCAACAAAAACAAATTTTGCAAGCCATCCAGGAGGCCGAACTAAAGACTTCTGGAGAGGTACGCGTGCACATAGAAAGTCATTGTGAAGGGCACCCGGTCGAAAGAGCGAAGGTGCTCTTTTTTGAATTAGGCATGCATCAAACTGATTTGCAAAATGGAGTTCTCATCTATTTGGCCCACAAAGATCGTAAATTCTCAATCGTAGGAGATAAAGGAATTGACGCGAAAGTTCCTTTGGAATTTTGGGAAACGATCCGGGATGAAATGCGCCCTACCTTAGTAAAAAATGAATTTGGCATAGCCCTTTCACACGGTATTATGCGCGTTGGCGAAGTGCTTGCCACGTTTTTTCCATATCAAAAAGATGATCAGAATGAGCTGTCGAATGAAATATCTTTTGGAGCTTAGTCAAATGATGAAAAAAATCAAATTCTTATTTTTCCTACTCTTTACGGCAAATACCTTACTGGCTGCTGGTCAGGGAGACATACCTGCGAAACCTAATGGCTATGTATTGGATGCTATTTCTGCATTAAAGCCTGAGGAACGTAATTTACTTGAGCAAAAATTGCGAGGTTACGCGGACAGCACATCGACTCAGTTTGCAGTAGTATTAGTTCCATCGACTGGAGGCCGAGACGCCTATGATTATGCGATGGAAATAGGGAAAAGTTGGGGCATAGGACAAAAAGGAAAGAATAACGGAGTGGTCATTTTAGTTTCCATGGATGAGCGCAAGATTCGAATCGTCACAGGTCGAGGAATCGAGGATGTATTAACCGATGCCATTTGTAAACGAATCATTAATCGGATAATCAAGCCATATTTAAAGCGGGGAGATTTTTATGGAGGTTTAGATATGGCAACCACTGAAATGATGCAGCGTGCCAGCGGTGAATTTAAGGCGGATGCATCTGAGGATCCCCAAGGAATTCCATTGTTTGCGATCATCATCATTGGTTTTGTTCTTATGACTTTAATTAATGCCTATCGAAATCGAAACAGAAATGGGGGATCAGGACCTGGTTCAAATGGGGGAGGAGGCATGTTTTTTCCACCTATATTTCTAGGAGGCGGAAATTATGGTGGTGGTTCTGGTGGATCTGGAGGAGGCGGTTTTGATTTTGGTGGATTTGGTGGGGGAGACTTTGGCGGGGGCGGCGCAGGTGGCGATTTTTAAATAATCTGTATCTTTGTTGAAAATAAAAATATTTTGAAAGATATCATCCAACAATCTCTTCGCGAATCACAAGATGTTTTAGCGCAATTTTTATCTGATCCAAGCAAATTGGATGCGATTGAAAAAGCGGCTGATTGTTTGGTGGACGC
>SXGQ01069634.1_pt1 | contig 90144 bp, 72 predicted proteins | sample 3178371 | NCBI WGS metagenome assembly SXGQ01 (sample SAMN11356859, study PRJNA531348) | freshwater metagenome | isolation source: freshwater sample F1-20 | place: China: Fuxian Lake, Yuxi | collected 2017-12-25 | reverse complement strand
GATCATTAGGTAGGGCAAAGTGATCCATGCCTATGTCAATATATCCCGCCTTGCTAAACATGTTTTTACCTTGTTGGTACAGCGCCATTTTTTGATTCGCACTAGGCAAATCGTGTTCATCAAATAGGCGTTGGGCCCTGCTCGTCCAGGGCACATGGGCGTAGCTATAAAAGGCTATTCGATCAGGTCTGATGGCCATGGCATCTTCAATGGTCTTGGTTATTTTTGGCAAATCTTGCCTAGGTAGGCCATAAACTAAATCCAAATTAATGGACTCATAACCAAGCTCTCGAGCCCATTTAACGACTCTTTTTACATTTTTAAGCGGCTGAATCCGGTTGATGATTTGTTGGACTTCCAAATTACTATCCTGCATTCCAAAGCTTACTCGATTGAATCCAAAGTCCCTAAACATTTTCAAATGCGCTTTAGTCGTATTATTTGGGTGTCCCTCAAATCCAAATTCATGCTCTTCTGGAAGGATGGAATCTTGAAAGATGGCGGCTAATAAACGCTTCAAATTTTCAGGCGAGAAAAAAGTGGGCGTTCCACCGCCTATATGAAATTCTCGAATCACGGGTTTTTGCTCCATCAGAATTTTATACAAATTCCATTCTTTTATGAGCGTATCAATGTATTCTTTTTCGACTGAATGATTGGTCGTAATGCGTTTGTTGCAGCCACAAAATGTGCATAAACTTTCACAGTAGGGAAGGTGTATATACAAACTAATTCCTTCTTGGGCATTTGATTCCTGAAACCTTCTGGTGAATAATAATTTCCAATGATCAGAATCAATTCTTTCCTCCCAAAAGGGCACCGTCGGATAACTTGTGTACCGCGGAATGGGCACATTATATTTGCTTAGTAAGTCAAATGGAATCTCCTGCATAGCCCGCAAATTATAAAATTTGCGGGGGGCTAAAAATGATTTTTGTCAACCTTTATATCTTTCAGGTTGGGTTTTGTAGGAGTTCTTTTATGCTAGTTTATAAGCTCAATAAATAGCCAGTTAAATCCGATAAATCCTTTTCTTTTAATCCCATGGAGGTGGGTTCCGGCATCAAACTGTTTTTTTGCTGTACCCGTGACGTCACGTCTGAAGCTTTGATATTATTCCTTTTCCCAGTTAAATCTTTCAAGATAATCTGCTTGGAATCGGCCATTAAAAATCCATAGTAACTTCCAGATTGGGTGCTAATCATCCAGGGCTCATACCCAAAAGCTAGGCTTGCCGAAGGATTAATGATGGCGTCAAGCATGCTTTTTTTGTCAAACTTCTTTTTGATTAAAGATAAATCTGGACCAATATCAGCTCCTTTTCCGGCAATTTTATGGCAAGAAATGCAATTGGTTTCAAAAATATTTTTGCCTTTTATTGCGTCGGATGGCATGTTCATGGCTAAGTCAATGGACAGTGATTTTCCTCCCGGACGCCTAAAATAATCGGCTGCCAAACTGCGGATGGATATGTCTTTATTATTGAATATATGAAGTTCAATTAATTCCCTGACCTTGGGTTTGATTTTTCCTTTTGCTGCGTCAACCATCAATAATCTAGCTCCATAGGTATCTAGCGCTATTTTTTGAGCGAGCTCTTGCTTTTTTTCAGCCACTAATGTCGTATCATTTAATAGGGAATTTTCGGATTGGATCATCCATTTTTGCTCCCGACTTAATTGTTGCTCTTCTTCTTGCTTCCAGGCAATTACATTTTCCCATGTATTTGTTTTACGAAAACTAACCCAATAATCTGCTTGTTGGGCTACGTCGGCCAATTTCGATTTTGTTAAATCAAGCATCGCGTGCGCCGCCTCAGGAGTGCTCATAAATGCGATGGTCGTCATGGCTTCTTTTCGTTGGTTAACTGTTAATGTCGGCGATTGAGCTCTTTTTTTAATCAGATTTATGCTGGCATTGGGGTGCAGTTCCCATAAAATGGAACTTTGGGCTGCTGATAAATTGAGCGGATTCGCAGGTAATTTTTTGACAAAATCCCCATAAAATAATTCCCTTTTTTCATCCACGCCAATCCCCAATGCGGTCAATAAATAGGGATCTTTTGCGCTAACCCTAAGGGCTATATGCAACAAACTTTCTTTGCTATCCTGGTAACTTAGGTCCCTAAGACCTATTGCTATTTCTCTCAATAAAGCGGAGGGTAAAGCATATTTTAAAAGCGTATGATTAATCTCTTGAAGATTTTTGCCAGACTTGCGTAACGCACGATAAGCAGTTACCGAAATTTCTGAAGAGTTTTCGGCCTTATTTGCAGGATTTTTTAGGTTTCTGATTAATAAATTTTCTACTTTTTCTAGTCCATTTGTACCTAAACTAGCCATTAACCAAATGGCCCTGGCTTGTATGTAGGGATTTGGGTCTGATAACAAGGGCAAAAGGTCTGGGATTATTTTTTCTCCTGTATTTTTCAATTTTTCGTAGGCCACAGCTCTCACATTGATGGCGGGTGATTTTAACACGCCCACAAGTCCCTTAGTGGTCGAGAAATCTAATGTGGGCGCTTTTAGATTTTTGCCTTTTGGCGTAATCCGATAAATTCTACCGTATCCTTTTTTGTCGTTCATGGCGTGACCGCCTACGACCGCATCGTACCAATCAGCCACGTAAATGGCGCCATCGGTCCCTGTGACCGCGTCACTAGGTCTAAACCATTTTCTTTTATCGGCTTCAAAATTGTCATTCCAAATGTAAAAATCATCCGAGACTGGAAATGAACTTAAAAAGTCAAATCTTTTCATGTTGAATCCCGCACCTTTTGGATTGGTCTTATATCCAAACACTAAATTTCTTCCGGCTTCGCAACTTAACAGCATGCCCCTATATTTTTCTCCCAAGGCATCTCCTTCATAAACGGTCACTCCCGTGGGGGAACCGGCACCTGTTTTGTCACCAACTTTCAATACACCGGGATCCTCTTGGTGCCAATGGGCTGTAAAAATATCTTGGTCTAATCTTCGATCCCCTTGCCAATATCGGGTTCCGTCTTTGGAAAAATATCCGGCATTACTTCCTTCCATGAGCCAAGAAGTTCGGCAGGCAATGACCTGGTCATCATTGTCATTTTGCCACATATTACCATAAGAATCCATAGCCACCTCATAACTATTTCTAAAATTATGCGCCATTACTTTCAATTGGCTTGCATCGGGAGCGATTTCCAAAGCCAAACCCCCAACCCACACACGGCCATCATCGCTTTTCTGATTCCCCTCATTGTTTTTATTGTAGGGAGTTCCACCGGCATAAAGACTACCTGAACGTAGCGTCCAACCCGTTTTATCTTTTACCACATGAGGCCCAGCATTACCTACATTAAATATAAATTTTCCGTAGGGAGTGGCTAAAAATGAATGCAAGGAATGGTCATGGTCAAAACCCCCAAATCCCGTTAAAAAGACTTCCTTTTTGTCGGGTTTATCGTCATTATTTTCATCTGTATACACGATTACGTTGGGGGATGCACTGACGAAAATTTTATTGCCGATCACCGCAATGCCCAATGGGGCTTTTAAATCCATATCCTGTACAAAGACGGTGGACTTATCGGCTTTGCCATCTTGGTCAGTATCCTCTAAAATGACAATTCGATCCCCTTGGTTTTTGAAGTTAAATCGAGTATCAGGCTTATTATTAAAATCACGGTATTCAACGGCCTCAGTTGCCCAAATACGTCCTCTGGTATCCACGTCCATGTTGGTCGGGTTGTACAACATAGGTGATTCCGCCCAAAGTTCGACCTCCAAACCCTCCGGAACAAACAAGGTAGTTCCATCATTGGTAAAAAACAGTGGAAATAAAAACAGGAGAATGGTGCTAATGATTTTCATGAATAACAATGTTTGGAATAATAATTAAATGGTTTTTTAGGACACTAAATCTCGGACAAATCGATTGTTTTTTAAATAGCTTTCCAGCATCGTTTTCCCTGGAGGAACGGCGCCTTCAATTTGAATGGCCCCGGAATATCCGATCTCATCGATGCAATTTTTTACGCGTTGGAAGTCCACTTTTCCTTGCCCCAAAAGCGCGTCATTTTCTTTAAAATGGAATTCGCAGATTTGATTTTTTTTACCAAGCCATTTGATTTCTTCATAGATGTTGTAACCCATTTTTTCTGAATTAGCCACATCATAATAGACCTTTAAATGGGACGATCCCACTGCGTCGATGATGCGCATGTGTTCCTCTGCACTTAACCAAGATTCGATGCCCAAAGTAACACCTGCTTTTTCTGCCATGGGTATGATGTCCTTGAATTTTTGGATGACAGCATCTTGTCCTTTTGGGTCATTTTTCAAGTCCCCTTGATTAAAAAAGGCAATTAAAACCGCTTTGATTTTGAATTCTTTGGCCACTTGAATGCTGTCGGCGACCCATTGGTCCGTCTGCGGGTCCGACTTAAATGGGTAGTTGTTCAGTTCGCCGATGCCCAATCCCGTAAAGCCAACGTTAAAGATTTTAGCTAACGATTTATAGGCTTCTTGGACATCTTTTCTGCGTAAATGCATGTTGTTCGCTTTTAGGCCGAGGCTTAATTGGACCCCATCTAACCCTATTTCTTTCGCCATTTCCATCGCCCCTAAATTGGAGGTATTGGAGATCGACCAATCACATGCACCGATGGAAAAACGCTTGCTCTTTATATTATTTTGTGCCTCGGCCAGCAAGTCATTTTGATGTGACAAGGCAGCAAAAATCCCCAATGCACTTTGTTGCAAAAACTGCTTTCTTTTCATAGGTTTTATAGGTTTATTTCTGATTAGCTTTACCCAAATTACTACATTTCAAAATTAGTCATTTGATGAAGCTGAATTAAATTTGAACGCATTTCATTTTTACTTCTTGATCAACCAAATTTTGTCCATTTGATTTGTGTTTATGCAGACCAGTTGAATAATACGATTGATTAGTAGTGCCATTTAAATTTCTGTTTTTATATTTTTGCTAGTAAAGTAGATAATTGTCAAAAGTAAAATACAAAGGAGTAACACAAAAGACGCAAAGATGAAAATATAATCCATCGAAATGTTCGAATCTCGAAGAATCCCCCCTACATAAATTCCTATGCCTCCCACAATACAAGCAAATAAATTTAAAATGCCGTAGGCTGTTGCTCGATATTTCTCATCAATAATCGTACATAGAATAGGCATTAGATTGGCATCCGAAAATACCTTGGTAAAGGCATATATCATAAAACCTAAAATCGCTATTTCAATTAAATTTGTATTTACGGCCAATAAAATGCCTGGAATCGCAATCAATAAACCAATCGCTGGGATCAGAATTCTTGCACTTTTATTTGTTTTGTTCCACCGATCTGCAAGTAATCCTCCTACGACTACTCCAACCATCGAAAAGGGATATAAATATCCCGTAGCATATAAACCTGCGATTCCTTGAGATAAATTGAAATGTTCTTGGTAATACGTAGGCAACCAGCCCATGATGAGCCAACCTACAATCCCAAGTAAACACCAAAAACTAAGTAAAAGAGAAAAGTTAAAGTTTGTCAATAATGTGCGTACTGCCTGAAAAAAATGAATCTTTTTTTCAACTAGGCGATTTGCTATTGCCTCTACTTGCACAGGCTTGTCTTTTAACACAAACGCCAAAATTATGGCATAAAATACCCCCACAATACCAAAAATAAAAAAGGCATAGTTCCATGAATGAAGTTCGGCTATCCAACCACCTAAAAAGCCTAAACTTTGCCCTGCGATAATTCCTGTCATATGTATTCCTATGGCCAACGACCTAGTTTTGTTGCCATGATAATCTGTGATTAAGGCCAATGCTGCAGGCAAATAACAAGCTTCACTTATTCCCATACAGGCTCTAGTTAGTAATAACATGTCAAAATTTGTTACATAGGATGTCATCCAAGTGACCACTGACCAGATACATGTGCTAAAAATGATGACTCGACTTCTTTGAAATCGATCGGCTAAAAAACCTCCAATTGGACTAAAAATACCATAAGAAAATAAAAATACACTCGATAGCATGCCGAATTGCGCATTACTCATCGGTATTTTTTCTATAATAGAACTTCTCATGGTGCTCATCATCGTTCGATCGAGGTAATTAAGAAGTCCTACAAGGCATAATAAATAAACAATGAGCCATTCTTTTGACCAAAATGTTGTCATGGAAGATAGCCGAATATCTTTTGTTGGGGATCCTAAATCAAGTTTGTTTTTTATGGACATTAAGCTTGTTTTTCAAAATGGAATTCACGCGCGAATCATTTTTCAATTAAGTTGATGTATGACTTTTTTGAGATAAGATAACGGTATTTTAGCCAAATAAATCGACGCTTTTCCCTCATGCGAGGAATAATATGAAACCCATAAATAGTTGCCATACCTAACTATTCCGGCATAACTCGTGTCACCTCCTGAAGGCAATCGGATAATTTCCTTAAAATCTTCTGAACTCTTCTTGACAAAAATTCCTGTTGACAAATTAGTTCCCTCGTGAATTCTTGTTGCAGCAATGATATTCGTTTGATTTTTGTCAAAAATAAAATTAGGACCACCAAGACGCATAGGCATTTTTTGAAAGGTCCAATCTACATAGGGATATGTACTTTTTGCCATGACACCTACTTTATCTTCTAATTCTCTTCGAATCATGGTGTGCATCGTATTTTGTTTATCGATGCGAATAGTTGCCTCATTTGGGAATCCTGAAAGTTCGAGTTTAGAAACTTTGGTGTACTTTTTGCCATCCAGTGTTTTAACGAGAAAAAGAGATGTGGGACCTTTTCTTTCGTCTGGTCCGACTTGATAATCTATGCTATATCCGATGCCTTTGTGCCAGGTAACTCGCCAGATCCAATCACCCCAGGAAACGATAGTTGGGTCGATTTCAACGGGTTCAGGGTCAGAAAATATGGTACCTGTCGAATTCGAAAAAGATACATGAGGAATTCTCCCTTTTAATATTTTATCAACATAAATACTTCCTCCAATGATGACCATGATTCGTCCTTGGGGCGTAATTGATAATTTTGCATCGCGTAAATCAAAGCCTTTTTTTTCCAATAATGCTAGCTCATTCCAGATTTGACCATCTCTCGACTGAAGGATACGAATTTTCCCGTCGCTACCTCCTACATGACCTGATCCTTCCCTGAAAACACAATAAAAATTACCTTTAAATCGAATCAGATCTGTAAAAGCATTATGTTCTCCCTTATCCCAAATTTTTGTGATTTGTACATTTTCAGCCTTTTGCCCCAGCAGTTGAAAGGCAAATGTCAAAAAAAAGTAAATGGAAATAAGTTGGCGCAGTTTCATAACAGATCATTTTTTATTTTAAAAACATATGTTTTAATAGGTTCATTTATTTTGTTTGGCATTCATTTGTAACCAAGTATATGCCGCTGCTGCTTTAATATCTAACTTATCGGCATCATCTTGGTTTAGAGACACTTTTGAATCTACAGGATAGCGGCTTGGGCCAGTGGATGATAATACTCGTTCGATAATCATTCGATCTTGCGCTAAATAATTAGTTGCTAGTGCCTTGCATAATTCTATCCTTTCTAATTTTTTTTGTGAATACTCAAAGCGAAGGAGCCGGTTTCTTACATCTTGGAAAGTATCATCAGCATGATGCTTGGTTCGGTTATAATGAATATAGGCTGCACCAATCAGGTAAACGTAGGTTTCAGAATTCGATTCCTCGTTCAAAGCCAAGTTGGCTAAAGTCTCCCAAGTATCTTTGTTCATATCGGGCACTAAAAAACCTAGTGCATAGGCGAACAATGAACGGTTTTTCGCATTTACCTTACTTATAATCTCAAGTAGTGCGCTATAATTAGGACGTTCACCGGCTTGTATGGGCAGGCAATATCCCCAATGACTAAATGAAAAAATCATACCCTCGGAAACTAGATCCTTACGTACTATTTTGGGGCTCAAATTTTTAAAGGAAACGCCAAGTTTGGCTAAAGATTCAGCTGCATGAATTCGATCGGGCCCTGAGGTATTTAAATAAGCGTTTTTAATTTTATTGATCCAGAAGTTACGTTCAGCCCTTTCTTTGGAAGCAAGGGATTGGGCACGCCAAAACCCAATTCGTTTCTCAGGTGTTTCTTCAAAGGGTTTAAGTTGTGTCAGGGCTAATGCTTTCGCCTCTTTTTTATATCCTAATTTTGCTAGGTATTCAATTGCATGCACTGAGATCCAAAAGTTAGAACTTTGGGCCACCTCGACTAAATCTTGGATTTTATCTGATTCTGTGGGTAATTGAACAGGAAGTTCCCTCAGCGTGGGTAAAAAGACAAAGGAAATAAACAAGCTCAAGAGGTTCATTTTATTCCATCTAGCGAAATGATTGAATCAAAAAATCCGACTTCTTCTAACTGCATTCTCAACCGCTTTATTTCTTCAATGGTTAAATTACGTAGAGGACTTCGACAAAGACCAAAGTCCAAACCTGTCATATTCATAATCGCTTTTCCACCTACGATGGCATTTACATGATTCAACATGATTTCTACCACTTGAATCGATTTCATTTGAAGGCTACGAGCTAAGGCATAATTTTGATCGGAATAAGCATTCAAAATTGCATGATAAATACCAGGCATAAAATTAAATGTAGTTCCAATGGCCCCTTCAATGCCTAAGACAAGTCCATTGATCAAAATCTCGTCATGTCCATGCAAGACATCAAATCTTCCATTTTCTAAAGCCATGCATTGATGCATATCCATGTAGTCGGTATGGGTGAATTTAACACCGGCTAAGTTGGGGATGATACCCGAGGCTTTTTTGAATAATTGGTTTACCTTGATATGACAGCCTGTGATAGCCGGCAAATGATAATAGTAAAAAGGGGTATTTGGTGTGGATGAGGCTACTTGTTGGCAAAAATCAACCATCACATCCAAGTCTGAAGATGGAAAAAAATTAGGTGCCATACAAGCCACTGCATATACGCCATTTTTTTCACCATGAGCGGCTAAATCTTTTGCTATTTCAACACTAGAGCTACCTACATGAACGATGATTTTGAAATTCTCATCGCTAAATTCCATCCATTTTTCAATGATGGATTTTCGTTCTTCAATCGTTAATAACATTCCTTCCCCCGTGGAGCCGTTGACAAAAACACCAGCTAATCCTTGATTCTTTAATCGATTGGCATAAGCTGGTATCAGGTCCAAATGAATTTTTCCATCTGGAGTAAAAGGAGTAAAAACAGCTGCAATTAATCCTTTGATTTTTGGATATCGAAACATGTTAATGGATAAATTAAATTTTTTCTAATTTAAACATATTTTATTAAAATTAAGCTTGCCTATTTAAGTTGATGCGATGATCTGAAAATAGACATTCAAATGAAATAGCAGGAATTAGATAGTAATTCTTGGACTTTAGTCCTTTTGTCTAGTACCTTGTAGGGCCTCATTCTAATTTCTATTAATAGCCGAAAAACAAGTTTTCATACCCATTAACTATCCAAAATCTTTTTCTCAAGCATACCCTAATTTTGAATGAATCAAGTGATTTTAAATGAAAAATCGAATAAAAAAGAATTGTCAAATATGCCAACAAACCTTTGTCAATAAATTATTCCTTACATTTATTCAAGCTTCTTTCATTACATGTCAAAATTTGCCATTTTTTTTCTCCTATTCATTTCTTGCGCCCAGGATGAAATAAATCCGTCGGCAGATTATGTACCGCAAGTAGCCAAAGGCTATAAAATCCCACATACCTATTATACATTATCCTATTCGCCGTCTGACCGCCAAGCTGAATATGCCTTTTATTATTTGTCTATTGCGTCGATCAATGGCAAGCAAGAAAGAACGGATGACTTTCGTATAGACCCCTCCGTTAAATTGAATCCAGTGACGAGCACATCTTACCAAGGATCTGGATTTGATCGTGGACATTTAGCCCCTGCTGCCGATTTCAAATTGAATTTAATCGCCATGTCAGAAACCTTTTTCATGTCCAATATGTCCCCGATGACCCCATCGTTTAATCGAGGAATTTGGAGCAATTTAGAAGATAAAGTACGTGAAAACGCGTTGAGTTTAGGGGGTGTTTATGTGGTGACAGGACCTGTTTTAACGAATACCTGTGGAACCATTGGCGGAGGCATCACTGTGCCTTGCTCGTTTTATAAGATAATTTTCAAGGAAGGTTCAAACCCCAAAATGATTGGATTTTTGTTGAGCAATTCGGGCTCTTCCTTGCCGCTAAAAAACTTTATTGTTTCTGTGGACCAAATTGAGAAGTTGACAAATTTAGATTTTTTCTCCTCCCTCGCTGATGATATTGAGGGTTCGTTGGAGGCCAACAAATCATCTTCTGGTTGGAGTTTTTAGTGTTGCATTAATTTTTCTAAGTACCTTCCCGAAATCCCGTAAAATCAGCTATTTTTTTGGCGTAATAAAATAAATAATCCTAACTTGTTTCGGTAACATAAACCTATATGAAAAAATTACTTTTTTTGATTTTTCTATTTGGCACATTCGCACATTCGAGTTTAGGCCAAAATGCCGTTAAACAAGCCAATCGCTTTATTGAGTTATTAACGGAGGAGCAAAAGCTCTCAACACTTTTTCCATTTGATAATAATGAACGGTATAATTTTCATTTTGTACCCATCAAGCGGAAAGGGGTCACTTTTAATGAAATGTCTGCCGAGCAAATAGAAGTAGGTTTAGGTTTGTTGAAGATTTGTTTGAGTGATCAGACGTATAAAAAGACCAACGATATCGTCAAATTGGAAGCCATACTGAAGGAGCTGGAAAAAAGAAAACCGGAGGATAAATACCGCGATCCGGGTAATTACCATTTTACTATTTTTGGAATACCTTCTGAAAAGAATATCTGGGGATGGCGATTTGAAGGCCATCACATTTCATTTAATTTTTCATTCGATCAGAAATTATTGGTTTCGGGGACTCCTGGGTTCTTGGGCACTAATCCAGCTATCGTACCTAGAGGGCCTGCGATGGGCACACAAATATTAAAAGAGGAATCTGATTTAGGTTTCGATCTTTTACATTCCTTGAATAAAGTTCAGTTTAAACAGGCGATGATCGACTCGGTTGCCTACCCGGATATTTTGACTTTTGACAAAAGAAGTGCATTTATCGGGGACCCCAAAGGTGTTAAATATAGCGATTTGAATAAGGAGCAAAAAGCGATGATGCTTGCCCTTGTTCGCCTATATGTTTTCCGCTACTCACATTTATTGGCCGAAAGTATGGTGAAAGATATTCAAAAAGCGGGGCTTGAAAACTTGTGGTTTGCATGGGCTGGACATACCGAACCTGTGATTGGGAAGGGTACTTATTATCGGATTCAGGGACCTTCTGTTTTGATTGAATACGACAATACTCAGAACAATGCCAACCATGTGCATTCGGTCATTCGAGATTTGAAAAATGATTTTGGCGGTGATTTGTTATTGGAGCATTATAAAACGGCTCACTAATTTATTTCCTAAATTTTTTGATTCGAAAAAATGTGAGGTAATTGGCATCATGATTATTATGCGCGCCCTCAAAGGCATCATCGTAGGCAGTCCGACAAGCCAGCAAAATATTTTTTCCGTCAAAAAGCCAATCAACATACTGAAACCCGTGCTTGATCACATCAGGATGTTGGAACACAATCTTTTTTATTTTCCAATCTTTCAAGTCGCTTGAAAAACATAAGGCCAAGGTATTCCTGATCGATGCTGGGTTTTTACCGGGGTTTGCATTTTTGACTTCCTCAGGAATGAAGTTACTTAGTGTCCAGTAAAGCTTCGTTTTAGGATCAAATCGAATCGTGAATTTTTTAGACCCTCCAGGGAATGGGATAAAACCCGTGGATCGATCAAAAATAGCCTGCGTTCCATCCGCACTAATTTTTACCATCGCCGCATATTCTTGTAGACTTTTTTTATTGTCGACGCGCAACATATTCCAAACTCCTCCATCAGGGCCTACTACGGCATTTCCTTCGATCCAACCGCCAAATGCCCCATTGAAATAAGTTGAGTCATATCCCAACACATTCGATTTTGTCCAATTGGCCGCCTGCATCGGATTTTTGTCTAAAGGAATCGACATCATAAAACTTCCATACCGCTTTCCCCAAGTTTTAATTGGCCCCATCGCATCTTCCATGGCTCGCCACAATCGGCCTTCATGGATGATTAAGGGCATCGGAGCGCAGTGGTATTCGCCGGCTAATAATAACCCATTTTCAGCGTCCGCGGGGTTGGTCCATGTTTCGCCTTCATCCATGGATTGCCTGATAATGGCATTTCCATGATGCTTATGGGTTCCCATGAGGTATAAATTAGACTGATGTATAAACAATTTAGACCAAAATTGACCATTGATTTCACTGATCATTTCCCACGTTTTGCCTTTGTTTTTTGACCTGTAAATGCGTGAAATGGCGGAGGTATGTTCCGTGGATTTAGGCCCAAAAAAATCATGCGAAGCTAAATAATGTCCGTTGGCCAATACAACGATACTCGGCGATCCGATGTATAAACCACTTGACGCGGGGCTATAGGCAATGACTGTTCCGGGTACTTTAGATTGGCCATAAGCCATTAGATACCCGCAAACAAGTAGGGAAGCCAAGAAAATTTTCATCGATTTGTTCATGATCAATAATATGGATATTTATCCCAAAGATTTGTATTTGGGTTTGTTAGACGCGGATCATTCGTTCGTTTCATCCAAGCTTCCAATTCGATTTTCAAGTATTTTTTTGCTTTCTCAAATCGTTTTTCATTGGCCAAATTATGCAATTGGCTCGGGTCATTTTTTAAATCATATAATTCCTCGGAACCTCTCTTCTTGAACGTGCGGTTAAAAAAGAAGGCATAATTGCTGCTGTCTGACATGATTAATTGTTTGGACGGCGAATCGTCTATGTCACCGTAGGGACCTACGGCTACCCATTTCTGTGGATCTCCAGCTGGAAAACGATTGGGTTCAAAATTGCGCAGGTATAAAAACTCCTTCGTTCTGATACCCCTAACCGGGTAACCCAAATCCCCTTTTCTTACATTGGCATGTCTTTCTCTTTCTACAAAAACAGCATTTCTATTGGCTATGGGCCGACCATTAATCAAATTGGTCAGACTCTTTGACGGAAGATCTGTGGGTTTTTGGATGCCCATAACGTCTAAGACGGTAGGTGCCAAATCGATTAAACTTATTAATTCGCTGGAGCGGGCAGGTTTTATTTTACCTTTCCAATACATAATGAGCGGTATATTGGTTCCTGAATCATAGCAAGTGGCTTTTGCTCTTGGGAAAGGCATTCCATTATCACTAGTAATGACAATCAGCGTGTTCTCTAATTCACCTTTTGACTCTAAAGTGGCGATGAGTTTACCCACATTGCTATCAAATCTTTCTACCTCAAAATAGTAATCTAAGATGTCCTTTCTAACTACATCGGTGTCGGGCAAGAATCCAGGAACTTTTACTTTTTGTGGATCCAGTCCGGCTTGTTCACCAGTTCCTTTTACATAATCACGATGGGGATCGATGGATCCGAACCAAAAAAAGAAAGGTTTGTCTTTTGGCTTTGCCCCTAAAAATTCTTCAAAATTTTTGAAGTTTTTCCCTGCTGGATTGTCTTTGTATCCACCTATTTTAAAATTTCCTGGGCCCCATCCTTTTTGTTCACTACCCACAAAACCACCTGATGCTTGAATGAGACTTACAAAATTGGGAATGCTTGCGGGAAGACTCCCCCATAAATTTCCTCCTTCTGCGATTTGATGAGGATGTTTTCCGGTTAAAATACTTGCTCTAGAAGGACTGCAGGAGGCTGCTGAACAAAACGCTTGGTCAAAAATCAAGCCATTTTTTCCTAATTTATCGATATTCGGTGTTCGCACAACCTTATCTCCGTAGATTCCTGCATGTTTGGACCAATCGTCTGCGACGATAAAAAGGATGTTGGGTTTTTTAGCTGTATTTTGGCCCAAAACATTAAAAAAAGGTAGGGCGAAAAATAAGCAAAAGAGTGCTTTTTTGATCATCGGTTAATGGGTTTGAAGTTTATCCTTTTCTGAATTCATGTGCCGTTTGAATGGCTGCCCTTAAATTTTCGATGGGCGTGGTATTACTAACGGTGCAATTTGCACTTAAAATCACCCGGTTGGGAGCATTTTTCAATACGTCCAACGTAGCTTTTTTAACTTGGTCCACGGTTCCCGTTGAGATAACACCATGTCGATCCAATCCGCCCATAACAGGTCTATCAAAGATTTCAGAGGCTTTTTGCAAGGTTAAAACTTTTCCATCCGCTTGCAGGGGGATGTTAACAATTTGTCCAGGATAATCTTGGAAACGAGGGGTAAAACCTTCATATTCGCCGTCATAGTCGCAGATGTGGAGGATGTTATAGGGAACTAATTGGGACACTTCTTTGTAAAGAAGCATATCAAAACTTTTAATCGTCCGATTAAATAATTGGTAGTCGGCTACGCGATTTGTTTCACCCCCTTGTGCACAGGTATAAAATCCATCTACGCCTAATTTAGCAGCCGCTTGAACGAAATTTAAAATGGAAAGAGTTACGTTTTCCATGCCACGACACACTGCCTCTGGATCTTCTTTGACATGTTTAACAAGCAACTCCCAGGGCACGGCTTGTTTGGCCATTTGGTAGGGCGAGTAAAGTGTTTGAATGATCATGGCCTCTGATTTCGCTTCTTTGACTATATTTTTAATGACGTATAGTATAGGCTCAAAAAAGGACTCGGGCATAATCGGTTGTTTATACCAATCTTTTGCTGTCTTTATTTGCTCGTTGAGCGGCAGACTCATTCCGTCAAATTGAATTTTGACAAAGTCCATTTGAGTCGCTTTGAAATAATTCATATGGGCTTTAACTGCTTCATCCCCTTTTTTATTGAAGTGCATAAAAAAACCTGCAGGTATATAATCGGATTTAGATCCTTTTTGGAGCACGTCTTCCATTAAATCCCTTTTGGATTTAGCCTTCGCATTCAATGGGGAAGTTTGTGTTTGATTTCTTTCTTGCACAGCCCCCATTAGGCCTATCGTACCTAATGAGCTTGATTTCAAGAAATTTCTTCTGGAGGAATTTTTCATAGTATAGTGTTTTAAATAGAGTTTTTTTCCTGTTTAATTTTCAATTTTTAAAAACCTTTACCCAAATGACTATATTTCAAAGGTTAGTAATTTAGTAATGCTTTTTACAGTTCTTTCTAAATAGATTAATAGGTTTTGTTCACTTATTAAACTTGTACCATTTTTTAATCATGTTTTTTTTATGGAAATTTATTCATTGAAAAATAAAATTTACAAATAATGTACGATTATATTATTGTCGGTTCAGGATTTTTTGGTTCCGTTTGTGCGAGGGAGTTAACAGATAAGGGTTTTAAATGCCTTGTTTTAGAGAAGAGGAGTCATATTGGCGGAAATTGCCATACTGAAAAAATTGACGGCATTAATATGCACACGTATGGTCCGCACATTTTTCATACGTCCAATGAGCGTGTTTGGAAGTGGATTAATCAATTTGCTACGTTCAATCATTTTACCAATCGGCCCATTGCAAATTACAAAGGCGAATTATTTGCCCTTCCTTTTAATATGTGGACTTTTAACCAACTGTGGGGAGTGACGCATCCGCATGAGGCGAAGGCCATTATTGCTGAGCAGTCGAAGGAAATAGGGGAGCCACAAAACCTAGAGGAGCAGGCGATCAAACTTGTGGGCAGAGATGTGTACGAGAAACTGATCAAGGGGTATACATCAAAGCAATGGATGAAACCTCCAAATGAATTGCCTAAGGAGATTATTAAGCGACTTCCTGTTCGTTTTACCTACGATACTAACTATTTTAACGATCCATACCAAGGTATCCCCATCGGCGGTTATACCCAGATTTTCGAAAAGTTGCTGGCTGGAATAGAGGTCCAATTAGATACGGATTACTTGGCGGATAAGTCGGCCTGGGATGCCAAAGCCCGACATATTATATTTACCGGTCCTATTGACGCGTATTATGATTATCAATTTGGCCCTTTGGAATACAAAACCACGCGTTTTGAGCATAAGAAATTAACCGATACGGATAATTATCAAGGAGTTCCCGTGATGAATTATACGGATGCGGAAGTCCCTTATACGCGTATCATTGAGTACAAACATTTTGAGTTTGGTCAAACCGATACGACTTGCATCACGTATGAATATCCTGAACCGTATGTGGCCAAGGTGACAGAGCCCTATTATCCGGTGAATGATCAAGCAAATAATGCCATTTATGGTCAATATAAGGCTTTGTCAGATGCGGAGACCCATGTGTATTTTGGGGGTCGATTGGCCGAATATAAATATTACGACATGCATCAAATTATTGAGCGGGCGTTCGATCTGTTGGATGAATTGAATTCATAATGCATTAGAATTAAATAATATCAAAATTTTATCGCTGAATCCTTTGAAAGAAAAATTTCAATTTTTGTTTTCAGATGGAAATTCTATATTTTTTGGTAAATTCAAAAAAAATAAACCTGAACCTATGAAAACCATTTCTTCCCTGAGGCCGATCTTCGTCCTTTTATTCATTGCCTTTTTAGCATCAAGCTCTTATGTAGGGTTTGCAAATCCTCCAAAAAATGTAAAAGCTAAAATCATTAAGACCTTGATTGTCGACGGTCAAAATAACCATGACCAATGGGCCAAGATAACGTATATGATGAAGCGTTATTTAGAGGAAACAGGTAAGTTTTCTGTTGATGTTCAAAGAACAAAATATACGTGGAATGGAAAGGGTTTTGTGGATAAATATAAGATTCCTGGGCTTGCGGCGACAGTAGATTTACCTAAGTCGAGGATGGATTCTAGTTTTCATCCCAACTTCGCAGCATACGATGTCGTGATTTGTAATTTTGGTTGGAATGCAGCGCCTTGGCCAAAACAAACCCAAGAGGATTTTGATAAATTTATAAAAAAAGGAGGCGGTTTGGTGATCATTCACGCGGCAGATAATTCATTTCCTGAGTGGCCCGCCTATAATCAGATGATTGGTATTGGGGGTTGGGGTAATCGGACCGAGAAGGATGGTCCTTATGTGTATTATGACCTAAATAACCAATTGGTCCGTGATATGGCACCTGGTCGTGCGGGTTCACACGGGCCACAGAAAGATTATCTTATTACGATTCGCAATGCAAATCACCCGATTACCAAGGGAATGCCGTTGACCTGGATGCATGCCCAAGATGAGATGTATGATCGATTAAGGGGCCCTGCAGAGAATATGGAGGTGTTGGGAACGTCATTTTCATCTATTGAAAATAAGGGATCAGGCCGACATGAGCCTATGTTATTAACGATCAATTATGGCAAAGGAAGAATTTTTCATACGCCCATGGGCCATGCGGATTATTCCGTTAGTTGCGTCGGATTTATCACAAGTATCTTGCGTGGAACACAATGGGCAGCGACTGGCAAAGTGGATATTCCCATCCCAACTGATTTCCCTAAACCGGATGTAGTGAGTAAACGTGAATTTAAGGATTAAGAACAAAAAAATTGAACATATGAGTACTCGGAGAGATTTTATACAAAGACTTTCATTGCCATTAATGGCGATGCCTTTTGCTGCTTCTGCAGCGAATGAACTTGAAAAATCAGGTTTGACTGCGCCTCAAATTTCTAACACTATGGTGGCTGATGGCCCAATTTTACGGGTAGCTTTGATGGGCTTGGGAGGATACTGCAATATGGTGGCCAAAGCGATTCAGGCATGTCCTCGAGTTAAAATTACGGCTTTGGTGAGTGGCACGCCGGCTAAATTGGCCTCCTGGGGCGAGAAATATCAAGTCCCGGAGTCGAGCCGCTATAATTACTCGACCGTCGATCAAATCAAAGACAATAAGGAAGTGGATGCGGTATATATCATCACACCTAATGCTTTGCATAAAGACAATGCCATCCAGATTGCACGGGCGGGCAAGCACGTGATTGTGGAAAAGCCGATGGCTTTGAATGCCAAGGAGGGAAAGGAAATGATCGATTATTGCAAGAAGGCCGGGGTACATTTGTTGGTCGGTTACCGCATGCATTTTGAACCCAAAACATTGGAAGTTGTCCGTATGCGTCGGGAGGGAGAATTTGGCAAGATTTTGTTTTTCCAAGGCTTGTCAGGTTTTGTGATTGGGGATCCGAAGCAATGGAGGTTGAATAAGGCCTTGGCCGGGGGTGGTTCCATGATGGATATTGGAATTTACTCGATCAATGGCGCACGGTATATGATTGGAGAGGAGCCTATTTGGGTTACGGCCCAAGAAACGAAGACGGACTTTGTGAAATTTAAGGAGGGAGTTGATGAGACGATTCAGTTCCAAATGGGTTTCCCAAGCGGTGCCGTCGCATCTTGTTTGTCGACCTACGCCTTAAATAATTTGGACCGCTTTTTTATGGATGGAACCAAGGGATTTGCTGAGTTAAAGCCGGCTACTGGATATGGTCCAATTATGGCGAGAACGAATAAAGGCGAGATTGAGTTTCCACATGTGACGCATCAAACGGTTCAAATGGATGAAATGGCTAAGATTTTATTGGATGGCAAGCAGCCTATCATTCCTATGGATGGGGAAGAGGGCTTAAGGGATTTACGTATTGTGGATGCGATTTATGAGGCTGTTCGTACGGGCAAAAAGGTGAAAGTGTAGGGTGGCCAAGGGATTAGTTTCTTATTGACATACTTTATTTTCCTTTCCTTTGCTAAACGAAATAGACGCAATTTTTTGCGTCTATTTCGTTTCAATCAAGGGTTATAAAAATTCCTAAAGGAATTCTAGACTTTATAATATTGCTCCCAACCTTTTCTTGGAGGCGCACCTACCAATAATTGGTTGGCTATTTTATTGTTGGTAATCTGTTTGGTTTTACGGTCAAACAATAATTTAGTGTTTAATTTTTGTGCCATCACACCCAAGGTAAACACTTGGCTTAAAGGTCCCGCAATTGCAAATGGCGATCTCGTTTTCTCCAATCCCATACAGGCCTTTAGGTAGTTGGCATAATGGTTCGATGGACTTATAGGCACCACGGGCAACTTATTCGCCATGTCTTTCGCCTTATCCTCCGGAATGATCGACAACGTACTTCCATGGGATCCGCCTTTAAAGGTCAACTCTTTCGAATAAATAATCTTGCCTGGATTTAATTTAACGGGTTGAATCTTTCCATTGCTTGGTGGTGGAATATTAGGGTCTAATGCAGAAACCCCATACCCTGCGGGAACAGGAGGAATGTTGTTAATCCCATCATACCAAGTAATATCCATGGCCGGCATGTTGCCACGCGAAGGAAACTTAAACAACAAGGTCGTCGATAGCGGATAAAAGAATGGATTATGTCCATCCGCTCTCTGCATATTGATTTCCGTAGGTAATCCCAAATTCAAAAATTCATGCGCGGTGTCCATGATATGTGCACCCCAGTCGCCTAGTGCTCCTAATCCATAATCGAACCAACAACGCCATTGTCCATTGACAAAGTCTTTTTGGTACTCATGTGGCTGTACAACGCCTTGCCAAATATCCCAATCCAAGGTGCTTGGAACAGGTTCCCCGGCTGGAAATTTTTTAATATTAGTATCCCAACCATGCCACCTGCGCGCAGAGTTCATGTGTGCGGTCATGGACGTTACATCCTTGATAATGCCCGCTTCTTGCCATGCTTTGAATTGAAAATAATTGGCCTCCGAATGGCCCTGATTTCCCATTTGGGTCACTAGGTGGCTATGTTTTTTGGCGGCTGCCATCATGAGTTCTACCTCATTAAATGTCCTAGCCATCGGTTTTTCTACATAGACATGTTTGCCTAAGGCTAAAGCCATCATGGTAATAGGGAAGTGTGAATGATCAGGAACCCCTATGGCCACTGCTTCAATTTGGCTTCCCATTTTATCAAACATCGTTCTGAAATCTTGAAAACGCGGTACATCCGGGAATTTCTCTAAGACAGCTCTCGTCTGAGGAGCCCCCATATCTACGTCACAGAAGGCTACAAAATTAGCCAATCCTGTTTTTGCGAAGGACATAACATCAGATCCCCCTTGATTTCCAATACCGATACAAGCTAAATTAACCTTGTCCTTCGCAGGTAGATTAGCGGGTCCCGGTAAATAATGGTTGGTCGATGAAGTCCAAATAGAAGGAAATGCTGAAGCGGCTGTCAACAAGGTCGATTTTTTCAAAAATGACCGACGCGATTTTTCGTTTGATTTCATAGTTTATGTTTAAGCCTTCAAATTAATTAATATTTAATAAAATTCAACAAACTGAAGATTTTAGGGATAAGAATTTGTGATTTTTTTTGGATATTGGGCTTTTAATTTTGAACAAATCATTTTATGTCGACGACCCATAACGAAGCGCCAGCCATGGTAAAACCTTCCATCGCCTTAATACATCATGTATTTTTCTGGTTGAACCATCCAGAATCCGAGGCAGATAGAAATGCATTAATTGCCGGTTTGAATACCTTAAGAGCGATCCCTACGATTCAGAGAATGCATGTAGGCGTTTTAGCATCTACCGAAAAGCGTGATGTGGTGGATACTTCTTGGGACGTATCCGAAATCATGTTTTTCAACGATGCTACGGGCCAAAAAGTTTACCAAGATCATCCGTTGCACATGGAATTTGTTAAAAACTGCGCACACCTTTGGAAAAAGGTATTGGTGTATGATGCCCAGGATGTGTAAGCTTTCATTTTTTATCTAAGTATCCTATTTCAAAAATTGGCATTTTTTGTGAAGGATAAATCATTTTGATTTTTCTTCCTAGCTTATAATAAGCATTCAATTTCTTGTTAAAGGATTGCCTATTTCGTGTATCTACATAATCAATATTCATTACATTGATAATTGGGATTTTTAATGAGTCCGATAAACCCAATAGTCTAGTCATTTGAATTGTGTCAAGAGGGCTTACCCATGTCACAATATCATCATTTTGATCATCGATGGACCTGATGTAATAAAAGCTCCAGGAGTCAAAATTTACAATAGCCTTCTTTTTTTCAGATGAGCTAGTATATTTTTGGATGGTAGCATAATCAATAGGAATCCAATAAAACCAATCGCTAATTTTGTAATTAATGCTTACTGTAATTAGGGCCAAAATAAAGTAAGTTTTTAAGAAGATGCTTCGATAAAATTTATAAGAGTTGTCGAATAAAAATCCAAAGATTGGGATCCAAACAAAAACAAAATGGTGACCCCATTTGACTCTGCCTAAGATCAGAAAAGTGGCTAACATAAATAATATGGACAATCCATAAAGGCTAGTTTTGTAGAAGTCATTTGATCTAGGATTTTCAATCCAATTTGAAAATGAAAAACTAATTTTTTTATAATTTTTGGCTGCGACATGTATGATAAATGCCAAAATCAATGCGAATAAAAAAATAGGATATCCTTCAAAGTAGAAATATTGAAAAAATGAATTTCCTGACAAATTACGGTTCAAATAAAAACTAAAATCAAACTGTTTGATGAATGCGTTAGTGCCTTCAAGTCGATCATTTAAAATTTCAAATAATACTTTCTTGTTATTATAGGGATCTAAAACACCCTTGATTAATGATTCAATACCCAATTTTTCCTCATCAAGCAAATGTTTTTTTAAGGGTTTAGTTTCAAAACTAGGTGTGGCATTACTGAAATATTTTACTGAAAGATTTGAATTTAAATATTGATTAAATAAGGTAAACAATACAAGTAATGTAATGAAAATTGAAATAGTTGATTTCCAATTAATATCTTTAAAATTAATTTTAACTAAACAAAATGGGATTAGCGAAGGTATTAAATAGAGGAAAAATAATTTATCAAAGCAGGCAATTGCCCAAATGATTAATAAAATACTGGATAGGCACAGAAGTCTTAAAAATGATTTTGATGCATAAATTTTACCCACAAGTATTCTAGTTAGCAAATATATGATTAGGGCTAAATTTACAGGTCCAGCGTCATGTAGGATGCTAAAGTAAAATGGAATAAAAAGACACATGGCCCAGGTGCCCGCTTTTCCCAAATTTAATTCTTTTTTTAGCAGATAAAAGAATAAAATCAAAGACAAAAATGAGTAAATCCCTTTGCCTATGATCAATGGAAATAATTTGAAAAACGGAAAAAATAGTAATCCTTGTATTGTCCCTGTGTAAGGGAAAGGCATATTAAATTGATGATTTAATACGCTTTTACTGTAGGCTTGAAAACCCTCAGTAAAATTCACTAAATAAAAATTTGGGTTTAGATAGGCTAAATTATGAAAGTGCAGAAATTCGTCTTGATGAAAGTTTATACCAAAATAACAAACTATAGAGATGATTAAAACGACAAAAAACTGTTTCAAAACCATAATGAATCTGTATGTCAAAATACAAACTTAACAATTTTAAATACAAAGTTTAAGGTGTAATTATTAGTTGGTTATTTTTCTTTAAATTAAGAGCATGTCAAAATCCTAACTTGATTATTCCAGAGGCACTGATTTAGCTAAATTCCTTGGTTTGTCGACGTCAAAACTTAATTCTACCTCAAGAAATTAAAATGGATTTACTCTAAGTGAGATGATCTTTTGTTCAGGTAACGGATGACTTTTGAGAGAGTATATTTTCGAGCTTTTTGAGTTCCACTTGAATATTATATTTCTCAATAGATTCCTTCATTACATTTTTATCAAATTGGTTTTGAGCCTTTATTAAATTCAAAACTTCATTCGCAAGGATTTCAGGTCTTAGGTCGAAACAAATTCTACCATTTTGATCATTGATGATTAATGAAGATCCTCCAGAATCTGTTGCAAGAACGGGAACTCCGCAGTAAATGGCTTCCATCATCACTAAACCCATACTTTCTTCTCTAGAGCAAGATAAAAATAAATCCGCTGAATTTATTTCTTGAATATATTCCAATGGGCTTAAGTTATTTTTAATTTCAATGGCAGGATTTTTTATGGAATTAATATTTCTTCTTAGAACTTCTGAATATCCCGTTTTTGACCAATTCCCAATCCAAACAAATTCATATTTTGTTGGATCAAAGAACTTACTAATTTCTACAAATATTTCTACACCTTTGACTTGGCAAATTGTACCTGAGCCAATAATTTTTATTTTATTTTTTGGTCGCTCGGGTAAATTAAATAAACATGAATCAATATAATTTTTATCAATGCAAGATGTGACGGTTGTACATGGTTTTTGTGTGATGGATTTTAATTGATTGTAAATAATATCTGAACAGGCAATATAATGGTCTACCTGATTTAAAATTATTTCAGTATCAGTTAAGCTCAGGTGACCTATTCCAAAAAGATTTTCGTGAATATGTAAAAATTTGTAGGTGCTAAAATGATTGCTATATTTTAATACTCCTGCGTTGGTGATCGTATTAATATACCAAATGTCACTTTTAAACTCATTCTCAATCTTTTTTAATCGATTTAGCATAACATCTTCTCCCAGATGAAATCTAATTTTATCGAAAATGTTGAAGGTGCTTTCTAAGTAAAATAATTTGACGTCTTGCGGCAGATTAGGAACTAATTCACCCCCTTGTTGCATCAAAACTATCCCAATATCAAATTTGGAACGATCCAAGCTTTCCACGATGTTGAATAGAATTATTTCCGCTCCAGTCCGGTTAAGGTCTTTGGTAAAGAATAAAATTCTCTTTTTTGTAGACATTTTTTAATTTGAAACGGATTTTGCCAACGAGTTCACTAAAAGAATTTTTCTTTGTTGGGCAATTAAATCTTGTAGCCTCAGAAGGAATCGAACCTTCATCTTAGGTACCGGAAACCTACATTCTATCCATTGAACTATGAAGCCGAGGCGGTAAAATTACGAATACTTCTCCAAAGTTTTGATCAGTACCCCAAAATCTTTTGGGTACGGCGCTTCCACGGTCATCGGGCTTCCATCCATCAATTTAAAACTTAAACTAAAGGCATGTAAGGCCACTCGGCGCATGATCGGCAATTCCTCCGATTCTTTTTTTAACTGGTAATTTCGTTTTAAATCTGAGACATATACATCCGGTCCCCCATACATTTCATCAGCCACGATGGGTGCTTTTAAACAGGTTAAATGGATTCTGATTTGATGCATTCTGCCCGTGATGGGCATGCATTCGACTAAGGTAAATCCTTTGTAGACCTTTAAGGTTTGAAACCAGGTTTCAGCATCTTTTCCTTTATTGCGGTCGATAATCACCTTGCCGTCTTTTAGAGGAAGGATAGGTAGATTTACCAACATGCCATCCCAGTTGTGCATTCCATCGACTACGGCGTGATATCTTTTCGCGGTTTCTCGATGTTCAAATTGCATGGAAATATGCCGATAGGCCTCAGGGTTTTTGGCAATGATTAAAGCTCCTGTGGTTTCTTTGTCTAATCGATGTCCAACCTGCGCATCTGAACTGTACTCTTTGGCCATGCGTAAAATAGCAGGGGCAAAAACGTCCTTCCGCTCATCTAACGTCGCAATGCCCGATGGCTTATTGATGACGATAAAATCATCATTCTCAAAAAGTATAAATTCCTCTAATTTTTGCTTCATATTTCTTTAATAAGGGAAAGAAATTTTCCCCATCGTTACCCAAGGCGAATCGCCTAGTCGGCGCACCCTGCTTGTCCCAGCATCCATCATGGTTTCGTTGGCCAACAAAGCAAATAAAACAGCTTCTTTGGCATCCATTGGGATTCCGATTTCTGAACTATTTCTTACCTGGATGTCGGGTAATAATGCTGAAATTCTTTGCATCAGCAATGGATTTTGACTTCCTCCTCCACTTACGTAAATACTTGCGCTAGTCTCAGGCACATATTTTTCAATAGCCAATGCAATAGATTCAGCCGTAAATTCAGTCAATGTTCGGATTAAATCGGTAGGGGTTAAGGTCCATTGGTTGGCCTGTATCAATGCTTCGACTTTCTCTAAATTGAAATATTCCGGCCCTGTACTTTTCGGAAAATCTTCTTTGAAAAAATCCAAATTCATTAATGCTTGCAATAAGCCGGTATGCAATACTCCCTGGATTCCCAAACGAGCGTCTTTATCATAAAAAAAGCCAGGAAAATAGTTGCGAACACATGCGTCAATTAAGGTATTTCCTGGGCCAGTATCGGTTACAAGAATTAAATTTGGATCCTTATTCGCCGGTAGAAAAGTGAAATTCCCGATTCCGCCAATATTCAATAAGATCCGATTTTCACCTTTTTCAGAAAACAGAAAGTAATCGCCATAGATTGCCAAGGGAGCTCCTTCGCCTCCAGCCGCTACATGTTTCTGCCTAAAATCTGAGAGGGTAATAATGCCCGTTTTTAATGCCATATGATCTCCGTCGCCAATTTGCAAAGTAGAATTTGGCTGATTTTTATTGCGCATCGGCCGGTGCATCACGGTCTGTCCATGAGAAGCAATCAAATCAATTTCTTCCGGTTTTATTCCCCAAGATTTTAGCGCGCTTAAAATGAGTTCAGCGTGTTTGATCCCTATTTCCGCATTGAGCGTACTTAGACTAGGGAAATGTACCTGTTCTTTCGCAAATACAGCCTGTATACTTTGTTTAAATTCTGTCGAATAAGGCAGTGAGACAAACTGTTTTAATTGAAATTTTGTACCTAAACCCGAACCCTCAAATTCACACAAGGCAATGTCCAAACCGTCTAAGGAAGTCCCCGACATTAAACCCAAAATCATTCTTTTGGACTTATTGGCAATCTTATACAAGGCTTCAATTCCCGGATTCATTGTGTTTTTTATTTCAGCATCTTCTGAATTTAACCTAGCTGTCAGAGAGCTAGACACCTGAGGAGCGTGGCAAAGCTACAAAATTTTAACCTTTTGATATACCTAAAATATTCAGTCTCTTGATAATTTTATGCCAAATCTCCCATCGAATTTCCGTATATTTGCTCTTCAATAAATGAATGATTCCAATGGCTTTAGATGTAATTATTGTAGGTGGAGGTATTGTGGGTTTAGCAACTGCGCATAGATTATTAGAATCTAAGCCAGATTTAAAAATAGCACTATTTGAAAAGGAAAACATGGTTTCCATGCATCAGACGGGCAATAATTCGGGTGTAATCCACTCAGGTTTGTATTATAAGCCGGGTTCATTGAAGGCGAAAAATTGTATTGAGGGGTACCATCAACTGATTGAATATTGCCAAAAAGAAGACGTGCCTTATGAGTTGACTGGAAAAATTGTGGTCGCAAGTTTTGAACATGAGCGAGGGGCTTTGGAGAATTTATATCAAAGGGGAATTCAAAACGGATTGGGGGGATTGAAAAAATTAAGTCTGAGTGAAATGAGGGAGCATGAGCCTCATGTAACGGGTGTGGAGGGAATGTTTGTACCTCAAACAGGGATTGTTGATTATCGAGTGATGGCTGTAAAATTAGCCAATGGAATACAAATAAAAGGTTGCGAATTGCATTTGGCCGAGCAGGTTATTAACATCACCAAAGGCTTAACGTATTCGATTGTGGAGACAAATAAGTCGACCTATGAAGCTAAATTAATCATTAATTGCGCAGGTCTTTATTCCGATAAAGTAGCCCAATGGACTCAAAAAGAACCTTTAGATGTTCGAATAGTTCCATTCAGAGGGGAGTATTTTAAGTTGAAGGCCGATAAAGAATATTTGGTAAAAAACTTAATTTATCCGGTTCCAGATCCTAATTTCCCATTCTTAGGGGTTCATTTTACGCGCATGATGAAAGGTGGCGTGGAGGCAGGACCAAATGCCGTTTTGGCCTTTAAAAAGGAAGGGTATAAAAAATTAGGTATCGATTTTAAGGAGCTTTGGGATACATTAACATGGCCTGGTTTTCAAAAGGTGGCAACCAAGTACTGGGAAACGGGCTTAGGAGAAATGTATCGTAGTTTTTCAAAAGAAGCATTCACAAAGGCACTCCAAGTATTAATTCCGGAGATTAAAATAACAGATTTAGTAGAAGGTGGAGCGGGCGTGCGTGCTCAGGCATGCGATCGAAGTGGCGGTTTATTAGATGATTTCTCCATTGTGGAAGATCCCAAAGTGATCAATATTTTAAATGCACCAAGTCCCGCGGCTACTTCTTCTTTGTCGATTGGCAAAACAGTGGCTGAAATGGCATTGACTAGGTTTTAATTGCAGGGTAAAGATGCGAGGTATCGTGTCTCTACAATTTTCAGACTTAACGTATTGCGTCTCTGCGTATTTTAGACACGAGGTATCGCGTCTCTACATTTATTAGACACGAGGTATCGCGTCTCCACAAAATATGAAATTATTATTTACCTATTTGCAGCATTACCGTTGGCGCGTCTTGGCGGCACTTGGACTTGCGGCTACCAACCAGATTTTCTCTTTGATGGATCCTTATATTTTCAGAAGGATCATCGACGACGTGGCTGCCGTTTATCGGTCAGATACCCATACCATGGACCAATTTATTGCAGCGATTTGGCCGTTAGCTTTAGCTTCCGTGGGGGTGGCTTTTGTTAGTCGGGTAGCTAAAAATTTCCAAGATTACATGATTAATACCGTGACTCAAAAGGTGGGTGCTAATCTATATTCGGATGGAATTAGGCATTCACTGGAGTTACCTTATGAGACTTTTGAAGACCAGCGCTCTGGAGAAACATTGGGTAAGCTTCAAAAAGTGCGGACCGATGTGGAGAAATTAATTACGCTTGGAATTAACATTTTGTTCCAGTCGGTGATCGCTTTAGTTTTCATTTCAGTCTATGCCTTTTCAGTGCATTGGATGGTGATGCCCTTGTTTTTGGTAACGGGTCCTTTGATTGGTTATGTGTCTTCCGTTTTAAGTAAGAAAATCAAAGTCATTCAGATTCAAATTGTGAAAGAATCTACGGGTTTGGCGGGTTCAACGACCGAGTCATTGAGAAATATTGAGTTGGTCAAGTCGCTAGGATTGGCCGAGCAGGAGATAAGCCAATTGAATGCCACGACCGATAAGATTTTAAAATTGGAATTGAAAAAAGTTCGCTATGTTCGTTCGATGGCATTTGTGCAGGGGACTTGTGTCAATTTACTAAGGATGTTGATGGTGGTAGTGTTGATTTATTTGATTTATCAAGGTAAGATTACCATAGGCCAATTTTATTCTTTAAACATTTATTCCTTCTTTCTTTTCAATCCTTTACAAGAAATTGGGAATGTGGTCAATACGTATCGGGAAGCAGAGGTTTCCTTGCAAAATTTTGAACAGATTTTAGCTATTCCAACTGAGCGTAAACCTGAAAATCCTATATTGATTAAGCAGATAGACCGACTAGCCTTTGACAAAGTTACGTTCCAACATCAGTCTGCGACTCAGTCGGCATTGAATGAGATTAGCTTTGAAGTCAAAGGTGGTGAAACGATTGCTTTTGTCGGGCCATCAGGCGCCGGTAAATCCACTTTGGTTAAATTATTGGTGGGTTTATATCGTCCCAAACAAGGCCAAGTTTTCTACAATGGAGAATCTGGGGATGCAATTGATTTTGACCAATTGAGAAAAAAGATCGGATTTGTGACGCAGGATACCCAACTATTCTCAGGGTCTATTCGGGAAAATTTATTGTTTGTAAATCCAGATGCGACTGATGAACAATGTATGTCGGTGCTAGAAAAGGCAGCATGCCAAAGCTTGTTAGCCAGAGCAGACAAAGGATTAGACACGATGATTGGAGAAGGTGGCGTAAAAGTTTCTGGAGGAGAAAAACAAAGGTTAAGTATCGCAAGAGCCTTATTAAGAGATCCTAATTTATTGGTTTTTGACGAAGCTACATCCTCATTAGATTCGTTGACCGAGGAGGAAATCTCAGAAACGATCCGTTCCGTATCGCAAGCTTCTGCGCATTTAACCATTTTGATTGCTCACCGTTTGTCGACGATCATGCATGCGACAAGAATTTATGTGTTGGAAAAAGGTCGCATCGTAGAGCAGGGGAATCATGAAAGCCTGCTGGAGGTAAAAGGTTTGTATTATGCGATGTGGCGCCAACAGGTAGGAGAGAACAAACCGTTGAGTATTTAAATTTTGAATAGTATTTATTTTGTTAATCCTTGATTTGCCATATATTCTTTGGCTAAATTTAAGAAAGAACAAATTGCTTTACCTATATTTGTAATTTGGAAAAATTTGATCAAAAGCCTTATGTCATTAAATAAATTCTCTCGAACACTTACGCAAGAAATCACGAATCCAGCTGCAAAAGCGATGCTATATGGCATTGGTTTGACTTCTGAAGACATGAATAAAGCGCAAATTGGTATTGCAAGTACAGGTTATGAAGGTAATCCTTGTAATATGCATTTGAATGGTCTTTCCGTTCATGTGAAAAAGGGAATTCAAGAAAATGGGATGGTCGGTCTTATCTTTCATACGATTGGTGTTTCAGATGGAATGACAAATGGCAATGATGGAATGAGTTATTCACTTCCATCAAGAGATATTATTGCAGATTCGATTGAAAATGTTGTGGGCGCGCAATGGTACGATGGCGTTATTGCCGTGGTGGGTTGTGATAAAAATATGCCGGGAGCTATGATGGCTTTGGCTAGATTGAACCGACCAGGTATGTTGGTTTACGGCGGAACAATTCGTTCTGGAATGTACAAAGGAGAAAAATTGGATATTGTCTCGGCTTTTGAGGCTTTAGGTAAAAAATATGCAGGTACCATTTCAGATGAAGATTATGAGGGGGTGATTCGCAATTCGATACCGGGAGCAGGAGCTTGCGGAGGCATGTATACAGCCAATACCATGGCTTCTTCTATGGAAGCAATGGGTTTAGTTTTGCCTAATTCATCGTCATATCCAGCTACACATGAAGGGAAAAAAGAAGAGTGTTTGGCGATAGGCGCGGCGATGAAAGTATTGCTAGAAAAAAATATTTGTCCGAGGGATATTATGAACCGACATGCATTTGAAAATGCGATGACGGTGGTAATGGCCTTAGGAGGTTCAACGAATGCAGTTTTGCATTATTTAGCGATTGCGCATTCAGCGGGAGTATCCTTTACCATGAAGGATATTCAAGATATTTCGGATCGTACGCCATTGATTGCTGATTTAAAACCTTCAGGGAAATACTACATGGAGGATGTGTTGGCGATCGGCGGCATGCCAGCCATATTAAAATATCTATGGCAAAAAGGATTCTTGCATGGGGAGTGTTTGACTGTAACAGGAAAGACCATGGCTGAAAATTTGGCGGAGGCTCCCGATTTGAATTTTGACACACAGAAGATAATATACCCTATCGAGCAGCCATTAAAACCGACGGGGCACATTCAAATATTGTATGGTAATTTGGCCACAGAAGGTGCGGTAGCTAAAATTACTGGAAAAGAGGGGGAGCGTTTTGAGGGATTAGCTAAAGTATGTAATCGGGAAGAAGAAGTGATGGAGTATTTGTCAAAAGGGGAAATTAAAGCGGGCCATGTGGTTGTCATCAGGAATGAGGGGCCTAAAGGTGGACCTGGGATGCCAGAGATGTTGAAGCCCACATCAGCTTTGATGGGTGCTGGTTTGGGAAATAGTGTGGCAATGATTACTGATGGACGTTTTTCTGGAGGTACTCATGGATTTGTGGTAGGTCACGTCACGCCTGAAGCGTTTGATGGTGGTAACATAGGGCTTGTTAAAGACGGAGATAAAATCACGATAGACGCCGTTGACAATAAAATTATCCTGCATGTCTCGGATGAGGAATTGGCTGAAAGGCGTAAATTATGGAAGCCAATCGTTTCACCACATACTTCAGGGGTTTTGCGCAAGTACATTAAAAATGTGGCTTCCGCTAGCTTAGGATGTGTCACTGATTTGTAAAAATTTTCGATTTAGGTTTTTTTCTAAATTTTGAAGACTTAAATTAGCCATTCGATTATATTTTAAAATAAAATTCTGATTAAACATGGGACAAACCCAAACCAAAACTGCTGAATCAAACCAACCTAAACAAAAGAAATTTTTGTCGGGGGCTCAGGCTATCATGCAGTCATTGGTTGAGCAGGGGGTAGACACCATTTTTGGATATCCAGGTGGCGCTATTATGCCAACCTATGATGCACTTTTTGATTATCAGGATCGTTTAAAACATATATTAGTTCGCCACGAACAAGGTGCTGGGCATGCCGCTCAAGGCTATGCCAGAATGTTGAACAAGGCAGGCGTTTGTTTAGTGACTTCAGGTCCTGGGGCGACCAATTTAATTACGCCCATTGCGGATGCGATGTTGGATTCTACCCCAATGGTCTGCATTGTGGGCCAAGTTAAAGCAAATTTGTTGGGTACAGATGCATTTCAAGAATGCGATGTAATCGGGATGTCGATGCCAGTGACAAAGTGGAATTATCAGGTAGTTGATGCCAACGAGATTCCTGAAATTATAGCCAAAGCATTTTATATCGCGGAAACTGGCCGACCAGGACCCGTTTTGATTGACATAACACGTACGGCACAAACTGATTTAATGACGATTCCATATCAGTATAAATTGTGCAAAACGTTAATTTCATATAAACCCCGTGTGGAGCCTAAAGCCGAACATGTGGAGGCAGCGGCTAAATTAATTAATGCGGCCAAACGTCCTTATATTTTGGCTGGCCATGGAATTTTAATTTCGGGAGCTGAAAAAGAATTAAATGAATTTGTAGATAAAACAGGTATCCCAGTCGCTACGACGCTTTTAGGAATGTCGGCGATGGATGCGGATCACCCACTTTTTGTCGGTTGGCCTGGCATGCATGGAAATTATGGAGCGAATGTCCTAACCAACTCTTGCGATTTATTGATTGCGATTGGAATGCGATTTGATGATCGAATCACGGGCGATTTGTCGACCTACGCCAAACAAGCCAAAGTAATTCATATTGAAATAGATCCTAGTGAGGTTGATAAAAACGTGAAGGCAGATGCGCCGGTGGTGGGGGATGCGAAAGCGGCATTGAAAGCATTATTGCCTTTGGTTAAAAAGGCGGACCACTCTGAGTGGCGTGCTGAATTTAAAAAATACGATGATGAAGAGTACGATAAGATAACGAAGAAGGATTTGTTCCATGAAGGGAATCAGATCAAGATGGGTGAGGCTGTGGCTTTGTTATCCGATAAAACGAAGGGAGAGGCTGTGGTTGTGACCGATGTAGGTCAGCATCAAATGATTACGAATCGGTACTATCGATTTAAAAAGCAAAATTCAATTGTCACCTCTGGGGGTGCGGGTACCATGGGATTTGCATTACCGGCTGCATTTGGAGCTAAAGTAGCGGTTCCTCATCGGGAAGTTGTGGCTGTTATTGGAGACGGCGGTTTTCAAATGACATTGCAGGAATTGGGTACGATTGCACAAAGTGGTCTTCCCGTTAAAATTATCATTTTAAATAATAATTTCTTGGGAATGGTTCGTCAGTGGCAACAATTGTTTTTTGACAATCGTTATTCCTTTGTCGAATTACAAAATCCGGATTTTATTACGATTGCTAAGGGTTTTGGGATTGATGGTCATAAAGTAAGTGACCGAAGTTTATTGAGTGAATCTTTAGATACATTATTGAACTCTGATAAGCCCTATTTATTGGAAATTGTTTGTGAAAAAGAAGAAAATGTATTTCCAATGGTTCCTGCGGGAGGTTGCGTAACGAGTATAAGGCTAGAGTAAAATATGTTAACAAATTATACGATTTCTGTTTTTACGACAAATACGGTTGGTTTATTAAACCGAATCACGATTATCTTTACGCGCCGTCGGATTAATATCGAATGCTTGACTGTTTCTGAGACAGAGCGAAAAGGGGTATCTCGGTTTACCATTGTTATTCGCAGTCAGAGCCGTGAATTTGTAGAAAAATTAGTCAGGCAAATACGAAAGATTACGGATGTATTAGCCGTTTTTGGGTATTTGGATGATGAAATAGTATTTAATGAGATTGCATTATTTAAGATCTCGACACCTTTGGGAAGTGAACCTTTGGATGTTAAAACGATCAATTTAGATTGGAATGCGAAGGTGGTTCATTGGGGCTTGGAATATGTGGTGGTAGAAAAAAATGGGACCGAAGAAGAAATCCATGAGTTTTATTCCTACATGAAAAACTGGGAAATTTTAGAATATGTTAAGTCTGGACGAGTGGCGGTAGGAAAAACGGAGAAAGGCTTAGTCGAGTTTTTGCCTGAAGAAGGTAATTGGGAAATTGTATAAAATGAAAGAATAATAAATTAAACAAGAATTAAAATGGCAAAGATTAATTTCGGAGGTGTTGTAGAAGACGTAGTGACTAGAGAAGAGTTTCCATTAGAGAAAGCTAGACAAGTATTATCAGATCAAACCATTGCGGTGATCGGTTATGGGGTACAAGGTCCAGGCCAAGCATTAAACATGAAGGATAATGGCCTGAATGTAATTGTAGGTCAAAGAAAAGGAAAAACTTATGACAAGGCCGTTGCTGATGGCTGGGTTCCAGGGGTAACCTTATTTGAAATTGAAGAGGCATTAGAAAAAGGTACGATTATTTGTTACCTATTATCAGATGCAGCTCAAATTGAGTTATGGCCTACCGTTAAGAAATATTTAACGGCTGGAAAGTCACTTTATTTCTCTCATGGCTTTGGAATAACTTACAAAGAGAAAACGGGAATTATCCCTCCAGCAGATGTGGATGTGTTTTTAGCTGCACCTAAAGGTTCAGGTACTTCTCTTCGTCGTATGTTTGTGGCTGGGAAAGGATTAAATTCTTCTTTTGCTATCTACCAAGATGCTTCAGGAAAAGCACGTGAAAAGTGTATCGCCATGGCGATTGGTGTAGGTTCAGGCTATTTGTTTGAAACTGATTTTTACAAAGAAGTAACGTCAGATTTGACGGGTGAGCGTGGTACATTGATGGGTGCAATCCAAGGAATTTTTGCTGCTCAATACGAAGTGTTAAGAGCTAATGGCCATTCTCCTTCAGAAGCATTTAATGAAACTGTTGAGGAATTGACGCAATCATTGATGCCTTTAGTGGCAGAAAATGGAATGGATTGGATGTATGCCAACTGCTCAACAACGGCTCAAAGGGGTGCTTTGGATTGGTGGAAACCTTTCCGTGATGCGACCAAACCCGTTTTTGAAAAATTATATAATTCAGTGAAGACACAAGCGGAGGCTGCACGTTCGATTGATTTGAATTCTCAACCTGATTATCGGGTTAAATTAGAAGCCGAATTAACGGAAATGCGTGAGTCTGAAATGTGGAGAGCGGGAGCTGCAGTACGTAGCTTACGCCCTGAGAATAACTAATATTCCCGTTTTTGCAGATGCTATTTGCAACTAATGTTTTTTAATGAAATTTAAAGGAGGTGCAATTTGCACCTCCTTTTTTTTGTAAATTTGGGTGCATGGAATTCAACAAACTTATTACTGTTCCTAGCCTATCAGATATAAAAAAGGTGGCGCTATTATTAGAAGGCGTAGTCAAGCGCTCACCCTTAGAATACTCGGTTTCCCTTTCTGATCGCTATGGTGCCCAGATTTTTTTAAAACGAGAAGACTTACAAACTGTAAGATCCTATAAAATCCGTGGTGCCTATTTTAAAATTTCAAATATTCCAGAATCATTAAGGGCTCAAGGAATTGTCGCGGCTTCTGCTGGCAATCACGCACAAGGGGTCGCTTTTGCCTGTGCCAAAATGAAAATAAAGGGCAATATTTTTATGCCCAAATCCACACCCATTCAGAAGCTTGAGGCCGTTCGTTTTTTTGGCCAAGAGTACATCCGAATTAATTTAGTAGGCGAAACCTATGACGAAGCTTTCGATGCCTCTCGGAAATTTTGCGAGGCTCAAAATGCGATTTACATTCCCCCTTTTGATGACTTTGATATTATCGCAGGTCAGGCAACGGTAACCTTAGAGATTATTGAGCAATTAGGTCAAAAACTAGATTATTTAATGGTTCCAGTGGGTGGCGGTGGTTTAGCTGCAGGTGCCAGTTTGGTTTTGCGCGAGCTTTCACCGAACACTAATTTAATAGGTTTGGAGCCTGCTGGTGCTCCTTCGATGTCCGAAAGTATTCGGGCACGTGAATTAATTCACCTAAATGAAATTGATAAATTTGTGGATGGCGCTTCTGTCAAGCAAGTTGGCACTCATAATTTTTCGATATGCCTTGACGGAATCAATCAAATGTTGACCATCGATAAAAATCATTTATGTCAAACGATGCTCAATTTATATGCCATGAAAGGAATGATTGTTGAGCCTGCCGGCGCTTTAAGTGTAGCTGGTTTAGAACTGATTCAGGACCAAATAAAAAATAAAGTGGTCGTATGCATTATTTCCGGAGGAAACTTTGATCCTAAAAGATTTCCCGAAATCACAAAAATAGCCAATTCAATTTCTTGATCTTTTATCATTTTTTTCATAAAATTTTTATTCTACTCGTTTTCCACATTTAAGATTATAAATCTTAAATGTGTTATATTTTAAATATTTTAATCTAAAAATATATATTTATCGGTCAATTTAAGATTTATAATCTAAAAATATCTAAAGCATATCTTGCTTAAAATTGCTTCGTAATATAATTAAAGGTAGTTTTGTGGCTAATTAATTTTTAAAAATATGAGTAAGCACATTCAGATATTCGATACAACTTTACGTGATGGAGAGCAAGTTCCGGGTTGTCAATTAAACCGGGAAGAGAAAGTAGAGGTGGCAAAGGAACTCGAAAAATTGGGTGTTGATATCATTGAAGCGGGATTTCCAATTTCTTCTCCGGGTGACTTTGCCTCGGTTAAAGCTATTTGTGATGCAGTGTCTGAGCCTACCGTTTGTGCTTTATCACGTGCAAAAAAGGAGGACATTGATGCGGCTGCCGAAGCTTTGAAAACGGCAAAAAGGCCTAGAATTCATACAGGCATAGGTTCTTCCGATGTACATATCATTCATAAGTTTAATTCAACCCGAGAAAAAATTATCGAACAAGCCATTTGGGCTGTTGATTATGCTAAATCTTTTGTTGAGGATGTTGAGTTTTTTGCGGAAGATGCGGGTCGGGCTGATTTAGAATTTTTGGCAAAACTTACCCATGCGGTGATAAAAGCCGGGGCTACAGTCGTTAATTTGCCTGATACCACGGGGTATTTGTTGCCACACCAAACACACCAACGCATTTCATATTTATATGAGCATGTTGATAATATTCACCAAGCAACGATTTCGATGCATAATCACAATGATTTGGGATTAGCTACGGCCAATACCATTGCAGGAATTCAAGCGGGTGCGCGTCAAGTCGAGGTAACGATCAATGGAATCGGAGAACGCGCTGGAAATACATCATTGGAGGAAGTTGCCATGATCTTAAATGTGCACAAAGATTTGGGATTTACCACAGGTATTAATCCTCAATATTTATATCCAACTAGTTGCTTAGTTTCGAATTTAATGGGGATGCCCGTACAGGCGAACAAGGCGATTGTTGGCGCAAATGCCTTTGCACATTCATCAGGTATTCACCAAGATGGATTTTTAAAGCATGCTCAGAACTACGAAATCATGAATCCTGAGGATGTGGGTGTACCATCTTCAGCCATTTTATTGACCTCAAGATCAGGTAGAGCTGCTCTAAGGCATCGTTTAAGTTTGTTGGGTTATGAATTCGAAAAGCCGGACTTAGACAAATTATATACGCGATTTTTAATCATGGCAGATGAGAAAAAGATGATCCATGATGCCGATTTAAAAGAATTAGTAGGCTAACTTTCTGCGTTGAACAATAGACTATTTCACCGAGCTAGCTAATTCGATCCCTTCTTTTTCTAAAATTTTCAGAATCCCTAAATTGATTTCCTGCTTGACCATTTGAAATTTAGTGAAGTCCTTACTAGAGACAAATAGGGTTACAGAAATGTCTAATGAATAGGTCCCAAAACCTTCGAAAACAATTTTTGGCGCTTTCTTCTTGCAAAGGGCATCTTGTAGAATAAGCGCCTCGATGTCTGCAATGGCTTTTTCAATTTGAGAGGGTTTCGTTTTAAAATCACAGGTTAAATTAAATTTAGCTCTACGAAAGTCTCGCTCACTCATGTTCTCCAAAGATTGAGAAGTTAATAGCCGGTTGGGAATCATGATCAAATTTCCATCTGCTCCCCGAAGTCGGGTACTTCTAAACCCTATCTTTTCGATGTCCCCAGAAATTCCACCTACCTGGATGCTATCGCCGACCACAAAGGGTAAGTCTAAAAATATCGTAAACGAGGCAAATAAATTTTCCAAGGTTTCTCTAGCTGCTAATGCCAAAGCTAAACCTCCAAGTCCTAAACCAGTGATTAATGCGACCACATCCACTTGGAATACCCGACCTAACATCACAAAGCCCGATGCCGTAATGATAAAGACCATGGATAGGTCGTTTAAGAATGGGATAAATTGTTGTTTAGATTTTTGCTCAACCCCTTGCCATTTTTCTTGAGCCACTAAAATGACCACTTTCATCAAGCGAACAATGACCCAAGTCACCGTATATATAATGGCAATATCAAATGCTTTTTTGATTAGAAATAAAATTCCAAAATCTTGAATAGGTGTAAAGTTCCACTGGGCTGGAACTTTTAAATTTTGTGCGGCCAAGTATAAAAAAATCCAAAAAATCAATAACTCAAATGGCTTCCTTAACAAGTTGACGCAATCCTGAATGGAAATGGACTCATCAGGGATAAACCGGAATACAATTTTAGAAAACGAATTAGAGAAAAAACGCTTGAGCGCTATTCCCAGAAGAATTATCCCTAGAAATAAAATTATATCAAAGGCTGAATTTTCTAAAAGGTACCAATTTTCTAATGCGTCCATCATATGCTTATTCTATTTTTAATTCAAATATAGCCAAATACTTAATCGAATATGAAATAAAATTACGACCTTTGCAGACTAAATTGACTGAAAGAGCGTATAAATACTATATGATTTATAATCCATTAACATCGAATTGCCTGTTTAAAAAAATGCATAGAGCGGTTTTTATCCTCGTATCTTTTTGTTTGTTGTTTTTGTCCTCCACTTTAAATGCTCAATCCATTCTGAATTCACCTTTATCCTATATTGGTATGGGAGAATTATATCCAGCTGAGCCAGCGACTAATTTGATGATGGGTGGAATAGGGGTTTCCAATTCAAATGGGATTTATGCTAATTCAATCAATCCAGCTCTCTTAGCTAGAAACCATTATACGGTTTTTGAAGTAGGAGTGAACACAGAACTTAAGACTTTACAAGATTATCGCCAAAAACAACAAGTTTTTGGAGGTAACTATGAGTCATTGCAATTGACTTTGCCAATAAGCAATCGCTGGACCGCTTCTATAGGAATTCGTCCTCATTCGGCGGTTGACTATACTACTAAATCATTTCGTCGATTAAATTTGCTGGGTGTAGATAGCTTAATTTATGGCTATGAAGGCAAAGGCAGTGTGACCAAATTGAGTTTCGCCAATGGATTAAGAATTGGGAGAGAATTTTATGTCGGATTAGAAGCTAGTTACCTTTTTGGAACTGTTAATCGAAATGTGTCTACCCAAAATATGTCGGACGGACAATTTTATAAAATCCAATTAGAAAATTTGAATTCATATTCTGATTTTTCATTCAAAGCGGGTTTGGCATATCGTAAATTATTGAAAAATGATTTTTTTGTGAACATTGGCGCAACGATGGATTTGACTTCGAAAATGAGCGCGACCCAACTAAATAGATTTGCTATTTTGGATTTATCAGGCATGAATATGATTAATGCAGATACGCTTAGAAATACGTATAATTTTTCTCAAAATCTCCCTGTCACTACTCGCGTGGGTTTGAGCTTAGAGAAAATTGCTGCTTGGATGGTGGGTATAGACTATTCTCAAACGGATTGGTCGAAAGTAGATAACAATTTGGGAAGATCTACTAAGCCCCTTCCTGTAAGTTCAAAATGGTCTATTGGCGGTGAATATACTCCCGATTTTACATCTGTGTCCAATTATTTTAAGCGGACCACCTATCGTTTTGGTTTTTCATATGCCAAAACCCCTTATGATTTTTCAGCCAACGGCAATTATGCCATCGACAAAAATTTGAGTTTAGGAGTTGCATTTCCATTGAGAAACTTATCTTATTTTAATGTTTCATACCAAGTTGGCAAACGTGGAGTTTTAGCCGACAATGGATTAGAGGAGCAATATCACCGAATTACCATCGGATTAACCTTAAGTGATCTTTGGTTCCAAAAGCAAAAAATTAATTAATTTCCTTGATGCGCAATTCGAGAAACCTCTTTTTGCTGCTATTGCCTTTTCTTTTCTTGGCTTGCCATGAACGCGAAGTAAAAAGCTCCGCTAATTACAAAGGCCCTAAGTCCCAACTGACAGGTATAGACATGGTTTATTCGGACTCTGCGCGCTCAGTTTTACGCATGGTATCAGAAAAGCAAATCACCACAGACAATGAGGATCGAATTTATCCAAAGGAAATGAAGCTTTGGTTTTATGATAAATTAGGAAACGTCACCTCGCAAATCAGAGGAGACTCAGCTCATTTTTTCCGACAAACAAACTCCTATAAATTAATGGGCCATGTTGAAATCTTTAATATTCAAAAAGGAGAAACCTTAAAAACCGATGAGTTTACATGGTTACCTGATCAAAAAAGAGTGTTCACCGAAAAACCCGTATCCATCCATACAAAAAAGGAAATTGTTCACGGGGTAGGCTTAGATGCTGCTCAAGATTTTTCCACTTATTCGTTAAGAAGAGTCACTAATTCCGTTTTGTCCGTTGACGGTCTTCCGACCCAATAGGTTTCAATCCACGTTTTATCGATTTCCTAGCGTAAAAATCAACGACCTAAGGGCAATTTTTTAACGCGTACCGCGCGCTATCCAAACTGAATATCGTTTTATTTGGCGACCATTTCTCCCTCATGTAAGTCACAAGTTCTGCGATATCTAAGGCTTGAAGTTTTGGGTTCGGTGGCATATAGGCATTAAATGGTTTTCCATTAACCAAGATGGAATCCTTTTGGCCATTTTTGATAATGCACGCTAATTCATTCATTTTTACGCGTTGCCAAATATCGGTTTTAGCCAATGGCGGATACAAATCTTTTAAGCCCGAACCATCCACTTGATGGCAATTGGCACAATTTGTCTGATATAAATTCATGCCCTCGACGACATATTGTTGGCGCGTAATTTCCTCCCTACTTTCACAGGAAATACCAAATATCATCAGGCCCAAAATGACTATTTTGTTTAACATATTTTTTCGATTATTCTTTTATTAATACCCCAATATCCTCAATTAAATGGTTGACATCCTCTTCTTTTGTTCCATCATAAATGCCTCGTACATGTCTATTTTGGTCAACTAAAATGAATGCCCCGCTGTGTACAAATCCGCCCACTTCATTTGCATCTTCTTGAGCAGTAACCATATAATTTTTTTCGCCTAAACGGTAAATGTCTGATTTTTTGCCTGTTAATAAATTCCAGCGCGGACTCGTGATGTTGAGTTTTTTAGCATACTCTTTCAGTACCCGTACCCCATCATATTCGGGGTCAATGGTATGGGACAAAATTCTAACCCGATCTTCTTCCGCAAATTTGTCATAGATACGAAGTAATTGAGTTTTCATTTTTGGACAAATCGTAGGGCAAGTGGTGAAAAAGAAATCGGCCACATAAATTTTTCCAGCCATATCTTTTTCGCTTATCCATAAAGAATCCTGATTTAAAAATTTAAAATCGGGGATTTTATGATAAAGTGTGTCACCCTGTTTTCCAATCTCTTTAGGCCCTAAAAAAGGAAGTTTTTTTTCCTGTTGGCACCCCAAAACGACTAAAAATACAAAGACAATTTTACTTAATTGTATACGTTTTTGCTGCATGTACACTGGAGTCCGTTGATTTCTCTAAATTCTTAAGCGCCTCTAATTGTTTTTTCAAATAGCTGATTTTATTAACCGCGTCTATTTTTCCTAGGCTATCGACTGAAAAATGATGCATCCAATCCATCATGGATTGATCGGCTTTATTTAATGAAGCGATAATTTTTTGGACATTTACCGAATCCTTTCCGTTTGATAAACTATCTAATCTGCTTTTAAGTTTTAAAACATCTTCAGTTTTGCCCATTAATTGATCATGCAATTGCATCACTTGATCATTTAATTCTTGGCTTAATTTTTCTTCTGCTTCATTGCATGAGCTGAAAATGAATACTACAAATAGGAAGCTGAGTAATTTTTTGTTCATCTTATTTTTGATTTTCAACGATTAACTTTCGTACATTCTCTTTTAAATCAATGTATCCTTTTTGTCCACCGATCATTTTGGCAATTTCTTCCACGCGTTCTTCACCGACCAATTTTCTTAATGCTGAAATCGTTTTTACGCCGCTATGATTTTTATAAACATACCAGTGATTTTGACCCGCGGCAGCAATTTGAGGAAGATGGGTAATGGCAATAATTTGATGTCCTTGGCTCATTTGCGTCAGCATAGCCCCCATTTGGATGGCAATTTCTCCTGAAACACCAGTATCGATTTCATCCAAAATTAAGGTGGGCATCGCTCTTTTTTTTGCGATCAAATGTTTGATGGACAACATAAGTCGGCTCATTTCCCCACCCGAAACAATTTGTTTAAAGGGCTTGGGTGCAAGGCCTTTATTAGCCGAAAAGAGTAATTGGATTTTATCGATTCCTTGGGTATACACCTCTTTCTTATTGATTTCCCAATCTAAGTTGGCATTAGGAATTCCCAACGATTGCAACGATTTGGTCAGTTGGGCCGCGATGGAGCCCAAAACCTCCATTCTGGAATGACTCAATTTATCTGCGGCTGCTTGGCATGTTTGTTGGAGCTCCTTATATCGATTCTCTGCTTGCTCTAATTCTAAATCTATGTTTTCAAAAGAAGAAATTTGCTCATCAAAATGATCTCTTGCTTGGATTAAATCCTCCATGTTACTGGCATGATGTTTTTGCATCAAACGGTTTAACACATCCAATCTTTTCTGTTTCTCAATAAGAGCAATGGGGTCAGAAATAAAATTTTCCGCCTCATATTCAATTTCGGATGCAAGATCTTTTAATTCAATCCAGATGGATTCTAATCGTTTTCTCCAAACCTCAAAATCATCCCCGTACTTACTTAACGATTGGGCCTGTTGCAAGGCTAATTGTAATTGTTGGATCGTTGACAAATCAGAAATACTGACCAAATTACCCAAGTTGGCCAATTTCTCCCTAATCTGTTCCGCGTTTTCGAGTTTATCTAAACTAGACTTCAGCGCATCGTATTCTCCATTTTGTAGACTTGCCTTATCTAGTTCTTCCCATTGAAATTTCAAAAAATCTAATCCTTGTGATCCTTGTGAAGCTTGTTTTTCGAGCTTTAAGAATTCCATTTTGGCCAACTGCATTTTGTCGAAATCGACTTTAAATACACTTTTTAAAGATTGATTTTGGGCAAAACTATCGATAATGTCTAGGGTAAAATCTGGATTCGACATCCAGCCGTGATCTTGTTGGGAATGAATGTCAACGAGCTCAATTCCTATTCTTCGTAGGGATTCTAAATTTACAGGTGTGTCATTGATGAAAGACCTAGATTTACCTTGTGGGTTTATTTCTCTACGGATTAAGCAGGGGTCCTCAAAATCAATTTCTTCCTCGATGAAAATATCTTTTAGTTGCTGATGTAAGTCGACATGAAAAGTACCTTCAATGACACATTTTTTTTCCGAATCAAATAAGGTCTTTGTGTCGGCTCTTTGGCCTAGTAACAAACTAATAGCACCTAGTAAGATGGATTTACCAGCTCCCGTTTCTCCAGTAATTACACTTAGTCCGCTCCCTAGATCAAGATCTATGGAGTCTATAAGTGCATAATTTTGAATATGAAGGTGCTTGAGCATTCGTTTTTAAATTGTACTAAATTTACACAAATATACTATATCAAATTTTTCTTCCTTTGATTAACAAGGTTTTTGATAAATTTTATCAATAATTTGTACCTTTGAGAAAATTTTTTCGCCTTAGTTTACATAACCCACATAACATGAGTGTTTTAGTTAATAAGAATTCAAAAATTATTGTCCAAGGATTTACGGGTACGGAAGGTACGTTTCATGCAGAACAAATGATTGCCTATGGTACTCAGGTTGTTGGCGGAGTTACTCCAGGAAAAGGTGGAGCGATGCACTTAGACCGTCCTATTTTCAATACAGTTGCGGATGCGGTAACTCAAACGGGTGCTGATACGTCTATCATTTTCGTTCCGCCTGCATTTGCTGCGGATGCGATTATGGAAGCGGCTGATGCGGGGATAAAAGTGATTATTTGTATTACAGAAGGTATTCCAACCAAAGATATGATTGTGGCTAAGGAATATATCAATCATAAAGATTGCCGTTTGATTGGGCCAAATTGTCCGGGTGTTATGACTGCCGGAGAGTGTAAAGTAGGTATTATGCCTGCCTTTATCTTCCAAAAAGGTAAGATTGGTATCGTATCTAAATCAGGTACATTAACATATGAGGCGGTAGATCAGTTGACAAAGGCGGGTTTGGGTCAAACAACTGCGATTGGAATTGGTGGAGATCCTATTATTGGAACTACAACTAAAGAAGCGGTTGAGTTATTAATGAATGATCCAGAAACGGAAGGCATTGTGATGATTGGAGAAATTGGGGGTGGCATGGAAGCGGAAGCAGCTAAATGGATAAAAGCAGATGGTAATCGCAAGCCGGTTGTTGGCTTTATAGCGGGTCAAACAGCTCCAAAAGGTCGTAGAATGGGTCATGCAGGTGCCATTATTGGTGGTGCGGATGATACAGCTGAAGCTAAAATGAAAATCATGACTGAATGTGGAATTCATGTGGTGTATTCTCCAGCTGATATTGGCGAAACAATGATCAAGGCTCTTGCCGCGAAATAATCTTAATAAAGGATGATTCCTTTTTTAGTTAAAAGATCTGTTAGACAGTTGGTATGCAAACAATTGTTTAGCAGATTTTTTTTATTTTTTCTTTTTGCAACGCTTACATTTTCCTCCAAGGCCGAATGGCAAACCATTCATTCCTTTGAGAAAGATTGGTTGGTATACCAATCCAGTTGGAAAGCTTTTCTGCCTTATATCTCTACGAGGCATTATAATTACAAATCCAAATCGCTGCTGATTAGTCCGACTGACTTCCCAAAGGGTCATTTGAAAATCGAAGCATCTAAGAATTACACCTTATTTATTAATGGAGTATTTAGTCGAAAAATAGCGCAAGGGGCTCTGATTCGAATGAATTTGGATAGCCTTGGACTCAAGCAGCCATTAGGAGACCGAATGGTTTTAACATTTTATGGGGATGAATTAAATGGCCTCCCTCAGAAAGTTTTCATTGAGCAGAATGTAGAAAAGGGGAAAATATCAACCTCAAATTTCCTCGGAATGAAGATCCGAGAGGGAACAGGCATTAATAATTTCTTTGCTTTTGCCATGTTAAGTTTATTAACCCTGCTAGGTTTTTTATATTCGTTTTTTCCCAAGTATTTTTATTCGTATTTCAGGTACTCCGATTGGTTAAGTTTGGATATCAAGGATGTGGTCATTGCAAAAATGCCTTTCGCATTTCCCAATTTATTCGTCATTTTTATCTTAAGTTTAGTTTCTGCTTATCTAGCTTATTTTAATGGCTTGTTGCAGACCTTAAATCAAACTTTTGCTTTTGGCAGTACTATGGCCGAGAATTTCAGCAAGGCTTTTTTATTTATAGGATCAAAGACGATCGTGGCATTCGTTTTATTTGGGTTGCGTTTTTTTATGTATCAAATGTTCTGCTCATTATTTAAGTTGGATAATTTGGCCAGTGTCCATTTCTTTAAATCAATACAAACCAACATCCAGTTTTTCACTTTATTGATTTTTTTCATATTAATCTACTCAGTGTACATGGGACCGGTATTTATCAATCATCTAAATTGGATTAGAACGGCAGTTGATATGTACTTCCTTTTCCGAGCATTTTACTTTTTTATCATTTTTAAAAAGCATTTCAAATTCAACCCACTTTCGCTTATTGCGTATTTAGCTATTATTGAAGGCCAGGTATTATTATTTGGTATAAGAGAATTGATTTTTCCGGAATTCATGTAAATCACATGGATGAAATTTTAGAAATTTAATCGTATATTTGCATTCGTTTTGAATTTTAGCTCAAAATGAATTCCAACAATAGATTGAAATTGTATGAGTGAATTAAATGTGATACAACCAGATCCCAAAAGGTTGAAAAAAATCAAAAGTATTTTGGTTACTCAAGCTGCGCCTACGGATAACAAATCTCCATATTTTGATATTGAAAAGAAATACAGTATCAAGGTGGATTTTAGGTCATTTATAGAGGTGAAGGGAGTTGCATATAAAGAATTTAGGAAGCAAAAGATTAATATTTTGGAGCATACGGCGATTATTTTTACAAGTCGGAATGCGATAGATCATTTCTTTAGAATATGTAAGGAGGCGAAAATTGAAACTCCAACGGATATGAAATATTTTTGTATCACGGAGCAAACGGCCAATTATCTTCAAAAGTATATAGTGATACGTAAGCGTAAAGTTTTTACCGGAACGAAAACTGCATTGGATTTATTGGAGGTAATTAAGAAGCATAAGTCAGAAAATTTTCTGTTTCCATGTTCCAATAAGCGTCAAAAGGATCTTCCGGATTACATGGGTACCAATGATTTTAAAATCACCGAGGCCGTTATGTATGAAACGGTTTCATCTGATTTGTCGGATTTGGAAAACGTGTTTTATGATGTACTTGCATTTTATAGTCCATCGGGGATTACTTCCTTGTTAGAGAACTTTCCAGAATTCAAACAAAACAATACGCGAATTGCGGCTTTTGGCCCTACGACTGCTCAGGCGGTTAAAGATGCCAATTTGATTTTAGATATTCAGGCTCCTATGCCGAATGCCCCCTCCATGACGGGTGCGCTAGAGCAATACATTAAACTAGCAAATAATTAATTTTAGCTCCTTTAAGGAGCTTTTTTTTTGAAATAATCTTGCTCGAAGCAAATTATTGCTTATTTTTATTCGCCTATTAAAATTCGACTTTATTCAATGCGCCATAGTATTAGCTTCATTTCGGTTTTTGACTTCAGAAAATGGCTTTTCCTTGCTATGGCATTGATTAGTTTTGCTAGTTTAGGCCAGCAGGATCCCGGATTAAGCATGTTTTCTCTGAACAATACGAATTTAAATCCCGCATTTGCTGGTTGGCGGGAAGAGACTTCCGTCCAACTACACATGCGTAATCAATGGTCAGGATATGAATCCACTCAAGATGGTTCTGGCAGTTTAGGAACTCAATTATTAACTGCTTCCATGCCATTGGGCATATTTAACACGGGCATAGGTTTCTTGTATATGTCGGACAAAACCCCTTCTGGGGTAGGTATGCAAACGGTTCGATTGCAATTAGCGCATCATTATTCGACAGGTTCGGGGGTAATTTCTACGGGAGTTCGGATCGGTATGCAAGCAAAATCTTTTGATGGCCGTGTTTTTCGTGTTCGAGATTCAAATGACCCATTGGCCTTAGAGTTATCTGGTAAAACAATGAGTCAATCTTTGCCTGATTTTGGGTTGGGAGTGGTTTATGCGAAAGATAATTGGAATGCAGGAATTTCAATGGATCACCTGACGAGTCCTACCTACACGTTTAATTCAAATACAGCAGCGATGCCTTTGGCCATGGTTTTTGCAGCGCATGCGAGTGCAGAAATTTTATTGAATACATCATTTGATGTTTTGCCATTTGGCCAAATAAGGTATTATTCGGGAAAAATACTGCCTGAAATGGGTGCAAGAGTTGAATATCGAGATATGTTTTGGGTAGGAGGTTCTTATCGTTTAAATGATGCTGCAATCGGAATGGTGGGGGTATCTTTAATGAATAATCGATTGAATCTTGGTTATTCCATTGATTATACGTTGGTTAATTTAGATACAAAGTCTTTATTGACTCATGAGGTATTTGTTAAGTTTAACCTACCCACGTTTAAAATGGGGGTTCGAGCGGTGCCAATAAAGACCCCGCGTTTTAAGATTAATTAATTTAAACCTTGGAAAAAAAAGTTAATTCTTTAATTATTCTTAGAAAATTCTTTAATTTTGGGGAATTTGAATCTTTATGGATTCTTTTAATAGTGATTAATACAATTTTTTAGAATAGATTTCGTTCAACAAAAGATATTTTTAATTCGGTTATATGAATTTACAATTTTTAGCAAAGCGTTTGTTTTTGGTTTCATCCGTTTTAGTCGTTGTGGCCTTGATTAATAGTTGTGGCTCAAAAAACTCAGGAGGATCCAAGACACTAAGTAGTAAAAAAGGAAGTTCAGGGAAAGGAGGCTTGTTGAAGTTTGGCAAGGGTTCTAAAGATGCTCCAGGAATTGCCAATGGTGAAATTGTGGCGTCTAATCGCCGTGGTTGGACTCAGCCTACTCCTTATGGAATGGTTTTGGTGCCATCAGGTAGTTACATGATGGGCCAAGCAGATGAGGAGATTTCTCGTGCTGGCATAAATTTCAATAAGCGTGTAACGGTGTCAGCATTCTATATGGATGATACTGAAATCACGAATCATGAGTACCGTCAATTCACCAATTCATTGTTGAAAGATTCTGTATCAGTCTTGGGAGAGGATAAAATTATGACGTCATATTATCCCGATACGACTGTTTGGAATGCTGATTTTACATTTCATAATGGGGATCCCATGACGGAATATTATTTTTCTAGTCCAGCTTTTGATCAATATCCGATCGTAGGGGTGAGTTGGGATGCAGCCAAATATTTTTGTTTATGGCGTTCCAAAATGATGAATGACTATCGTAAAAAACAAAATATGTACATACTTCCTCGATTTGAACTTCCTTCTGAATCAGAATGGGAATGGGCAGCTAGGGGAGGAAGAGCTTCGGTTAAATATCCTTGGGGTAACCCTTACATTGCGAATGCAAAGGGTTGTTTGATGGCTAATTTTAAGCCACATAGAGGAAATTATGATGCGGATGGGTATTCGTATACAGCACCGGCTAATGCCTATGATCCCAATGATTTCGGTTTGTATAATATGGCTGGAAATGTGGCGGAATGGTGTGAAGATGCTTATGCAGATAACGCAGTAGCGATCACTTGGGATTTAAATACGATCAATAAGGATGCGGACGAGCCTAGAAAGGTAACTAGGGGAGGTTCTTGGAAAGATATCGCATATTATTTGGAAACAGGCACTCGTGCCTATGAATTGCAAACAAGAAAGCGTTCATTTATTGGTTTTAGATGTTCTATGAGATATTTGGGACGTCCCAATATGAAATAATTTAATGATTGAAAACTCAAAAAAATAAATTGATCAAATGAAAGGATTAGAAAAGTCAATTAATGTAGTGGCCAGTTTTGGAGCTGCAGTCGTTATCGTAGGAGCCTTATTTAAAATTGTTCACTGGACAGGTGCGAATGAGATGTTGATGGTGGGGATGTTTACAGAAGCGGCTATTTTTATTTTATTTGGTGTTTTGTATTTACAGGCTAAACCTGACAAAGAATATAACTGGGAGAAAGTATATCCTGAATTAGCGGATGGAGCTCCTGCTAAAAGTTCTTCTTCAGCGGGCTTGTCGGCCTTAGCGAACTCACAAGGATTAGGAGCTGATGTGGTAGAGAATTTAACAAAAAGCCTAAAAGGGTTAACGGATACAGCTAACAGCCTTCAAGAGATTTCTAAGGCTACGGGTGCAACTCAAGATTTTGTTAATTCATTAAATAGTTCATCTCAATCATTGGGAGCCTTGAACAAAACGGTTGCGGATGCGACTACTTCATTAAGTTCTATTTCGATTTCGTCTACGGAGGCAGCTAATTATGCGAAGCAATATGCGAAGGCGGGAGACCAATTGGCTTCATTGAATGCGGTTTATGAAACTGAAATCCAAGAAGCAAGTAAGCATTTGAAAGCGATCAACGGATATTATGGCAATGTAAATGCGACCGTTGAGCAAATGGCTTCTACCCAAAAAGATGCTGAAAACTTTAAGTCAGAATTGGCTAAATTGAATGCTAACATTCAATCATTAAACCAAGTTTATGGTAGTATGTTAACCGCTATGAAAGGATAAATTTATGGCAAGTTTAAAAGAAACACCCCGGCAGAAAATGATCGGGATGATGTATTTAGTATTAACTGCCTTGTTAGCTTTACAGGTAAGTGATGCTTTATTACAAAAATTCAGCCTTTTGAATAGCTCGTTGGAAATTGCTAACCAGTCGGCAAGCTCAAAAAACAAAGGCGTTGTCCAAGGAATCGACGAAAGAATCAAAGATTTGCCTAACCCAGCTGCTTATGCAGATGTGTTGCGTAGAGCGAATGATGTTAGGAAATTGTCAGATGCTTTAGTGAATCATTTAGATGGATTAAAAGGCAAAGTATTAGAAGCTGGAGGAGGCATTGATCCTGAAACGGGTAACATCAAAAATCCAAAAGAAGAAGAGAAAGTTTTTGAATTGATGGTGGGTGGAAATAAGAATGGGGAAGCCTATAAATTAGTTCCTTTATTTAATACCTATATCCAAGAAATAACTAAGTTGGCAGATCCGGGGACTAAATTTTCTCCGTTGGCTTTGGATGCTAAAGATGACCCGACGGTTAATCGCGATGGCAATCAGTCCAATAAAGATTTTGCTGAGTTAAATTTTGCTCAAACACCTGTTCCGGCAGCATTGGCTTCTTTAAGTCAAAAACAAGCTGAGATTCGTCGCTACGAAAGTGATGTATTAAACCAATTGGCAGCTAAAGTAGGAGCGAAGGAAATTAAATTTGATAAAGTTTTTGCTCAGGTATCTGCCAATGCCAATACGGTGGTAGCAGGGATGGAGTATCAAGCCGAAGTATTTATCGGAGCTACCTCATCAGGATTTACTCCACGAATGAGTTATAATGGTTCCTCTATTCCGGTGATTGATGGCCGTGGCCAAATTAAGTTTAAAACCTCCGGTGGTGGATATGATGGTAACGGAATGTCCAAAAAACAATACACTGCTACCGTTTCGTATATGAGTCCTGCGGGACCTAAAACAGAATCAATAACCAAAGATTATTTTGTGTTAAAGCCTACTTATAATATAGAGACGGCCACATTGCCAGCCCTTTATTTAGGTTGCGCAAATCGTTTAAGTGTAGTTTCTGCTGGATTGGGAGCTTTATGGAATCCGTCGTTTAGTGCGGAAGGTGGAGAAGCGATCGCAGGTCAAAACCGTGGTAAGGTAACAATTGTTCCTTCAGCGGCTAATATTACATTGAATGTATCTAATAGTGGAACACTATTAGGGAAAGAAACTTTTAGAGTTCGCCGAGTGCCTAGACCTGATGTGAAGGTGTTTGGAAATGGAGCTGAGCTGGATGAGAAGCGTGGAGCAAGTGCTACGGGATTAAGAAGTATTGATGCAAGAGCCATAGCGGATGAATCATTTAAGTCGACGAATCCTGAAGATGCAAATTTCAGAGTATCAGAGCTTTATGTGGCTTTAGCGAGGGGGCAGCGGAAAATAGATGATGTGACTTTGCCTGGTTCAGGCTCTATCGCTAAATTGGCTTCTCAAGCGCAAGCGGGAGATCGTTATTATATTGAGATTAAGGGAGTCCAAAGGAAAAATTTCAAAGGAGCTGTGGAAACCATTCCTTTCTCTATGGCTAAAAATATTCCATTGAATTAAAAATAAGGTTTTATGAAATTATTTGGTAAATATTTGATGGTTTTGGCAGTTTTAATTTCTGTGCAAGTTCAGGCACAGGAAAAACCTCGTGTTCAAAACCCTAATTCAATTCGTCCAATCGATGAAGAGGATGTTCATTACCGTGCTCGCTTGTGGCGTCGCATGGACTTGAACGAAAAAATTAACCAACCGTTTTTTTCGATTAACAATGAAATATCGAAATACTTAGTTGAATGGGTGAAAGCGGGAGTTTTGGTTCCATACAAAAATGATTCACTTACGGTTAAACTTTCAGCAGCGAATTTTGTTGAAAATTTAAAGATGGAAGAAACGACAGAAGATGGAGAATTATCAGAGGCAGAACGTGCAGCTGGATTTGGAGGAGAAGTAGCCAAAGATGCTAAAAAACCTGAAACTAAAGGAGGAGCCGGAAGTGATGACGGTTGGGGTGCCGGTGGTGCCAAAGCAACGGCTGGAGCCGCTGAAGTAGCTACTAAAGATAATTTTGATGCGAAGGCTCCTATTTCTACTGTGGCTTATTATTTCCCTAAAGAACTTAGTATCATTGAAATTAAGGAAGATGCAGTGATTGATCGCAAGAGATCAAGATTATATTTTGATATTCAGGCTTTAACACTAATTGTTCCGGCGTCAAAAACAAAGGCGGGATTTGATAAAGCTGTGGCCTCATTTAGGTATAAAGATGTGTATAAGTTGTTCAGAAGTAATCCTGATTGTATATGGTACAATTCTGAGAATGAAACTCAGCATAAAAACATGGCGGATGCTTTTGATTTGCGTATGTTTCAAGCACGTATCATCAAAAAAGGAAATGCAGAAAATAAGTATTTAACGGATATGTTTGAAGGAGAGAAAGAAGGCTTATTAATGTCCCAATTGCTGGAATATAAATTACTAGAATTGGAACACGATATGTGGGAAAATTAATAAAAATTTAAATAAATAATAGGGATGTATATCATCCCTTTTTTTATGTCATCAAAACTTGGTATAGTATTATTCTTTGGATTATTTCAAGTTTAATTCTTGTTTAAATTCATTTTTTGAAGACTTAAATGTAAATTGCGATCAAATAAGTATAGATTAAATATATGTCGTATCAACGCAAAACCAAAATTGTTGCCACAGTAGGTCCTGCCTCCGAATCCAAAGAATCATTAATTCAATTAGCGAAAGCGGGGGTCAATGTATTTCGATTAAATTTTTCTCATGGTACTCATGAAGATCATTTACAAAGATTACTCACGATCCGTGAAATAAGCAAGGAGCTTGATTTAAACCTAAGTATTTTACAAGATTTACAAGGTCCTAAAATCAGGACTCAATTAGTTGAAAATAATGGAGTGGTTTTAGAAGCTGGCAAGCAATTGATTTTTGCCATGGACGAAAGTTTATTAGGTACTTCTGAAAAAGTGGGAACGACGTATACTTCTATGTATTTAGATGTGAATGTGGGTGAGCGCATATTAATGGATGATGGAAATCTTGAAGTTAAAGTAATATCAATTGATCCAGATAAAAAGGAGGTAGTCACTGAAGTAATTTATGGGGGTATCTTGAAGTCTAAAAAAGGCATAAATTTGCCTGGAACCAAGGTTTCTTTGCCATGTTTGACACCGAAGGATGAAGCTGATTTGTATTTTGGTTTAGATCATGGAGTTGATTGGATTGCACTTTCTTTTGTTCGCAAAGCGGCAGATATTTGGGACATAAAAGACAAAATAATGGCATACGGTAAAAATACGCGTGTCATTGCTAAAATAGAGAAGCCTGAGGCGATTGACAATTTAGATGAGATTATAGAAGCAACGGATGCCATCATGGTGGCTCGTGGTGATTTGGGTGTGGAAATGGATGGTGCTGTAGTTCCTTACCTTCAACAATTAATGGTTGAAAAGTGTACGGCTGCCGGAAAACCTGTCATTGTAGCTACTCAAATGTTAGAGTCAATGATTACGAACCCAGTACCTACTCGGGCTGAAACATCTGATGTGGCTAATGCCGTTTTACAAGGTGCTTCGGCAACGATGTTGAGTGGGGAATCTGCGTCTGGTTCTTATCCGATAAAGGCTGTAGAAACCATGGCTCATATTCATGAGATTGTTGAGCAACAACAAAATGAATTAGAAATTATTCGAGGAGATGAGGCGGCCATTTATTTTAAAAATCACTCATTGGCGGGCCAGCAAGTTGCCCTGACGGATCGTTTGATTGCTGGTGCATGCCGATTAGCCCGTGATTCTAAGGCTAAGGCCATTTTATGTATTACAAATTCTGGACATACAGCGTATAGACTTTCTGCTCACAGACCAAAGGCGGATTTGTTTGTCTTTACATCGAACAAAGAGTTAATGTCAACGATGGGTTTATTGTGGGGTGTTAAGGTATTTTTCTTTGATCCTTCTGCAGATAATGTGGAACAAACAGTCGCTGCCATGGTGGATATGCTTAAAGGAAAGAAGCTATTATCGGCCGGCGATGTATTTGTGACTACTTTGTCAATTCCAGCGCATCAAGGAAAAAAAACCAATACAGTTCAATTGGCTACCGTTGAATAATTAGAGTTCAATCCCAGCATTTAACTCGATATGAAACGAAAGGAATCAAAGGTTAAACATTCGCTTTTAGTGATTTATTCCCTTTGGACTGCATTTTGGTTCATTTCGACTTTTTTACTTTTATACCCATTGATGTTTATCTTTCTTCAAAAGTTATCTTGGAGAAGATATACGCACCGACTAGTCCGTTTTTGGGGTCAGTTGTTTTTTCTTTTTGCAGGCCTGCGAATTCAGGTCAAATATCATTATAAGCCAGATCGCAAAAAGGTGTATGTTTTTTGTGCCAACCACTTCTCTTATTTGGACATCCCCTTAATGGTGGTGATCATCAAAAATTACTTTTCATTTATTGGCAAAACTGAAATTAAAAAAGTTCCACTCTTTGGTTATCTGTATGCGAGGCTTAATATTTTGGTCAATCGGAATGATCGCATGAGCCGAGCTACTTCCTTAGGTCGTTCGATTAAAGCCTTACAAGCAAAAAGAAGTATCATTATTTTCCCTGAGGGTGGAATTGTTTCTAAAGAATTTCCGATCATGGGAAGGCCATTGATGGATGGTGCTTTTGTGATGGCCGTCCAGCAACAGGTTCCGGTGGTTCCCATCAGCTTTTTTAACAATCATTTATTGTTAAACGACCGTAATTTTTTGTTGCGACCTGGCGTCATTAAAGTAGAAATTCACCCGCCGGTAGAGACCTTGGGTATGACGAATGAAGATGTACCTGTTCTGCGAGAGCGTGTTTTTGAGATGATACAAAATCCTATTTTAGCTCATTATGGTATCGACGCCCCTCAGTAAATTCACTTTGTTTTTATTGGTATTTTTTCTTTCATGTACCCATGAAAAGGAACAGAATAAATTCGCTGATACACCCAGGCCCAAAGGCTTTAATCGGATTGAAATTCCCAACGCTTCTTATGTAGCTTTAGAAAAGGGCCACCCGTTTAGTTTTGAAGTTTCTTCCTACGCTAAGGTTTTAAAAGATTCTGTTTCTTGGGCCGAACCTCATTGGCTCTACATTTATTATCCTCGCTGGGATGCCTTTATCCAATTGACCTACAAACCGCTGAATCAAAACAACAAGAAATTAGCTGCCCTAATTCAAGATGCATATACACTCGCATCCAAACATCAAGGAAAGGCCAGTGGAATTCAGGATTATGTGATGACGACTAAGTCTGGTCGGAAGGCAGGTTTAATTGAGTTAGATGGTGAAGTGGCCACGTCTTTTCAGTTTTATACCACAGATAGTACGAAGCATTTTTTGAGAGGGGCTGTATATGTGAAAACAGCTACGGCCAATGATTCCTTGGCGCCTATTATCAAATTTCTAAAACAAGATGCCATTCATTTGATTCAAACGCTTGAATGGAAATAGGCTTTTATGAGGCTTGTTGTTCCCCCATTCTTTCCGTTTCTTTGTAGTGCATGAGTGAATTTAATCCTCTTTTTGAAAGTGAAGAATCAACTGTTTTTGTTGACGCACTCCTTCCTTTGCCTATCCCGAGGCATTTTACTTATCGCGTTCCCAGGATTTGGGCGGAGGTAGTCCAATTGGGCCTAAGGATTGTCGTACCCTTTGGGAGTTCAAAAGTGCTTACGGCTGTGATTGTTTCCGTGCATCATAAACCTCCCAAGCAATACCAAGCGAAATATATATTAGAGATTTTAGATGAAGCTCCTTTGGTGACTGAATCTCAAATCAAATTATTTCAATGGGTGGCTGATTACTACATGTGTTACCCTGGGGAGGTATTTCAAGTAGCCTTACCAGCAGGATTAAAAATTTCAAGTCAGTCTAAAGTTCAAGCGCATCCGGAATTTTCAAACCTCCAGGATCTAAATGAAAAAGAATTATTGGTTTATCAATCTGTGGTCGAAAAGGGTTCACTCAGTTACGATGAAGTTGCTCGGATTGCCGAAGTGAAAAGTCCTTATCACATCATTAAATCATTGGTTGGACATTCGGCGGTGTTAATTTTTGATGAACTTAAAGATCGGTACACGCCTAAAGTCATTCGTAAAATCAGATTATGTTCCGCATGGACAAGTCAAGAAAAAATTACAGAACTCATTAAATTTGTTGAGGATAAACCGAAACAAATACAAGTTTTACTCCATTACTTGAAGTTTATTCCTGTTTTGCGAGATCCTGAATTAAATAATAAGGGGCTCGAAAAGTCAAGTTTTTCTCAAGCGGGACTTTCAGAAAGTTCCCTTCAGACACTCATCAAAAATGGGTATTTTGAAGTTTTCGAGGTTGTTATTTCTCGTTTTGGAGCTAATGAAGATGATTTTATCCCCAATTCATTTGACTTAAATGAAGCCCAAATAAATGCCTATCAGTCTATTTTAACGCAGTTTCAAAAGAAGGATGTTGTTCTGTTACATGGCATCACGGGAAGTGGGAAGACTGAAATTTACATTCGATTAATTCAGGAGGCCTTGTCTAATGGGGACCAAGTTTTATATCTTTTGCCTGAAATTGCGCTTACGACCCAAATCGTTTTTCGACTTAAAAAGATTTTTGGGGACCAAGTAGGTATTTATCATTCTAAGTTTTCAGACAACGAGCGTGTAGAGGTTTGGAAATCGATCGTTGAGGGTAAATATCCTTTTGTGGTTGGCGTTCGGTCATCGGTTTTTTTACCCTTTTCTCGTTTAGGGTTAATCATTGTGGATGAAGAGCATGAATCTTCATTTAAACAAGTGGATCCTGCTCCTAGATATCATGCGAGAGATGTGGCGATGGTTCTTGCCGCTCAGCAGGGGGCCAAAGTTCTTTTAGGTTCAGCGACTCCTTCGTTGGAATCTTATTATCAAGCCAAGCAAGATAAATATGGTTTGGTGGTTATTAAAGAACGTTTTGGCTCGGCCCAATTGCCTAACATGCAGTTGATCGACACGAAATATGCTAACCGCATGAAGCAGATGAAGGGTGGATTTTCTTTAGATTTAATCGCTGTTTTACAAGAAAATTTTGATCAGGGGAAGCAAAGTTTATTATTCCAAAACCGAAGGGGTTATTCGCCTTATATTCAATGTCAAGATTGTGATTGGATCGCGTCTTGTAATCAATGCGATGTTAGTTTAACCTACCATGCGCGAGACCAAGAATTACGTTGTCATTATTGTGGATACAAGGAAGGCTTGTTGACTCGTTGTGCAGCATGCGGAAGCACAAACCTTAAAACCATGGGGTATGGGACTGAAAAGTTGGAGGAGGAACTCCAACTACATATTCCGGATGCTCGGATCGGAAGGATGGATTTAGATACGACAAGATCAAAGACGGCATTCAATAGTTTGTTGGCCGAAATTCAATCTGGAAATATTGACATTTTGGTAGGTACTCAAATGGTGGCGAAGGGTTTGGACTTTGAGGGCTTATCTACTGTGGCGATTTTTGATGCAGATCGAATCATTAATTTTCCGGATTTTAGGGCCCATGAGCGTGGATTCCAATTAATTACCCAGGTGGCTGGTCGGGCTGGCAGGAGGGAAGTTCAGGGCCAAGTGTATATCCAAACGAATCAACCTACTCACCGACTTTTTCAATTCATTTTGAATGGGGATTATGAATCCCTTTATTCAGAGGAAATTATTGAACGCGAGGGCTATCATTATCCACCATTTACTCGATTAATTAAATTAACGCTTAGGCATTTAGATTCCATGGCCGTGGAAAAAGCTGCTTTTGAGTTAGGGAGTATTTTAAAAGAAAATTTTGGACACGGCCGGATTTTAGGTCCAGAGCGACCTTTGGTTGAACGGATTCGAAATCAATATGCGATGGAGATATTAATTAAATTAGAAAAGGGTGTTTCTCTAGCTAAGTTTAAGGAAAATTTACGTTTGATTTTGGACAAGGTACAAACCTCACCGGTTTGCAAAGGAGTTCAAATTATCCCGGATGTGGATTGCCTTTAATTACCTTTTGAAAACCACATCTTCGTAAGGCAATCTAAATCTTGGACCCCAGACACCTTCCTCCGTTCCTTTTCCTACGGCAATGATCATATTGACTTCGGCACCAGAAGGAAGATTTAGCGCTTTTTTGACTCTAACGGCATCAAATCCTTCCATAGGGCATGACTCTAATCCTTCGGCTGCAATGGATAACATAAAAGTTTGAGCAGCTAAAGCACAGGATTTATGTGCCATAACGCGTTGGTCTGCCTCTCCACCAAAACGCATGAAAGGTTTTCGCATTCCCATCCAAATGCAAATGCATTTACGAACGAAAGTGAAAATGCCTATGGGATCTTGTCGGTATAAAAGAGGCATTAATTTCCCATAATAATCCAAACCTCTTTTTTCCATTTTGGAGGGTTCCTTGCCTTGTAATGATTCTTTAATTCGATTTAGATTCCATTGAGCTCTAGACTTCCATAAATCTTTTCTGGTGACAAAAACGACTAAATGGCCTGGGTTTTTAGCAGCCGATTGGCCTAAACATAACGCGTGAAATTTCTCTTTTTCTTCAGGACTTTGGATCCAGTAAAATTCCCACAATTGCATGTTACTACTGTTGGGAGATAGAATCGCTCTCTGTAAACTTTTTTCAATGATTTCATCCGCGACTATAAAATCGGGATCAAATCTACGATTGGATCTACGGCGTTGAACAATTTCTTCAAAATTTTCTGAGAGCATAAAGGGGGTATTGTTTCCCCAAAGATACGGATTAATTCGAAAAATCAGGGTGCAATATCTTCTAATTCATACCGAACATAGGCGAATTTTTTGCCATCAGGAGACCAAGAAGGTACATTTATGGTTCCTTGACCCCCATAAAATTCTTCTGTTAAGTCAGTAAGTTTTTTGGTTTTTAAATCGAGTAGTCTTAGCTTAACTTGATGTCCAAAGGGATGTTTGTCAGCCTGGTCTTTTAGATAACTAATGACCGTTGCCACTTTTCCAATAGGATTTATGTGAGCAAACCAAGTGGAATAATCGTCAAAGGTCATTTGTTCCGGATTAGATCCATCGGCCGCCATTCTCCAAATTTGCATTTTACCCGTTCTAAAGGAGTTCATGTAAATATATTTTCCATCGGGTGAATATTCAGGTCCATCATCTAATCCTTGCGCTTCTGTTAAGCGAATTTCTGGACCACCATTGGAATCCATAGCATAAATATCAAAGTTGTCATTTCTAGAGGCGCAATAAACAAATCTGGAACCATCCGGTGACACACCGTGCCAGTAAGAAGGTGTTTTTTCAGTCAAAAGCATGGGTTCGCCACCTTCACTACCGACTTTGTACACATAGGATCCTCCTTTTACATCAGGTTTACCACTGGAGATAAATAAAGTCTTTCCATCAAAAGAATAGCCATGGTCGTTATTGGCTTTCTGAATAGTGCCTGTATTTAGGATACCTAATTTTTCTCCGGTGGGACTAATTTTTTCTAATTTTCCAAGGCTATTAATTAATAAAAATTTCCCATCTCTGGACCAGTTGGGCGCCTCGAAATGTCTATGTTCTCTTAAAATTAATTCTGATTTCCTTGTTTTTGAAGAATATACATATAAGGCACTGATGACTTTTTTCCCTGCTGGAATTTGGGCTATGATGTTTTGCGCAACGACAAACATCATGACTAGTGATGCTATTTTTTTCATAGGTTTTAGATTTGCCTACTAATGTATAAAAAAAAGCAGGACATAAGTCCTGCTTTTTTAATTTTTCAAAAACCTATGTGATTAATAACCAGGGTTTTGAGTCAATGTATTCTTTCCATCAATTTGAGAGTTCAAGATCTCGTCATTAGGAAGAGGGAAATATTCATTTTTCCCTGCAGTGAATGTTCTGCCAACAAGGTAGGCTCTCTTATTATAAGTTCTACCTGACATATCAGTTCCATTTTTAGATTCCTCAGCTAAATACTTGTTTAAGTATGGTGCTGCGATACCCCAACGAACTAAGTCGAAGAAACGGTGACCTTCCATTGCAAACTCAAGACGATTTTCCATATAAATTGCATTTAATGCATAATCTTTTCCTTGAGCTACGAAAGTTCCTGCTGGATATGGATTGACTACATAGTTGACCGTTGCATCTTGTACTGAACCTGATTTAGCTCTTTCGCGAATCATATTTACATAAGTTTCAGCGGCCGCTAAATTACCTAATTCAGCCTCACATTCAGCCAACCACAAGATAACTGATGACATCTTTAGCATACGGTAGTTATTATTTACAGCACGTCTGTTAGTAGAGTGTGTTGTACTTCCTTCTTCACCTAAATAATACATCCATTTTTTACCAATGTAGGGACCTGAATAAGTTTGGTCACGTATCCAGTTGAATCCTGGCATGATTCCCCAATCTAAGAAGTTAACTCCACGACGTCCTACAGTCCAATCTAAACGCGGATCTACTGGAATTGATTTATTTAGATTGAAGGCAGCATCTGATTTTATACCTTGATCATTAGGTAAATCTACATTGTTGTATGTATCCGCTGTACCATCTTTTTTATTACCAATCATTGGTAAACCTTCTGCGGTAGTTTTAAATGCATTTACCAAGTTTTGAGATGGCAAATAGAATCCGCAACATCCACGACCTGGTGAATTACCTGCATATGGCCAGTTTAAGTTATCTCCAGCATTACCATTATTACCCGTTGAACCATCATTAACTGAAAATTGTACTTCGAAAATAGATTCTAGGTTGTTATTTGTAGCAGTTCGATAATTATCGTGATAATTTGTTACTAACTTCCTGCCTGAGTTCTTATATACATCTTCTAAAAGAGTTTTTGCAGCTGCAAATTTCTTTTGGAACATATAAGCTTTAGCTAGATAAGTCATCGCAGCCCATTTAGTTGCACGACCTTTTTGCGCTTGAGTAGCTGGTAAAACAGCAGCTGCATCAGAGAAATCCTTCTCGATGTTGACCCAAATATCGGCAGTGTTAGGAACTTTCGTTGAGTTTGGATCATCACGCTTATATACAGTTTCAGAAATATAAGGAACTTTGTTCCACATTTTCTTTGCTTCAAAGTGAAAATGACCACGTAAGAACTTAGCCTCAGCCACTACCTGTGCTTTCTCAGCAGCTGTCATGTCTTTAACATCAGCACTCTGAGCTAATAACATAGCTTCATTTGCACGAGCTACACCATCGTACATTCCATACCATTTACCGAAAAAGTAGGAATTATCTGCAAGCCAGTTGAACGTTTCAATAAAAGTTTGCTCTGGCTGATCACCTGCATCGGTTCCTTTTACCGCATCTCCAGAGGTAATTCCTCCGTATACGTAATTTGAAGCTGTTGATGTTCTACCAACATTTCCAGATCCCACACCGTCAACTAATGAATAAGCGCCAATAAGAAGCGCATTAACTCCATTTTTATTACTTAACGATACCAATGATGCAGCTCCCTGAGGCTGAATATCAAAGAAACTATCTGAACATGAAAAGTTCAGGCCGACAATCGCTAATAATGAGAATATGATTATTTTTTTCATTTTTTTATCTGTTTTATTTACAAATGTTAGCTAATTAAAAACCTACTTTTAAACCAATATTGTATGATTTAGCCACAGGGAAAGCTCCTTCATCAATACCCATGTGGGTATCTTGATTATCTGCTCCTGAGTTTCTCAAATTAATATCAGGATCTAAACCTCTATATTTAGTAAAAGTAAATAGGTTCTGTCCTTGAACGTAAACTTGTAATGCGCTCAATTTCAATTTTTTAACGATTGTATTTGGAACTGTATAAGTTAATTGGATATTTTTAATTCGTAGGTATGAGCCGTCTTCTACCATGTAAGATGATATTTGCTGACTCACCGCATCCTGTGAATTTAAGCGTGGTAGCATTGCTACATCGCCTTGTTTTTTCCAAGAGTTATACAACATTTCCTTCGAACGATTTCCTTGGAATGTATTGAAATCTATCCAATAACGTGTGTAGTTAAAGATTTCATTTCCTTGAACACCTTGACCAAATACTGTCAAGTCCCAATTTTTATATCCTAATGCCAGATTTAAACCATAAGTAAAATCTGGATGAGGATTTCCAATAACAGTTCTATCTGCTGCTGTTACTACCCCATCTCCATTGATATCGCGGAATTTGAATACACCAGCTCTTGTGTACGTATTTCCAAATGCTTTTGGTGCTGATGCAGCTTCAGCGTCATCTTTTATGACACCATCCACAACATATCCAAAGAAACTTGCGATTGGTAATCCAGCTTTTGTAATTGAAATTGCTGGTAGACGAGTGGTAAATCCAAATACAGTTGCATTTGGATTGTTGTTCAATCTAACAACATTGTTTTTATACATCGAGTACATCGCGCCAATGTTATAGCGGAAATCACCAATTTGATCTCTATAAGTTAAACTTAAATCAAAACCTGTATTATTGATTTCACCAATATTCACGAAAGGAATATTAGCATTACCCGCCGTTTTAGGGATAGGTACTTGAGTTAACATGTCAGAAGTAGTACGAGAATAAACATCCAATGTAACATCTAACTTATTGTTCCATAAAGAAGCATCCAAACCTACGTTAGTGGAGGTATTCGTTTCCCAACGGCCCGTCGAGTTACCAAATTGTGCCAAGTCAAAACCTGTTGCGATAGAACTACCAGTACCTGCAATATCATATGCATTGTTATTAGGATCCGGAACGAACAAGGTATAAGCATTGTAAACATTTGGAATTAACTGGTTACCTGTTTTACCCCAACCCCCACGTAGTTTCATGTCGTTGATAAATGTCAAATCTTTCATGAAATCTAATTCAGATAAACGAATACCTACAGAGAATGCTGGGAATATTCCGTAACGATAAGCAGGAGAAAAACGTGAAGAACCATCACGTCTAATGGTAAAATCAGCTAACAATAAATCTTTGTAGGCATAATTCACTTTTCCAAACTGAGAAAATAAAGCAGTAATTGGTGATCCACCTCCAGAGTTGGTTAAACCAGCTGCTGCTCCGTTATTTAAATATCGATACGAGATATCATCAAAAGCAAAATTCGAACGTTGAGCGTTAAATCCAAAACCATACGTTGAAACCGCTTCAGTACCAACCAATACGTTTAATGAATGATCACCTATTACTTTCGAATAGTTCAATGTATTATACCATGTAATAGCACGGTCAAAGTTATTTGTTACGCTAATGCTATTTGCATTACGAGCCTCAGCTGCTTCAATATTTCTGTGAAAATAAGATGATTGATTGAAGTTATTAAACTCAAAACCTAAACTAGTTCTTGCTTTTAAATCTTTAATGATTTCATACTCAGCAAAGACATTTCCAAAAATATGTGTTCCAGTAACAGGATTATCTTTTTCTCTGTATTGAATAGCAAATGGATTCGTTGCATTTCCTAAGTTGATACCACGTGGACCCGCAAAACCGTTAAAATCTGATGCATTAGTACCACCCAAAGCTTTTGGTCCTCCGGTAATATCAAATACTGGGATAATTGGGTGTATACGCCATGCTAACATCATCGTATTACTTTCAGAATTGTTTCCACTTGGGATACCTTGTCTTACATCATAAGTTAACGTTACGTTTTCACCAAAAGTCAAATTACCTTTTTTGAATTCTGTATTCGCACGAACTGAATATCGCTGATATGAAGTATATTTTAATATACCATCTTGAGCGAAGTAATTGGCTGAAATAGCATATTTCCCACCTTTTGATCCTCCTGTCGCACCTATCTGATAATTAGATATAGCAGCAGGTCCAAAAATTTCTTTTTGCCAATCTGTACCTTCTTTATTTGCTTTGGTGATATTAAATGCTGTTCTTCCTAATAAAGGGTCTGCAATATCATTTGTATACGTAAAGTTTGCAGGAAGTTGACCAAATACGTTTGGATAAATATAATCCGCGATTGTTTGTGAACCATCTGCTCCAAAACGATATTGAGCTGATGGTGATGTACCAGCTGGTCTTCCAGCCCCAATTTCAGACTCATAGTAATATTGACCTAATTCTTTTGTATTTAGCATAGGAATTAGTCTTCCTACATTCTGAGTACCAGTATACATGTCAAAACTAATTTTTGGTTCACCTTCACCACCACGTTTTGTTGTAATGATCACAACACCATTGGCCGCACGAGCACCATAGATAGAAGCCGCAGAAGCATCTTTCAATACCTGCATTGATTCAATATCATTCGGGTTGATTTGGTTCAAAGTTCCTTGAGTAGGTACTCCGTCAATTACGTACAATGGGCTATTGTTGTTAATAGAACCAAAACCACGCACACGAACCATCGTTCCACCACCCGGTGAGTTGTCATTACCTACCGTCACACCCGCAGCGCGACCTTGTAACATTTGAGTCACAGAAGCAGCAGGTACCGCGTTAAGTTCTTTCGCACTTACCACAGTTACAGCACCAGTAATGTCTTTTTTACGTTGAGATGCATAACCTGTAACGATTACCTCGTTCAATTGGCTTACATCATCAGCTAGCGTAATCGCTAAAGTGGATTTACCACCTACGGCAACTGTTTGGCTTACATACCCAACAGATGTGAATACTAGTTCTGCATTAGAACTTTTTACATTAATGGAGAATGATCCATTTCCATCAGAAGTTGTACCTACAGTACTTCCTTTGACAACAACAGAAACTCCTGGAATGCCCTGACCACCTGAGTCTTGAACTTTTCCCGCTACTTTTCGGTCCTGACCAAATGAAACCCATGATAGGGTTAACATTAATGCCATCATGAAGACCACTCTGCTTACGTAGAAATTGTGTTTCATACTTAATTTTTTTAGGGTGAATGCCGACGAAACATTACATTTTGCCGACGAAATTTTCGTAAATATAGGTAAGAAATGATTATCCTAGATTTTTTTATAAAATTTTTTCAAAAAATTATCATTATTTAATGTACTGGTCATGGGATTATTCATAAAGTCTAATTTGAAATAATTGATTACCTTTACACTTTAAATAATTCTTTATAATCTCATGTTAAATCTTGTTTTATTTGGTCCTCCAGGTGCAGGTAAAGGCACCCAGTCGGCTAAAATCATTGAAAAATATGGCTTAATTCATTTATCTACAGGTGATTTATTACGCGCCGAGATACAAGCCAATACTCCTTTGGGCTTAGAAGCTAAGAAATTAATGGATCAAGGTATTTTAGTTCCAGATACGGTTGTGATTGGAATGATTGAAAATAAATTAAACGAAAATAAGTCGGCAAATGGCTTTATTTTCGATGGTTTTCCTCGTACGGTTGCTCAAGCAAATGCCTTAGATGTTTTGTTAAGTGGTCATCATTTGGCCATCACACAAATGATTGCATTGCAAGTGGGTGATGAAGAATTAACCCAGCGTTTATTAACCCGTGGAAAATCCTCAGGACGGCCAGATGACCAAAATGAAGATTTAATTCGCAAGCGTGTACAGGAATACAATGAAAAAACGGCTCCTGTGGCAACGCATTATGCTGACCAAGGAAAGTTTCAGGGTATCAGTGGTGTTGGGGAAATTGAGGAAATTTTCGAACAGATTGTTGCCATTATTGAGTCATAATCAAATGTAATTTTTTTACGCGACGTATCGCGTCTCTACAGTTTATAAAGAGTCGATGTTTCGTGTCGCTACAGTTTATCAATCGAATTCTATGACTTCAAATTTCATCGATTACGTTAAAATTAACCTTCGTTCAGGTCATGGCGGAAGTGGTTCTTCTCATTTTAGGAGAGAAAAGCACGTTCCCAAAGGCGGTCCAGACGGAGGAGATGGTGGTCGAGGGGGTCATATATATTTAGTTGGCACAACCCAACAATGGACTTTGCTCCATTTAAAATATCAAAAACATATTATTGCCGATAACGGAAACGGGGGCGAAGGTGCCCGTAGAAGTGGAGCGCAAGGAGAAGATGTATATATTCAAGTTCCTTTAGGAACGATAGTAAAAGATGGCGAGACAGATGAGTTTTTAGCAGAAGTAACCGATGACGGCCAAAAAGTTCTTTTATTACCTGGCGGCCGAGGTGGATTAGGTAATTTTCATTTTAAATCCTCTACCAATCAGTCGCCTCGTCATGCGCAACCGGGAGAACCCGGAGAAGAACTTTGGGTCATCATGGAACTCAAAGTATTAGCGGATGTGGGCTTGGTAGGTTTTCCAAATGCGGGGAAATCAACTTTATTATCCGTCATTTCAGAGGCCAAACCTGAAATCGGCGATTATCCCTTTACCACATTGGTGCCTAATTTAGGTGTAGTCGCCTACCGTGATTATAAATCGTTTGTGGTCGCAGATATTCCTGGTATTATCGAGGGTGCTGCGGAAGGTAAAGGGTTGGGCGTGCGATTTTTAAGGCATATAGAACGAAATTCGATTCTCTGTTTTTTAATTCCATCGGATGCGACAAATTGGGGAGATGAATACAAAATACTGGTCGGGGAATTAGAGAAATACAATCCTGAAATGTTAACTAAGCGAAGGGTCTTAGTCGTGTCAAAAATGGATCTCTCCATTCCAGAAATGAAAGATGAGATGCGGGAAAGCTTACCAGCGGATCTTCCACTTGTTTTTATCTCATCCATAACCCAAGAAGGTATTCAGGAATTAAAGGATATTTTATGGGTGACCTTGCAAGAAGAAAATAAAAATCTTCAACGACCAGAACTGCTTAATGAACAAATAGAAACCGAAGAGTAAGGGGAATGATTCCCTTAGCGCTTTTTTAAGACTCATTCAAAAAATTGAATTCCTCATTTTTTGTCCCTTGAATGTAATCATAGGATTTGGTTATTTCACTTGTTTGGCCATAAAGGCAATTCCCTCATTAAAACTGCATGGCGAGTAACCCAATACTTTTTTAGCTTTATCTAAAATAAATCCAGTCCGCGCAGGCCTTTTGGCTGGTTGTGAGAAAGTAGACGAATCCGCTTTTTTGATTAATTCTTTGGGTAAATGATAAAATTCAGCGGTTTTAATGGCCATCTCATACGGTGTTAGAAAATCACTTCCGGAGATATTAAATATTCCTTGGACATGGTTTTTCGTGATGAGCCAACAACCCATCGCCAAATCTTCCGCAAGGGTAGGGGTTCTGAATTGATCCGTAACCACGTTGATAGTCTTTCCATCTTCCAATGATTTTTTAACCCACAAAATGATATTGGTTCTACTCATATCTTCTACAATTCCAAAAACCAAAATGGTTCTTGCAATTCCCCATTTTATCTTAGATGCCTGAAGCAATTGCTCCGCCCTTAATTTACTTTCTCCATATATAGAGATTGGACACGGTTTGGCTTCTTCATCGTAAGGACCTGAAAGCCCGTCAAAAATGAAGTCAGTAGATACATGGCAGAAAAAAGTGTTATTCGACTTACATGCCTGTATTAAATAGGAAACCGCCGTAACATTTAATAATTCACAGCCCTCAGGATCAGCTTCACATTTATCGACATTCGTCATGGCCGCTGTATGAATTAAAGCGTTTGGTTTGTAGGTTTTAAAAACCTCCAAAACTTCTAGTTCATTCGTAATGTCAAGGGAAACGTAGGTGTATTTTAAATCTCCAGTAAGGCGATTTGGGCCTTTAGCTGTGGCGATTAATTTAATTTCAGGAAACTGGCTCAGCAAGTGAACTAGTTTTTGACCTAGAAGGCCATTGGATCCCGTAATTAAAATCGTTTGTTCCATACTGTTTTATAAGGCAATTTGTCTCCTAATTTCTTTTAATAAGTCACTGGCTCCAGCAGCAATTAATTGATCTGCTAATTTTTGGCCTAATTCAATCGGGTTTTTACCAGCGAGCGAAAACTCGATTTTTTGTTGGCCATCTAAGCTTAAAACTCCCCCTGTCAAATTTACAACATCTTTTTCAATATGAGCATGTCCATACACGGGAACACTGCAACCTCCGTCTAATTTTGATAAAAGTTCTCGTTCTGACAATAGGCATGATTCCGTCATTTCATGATTACATGCGGTTCTAATGATACTTTGCAAATCAGAGGACAAATTCTTCGCACATTGAATCGCGACAGACCCCTGGCCCACTGCGGGAATAAATTGGCCCAAAGGCAAATGTTCTGTAATATAGGCCGACATATCCATTCGAAACACCCCTGCGTACGCTAGGATCATGGCATCACAGTCGCCATTTTTCAATTTCTCTAATCGGGTTTGTAAATTCCCCCGCATCTCTACTGGCTTCAAGCTAGGAAAGTGATGTCCCAAAAATGCGCGTCGGCGAGTGGATGATGTGCCAATCTGATAAGATTTTTGGGTGTTCAATGTGAAATTTGGATCTAAACTAAGCAATACGTCATGCGATTTCTCTCTTTCCGTGAAGGCAATTAATTGTAAATCTTCCGGTAGGCTCGACGGAAGATCCTTGGCAGAGTGCTGAGCGATGTCAATTTCGCCATTTCGCAACATCTGTTCGAGTTCTTCTGTGAACACTCCTTTTGATCCAATTTTCGAGAGTGAACGATCTAAGATTTGATCGCCTTTGGTCGATATCGCAACTAATTCATATTTGAGGCCTGCTTTTTCCAAATAGGACCCAATATAATTTGCCTGCCATATAGCTAGCGCTGAATTTCGTGTACCTATTTTAATTTTTCGCATGGAATATTCTGATTAATTGGAGCGAAAGATCTAGGTGTAGCATTTTGGCACGTGCATTCCTTTCTAAATGATAATGTACCTCTGAAACTTTTTCACTCATTTTTCCGATGGCTTCCCCAGTTAATGTTTTTGAAAAGTTTTCAATAAATCCTCGTTCTTTTTCAAGCGATTTAATGAGCTGAGACGTTCCCGATATCTGGTACAAACATTGCCTAAATATATGTAAAGTATGTTCTAACACACTTTTTTGATCCTCTTTGGAAAATGCGTCAAACTGGTCTGCTAACAATGAAATTTTGATCAGGTTTTTTGAATACACCGCCCGCATCCACTCCGCAAACCAAGTAGTAGCACTCATGTTTTCGTTCACTGCTTTATCTAAGGCCCAAGAAATATTTCCTTCGCAAGTGATAGCTAGTTGCTGCGCTTTTTCCATTTCAATACCTGTTTTTTGGGTTAGAAAAGGGGCTAAATCTTCTTCATCAACGGTCCCTACATTAATTCGTTGGGTTCTAGATATGATTGTAGTCAGCAACTTTTGTGGATCGGAACAGATTAAAATAAATAATGTGGATGAGGGAGGTTCCTCAAGCGTTTTCAATAGAGCGTTTCCGGAAGACAGATTAAGTGTTTCTGCATTCCATATAAATACAATTTTAAAGGGCGCTTCAAAAGGCTTTAGGCTAATTTTTTGAATGAGCTTCCTCGTTTCTTCTACGGGTATATTTCCTTGTCGATTGCCTTCCGCACCTAAATAGGTCAACCAATCGGCGATGGTGCGATATGGTGATTCCAGCATAAATTTCCTCCACTCAGGTAAAAATGCATCAGATTCAGCTTCCTTTACCTTTTTCGTGGTGATCGATGGAAATAAATATACGATGTCTGGATGTATTCCTTTATGGACTTTTTGGCAACTTGGACATGTTCCACAGGCATCATCTCCTTCCCTTTGGGTACAGAATAAATAGGATACAAAAGCCAAAGCCATCGCTGTTTGGGCGCCCCCCGTTGGCCCCTGAAACAATTGGGCATGCGCGATGTGCTGATTTTGCACCGCATTGCTTAATTGTTTTTTGACCACATGTAAACCTGGGATGTCCTGAAATCGCATGGAGGATTATTAGAAAGTACTAATTTCGTAAAGATGCTTCCTCTTTCCAAATTTGTTCAATGAGTTCGGCCGAATTTTCTGGTAATTCTTGATTTTTTGCTTTTGCCCATTTTGCGGCATTGGCTAGCGCCTTATCAAATTCGTATTTTTTTACGTTGGGATACTCGCCCCAAGTTAACGAAGGAATGAATTTGGGCAAAAATTGAATCCCACTTATGTTACAATGGTTACCTACGACCGTTCCAGTATTAAATCTTGTTCCTATGCCAGTCGTCACAAAATCTCCCATGATGACACCTAATGATTTAGTATTTGTTTTTCGAGGCTTTGCCGTTGGATAGTCAAATATATCAACGAAATTCAAATCGTTTTTCACATTTGAAGTGCAAGTCATTGCTCCCCAGTTGCAAAATGAACCAATGATCGAAGATCCCGCATACCCATCATGTCCCTTATTTGAATAAGGATAAAAAATGGAATTACTTATTTCGCCACCTACTTTACAATGGGGGGCAATCGTGGTATAGGGTCTTATTTTGGAACCTAAGTTGGTCACCGAATGATCTAAAATAGCGGCTGGTCCTTGAATTAATGTGCCTATTTGAATACTAACGTGTTTCCCAATATAAATGGGTCCTTGGCTGGCATCTAAAATACTGCCTTTTAAATCTGCTGTGGCGTCTATAAAGCAATTTTCAGGATGGATTAGGATATTGCCTTTTTCTTTTAACTGATTTTGGTCAAATGCATTTGGTTTTATTTCCTTTTTAAGCAATGCTACATTTAGGCTTAAAAGGTCTTCAAATTTTGAAAATAATAATGGATTGGCTTGGGAATTAATTTTATTCCAGTCGGCTGATGGTACATCAAAACCACTAAAGGCAATGAGCTGTCCTTGAAAGGTTAAGCTCGTTTTCTCAGGTAAGTTTTGTAGTTCTTGTATAAGCTCTTGGCTTGGGAGTACAGACCCTAAAATATTGAGTGCGTTGGGTTGCTGGCCGGCCGCACCCCAAGTGACTTTTGTGCGCATTGCAGCACTCCATTTTTCATGAATTTTTGATAGACCAATCCAGTGCTCGGCTAAGCTACGTATATAGCTTATCGGTCGCAGGCTTTGGGTGATTTTTGGATCGTCAAAAAGATGTATGGCTTTCTCCATTTTGCAATTTACAAAAAAAGCCTCGACAAGATTTTTGAAGAGGCTTTCATGTATGTTTTTGAAGAAAATTAGCTCTTCGCGTATCGCTTGTTGAATTTATCTACACGTCCAGTGGTATCTAATAATACATTTTTACCTGTATAGAATGGATGTGATTGTGAGGATACCTCGACTTTATAAACCGGGTAAGTTGCACCTTCAAATTCAGTTGTTTCTGTTGTTGCAGCGCAAGAACGAGTTAAAAACTTGTAATCTGAAGATAAATCATGGAATACGACTTCTTTGTATTCTGGATGGATGTCTTTTTTCATTTTATTTTTTTTCGGACGATTCCCTGCCGTCATTTTATTTCTATCAATGGAGCCACTGGGATTTAGGCTCATTTAATCGGGATGCAAAAATAGACATATTTTATAGATCTAACAAAATATTTATGTTATTTTTTTGTGTTTTTAGAGCTGATTTGTGCGCGTCATAAATCTAGAAAAATATTTTTATTGCATTTTTCCAAGAGGTAACTTGCTTAATGATTTGAATAGATGGGAGTTAAATATTGCAATTTAAATATGCGTCTTTTTTAATGTTTTTTTAAGAAAATAATGTTTGCAAGTGGGTATGTTTTTTTCTAATTTTACTGAGAAGGAATTCAAGCAAAAACGCCCGTTTTTTTGATGGTTTTTCAGTCTAGTTTTAAGCATTTTTAAATTATATTTTTAGGAAACACATGTACGTAATTAAAAGAGACGGTCGTCGCGAATCTGTCAAGTTTGACAAAATCACAGCAAGGATAGAAAAACTTTGTTACAGCTTAGATCCCTTTTTTGTCCAACCTCTAGAGGTGGCCAGAAAAGTTATCTCTGGTTTGTATGATGGAGTCAAAACGACTGAATTGGATAATTTGGCAGCGGAGACAGCGGCATCGTTGACCACAAAACATCCTGATTATGCTGTACTAGCAGCTAGGATTGCGATATCTAATTTACACAAGAATACGTTGAAATCGTTTTCGGCAACGATGAAGCGTTTGTTTACCTATTTGGATCCTAAAACTGGACAAAATGCCGCCTTATTATCGAAGGAGGTTTATGATATCATTAAGAAGAATGCAGTAGAGTTGGATGAGGCGATTATTTATGACCGAGATTTTGGTTATGACTATTTTGGTTTCAAGACTTTGGAGAAATCTTATCTATTGAAATTGGAGGGTCAAATCGCTGAACGTCCTCAACATATGTTGATGCGTGTGGCGGTGGGTATTCACCAAACTGATATTGCTTCTGCCATTGAGACGTATAACTTACTTTCGGAGCGTTGGTTTACGCATGCAACTCCTACTTTATTTAATGCGGGTACTCCAAAGCCACAGATGTCGTCTTGTTTTTTATTGACTACGCAAGATGATTCCATTGAAGGAATTTACGATACGTTAAAACAAACAGCTAAAATTTCACAATCAGCTGGTGGTATAGGTTTAAGCATTCACAATATTCGTGCAACGGGTTCTTACATTAAGGGAACCAATGGTACGTCCAATGGTATTATTCCTATGCTTCGTGTCTTCAATGACACGGCGCGTTATGTGGATCAGGGCGGTGGAAAACGAAAAGGTTCATTTGCTATCTATTTGGAGCCTTGGCATGCGGATGTTTTTGAGTTTTTGGAATTAAAGAAGAATCACGGAAAGGAAGAGATGCGTGCAAGAGATTTGTTTTACGCACTTTGGATTCCAGATTTATTCATGAAGCGTGTAGAAGATAACGAGGAATGGTCCTTATTCTGTCCGCATGAGTGTCCGGGATTATCGGATACGCATGGAGAAGAGTTTGAGGCATTGTACCATAAATATGAGTTGGAAGGTAAGGCTCGCCAGGTAGTTAAGGCACAAGAATTATGGTTTAAAGTATTAGAATCTCAAACAGAGACGGGTACGCCATATATGTTGTATAAAGACCATGCAAATAGTAAATCGAATCAAAAGAATTTAGGTACGATTAAGTCATCGAATTTGTGTACTGAAATTATTGAGTACACATCGAAAGATGAGGTTGCTGTTTGTAATTTGGCTTCATTGGCTTTGCCAAAATATGTTAAGGCCAATGACAATGGTGTTAATGAATTTGATCACGCTAAGTTATACGATGTTACTAAGTCGGTGACTAAAAATTTAAATAAGATTATAGACGTCAATTATTATCCTGTTCCTGAGGCGCGTAATTCAAACTTACGTCACAGGCCTATTGGATTAGGTGTACAAGGATTAGCGGATGTGTTTATTATGTTGAGAATGCCTTTTGAGTCACCTGAGGCACAACAATTAAACAAAGATATTTTTGAAACTATTTATTATGCTTCTATGGAGGCATCCATGGAATTAGCGATTAAAGAAGGACCATATTCTACTTGGGAGGGATCACCTATTTCTAAGGGTATTTTCCAATTTGATATGTGGAATGTTACGCCAAGTTCAGGACGTTGGGATTGGGAGACTTTACGTGAAAAAGTGGTTAAAAATGGAGTTCGTAATTCTTTGTTGGTCGCTCCTATGCCTACCGCTTCTACTTCACAAATCTTAGGAAATAACGAATGTTTTGAGCCATACACATCCAATATTTATGCTAGACGTGTATTGTCAGGTGAATTTGCGGTGGTTAATAAGCATTTATTGAAGGACTTGATCAAGTTAGGATTATGGAATGAATCCATGAAAAATAAATTGATTTCAGCGAACGGTTCGGTACAGGGAATACCTGAAATTCCTAAAGATCTTAAGGAATTGTACAAAACGGTTTGGGAGATTAAGCAAAAAACTATTTTGGAAATGGCTGCTGATCGTGGTGCATACATCTGTCAGTCTCAAAGTTTAAATATTCATATTCAAGATGTGAATTTTGGCAAGCTTACATCAATGCACTTCCATGCTTGGAAACTTGGTTTAAAAACGGGTATGTATTATTTACGTACAAAAGCAGCTGCTGATGCGATTAAGTTTACCATCGAGAAACAAGCTGAAGTTCAAATTGAGCAAACAAATACTGTAAATGAAACAGAACTGCAATATGCTGCACATACGGCACAGGCTGCTGCTTCCTTTTCTACCGATGCCGCACAAAATCAGTCTGATATGGCGTGTTCTTTAGATAATCCGGAAGCATGTGAAGCTTGTGGTTCATAAGAAAAAATGAAAAATAAATATTTAAATCACTTGATTGAGAAGTCAAGTGATTTTTATGTTTTAATGCGAAAATGAGCATGGTAAACAAGGGTAGGCTTTTTTTGTTTTTTTTAGCTTTGATGTTGTTGGGGGCATTTTTGAGATTTTATCATATAAACTCTTTCGGCCTTTTTGGAGATGAAAAACAAAGTGCATTAATCGCAGTCGCCAATACAAATTATGGTGGCATGGGAAAATTATTGACCCCACCTGCCACATTTACTCCATCCGATTTTTGGGAAAGCCGTGGAATCAAATCATGGTTAGATGCAGACGCCAGGGGAGACGTTAGTGGGAATAGTTTGGTTCATGATATAATGTTAAAGATATTCTCTATACTTTTTGGGAAGAGTGATGGAGCGTTAAGATCGGTTTCTGTTTTTTTCAACTTGCTTACTTTGTGGTTATTGTTTTATTGGGCTAGAAGGCAAAAACCAAACCATGAATTTTGGCCTTTAGGAATTTTGTTATTGGCTGTTATCGAACCTTTTTTTGTGATTTATAGCCAGCAAGCTAGAAATTATACAACCAGCATATTTTTTACGACCGCATCTAATTATTTCTTTTGGAATATGGTCGTCAAAGGGGATAAACCTAAGCCTAAGGACTTAATAGGTTGGATAATGACAAGTTTATGCGCTCTTTTTAGCACCTATTTGACAGCCTTAGTATTAGTAGGGCAATTTATTTACCTTATTTTTATATCCAAATCACCATGGAGTAAAATAAAAGCCATGGCAATAGGATCATTCGGCTTTTTAGTTCCTTTTGTTTCTTGGATGGTTTGGGGGCCAGGCCAGTATTTTTTTAGTTATCAAAAAGACGCAGGCGCACAATATTTAAATTATTTAAAATTGAATGGACCTGTCGTCGGCTGGATAGAGGAGTCAAATTTCATTAATCTATTCAAAAAGAGCGTTGTTATTTTGTCGGATATTTTTTTTCTAACGAACGATCTTTATAGGCGACATGGCAAATTCGGGGTTATTCTTCTTGTTTTCTTTTTCTTTTTAGTGATTACATGGGTAACTAAAATCAAGGAAAAAAGTGAGAGAAATTTTTATATTTTTGGTCTAATACAGATTTTTTTACCTGTTTTGGTTTTAATCATTACGGCAATTGATGCTGGAACTACGACAGGCTTTTTCTTGAGATATGCCAGTTTTGGACTACCCTTTGGAATTTTCATATCTGCGGGCCTAATCGAATATTTATTTAAACTAAATATTTGGATAAAGGGATTGTGTATACTAATTGTAATCACCCAACTTTATTTTTTGGTCCTCCAAATTAAGCCTTTATATAGCGATTCGCATCAAAAATATACATTTTCTGAGAATAGGAGTAAAAATCCGTATCCTTTAATAGCTGAAAAAATTATCAATAGCTATCAACCCGGAGATACTGTTTTATATCCTTCAAAAGTGAATAACTTCTTAAACGCAAAAAATCTTCAAGGTAGGGTGGCAGATGTTTCAGATGCTCAACTCGTCAACTTATATTTCAATAGTGAATTGAAATTTGTTCAAAAAATAGATACTATCTACAAAGATTCTGTAATTTTAAAAAAGAAAGACGGTCAAAAAATTCTTATTTTTGATTTTAAACAAGGTAAATACCGCTTTTAAAAAATATGCCAGTTTTTACACCACAAGTTTCATTTGTAATTCCAGTTTATAACGAAGAGAGTAATCTACCGATGTTAGTAGATCGGATTGTGAAAATTATGGATCAGTCCTCAATTCAATTGGAGGCTGTTTTAGTGGATGATGGTAGTCGGGATAATTCTCGCCAAATACTTCAGCAATTAGCTATTAGTGATCCTCGTTTTCATGTCATTTTGCTTTCTAGAAATCATGGCCATCAATTGGCGTTGACGGCTGGATTATCTGTTGCTCGTGGGAGCGAAGGTGTATTCGTATTAGATGGTGACTTACAAGACCCTCCAGAATTATTAGAAACATTTTATAATAAATTCAAAGAAGGTTTTGATGTAGTATATGCGGTCCGAGAGAAGCGTAAAGAAATATTTTATAAAAGATTTGCCTACTATATATTTTATAGAATTTTAAAGAAAATTGCCAACATAGAAATTCCGTTAGATAGCGGTGATTTCTCATTTATCAGCAGAAGAGTAGTGGATGTGTTAAATAAAATGCCGGAGGAAAGCCGTTTTATTCGTGGTATGCGAACTTGGATTGGGTTTAAGCAAATTGGAATTGCCTATGACCGCCAAGAAAGAGCTTCAGGCGATTCAAAATATTCTTTTGGGAAATTAGTCCAATTAGCATTAAATGGAATTTATAACTTCAGTGAATTTCCAGTGAAATTTGTCATGATTTTAGGTGGACTAGCCATAAGTTCTTCCGTATTATACCTTATTTCTGTTATTATTAAAAAGATGTTTTTCGATCAAGTCATTGAAGGATTTACAGCTTTACTATTTGTGGTTATATTATTTGGGGGAATACAATTACTTGCCATCGGGATATTAGGTGAATATATATTACGAATATTTTTCCAATCAAAAAGTAGGCCTAACTTTATTATAGAAACGGAAATTTTAGACGGTAAGGTGAATAAAGAATAAATAATTCAGATTATATATTCATTATTAAATTTGACTATTCTAAATGTTTCGGTGGTGATTTTCAATGCCTTTTTGATTTCAATATTTTGATTTATTTAAAAAAATTGCCTTTATTAAATCCGATCGAAAACTATGGCTAGAATAGCTTTGTTTATTTATTCGCTTATTGGAGTATTAAATATCTTGTCGGCAGTCATTGAGCAACCTCTGCTTCGTACGTTAACAAAGCCTTTATTGATGCCGATGCTAATGCTGTATGTTATATCGCAAACACATATCTTAATCCGAAATAAATTAATTTTCATTCTCGTTTTTGCTTGGCTCGGTGACATGTTTTTATTGATTCCAGGAAATTCGCCTTTGTATTTCCAACTAGGTTTAGGTTCATTCTTAATTATGCAAATAGCTTATATTCGTCTATTTTCATCACAAAGTTCTGCGGGCTATTTTGATTTACGCCAATGGTTTTCATTGCCTATCATTCCAGTACTCATTTATGTCGTGGGATTTTTAGCTTTTTTACTACCTCTCATTCCAGCCGCTTTATACATACCTGTTAGTTTATATGCGTTGGCACTCGGCGCAATGCTTTATTCAGCCTTCTTAAGAAAAAAGGATTCTTCCTATTATTTAATATTCATTGGCGCAATCTTTTTTGTTGTTTCTGATAGCTTATTAGCTTTAGCCAAGTTTTATTATTCATTTCCAGGGAATTCTATCTATGTGATGCTAACTTATATCTTCGCTCAATTGCTACTAATCTTAGGTTTGTGTAAATTGCAACCTAAGAATTAAATGAATGGCATGACGGTTTCTACCTTGACTCCTACAATCTTATCGGAATTAGCAGAACAATTACAAGGTTCCCTGTTTACAGATACTGTGATGCGAACTTTGTATGCGACGGATGCGTCTGCCTACCGTGAAATGCCTTTGGGAGTGGCTATTCCTGAGACGATTGAGGACATTCAGATTTTAATTTCTTTTGCCGATAAGCACCAAATCCCAATTATTCCAAGGACGGCAGGGACATCTCTAGCGGGCCAAGTGGTTGGCTCGGGCTTGGTGGTTGACGTTTCGAAGTATTTCAGCCGCATCATAGAAATAAATAAAGAGGAATCTTATGTTTGGGTAGAACCAGGTGTAGTTCGTGATGTATTGAATGTAGAATTGAAAAAACAGGGTTTGTTTTTCGGCCCGGAAACTTCAACAGCAAACCGTGCCATGATGGGCGGAATGCTTGGAAATAATTCCTGCGGATCTAATTCCATCGTTTACGGTTCTACGCGCGATCATGTTTTGGCCGTTGAAGGATATCTATCTGACGGTACTTTTGTGACTTTTGAAGCGGAAGATCCGTTCAAAACGTTATCTAATTTAACTGAGGGCAGTCTCTTGCAGAAAATATATGCGGAAACACTTCGTGTCTTATCGGACCCAATCGTTCAAAATAATATCATTTCTGAATTCCCTAAGCCAAGTATAAATCGCCGGAATACAGGTTACGCGCTCGATATGTTAGTTAATTCGAGTTCTTTTATAGCCGGAAAGCCTAGTTTCAACTTCTGTAATCTACTTGCAGGATCTGAAGGGACACTTTGTTTTGTTACTCGCATTAAATTGCATGTGGATCCCTTGCCACCCGCGTATTTGGGTTTAGTATGCGCACATTTTAATACAATCGATGAAGCTTTAAAGGCTAATTTAATTGCCTTGCGTTTCAATCCCTCCGCATCCGAATTGATGGATCATTATATTTTGGAATGTACTAAAGCCAATCCAGAACAAAGTCAAAATCGTTTCTTTGTTCAAGGTGATCCGGGGGCTATTTTGGTGGTTGAACTTCGAGGAGATGATGCAAATACGGTTGCTGAACAAGCTCAGGAATTGGAGAAGGCTATGCGCGCTGCAGGATTTGGCTATCACTTTCCATATGTAACAGGTGATGGAGTTAAAAAGGTATGGGATTTGAGAAAGGCTGGCTTAGGTCTTTTGTCCAATTTGCCTGGAGACGAAAAGGCGGTGGCTGTGATTGAAGATACTGCGGTAGATGTCCAAGATTTGCCTGCTTTTATCGCAGAATTCAATGAGATTTTGACAGCTAATCATTTATATTGTGTACACTATGCGCATGCGGGTTCTGGAGAATTGCATTTAAGGCCCATCATAAATTTAAAAATGGACGAGGGGCATCAACAGTTTCGACATATTGCTGAAGAAATTGCCCGACTTGTTAAAAAATATCAAGGTTCACTTTCTGGAGAGCATGGTGATGGAAGATTAAGAGGTGAATTTATTCCGTGGATGGTTGGTGAAGCGAATTATCAATTGATGCGTGATTTAAAGTCATGGTGGGATCCCAAGGGAATATTTAACCCCAATAAAATTGTCGATACGCCGCCAATGGACACTTTTTTGCGCTATGAGGCGGGCCAAAAAACACCCGAGTTCAATACTGCATTTAGGTATAAGGATCAAGATATTTTGCAGCATGCCGAGCAGTGCAATGGTTCAGGGGATTGCCGAAAAACACCTATTTCGGGAGGTACCATGTGCCCATCTTTTATGGCAACTCGAAACGAAAAAGAAACGACTCGAGCCCGTGCCAATATCCTAAGAGAGTTTTTAACACGTTCTACGCAACCAAACCGCTTTAATCATAAAGAGATTAAGGAGGTAATGGATTTGTGTTTGGCATGTAAAGGTTGTAAGGCTGAATGTCCTTCTAATGTGGATGTGGCGAAATTAAAAATGGAATTTTTGTACCAGTACCAAAAGGAGAATGGTACCCCTTTACGGAGTTGGTTAGTGGGTCATTTCGCTTCCATTTCCTCCCTAGCATCTTACGTACCCTTCTTATATAACTTGGTGATGGGAACTCCATTTTTACGCCGATTGTCTAATCAATTGGTTGGTTTTCATCCAGATAGAACGATGCCATTATTGGCCAATCAAACGTTATGGTCTTGGTTGAAAGGAAGAAATTCAATCTCTTCTTCTAAATCATTGTATTTGTTTGTTGACGAATTTACAAACTTCAATGATGTCGAAGTAGGTAAAAAAGCAGTTCTTTTGCTAGAAAAATTAGGCTACGAAGTTAAAACCATCCCTCATCCAATTTCTGGGCGTTCATTTTTGTCCAAAGGAATGTTGGATGAAGCAAGAACTTTGGCACAAGCCAATGTGGAATTGTGGTCTACGTTAATTGACGAAAATATCCCTTTAGTGGGAGTTGAACCATCTGCTATATTAACTTTTCGTGATGAATATCCTGACTTAGTTTCAGAGGATTGGTTGGAAAAGGCACAGCAATTGAGCAAAAATGTTATGCTGTTAGAAGAGTTTATTGCTCGAGAGGTAGATGCTAAACGTATTCAAAAAAGTTCATTCAAGCAGGAAAAACGTTTACTGAAGTTGCATGGCCATTGCCAACAAAAAGCCATGAGTTCTTTGGTGGCCGCCAAAAAGGCTTTGTCTTTGCCTGAAAATTATGAAGTTCAACTCATTCCTTCGGGTTGTTGTGGTATGGCAGGTTCTTTCGGTTACGAAAAAGAGCACTATGATTTATCGATGCAAATAGGGGAGCTGGTTTTATTTCCGACGATCCGTTCACAAAATATCGAAACTGAAATTGTGGCCTCTGGAACGAGTTGTCGGCATCAAATTCATGATGGAACTCAGCGACATGCTAAGCATACCGCTGAGATCTTATATGATGCTTTAGTCTAAATTAGAATTTCCAACGAACAAAAGCTTCCATGGCTTCATATTCTGCTAGCCCCAGTTTGTTGTAAATCTGTGCGGTTCCTCTATTTCGATCTTCTGCTCTTTGCCAAAATTCGCGGGAGTCGTCTCCTTGGAATACCACGCCATCTTTTTGGGATTGATGTTTGAAAATACCCATCCTTTTTTTGAAAACCTGATCAGGTGACATGGGAACTGCCATTTCAATTTGGTCAATATCCCACTCGGCCCAGGCACCTTTGTATAACCAAACCCAGCAATTTTTCATGTACTCTCGATGCTTGATTCTAGAAATAGCTTCAAATATCGCATCTAAGCATACTTTATGAGTTCCGTGTGGATCAGCTAAATCTCCCGCAGCGTAAATTTGATGTGGCTGAACAGTATCGATTAAATCGATGATTAATTGAATATCAACTTCTGCCAATGGCTTTTTCCGAATCGTTCCTGTTTCATAAAAGGGCATTTCCAAGAAATGGGCATTTTCTTTTTTAATGCCTACAAACCGACAAGTATTTTTCGCTTCTCCTTTTCGGATTAATCCTTTAATTTGTCGGACTGCATCTATATCCAGCTCGGAATCTTTTTTATTCTTTAAAAACCGAACCGCATCTTTGTATATTTTATTGGCTTTCGTATTAACACTTTCAAATTCTTCGTTGAAATCTACCACAAATTCGGCGAAGCGAAGTGCTTCATCATCTGCAACAGCAATGTTTCCTGTAGTTTGATAAGCCACATGAACTTCATGACCTTGGTCTTGAAGACGCTGAAAAGTTCCACCCATCGAGATAATATCATCATCTGGATGTGGGGAAAATATGATCACCTTTTTCTTAGCTGGAAAAGCTCTTTCTGGTCTATTGGTGTCATCTGCGTTCGGTTTTCCTCCGGGCCAACCCGAAATCGTGTGCTGCAAATAGTTAAATACCTCGATGTTTATTTCATACGCTTGGCCATATAAGGAAAGTAAATCAGATAGCCCGTTTTCATTGTAATCCTTGTTGGTCAACTTTAATACCGGTTTTTCCAAATGAAGCGATAGGTGTGTAACCGCTTTTTTGATCATCTTTCGATCCCAAGTAACTGAGTCTACAAGCCAAGGAGTTTTAATCCGAGTTAGTAAAGCAGCTGCTGTTTCATCTAAAATAAAGGTAGCATTCGTATGTTGCTGTAAATACGATGCGGGAATATCGGAAGTAACTTGACCTTCAACTGCCCTTGCCACACTTTCGGCTTTGTGTTCGCCCCAGGCCAACAAAACAATTCGTTTGGCCTGCATGATTTTATCAATTCCTAAAGTGATTGCTTTTTTGGGAACTTTAGCTAATCCACCAAAATCTACGGCTGCATCTATTTTGGTATTGATGTCCAACGTCATTAAGCGAGTCTTCGAATTAATTAAGGATCCGGGCTCATTGAATCCAATGTGGCCATTGCGCCCAATGCCTAATAAATGAAAATCCAATCCACCTAGTTTTTCTATCTTATCTTCATAGTCTTTACAAAACTCTGGTATTTTTTCGATAGGCAATGTCCCATCCGGTAAATGGTAATTTGTTACCGGTATGTCAATTTGATCAAAGAGTTGCTCTTTCATAAATCGCACATAACTTTGAACAGAATCCGGCTCCATGGGGTGGTATTCGTCTAAATTAAATGTGATGACATTTTTGAAACTCAAGCCTTCTTCTTTGTGCATCCGAATAAGTTCTTGATACACTTTTTTCGGGGAAGATCCTGTGGCTAATCCTAAAACGGCTGGTTTATTCTCCTTTGTTTTTTGCCTGATTAGTGCGGCTATTTCTAAGGCAACGGCCTTGGATGCTTTTTCTGAATCATCGAAAATGGTTGTCGGGATTCTTTCAAAACTGATTGCGTGTTCCATAATTAATTATTTATCTTCGATGCGACCACAATAAAATCTAATTCTAATGTGTCAAATAATCGTAATATTGTTTTAATAGACGGGTTACCTTTTCCTAACTCAATGGAATGAATGGTTTTAATGGCTACTCCACTTTTTTCACTTAATTCTTCTTGTTTTAATCTGAGCGCCCCTCTTTTTTCTCTAATTATTTTTCCAAATATTTTTAAATCCATAGTCGATTTTTCAATGGGTAAAAATAATGCATTAACTCGTATTAAAAAATTATCAGTAATACGTTACCGATAATTTAATTTTTTGATATTTTGTGATGAGTGGTAATTGGAATTGGATATTGTGCCTTAAATTTGCACTTATGAATATGAATATTCGCGCCCTAATCATCATAGTTTGCCTAAGTTTTTCCAATTTAGTTGTAGCCCAGAAATCTACACTTAGTGGCTACTTAAAAGATGCCCTAAATGGGGAAGGTTTAATTGGTGCTAATGTATATGTAAAAGAACTGAAAGTAGGCAACTCCTCAAATACCTATGGTTTCTACAGTATTACCCTAAATCCTGGCGAATATACCTTGGTTTTCAGTTCAACCGGATACGAAAAAATCGAACGAAAAGTCCTATTTTCAGGAGCGTCTCAAGTACTTAATTTGGAATTTAAATCAACTAATAAAGAACTAGAAGAGGTAGTTGTTCGTACAAGGGCCGTTGACGAAAACGTAATGGGAATCGAAATGTCCGTAAATAAAATTGACATTAAAACCATTCGGAAAATACCTGCATTACTGGGAGAAGTCGACTTAGTTAGAGCCATTCAGCTTTTGCCGGGTGTGTCTACCGTGGGAGAAGGTGCTTCAGGTTTTAATGTTCGTGGTGGGGGTGTAGACCAGAATTTAGTCTTATTAGATGATGCTCCTGTCTATAATTCATCCCATTTATTTGGTTTTTTCTCCGTATTCAATCCGGATGCGGTTAAAGATGTAAAGCTTTATAAAGGAGGTATTCCAGCTCAATATGGGGGCAGGGCATCTTCTATTTTGGATGTAAAAATGAAGGAAGGTAATTCCAAAAAGCTTGAAGTTAATGGAGGTATTGGGGTTATATTTTCTCGTTTCTCTATTGAGGCACCCATTGTAAAAGATAAGGCCTCATTCATTTTTGCCGCCAGAAGATCATACATAGATATTTTAGCTAAACCCTTTTTAACGGGCAACAATGCAAATGCGTCCTTTAATTTTTATGATTTAACAGCAAAGGTCAATTATAACATCAATGCTAAAAATACGGTTTTCCTTTCTGGTTATTTTGGACGAGATGTCTTTGGAACGAGTTTTGGTTTTAATTGGGGCAACGGCACCATATCTTCTCGTTGGAATCACGTGTTTTCTGAAAAGCTATTTATGAATGCTACGGCTTTTTATAGCAATTATGATTATTTATTGGACTCAGATATAGAAAATAAAAGACCCAATGATTCATTTAAATGGTCTTCCAATATTGAAAATTTAAGCATTAAGCCTGATTTTACGTATTATGTCAACCCGACCAATACGGTTAGTTTTGGTGGTCAAATTCTTTCCTATGAATTTAAACCTGGCAAAGCTATAGCCACATCCACTGGGGAGAAAAGGGAATTTGGCCAAGCAAATAAAAAGGGAACGGAGTCATCGGCTTATGTTAGTCAGGAGTTAAAATTATCACCTATCATCTCTGTTCAATACGGAATGAGGTATTCATATTATGATTACAAAAGCTTGAATGGTGAATATTATGATCGAGTTAAAGTGCCTATCTCAACTGAAAATGCATCAGGCTATATTTTAAAAATAAATAAAACGGATCCTAATACCACCGTCGCTTCCTATGGAAATTGGGAGCCTAGATTGTCCTTGAATTTAAATGTAGGTCAAAATGCATCCATTAAAACAAGTTATAATCGCCTAGCTCAATATGTGCATTTGATGTCGAATACGGCAGCTTCTACTCCTTTGGATGTTTGGACTTCATCGACCAATAATATAAAACCCCAGTTAGCTGACCAAGTTGCCATGGGCTTCTTTAAAAATTTGGGGCCTGACGGAAATAATTATGAAACTTCGGTCGAGGTTTATTATAAGGCGATGCAAAATCAGATTGATTATGCGGATCGAGCTAATTTGTTTTTGAACCCTTATTTTGAAAAAGACTTACTGTTTGGAGATGGCAGAGCCTATGGAATTGAGTTTTTTGTCAAGAAAAACGTAGGCAAATTAACGGGTTGGATTAGCTATACATTAGCTCGGACCGAACGAAAAATTGAAGGATTAAATGATGGTGTATGGTATGCAAATCGATATGACCGTACCCATACTTTAAATGTAATAGGTCAGTATAGCCTAAGTGACAAATGGTCTTTTGGGGCTAATTTCGCTTATATTACTGGTGTTCCTTATTCGATTCCTGCACAAAAATACATTTATGAAGGCATTGCTTATCCTCAAACTCAACCTGGAACCCGAGGAAATATTAGGGTGCCAGATTACAATCGATTGGATTTGTCGGCCACCAAGAAAAACAAAAAAGCTTTATTTGGCAAAGGAACATCTGAATGGGTTTTCTCGATTTATAATGTGTACAATCGAAAAAATCCTTTTTCTATTTATACCAGGCCTAATGAAGACAATTCAATGAAAACCGAGGCTGTGCAGTTATCTATTATTGGTTCTTTTGTTCCAGCAGTCACCTATAATTTTTCATTCTAATGAAGGTAAATACCGCAATTATATTTGTTTTGATGCTAGGGTTCTTATTGAGTTCATGTGAAGACGTTGTGACCTTAAAAACGCCTAGTTCTGATCATTATATGGTTATAGAGGCCACATTAACGAATTTGCCAGGGCCTCAAAAAATCATTTTATCTAGGTCTCAAGACTATTTTGACAATACGGAAGCCCCTAAAATAGTAGGTGCTAGTGTATCAATTTCGGATAATGAGGGGCGTGAATATCAATTTAAAGAATCTAAAACTGAGTCGGGAGCATATGTGTGGACACCAGCATCGCCAACAGACATTTTCGGGAAGGTGGGTAAAACATTTAAATTAATCGTAAAATCTGCCAATGATACATTTACAGCTTCGGAAACGATGAATCGTGTTCCGCCGATTGATTCCATATTATATCAATTTGATGAAGCTAATACAAGACAAGTTGCTGATGGAAAGCCAAAAAATGGATATGATGCGCAGTTTTATGCTCGTGATCCCATGGGAATGGGTGATTGTTTCCGAGTAAAAACATATAAAAATAGGAAGTTGTTTAATGGGAGTCAAAACCTAATATTTTTCTACGATGCCGCATTTCAAAAAGGAGCCATGGCTGATGGACTCATGTTTATTTTGCCTATCCGAAGATCCATTTCACCTGAACTTTACCAAGAAAAAGATACGATTAAAGTAGATCTCTATTCGATCTCAGAAGGCCAATTTAATTTTTATTCTCAAGCCCGCTTAGAATTAAACAATGCAGGTTTATTTTCAAGGCCAGCAGCAAACATCCCGACTAACTTTACAAATACGAATCCAAATTCAGCTTTACAAGGAGCAGGTTGGTTTGGGATTTCTGCCGTAAGTAGCTTACAAACTATCGTGGATCCCAAGAAAGCCAGAAAAAATATCAAGTAAATTATTCGAAATTGACAATCAGACTGACCGTATGTGATTTTAAAAAATTCATATTAGAAAATGAATTAGTCGCGGTAGTAGGCTGAACATATAAATTAGTCAAACCATGTGAGAATCGAATTTCGGGCGTGAATTTGAAATATTGAAAAAAACGTTCCAGTCCAAACCCATATTCTAGCGATAAATCTGAGGTATTGGCACTAAGTGCGGAACTCTTTTTTTTCACATTGGCCTCTATGCCTAACTTCACTCCTCCGATCACGTACATTCGATGATTTTCTCGTCTTATCGACTTGTATTTGAGTAATAATGGGATTTCGAGCCAAGTAGATTCCCTGGTTAAAGGATTTAAATCAGGCTTTGGAGGTGACAATGGAAATAAAATTTGCCTTTCGTATAAGGCAATGTTCATTCCTGTTTTTAATTCAAAATGCTTGTCAAAAGAATAATTGACCAGCCCCCCAATCTGAAATCCAAAGCTACGGGGTGATTGCACGATGTAATCGGCGCCTAATTTTGCACTATCCCCGTTCGTTGAAAAATTAGTAGAAGCAAAACCAAACAGAAAGCCAAAATGTACAGGTTTCTCGTCGTAGTATTCATGAAAAATCCGCACATATTTACTGTGCTGAGCCCGAACAGTTAGTTGGGTCAGAAATAAGCAGCAAAGGATTAGCCCCGTTTTTCTCAATGTTATTTTTGTTTTTGACCTATGTAGATGGAACAAATTCCACCCGTCATGGGAATCCAATTCGTTTCTGAATACCCTACGGATTTAAATATGTGAATAAAGTCCGGTCCATCTGGAAATGCCTTAACTGATTCAGGTAAATAGGTATACGCGGAAGGATCCTTAGAAATCATTTTACCTAAAAATGGAAGGCAATATTTAGAATAAAAGGTATATAATTGTTTCATTGGAAATGAGCGTGGATTTGAAAATTCGAGAATTAAACAATATCCCCCTGGTTTGGTCACCCGAAACATGTCGGACAAACCCTTTTGTAAATTTTCAAAATTCCTTACTCCAAAACTAACGATGACCGCATCAAAACTATTGTCCGAGAAGGGTAGTTTTTCCGAATCTCCTTTTTGCAATTGGATTGTTTTTTCCAACCCCATTTTTTTGATTTTCTCAATGCCGACTGATAGCATTCCTTCTGATATATCCACGCCAACGATCTTTTCGGGATTTATTTTTAGTGCTTCAATGGCAAAATCACCCGTGCCAGTAGCAATGTCTAGCATGGTTTTGATCCCCTTATTTTGAAGTAATTTTATGGCTTTTTTTCTCCAGATAATGTCGATTCCACCACTTAATAGATGATTCAGAAAATCGTATTGAGGGGAAATCACATTGAACATGTTGGCAACTTGTTCTTTCTTTCCTTTGGATTGGTCTTTGTAGGGTACAACCATAATTTATATTTGTTCAAATTAATCTAACCTGAATTAGAAATAATTGTTGTGCAAAATTACCGATTTTATTTGGTTTAAACCGTTGACATATGGAAAATGCCCACTAATAGCCACATGAGCGTAAAGCTGATGAGCATGGAAAAATTTACCAATGCAGCTGCAATGCCTGTGTCGAAATCAAACTCATCTGAATAGGTGATCAGTGTCATGCCCGCTGGCAGAATTAAGCAAATCAATAACATGTTGCGGTAGGAGTCGCTAAAGGGCAAAAGATAATACAAGGTTAAACCCACACTTAGCCCTAGGGCATATCGTAAAGCGAGTACGCGGAAAACTTTTTGAAAAGATTTTTTGGGCAAACGGACACTAAAATAAATCCCCATTAATAATAATACCATGGGTTTATTCCCTTTTGAAATCGTTTCAATCACATCTAATGGAATAGCAGGAATATGAATCATGGCTAGATTGCAAGTTAAACCTAAGACCATAGCTTGAAATGGCGGTAGTGTTAACACTTTGGTGGCGATGGCCTTAGCAGGATTTTTATCCTGATGTTCGGAAGATAAATAGGTCCCCATTCCATAATTAACGATAAAATTGATAAACGAATTTCCTAAGTCAAACATGATTGCATAGGTTAGGCCCTCCCAACCCCATACTCCTTCAATGAGGGGATAGGCGAATAAACCTAAATTGTAACCCGCGCTTCCCATAGTCAGAATTCCACGATACGCGGGGTCTTCTTTTTTGAAAATTAGAAATCCTAAAATGGAGGATACACTTCCAAATACGGCACAAATGATCGGCATCCAGATTAATTCAGCTCTAAGATCTACCTTAATCATGGTCGTAAATACCAATGCCGGGAACGTGGTGTGCATTAAAAAATTTGAGATCGCCTTGCCATCACTGGTTTTGATGAAGCCAAAACTTTTTAATAGATATCCAATCGTTATAATCGCTAATGCGGAACCAAAAACTACGTTAGGCGAATTCATCATGATGGTTTAGGCAATACGATTCTAAAAGTACTTCCTTTATTTAGCTCCGTAGATTTCAACGTTAATTTACCTTCATGGTAATTTTCTACGATTCGTTTAGCTAAAGTAAGACCTAAGCCCCAACCTCTTTTTTTGGTACTAAACCCGGGGGAAAATATTTTTGAAGTGTTTTTGGGGCTTATTCCCTTTCCGGTATCTGAAATCTCAATGACCAATTGGTTTAACTTCCCCTCAAATAAATGAATGTGTATTTGTCCTGTTCCTCCCATCGCGTCCACTCCATTTTTACAAATGTTTTCAATCACCCATTCAAACAGGTATTTGTTGATATTGGCCGATTGATTAGGCGATAAACTAGACTGAATGTCAATGGTCACTTTGGTCGAAATACGTATTTTTAAATAGCTGATGAAGCTGGAAATCAATTCCAACAAATTTTCTTGTTTCAATACAGGAATCGAGCCAATATTTGAGAAACGCGTAGTGATGGTGTCCAAACGCTGAATATCTTTTCCCAATTCAGTCACGATATCAGGATTAATGTGCGGCTCATTGCGCAAAATTTCAACCCATGCGGTTAGGGAGGAGAGGGGGGTGCCCAACTGGTGAGCTGCTTCTTTCGCTAATCCTACCCACACTTTATTTTGCTCTGCTCTCCTTGAATAGGAAAAGAAAATATAGCCTAAAAAGCCCACGATCAACACGACGGTGAGTTGGGACAATGGATAATACCTCAATAATTTTAGCAATTTTGAATTGCCATAGTAGATATATTCCTTTTGGAAACCCATATCCATTTCGATCGGCTTATTTTTTTCAGCGATAATTTCTTGAAGCTTCAACTTTAAAACCGTTTGCCTTTCATCCATGGTGGATGATTCGTTTAAGGGAATATTGATGGAGTTTAAATGCCCACTACCATCCTTCCAAATCACCGGAATGGTATTATTTTCATTGATTTTTTTAATACGTTCAAAAAAGAAATTGATATCTGCATTTTCATCACTCGTCATTACATAGCGAATCGTTTCAGCATAAAGCTCTATTTGCTGCTTTTCACGCTCCTCTAATTTTGAAACTAATCCATCCGTAAAATAGAGTGAAAATGCTGCCATGATGACTGAAACTGAAAAAAAAGCAATTTTCAGCCAAGTATCTCGGTTGTAAAAAGCTAGCGGCAAGGAAACTTCTTTAAACATCTTGCATGAAAGATTTCAGTTCATAGGTAACAAAAGTTTTCACTTTTATGACCATTCCTTACAAAGTACTCACCGTTTATCCACAAATCAAAAATATTTTTTCTAAAGTACTATGTATAACCAAGTACCTTTTATACATTTGTGCCAACAAAAAATAAAAAGAGCCAATGGATATTGAAAATACCAAGGTGCAGATGCGGAAAGGAATTTTGGAATTCTGCATTCTTCAAATAATTTCAAGGGGGGAGGTTTATGCTTCTACGATGTTAACAGAGCTGACTTCTGCCAAAATCATGGTGGTCGAGGGAACCCTTTACCCTTTATTGACCCGTTTGAAAAATGCAGGACTTCTCGATTACAAATGGGTTGAGTCCGTATCAGGCCCCCCGCGCAAATATTATGTGTTGACCGAAAAGGGCAGCACTTTTTTAAACGACCTTCATGGAACTTGGGATGAATTGCATGCCTCGGTTTCTCAAATCATTCATCAAGAACAAACACCACAATCATAAACGTTAGGTATATGAAAAAGACTTTATCCATAAACATAGCAGGCATCGTATTCCATATCGAGGAAGATGCGTATGCAACATTAGATACTTACCTTAAATCGATCCATGCTTATTTCAAAAATTTTGAAGGAGCCAAAGACATCGTCGACGACATCGAAGCTCGTATTGCGGAAAAATTCTGGAATATCCGCGAAACGGAAAAAACAGAGGCCATCACGCAGGCACATGTAGAAGCATTAATCACCTCTTTAGGAACGATAGCTGATTTTCAGGAGATCGAAGAGGAAGATATTAAAAAAGACCAAGCATTTAAAGATGCTCCTAAATTCGGTTTTACTAAACCCTTCCGCAGAGATTTATCCAATAAAAAATTAGGTGGCGTGGCGTCTGGAATAGCGAATTACTTTGAGGTCGATCCTATTTGGGTACGTGTTATCTTGGTGGTAGGTTTCTTTGGATTGATTCCGCTATTGTACATTGGCAATTTTGTTTTTTGGGCTTATGTGATTTGCTGGATCGCAATTCCAGGGGAGATCAATGTAGAGGCTAAGTCTTATCGGAAGTT